>JAABUS010000867.1_pt1 | contig 71729 bp, 58 predicted proteins | sample 5560161 | NCBI WGS metagenome assembly JAABUS01 (sample SAMN10711885, study PRJNA513376) | rock metagenome | isolation source: Antarctica rocks | place: Antarctica: Victoria Land, Trio Nunatak nord | collected 2016-01-04
CAGGGCCATAAGTGGGGCCATACATGGGGGCCATGTTGGTGGCGCATTCTAAATTTAGGCATTCTCACGAGCCAAAAACATTCTCAGGAGCGCGTAGGATTCTCAGGAGCGCTCACAGGGATTAATAGCGCTCGAGAGTCGGGATATAATATTACCCCGCTCAACCAAGCTTAACCGGCTCACGTGCGCTTATAGCGCTTAGAGCCTACCCTACACTTTTATAGATGTAATATATTAAAACTAAATTCTTTATAGAATAATTAATATCTTTTATATTATATATTATTATATTAACCCCGTATTAAGTAGATTATTATAACGGGTCGGTAGTAATAATATAAAGATTAATTAAAGTAGTTAGAGAGGGCGTTAATAAATAGAGGGTACTATACTAGGAAACTTTATAAAACTAAAGAGTAAACAATATCCTAGGAAACTTATAGGGCTATAAATAATTCAAAACTACCATAAAAGATATATAAAAAAAAGTGTACGCTAGTAGCCCTGTAAGGCTGAATGGTTAGGGGGTGCGAGTAGTTAGGGGGTGAACCCTTCTATCCCGTTTCTGTCGGGACGGCAGGGTAAGATAAATAAGCGTTTCTATCAAGCTCACCAATACCAGGCTTGGCGAAGTATTGATTACATTCAATCTAGCAACCTGTATGGCAGTAGTGTAGATATTGGTAAATCTAAAGGTTCCACGCCTCATCCAACTCCTCCAAACCTCTTAGCTAATTACTTTCCATTCTTGCTTCGAGACTGGTCTTCTCGAGCTATAGGCCTTGCTCAGCTCTTTACATGATGATCAGTCAAAGCAAAGCTGCAAAGAGAGCAAGTCAATGCTAGAAGTGGCCACATTCGTGGTCCTTTAGACCTCGATCTTCACTCTGCGCGGATTACCTCGATGATTGCCTCACCGCCGTTGGGAGCGTGCCAGATCTTCTTGATGAACAATCCTTCTGATTCCAAGAGCATGTGCCACTGCCTCTCTCTCCTCTCGGCTCCGGTATGCAGCAACATCATGAAGATCTCCATCGCCGCCGGAAAAACAGGACATCCTGTGTCTGGTAAAACAAGTTCGTTGATGTATAGGCGCGAATGGCCTTTTTTCATTGCGGGAATTGTGTTGCGTAGTATCTTTCTAGCGTCTTCCTCTGCCCAATCATGCAGCATCAAATGGGAAACATAGATCTGTGCACCAGAACAGCAGAGTCTGTTTGGCGTAATACGAGATACTCCAGCTTCACCCGCATGACACGAGCTTTCGGTCGTATTAACGACGTCCGAAGAATGTATGCTGAATGACAATCTACTAATGAGTAGCTCCGCCGCTCCAGAAAAGGCAGCTAGTTCGTGAATCGAGATGGGGGTTTGATCTGCCTCAGCTATGCAATTGAATGGGCCTAGCTCAACAGCAATTTCTGCACAGAAAGCTTGGATCGGCTGATAACGCTTTAGTCAGTATTGCGTCTCCTCGTTATTTTGGAGTAGTGCTAGAGAAAACAAAGAAGAGGATCTACAAAAGTTCATGGGATTTAAATAAGCGTAATGACGTTGGAGAGGCGGCGCTGGCTTTCACTAAGAAGAGGAAGAATGAGCGAATGAAAAAATGTTGAAATTGCATGCAGCCATGCAAGAGGGTTCCTGATGCTCTTGCCATCCTCGAAAGCAGGTATAAGTAGAAATGACAGGAAGGAAGGGGAGGGCAAGAGTACTTCTATGGAAAGTATATTCGATTTACGAAGACGACTCGTTGCAATTCAACCTACCCTTATGCTCGCTGATGTAAAAGTCTCAGATCAACGGAAGGTACTGTATCTACTGGATATAGGCTTCGTGCGTTCTGCCGTGAAATTCCTAGCCTGACGGTTCGTGCGAGTTTGCGATCAACTCGAGGGACTGTGGTCCACGTTAGAAGCACATATTACTAGGTAGGCAGATTTGCTGTAGGACTACTACATTTTCCTAATTCCGGGTTTCATGATCCAAATGGCTCGAATACTTCACACAGGTATACGCAGGGTTTTACCGAACCTGTAGTGAGCTCAGCCTCCTCTGCTCTGGATTTAGCTAATTCCTAAACACCATTGATTAGATCTAGTAACCCAAGTCAATGCAATTTTGGATGGACATATAGTCAACGTTTCGTGCACAAAGACAGAAAGTGCTTAACAGTTACAATCGTACTGATACTTGAGATGGAGTAGTGCCGCTGCACTGATATGTGCGGGTCGTCTTAGCTCGGCTTTCAAGATGGTGGGATGAGCTAACGACAGCTTTCTGTTCTTTTCATTGTAGTGCGCTCGACAGTTGGATGGGTGAACGTGTACGATTCGGCATTGGCAATGGGGTATAGTACAGTAATATACACAGTCCTGTCCCATTTCCTTCTATTCCCAAAGCTTTTCGATGGTATCAAGCTCTTGCCCAAGATATCTCCTACCCTGTCTTTGTACTCATCATGCCGCACTGTATGCCATAGACAATAGTTCGAGTACGTAACGAGTTTCCATGCCTTCTCAGCATAGCAACGATCCCAATCCTCGCGGCCACGGCTTCGACTTATGACTGCCACTTTCGGCTGACCTTGGCAATGACTATATGTAGGCTATTAGCAAAGCTCTGCTGCGAAGCGTTGATTCTAGGAGTAGCACATACTGTGCAGGGCGACGACGCTGAATATGAATCCGAGAGAGAGCACTAGAACAACGACTGGGTCGACTTTCAAGCCAGGGGACTCGTCCGTGTATAATCCTACACGTAGCATGCATTAGCCTCTGTTATTTTGCCCGAGAAACCCCTTTTGATCAAATTCTCATGTCCCTCCTTACATCGCTCGCTTTTTCGCACCCAGTGTCCTCCTGGCGGCGCCGCTGCCGCTGGGGCCCTTTCGCCGGTGCCCTGTTCCATTCTTTTGATTCTCCATCGGCTTCTGAAGGGGAAGGTCCACATACTCAGCATGGTACTTGAGCTACCTCCTGCGCCTGCCGCCCTCGTGCTCGTTGGTCTTGCATTCGCGACCTTGTCCGCTCTATCTTGTGCGGCCTTCCTCCTGATTGCTGTCTTAGGCCCGCCTGGTGGTGAAAGATTTCTCCCGCTGCTGACGCCTGCAGAAGCTGGTGGGGAGGTCGGTGAGGATGGGCCTGGGGACGACTAAGGGGGCTAGGTCAGCTCTATCGATCGTCTCGGGAGACGTCGCGATGGGAAGTTCCCTCCGAAATCAGGACCATGGGCATGAATAGACACTAGTAGACACTCTGGGTAGTAGTGTCGAGTTGGGCAGAATGTGATTGCGAGGGTACTGCAGGCCAGGGTTGAAGACGTACCATCGTGGTCGCGAGGGATTGGAAAGTGTGCGATTAGGCGACGGACTGCTCAGTGTCGTCTACTAGCTGTACAAGGAGCCACGGGAGTATTGAGAGTTGAGATGTGAGTTGTGAGTGCGTTCTGATTTGTTCTTAGTGGAGCTTGGGCAAGAGTCCGAAAAGGACAGCGATTTATTTCTATAATGGCGCTAGTGCAGATCATCTTGGCACAAATCTGGGGATTTGGGTTTAGCCTAATCAACTACATTGTTGTATTCAGAGAAATGCCTTGCAAAGACAGGGAATGCCGCACTAAGTTGGAAGAGGACGCCCAGTCGATGTAAGACCCGGAACCGCGCTCAGCCGCAGATTTTACAGATTTTCATTCCATTGATTGTTTTCCACGTGCGTTCATTGGGTAGCTGCTATCGAATTGCAGCATGCTATACTGCTTTGCTATAAAGCATCGCATCTAGTGCAGCACATGTCTCATCCATCGAACCTCACTCTCTTCATTATTTGAGCCACTTAACCCACTAAGCGAACGTCGAAGGCCTTTGGGCAGCGAACAGCTTGCCCTTGGAGACAGTCTTGGCGACACGGTGAGGAAGAGGGAATTTGAGATTCTTGCTGAGAAGTTGCTTGATATAGGGACGCTTGACATCATCGGTCTTCTCGATCTCGACGACCCTGAGGATCTGCGCGGATTAACTAATCAGCAATTTAAATTTCAATGAGGACGATCGTGGGGCTGCCATACGTGAACAGACCTGAAGCGAGCCCTATGTCTCGCTGCCATATCCTGGTAGAGAGCATCCACTGCCTCTGTCCTTGACATCTCCCTGTATTCTTTGTACATATTGTGTGTGCCGGAGCGCGAGTCGTACCGAATCCAGATACCGAAGTTCTTGACCCTTGTAGGGTGCTTCTCGTGAATCTAGCAATCCGTCATTGTTAGCCAATGCGCTGACAGATATTATGACCTGTCGATGTAGCCCTGCCACAGTCCACTAGCACTCGCGATAGTCACATACCAGATTGATGCTGATGATTTCGCCATTTGATTTCTTGACCTTCCTCAGCTTCATCAAAAAGTACCAGAACCTTGACTTCGCAACCACGGTGTTTGGTGCGAATATGCGCATGCGATAGAGCTTTGGGGTTGGGTTTGTGTCGCTTGGCAGATGACGGCCGATGACCTGGTATTCGTTGAGGCGCCCTGAATATATTCAAATTAGCATCAAAGTCCTTCAATGTAGTTGTATTAAATCCTAGCTCCCATGACTGTCTAGAGGCCGCCCATCGCTCATTCACGCCGGCAACCCTTCGCAGGTTGTGAATGCACTATTTTCCCATAACAACGCTCGTTTCTCTTGCTCTCCTTGTGTGTATTCCTAGGCGTGGTTGTCCTTTTGGTGAGTGCTTTGGAAGGGGATGGCCGAAGAATGTGCTTTGAGCGCTGCAAACTGAGGGACAGGATGTAGCTTACCCATCTGTAGGCGTCAGCAGATATTCAGGCGCAGCGACTGAGCGTACCTACAATGATTGGTGCGGTGGAGGGAGTCTCGAACTTCTGAGATGTCGACGTCGAACATGGTTCTGATTTTTTTGGTGGGCCATCGATTTAGCGAGACGCGCTAAAATTTCAGCCCTAAGATCACATTTCAATGTCTTGGCTCGACTTATATTTCATTCCAGGCCCCAAGGCTTTACGGTGTACTCCTGCTGAGAGTTTCGTGTGATCTTAAATCAGTGCCATTTACAGTGGAGCTACGGTGTTACGAGATGGAGGTCCTATTTCGCGACTTCCAGACCGCCAATGCCGAAATGTCAGGCCCTGGCCTCGCGGCAACCATCGCTCCAATTGCACCTCCCAACTACCTAAATCGCCTAGACGCGATATACAAAGAATCCAACGCCGCTTCAGTCTCACGAGACATTGCCTTCGGCCTGACCAAAAGCGCACACGCTGCAATTCAATATCCAAACCCAGAAATAGACACCTGGACGGATATATACTCCGCGTATTGGTATGCTATTGCCGGAATAATAGCTGCTGAGCAGACTACATCGAGACCAGATTGGCAGAGGGTGTACATGGCATGGAAAGATCTCGCGAATTGTGTGATCAAGGGCTATAGTGGTGGTGTACTGGAAGCTTGGACGCTGCCTGTCCTGTACATCACTGGGAAACACCTACGCATCTTTGCAATCAAGGCAGATGAAAGTGCCGGTAGTGATGCTAGTTTCAATACTGGAGGCTTGCAGGAAGATATTGCGGGGGACTTTGGCAAGAATCAGAAGCTGGAGGATGCGGCGAGGGTGATCAATCGGATGTTTACACTTTGCATTAGTGATAGGTATGTAGAAATGGAAGCATTCAACTTGCAGAGGCGTTCCTTTATGACAACGTTGCTAAGGTGAGTTTTCCAGAGCACCGCTCGAAGAATCACGCAAATGGGGCCTCTACTACACCACGAACCTCCTCTTCAAAACCTACTTCAAGCTCAACTCCATTGGCCTCTCCAAAAACATCCTGCGCGCGCTATCAGCCTCGAGAACAGACATGCCAGATCTAGACGCCTTTCCAAGATCCCACATCGTCACCTTTAAATACTACGTTGGAGTGATTCAATTCCTGGAGGAAGACTACGCTACAGCAGAAGAGAACCTGACGTCCGCTTGGCACATGTGCTATACATCTGCCAAACGCAACATTGAGCTCATCCTGACCTATCTCATTCCAACGCTCCTCCTAACAAAACAGCGGCTCCCATCCTCACGACTTTTATCACCCTACCCTCGCCTCGCCCGCCTCTTCGCTCCCCTCGTCTCAGCCATCCGCAGCGGCTCACTCTCAGCTTTCGACACCGCCCTCGCAGATGGAGAAACCGAGTTCGTCAAGCGTCGCATCTACCTGACTCTAGAGCGAGGGCGAGACATATGCTTGAGGAACTTGCTTCGAAAAGTCTTCCTAGCCGCTGGCCTAGACGAACAGGGGAAGAGGAATACAAGGATCAAGGTCGATGAGTTCAAGGCTGCGATTCGAATGGGCGAGAGAATTGGAGAGGATGATATGACGGATCGAGAGGACTTGGAAAGTGATGAGGTGGAATGCTTAGTTGCTAATATGATCTATAAGGCAAGTTAGCTTTCTCTGCTCCAACTGAACGACATACTGTTACTCATCCTTACTGACCGTCTATCTCTAGAACCTCATGAGGGGATATATTTCCCGAGCTCACGGCACCGTTGTCCTCTCCAAGAACGGTGCTTTCCCAGGTACAGGCGTCTGAACGCTCAAGGTTTCAATCGCTTTCAACCAGAGCACCATAAGCCAACTACTTCTGCTCGCTCCATCGGCTGGTCAGACTTCACTTTTGCTTCTCTAAAAGGCTATACAGATGCTTGCACAGTACAAGGCATCAAGGCATCTCCCAAATTGCTGCCTACCGAGGACATCCACCCAACACCCGCCGCTATCACCGAGCACGAGCTGCATCGAGTCTACCTTGCACGAGCTCCAACATGACTCAAACGCTTGTCTCATGCTAGCGTCGAGCTGTTGGTGCGGCAGACTCGCGCTTTACCTTATCTTCAGACACGGATGCATGCTTCCTCCACCTCGCTATATCCGGTCTAGAGTTTGCGCACCGCATATGCGCCCAGACCTCGTGACTCACAATGCGTTTGCCGTGCATGAGGAAGGAGAGCTACTGCCTAGAGATCGAGCGTGGTGAGACAAAAGCTACTTGAGCAGAACATGAGCTCTAAATCGGTTTGATTGAGCTGATAGCTGAGCCATCGTTCGGTAACGGTCCCATGAAGGAACGAGTGTCTAGAAGTAGAAAAGCAATAAGTGCTAAGAAAGACATCATCTGTATCCCCGAACGCCTGCCTAGCATCAAGGCAAAATCCGTCGCAAGTGTGCCAGCCAACTTTTGGCCGCCAATGGGCAAGAGAATAGTATAATACAAATAGCCAGTCAAACGCCTGGTATCCTCCCCAAGAGTGAGTAGATGTACATGAGTAATTTGATTGTAGACATCGTAGACTGTTGTGACGGAAAGATAAGATGAGCACGAGCTTTTTTTTAGAGGTGAGATGATAGGTTGGTGGCGTGTACCAGCTGTGCCAATTTGCTGGTACCTCAGTCGTGTCTAGCGAGGTGTGCGTGGTGACTTAGCAATACTCGAGATGTCGTCCTAGAGGTAGGCAACCTCCACGTCAGCAAATCTGCCTACATGATCAAGCACGAAAGAGTCACCAATCGTATACGTACCACATGATTGCACATAGCAACAAACAAATCAAAGAACAGCAGCCCACCAGCTTCCATCTCCATCTGCATAGTGCCGCTCCTCTTAAAAGTCCCTCGGCTTCGAATAATCAAAGCTAGGTAGTGTGCCCGCAGCTTCGAGTCATTCTCAGGCGTATTAGCATAGGCATACCTCGCACTTGCGAGAATAGTGTTGCACTGGATGCCCGACTGCAGCCCCTGCTTCCTCAATGCCAGCCTCTTCAACTCATCCAACCCATACCGTTCAGCGGTACAATAAACCATTGTATCCTTCAACAATGACTGCCCCGCCCCAGCATGATAGACCGTAGACTCGCTTCCACCATTATCAGCCGGGTCTTCAAGCTCCCACGCATTTCGGCGTTTGTTGTGTAGCAGGCGGGGGTAGTAGTCGCCTTTGTAGAGGTACTCGAGAACGGAGGAGAAGATCTCAGGGACTTCTTCGGGGAGATTGACGCGTTTGGAGGTCGATTCGAGGAATTGACCGCGGCAGATGGCGGCGAAGAAGGGGGAGTTGGAGAGGATGTCTTCGTGGGCGGCGAAGAGGCGTTGGGAGGGGCCGACGCAGAGTGTTACGATCGGGGAGGTCAGGTTGGTGGGGCTGGTGGGTTCTTAGGATGGCGTAAATATCTGGAGTGAGGAAGGAGAGACTTGCCTGCCCATGGGTGGGTTTTCGGGCTTCCTGGTCCGTGATTTATCGACCTTTCTTGTAGCTGCTGCATGTTTCTCTTGGAAGGACCGCTTGGTCGTCCGGGATGTAGAGACAGATTTGGAAGCTCGGTGCTTGGAGAGGCTGTCATTGTGATGATTTCGTCGGGAAAACATGATTAGCTTCTGCGTCAAGGAAGTGTTCTGGGCCGAGAGACTCGAATGTAGATGATGGATCTCAATGAAGGCGTATTGAGAGACGATGAAAACAATTCACATTGCTTCGTTTTATATAAGGCATCAGCCAGGCATCCAGAGCTTCGAATCATCTTTGCAAAGAAGGGGTTATGGGTTGCTCATATATGCGTTGCTTCCGAACCTAGTCGAAGGCAGCCAGGATTGACATCCATCTCATTAGCGCGTCGACCGCGTAAAGTGGTGCGCGAACATAACCCGATATCACCTGACCCTTGAAAGTGAGTCTGAGCCCATACAAATTTGGTCGGGCCAAACTACATTCGTTCAGGGATGCAGGGAGCTCGTATAGTGGATGCAAGGGTTCTGTCAAGCCATCGTCTGCGGGGAAGCAGTCCCGGTAAATTGTGATAACCTTTGCCCCAACGACCATGCACCTGGACCGCAGCCACGGTAACGAGTCTAACGATGGAGGGGACCGTTGCCTGAGGCTCTTTCCGATTACTGAACTTCAATGCATCATATGAGATGGTACCTGAGCAGAAGAAGCCGCTTCGATTGACTCAAAGAAGGCGTGTGCAGTGAAATTAACTTCCTGCCATAAAGCTGTCAGCAACGGGGTCCTCAGCCCCTTGCACAACGATCCGCTAGTCAGCTGTGATAGCTCAACGCTACAAATTTAGTCAGGAACCGAATGCAGGGTTCTGGTGGCAACTTGCTATCGATCTCCGGATTTCGACGGGTAGTCAAAGGCACGCAGTGATTGGCACAGCTTGGCAATGCCATGTGATATGGACAAGTAAAACATCTGCGAGTCTAAGGATTGTGGCGTTGACGTGTAGTGAACGGAAGCTGGAAAGCGTGCTCCTTAGCGGCTCTCTACTATAAATGCCGAATCCATGCCACGACGAGCTAAGGTACCTAGGTAAAGAAGGCTGTCCCTTTCCGTACCAGCCATGTAGAGGACAACCCCCACAATCGATACACGAATACATCAATTAAATAGCATGTCGCTAAATTCTTATAGGCAAGCGATATAGGTCTTGTTTGAAGTTGAGGTACAGCGACGGCCACGACATCTTATGAGGAATAAGAATCTATATAATGCTTTACGATCTGGAGATGCCGCTCTATCCCTTCCACCGGCAGAGGGTTCGTTTAGCGCGATGCCAAGGAAACGAGCCCTCTTTCTGCCGGTGGAGGGGATACCGCTCTCAAACCTCCAACAGGATGCAATGTCAGAAACTAAGTCAAAAGACGGATAGCGTGTAATATGTTAATACATCAAAACCCTAAAGTATGAGCGTTGTTTCGAACGAGTATAAAGCGGGCAATACGCTAGATCACCAAGCGGCTTTATTCTGTGGGGAATTTCTACTGATTCTTCGACTCATCTACCGACGATAGTGAACGACAAACACATTTCGGAGGGCAGGAAGTCGAGTTTGATGTTGTGACAAGTCCCGGATATTGTTTCATCATCCTACTTATTATCATCGAGAAAAAGAGGTCATTGCGCTCAGGAAAGAGTAAAATAGTCATAGTCCTCTCTCATCCACTCGAAGGAGAGACGTCTTCTCCGCTTGTGCAGATTATTAAACTCGTCGCTTCGGCTCATCCATGTCATGAAATTACCGGTCTCTGCTTATTTACAGACAGAAAGACATCATCCACGCCCATCCACATCATGGGCGTCACCCTCTTCGCTCAATATTACAATGGGTCACATATACTTGACTCATCCTCTTCTTGAATATCGCCACTTCCAACTCCTCGAACATGCAATTCAATCTATTCTTTGACCTTCTCGAGTTCCTCCTCGGTCGTATTCTCCCTATGCTCGCCATACTTAAGTGGTCGTTAACCATCCAGACAAGTCAGATAAAGGGATACAATACCGCTTCGCCATCAATAATGACATAGCTTGTCAACTCATAGAGTTCCTCGTACAGAATACCCTGCTTCGGACTGTACGTTTTGCCCTTTAGTGTTCCTGGAAGCTTCGAAGAGCGCAGCATACGAACGCCATGATACTCATCGAACGACAAATTTATGTCCTTCGTCGTGTGGCTTAAAAGGCGATCTTTACGTAGTGTACCTACCAGACTACACACCTCTATGAAGGTGCCGTAATCCTTGTGCTTTCTGAGGGAACTGAGTAAGATCGCAAAGGAACCTTTATTTGCCTGGCTGCAGATACCAGCTTCGGACTCTCCATTGGCACCGTCGCGCTTTGCGCAGATGTATCGGGGCCGCTATGAGACTTTTACCCATCGCTGACTATTTGTAGGATCTCTATCGACAAAATGGGGGCACGACGCTTGTGAGTAGTGATTGTCAATTGCATGGCGTGTATCACGCTTCCTTATACTATTAGCACCAACGTATGTGACTTTTTCGCGTAGACGTTCGTCAGGGTCGTCATCGAATGGCCCCAGCACCGCTGGTACGTTCAATGAATTATTGGAAACGATGTTCAGAGCGGAATATGCTCGGCCGTATACTCTACCATCATTGTGCTTCTTGCTTGTGCGTTTTGCTGAGTTCTTCCTCGTGTATTTGCGCTTCCGTAGGGGTTGAGCCATGGTTTCAGAACTTTCGAGGCGCAGAACGGAGCTTTTGAAATGATTAGCAGCTGACATCTTGAGAAGGTTGATTGGTAAGGAGAGAAATTCAAGCAGTAAACGGGAGAAGCGTTAGTACAAATCATCTCCTGCAAGTGCCAATGATATGAACAAAGAGACAGAGGAGGGTATTATTAACATTGTGTACTGGCCATTGTTGCCAATACTGGGAACTTTCTAGAGTAGGGGTATACATGCCATGGACTTTACCGGTATCAAAAATAACAAAGTCATTACCCTTCTAGACACCTGTTCTGAGAAGTTGGAACTGGTTGAATTTTTGACGCATCAAGTCCTAGCTCTTGCGCCTCTTCAATCAGCCGCTCTGCGTCAAAGTCTGATGAGTGACGTAAAAGGGTCTCGCAAAGACTCCATCTTGATGTATCTTTGTATGAGGGAGGAATCCCCAATTTTCCGGATCTTGAGAATGATACCATTATATGTTTCGACAAAGATGAGTGCACCTCAGCAAACATTAAGAGCGCCTCCTTGTAAAATTTTGAGTTTACTGCTTTGCGGACCATAATACTGTCCATTTCCTGAGAGATGAGTGACCAATTTAATAGAACACCCCAAGACGCTTGTTTTTTCGGAGAAATTCAACGATATTTTCGCTTGTGTCTGGTAGAAATGGCTTTGATATTGCTACGAGTATTAGTGAGAAGTGATTTGACAACCCAACAAAGTCCTTATCAGTAGGACGGTCCTCTCCGAAGGATTTTCTGTCTCTTTTCCGACAGCCGAGGCGATGCGCCAAAAAAAAAGTTGCGCGCGAGCAAACGTCACCAGCGCTGCCAACAAGCAAGGTCCATTGCCCCCTGGAGTCTTCGATCGAGTATTTCCTTTCTACTCTTTCCTATGTGATAGTGAGAAATAGCATTGCATGGAGTTTGCCTTTGAACCAAACTTGAAACCATTACTGTACAGTCTTTACTCGTCTCCTAGACCTGGTCGTGTGCTAGGTCGTATGCTAGGTCGCGTGCCTCTAAATATGGCTTTCCTTTCTCACCTCAATCCCATACCCTCTTTCCCTGCTCACACTGGCCCTTATAAAGTTGGAATACAAGATATTGAAATACCCATCTCCGAGCTATCGTCTCCTGCGCCCAGTCCTGAGCCCACGATCCCTACTGTCAGCTTTCGAATTTTCTACCCTTGCGATACGAACAGCGCCCATTCCCAGAAATCAATTCATTGGCTACCAAATCCGCAAGGGGGATACTTCCATGGATATGCAAAGTTCTTGGGCTCCAGTCCACGGCTGGCGTCCTTCCTTTCGTAAGAACCAGCACACTTGTACTCCCAATGACTTAGCTAACAGAAAGTGTCCAGATACTTGCCCATCATCAGACCAATCTTCTATACTACTATTCCTGCCCTACCCAACGCCAAGATAGCCGCCCTTCCCCAAAACACCCAAAAATGGCCTGTCACGGTATTCTCCCATGGGCTAGGTGGAACGAGGAATGGATACAGCCATCTGTGCGGCTCATTGGCAAGCCATGGCATGGTAGTGGTAGCGCCTGAACACCGCGATGGGAGCGCGCCGATATCATATATCAGCACTGCAAATGGTCAGCCACCTAAGACTGTCGACTACCTCCATCTGCCCCATAACCCGCCGAAGGATTTGTTGGAAGGAGTAGAAGATCAGCGGATGCATCAATCAAAGATTCGCTGTTGGGAATTGGGGCTGATTCATGACGCTCTTCTCAAATTCGATGGTGGGAAGGAGCTTTCGAACATGGCTCTCCCAAATCGGACTCAAGACCCCAATCTGTCCATGTTCGCATCCAAACTCGACATCCACATACCAGGCAAGATCTCCTGGGCAGGCCACTCCTACGGAGCAGCCACCATCGTTCAATTCCTCAAATCTGTTTACTACCCACTCGACCATACAACACCCTTATCTTACGAGCCCCTCTACGCCCCCGCACGCAACTCCGCCATCACACAACAGATTACGTCCTGCTCACCCATCGTCCTATTAGACCTCTGGGCACCCCCACTCTTTGTTCCCCGCATGAAGTGGCTTTGGCAGAAACCCCTTCCCGCGTACGGCACCCGGACTGGCTCGCCACCACTCGCAATACTCAGCGAGGCTTTCTTCAAATGGCGGAGTAATCTGGAGGATACGAAGCGCGCGTTATTGCCAGCTAATGGACAGTTTCCCGATGTTAAACCACATATCTTCTATCCTATTTCCTCCGCGCATCTGTCTCAGTCGGATTTTGGTCTCCTATATCCATATCTCACTAGGAGATTCATAAAAGCGCTGGACCCGGAGCGGACATTGCGGCTGAATGTGCGCGCGATCCTCGAAAGCCTCAGGAGGGGTGGTATCAATGTTGCAGATACTTCGGACCACGAGATGGAGCTCTCAACCGGGGGAGAACCCAGCAACCCAAAGGAAATCGAAGACAAACAGGCTTTCCCTTTGAGCCAAGATCACACAATCCTGGCGACAGATGGTAGCATCAAGGGGTGGATCGCCGTGCCCCCTTACCAAGTCAAAGACGATGTCAGGACGAACGGTTTCCGCACCGAGTTGAACACCCCAAGAGAGGTTAAAATGAATGGGAAAGCAAACGAGTATATCGAGGCAGGATCTCCATCCGAGGCTGTCATGAATGGGGAGGTAATGAAGTAATAGCGAAGCACGAGGAAAGGCAGGACAAGAAGAAATCGTTTCACCATACATGTCAAGCGATTCAGCAAGCGGGGCATCAATCATCAGATACAAGCATGGTGTCTATGATCAAATACCGAGCAATATAGACCCAAATCAACTAATCAACACACCACATCTGCCGCACGCCCCCATTCCCAATCATACCCCCCACATGTTCCCACCACCCCGCAACAATCACCCAGCAACAATCACCCACAAATCCTCTGCCTTCCCACCCTCCCCCAACACCGTAATCGCCGCCTCCCCAAGTGCTGCATCAGTCATTATTCGATGAACGACGTCTTTGATTATTCCTCTTGCTTCACCCCCTGCAACTTCACCTTCGTCGAGTAAGAAAACCCCTATTACTGAATCCTCGCTCGGCAAACAGCCGCTGCATTTCGATTACCCATTGTTCGGCGGCTTCGTACGCCACGACTTCGTGTAGGTGTAGGTTGCTCAGCAAGATGGGTTCGCCGAGCCGAGCGTGAAGCAAGTTACCATTTTCTTCTATGATTGATAAAAGCTCGCCATCATGGTAATTTTTCTCGGTTGAATTTTCTGGTATTTCTTCCGAGAGGATGACTGCTGCGCTACCTGGAGTTACTGCTTCTCCAAAGGTTTGCGTGATGGCCGCGGGCGGCTGGCTAGGATCGGTTTGCGAAGCTAGGCCGGTAGACTTGTAGAACTTAATACCAGGTATTCTGGATTGGTTCCATGACTATGAGGCGGATTTGACGGAGATGAACGAGATCTTTCCAGGCATCGGGATTTAGCGGTTGCAAAACTCATGCGAAAGCTTGACATAGTAGATCCATGCCATACACCGGCATGCGCAGGTCATAATAGATGAGATCGGACTTTGATATCAGCGGCTACATACTTTATTCCTAGCATTGATTTGGTTTTTTGGAAACCGAGTCAAACAGATATATAGAAAATAATTAGATTTGCAGTATATCTAAAACAATTGTCCAAAATGGGTTTCGAACTGGTAATCCTTCAGTCGCCAAGCTTTGAGATTAAATTACTAAATCTTCAAAAAAATTATCCTTAATTGTGCGAGACCAACTCAACTTAGTAAGAATAATATTATAATTATATATACTATGTTTCTGAGCTTTACTTCGTTTCTAAACGATCGCGATTATATTTCTCACCCGTATACTTAGTTACGTAAATCCTATACACTATCTCTACGCGTCTAAGCTAGACTAGATATTATTATAAAATTAATTACCTCTAGATATAATAATCTAATTAATATATTATTAAAATTTATCGATATTAAAGATTAAGAAAATTTAAATTAAAAGAATAAAAAAGACTACGCGAACGAGTAATTAAGAAAGTATTTATTAATATCTTTTTCGATAACGATTTTTATTATTATTATATTTTTTAAAAAGAAAGATATAGAGTTTATCGATATAAAATTAAATAATTTTTCTATAAATAATAAAACGATACTAACGATAACTACTAAATAATAATAATAGAATTAATTATTTTTATATATTTAGTTCTTCGAGTCGCCTAGTTAATTTTTAGTCCTTCGAGTTTCGTTTAATATTACTCTATTAATTTCTTTTACTAGTATCGAGGTATAAGTTTTAATCCTTCGAGATAAATATATTTCTCGTAATAGTCTCGGTATCTTATTCTACTATTATTAACAACTATTTTAGTAGATCCTAATTCAGCTCCTATCTAAAAGACCTAGGAAATACGGCGTTGAATAATGGCCTCTATTCGCTACTAGTGTAGATAATGATCTAGCTAAGTGCAATTTGGACTTATATACAGCTTCATAAGGCTGATGACTAATCTGACCCCTCAGCATGAATCCATTATGCCAAGCTTTGGCATGAGTTTCGCAACCGCTAAATGTCTGAGAGCGAAAGAGGCGAGATCCTGGAAAATTGAATACCTCAGTAATCCTTCAGGCGTCATTTTACCCTACGGATCACGCCATCTTAGCTCTAAGCACCATCCTTGTGCCTTGGGTAATCGAGGAACGGTGTCTTACCATCGTAGTCGTGCTCGGTGTTGAGGTAGGGGACCGCCGTCAATGGCAGAATTGGGTCTTGTGGGAGTGGCAAGTGACTATTACTTGGGGGCAGTACCTCTCAGGCAGTATCATCAGCTGTCCCGGGTAATCTTTGAATTGGACCCTTGAGGCATGAAGCCCATCTCAGTGCAGTCCGAGCGCCGTCACACGCATGGGTAGATGGTGTTCGTAGTGTTCAGGCCATCGAAGCTCCATCGCGATCCATTGACCGAAAATCGTTGTGTCGTCAGAGAGACGTGATAATGGTTTCAAAAATGTTTGAGATGATCAAACACTGGCTACATACTAGTAATAGTAGCCAATTCGGATCCAATGTCAGCGTATTGGGGCAGTCTAGCGGCCATTCGGTTGCTGTCCATCCTGTCTCAATCTCATCGAAACAATAAAGACGAGGTTGTTCAGTGGCCCATCTCCCCTGATAGTAGCTTCATACAGCCCAGAGAACTGTTTCGATGACCAGTGTGCCATATCTATCACGAAGGCTTCTACGAAACTCCACGGAACGTTGATGCTGTCACAAGTGATGCTCAGCTCGAACTCGAACAAACTCAGAATGATGTTCTTTGACGGTGGCCAGCTTTTGAAGAATCCAGTCTCAATCTTCATTGCCACAATATTATAAAAATCCTCTAGTCGTGAGGCTGCCAGCATGGTAGGGACCAAGGCCGCCACTTGAAAAGAGCGGAACTTCGTCATTGTTAGACCAGGATTTGCGTTTGCACGACGCTTTAAAGAGGTGGGTGATTTAATCGGTGGGGTTTTATGCTCAAGGTTCCGCGCCGAGGGTCCTGAAATTCGGAGATCTGTAATGCCTCCCGCAAGACCTTCCAAGATGCGTAGGCTGAACCCTATGCTGATCTTACTTGCAATCTCCGTATAGAATGCGTCAAAAGTATTGACGAAAAGGTGGTCCGCGTAGTCTGAGAACTTTTCTGCAGCCATCCCTAGCACAGGCCATGGCAAAGTTGATCCAAGACATGAGACTGTCAATTGGAAAGGTCCCTGGGTGACGGTAAACAAAGCCGACTCGGGTCTTGAGATCCAGGTATTTCTAGCTTCACGAGCTACTGCAATGAAGAAGTCTCGTAACATTTCAGATGCGAGGAAGACTGGCATGATACTGCCGTACACTTTAGAATAGGTCAGACTGATCTTGTTGCGTTTCACAAGGGTGGCCTTTATTGGAGACGATGTGACTCTATGGGGCAAATGATCGAGAGAGGTCAAAAGCGATCTTTTCTGTGTTCCGATCCCTTGCTCTACGACCTCCAAACTAACACCAACGCTGCGAGTGGCTGGTCCATTCATGTAAACAATCTCATATGTACCAGTCCAACCAAGGCGAGTCGCTGAGCGTAGCTTCCAGGCAAACTTAGCCACAAGATCCCATGGAATGGGCCCTCCAACAGAGTCAAACAGCAGTTGAAGGTTGCCCGATCGTATCCAGAAACTATTCCTAGGCGGACGTGATGACCACTCTTGGGTCGCTTGATTGAAGATTGCAGTGTAAAATGCGTCCAGTGTAATGGCTGCAATCTGGGAAGGGTGAATCACTGAATGAGGTCGAGCCCTCCATATCGTATATTCGTTGTCACGGTGGAGCAAAATGATTTTGTTAGGCAAGCCGTAGGAGATGCTTTTGATGCTGGAAGACGAAAAGAGAGGTCGCGACCCTCGATATGTTGCCGGATCCAAAACTGAGGCTTGCAAATCATACACTGGCTTCGCAACGGAGGTCGAGAGGTACAGGAAGCAGAGCGCCCACGCTTTTAACGGAGCCATTGTGCAGCTCACAGATCTTTCCCCCGGGCTGGTATGAAAGGAGACGATTTGTCAATACTAGAAGTACCACAGGATCGAACGCCCCAGGTGCAGACATCCTGATTATGTAGAGCATCAAGCTGCAGAAACAACGCACGGGAAAAAGCAATCTCAGATTTACCGTGCATACGGGAGCTTCTGCCAATTTCGTCCCGAGCTCAAACATGTAACTATTGGTCAGCGATTCCCCGTCAGGGCAGCGGGTAAATTGCGTCCGTTCATCGCGTGGAACATAGAGCCGCAGGTGTTTGAGATGCGATTGTTTCCAACAATAGGAATCTCCCAAAATACGGGCCGAAATTCTAAGCCGCGTTTTCGAGCGTTCAATGCACGCAACCCACGGTTTCAAGCATATCCCTTGGTTCCCGGGATCATCTCAAAGTTTTCATAAGTGGGACCATCACAACACGGCCCAATACACAGCCTGTCGGCTATGAACGATATTCGAAATACGAGCCAGCTTGCGATATTAAATACTGCAGTATGACGATCTCATGTGCAAAGACACTTGGGCGCTCGAGACAAATTCACAGTCAGTTGAATCAGAGCAGTGGGACGCTGTCCAAGAATTGAGCCGATCCAACAATGATGGCAGTTCTGTTCTTCAAATTTCGTAGCACGTTGGGCAATGATCCACTGAAAGGTCCTGCGACACGCCTTTGCTCCATGAAAGAGATGTTCCCATAGTGAAATCTGGCATCATCACTAACGTCTGAAGTATGGACCAGGCCTCGCTCGGTAAAATTCTCCTGGAGTGGATAATATGGTAGGACCTCGTGTATGCTTAAAAGGTTTCTTAGATGACACTATTCACTCCGTCTATTACTACTCTCGACATATTGTAGAGTACATAGCTCAGTGGCGAAAGCTGATATGGCCCCCCCTGATGGCGATCATTTTGCAGCCGAGGTTCAAGCGGTGCGCGTGGGGGAGTGCTCTTATACTCGAACTCCGTCGACAACCACTCCGACTGCTAATACCGTTTGCTTTGTTCTATAGGCTCATAGTCAGTAACGGTCGTAGGAGATGCGTGCAGGAGTCTGATTACACGGGACTGACCCCGAAGCCGGCATGGCTGCAATGCGATCGCTTCTACCTTCTTGAAATTCCCAGAGGGGGTAAATCACACAGAAGAGAAGACTGACACCCGGTGCATAATGGCAGCCCAGTCAACTCTCCGAAATAATGGGGACCCTCTATTGTCTATGCTTGGATCATGGGCTCTCCACTTTCGCTCAAAGGTCAAGCATACCTCCCGAGCGACACAGCTGGCAGCTACATTAGCTTTGATCGTTACGATTCTCTCCGGAGCATACGGTGGCAGGTCATGGCTCAGAAATCGGTCAAAGAAGAGGGCGCAAGGTCAGCGGCACCTGCGCCGGAACTCTAGCCTCCGGGGCAAGGATGGCTCGAGGACGATATTCGTTCCATACCGGTCTTCGACAGCTGAAGTCAAGATACACCCTACGAAACCTATGACTTTCGACGCACATAGGCGACTGTTCCTCAATCCTCCAAGAGCTGCGCGACTTGGGGATGGCCAAACACTGAGCCAGGTCCCACCAGCAAATACAAAGCCAGGACTCAATATCGCTTTCATACACCAATTTTTGAGTCTGTTGAGCATCATGGTACCTCATTGGAATAGCAAAGAATCGGGGCTCCTTCTTAGTCAGGGACTGTTTCTCCTCCTCCGGACCTACTTATCACTAGTGGTGACGAGACTTGATGGAGAGATAGTGAGAGATCTGGTAGCTGGCAGCGGCAGAAGCTTCCTCTGGGGCATCGTGAAATGGTGCGGAGTTGGAGGTACGTTCTGCTAGTATTCGGAGGTGAATTCGCCTATCAGCTGATAAGTGCAGGCTTCGCATCATACACCAATGCCGTTATCAAGTTCTTACAGAGCAAAGTCGCCATAGCTTTCCGCACAAGACTCACCCGATACATTCATGACGTCTACCTCAATGACAATCTCAATTACTACAAGCTGCTGAATCTTGATGGAGGTATTGGACAAGGCGCAGATCAATTCATTACGAATGACTTGACGTTATTCACAGCTTCGGCTGCTTCACTATACTCTTCTATCGGAAAACCTTTGGTGGATCTTTTCGTCTTCAATTTCCAGCTTTTCAGATCTCTTGGACCACTTGCCCTGACTGGCCTTCTTGCAAATTACTTTGTAACAGCTACTGCGCTCCGGCGACTTTCACCTCCTTTTGGAAAACTGAAGGCGGTAGAAGGCCGCAAAGAAGGCGATTTCAGGGGTCTTCACGCGCGATTGATAGCCAATGCAGAAGAAGTGGCGTTCTATGGTGGTGCTGATATGGAGAAAATATTTTTGGACAAAGGGTACAAAGATCTCAAGATGTGGATGGAGGGTATCTATCGCCTCAAGATCCGCTACAACATGCTCGAAGATTTCGTTCTCAAGTATTCCTGGTCGGCCTTTGGCTACCTCATTACCTCACTGCCTGTTTTTCTGCCCGAATGGGGCGGTCTAGGGGGACGATCTGAGCTCCCTACCTCCAATACCACCACATCCTCCCCTCCCACTAATCGCTCCCACGGCCGAATGCAGCAATTCATCACGAACAAGCGGCTGATGCTTTCTCTTGCCGACGCTGGCGGGCGGATGATGTACAGCATTAAAGATCTGTCCGAGCTTGCGGGCTACACATCCAGAGTCTACACCCTTATCTCTACTCTCCACCGCGTCCACGCCTCCGCCTACCATCCTCCTCGGGGTACGTCGCCAGAACCCTACTCACTGAGCGATATCCTCGGTACACTTCACCGCGGCTATGATGGGATCCGTCTGGAGAATGTGCCTCTCGTTGCGCCAGCTATCTACCCTCTTCCAGGCGACCTTGTGATCCCATCATTATCCTTCACAATAACTCCTGGTGCCCACGTCCTAATCTCAGGCCCAAACGGCGCAGGGAAATCATCCATAGCTCGCGTTCTGGGTGGTCTCTGGCCCGTATACCGCGGACTAGTATCTCGTCCACGTAACTCAGGCTTGGATGGTATCATGTTTCTTCCTCAACGTCCCTATCTTGCCAATGGCACCCTGCGAGACCAAGTCATTTACCCACATACCGAGATGGATATGCGGGACTCTGGCCGCAAAGACCATGAGCTTTTACAAATCCTGGAAGACGTACGATTGGGCTACCTACCAGAACGAGAAGATGGCTGGGACGTGCGAAAACAGTGGAAAGATGTGCTCAGTGGTGGCGAGAAGCAGCGAATGGCATTTGCGCGTCTGCTATATCACGAGCCTGGCTATGCTATGATCGACGAAGGAACATCAGCCGTCTCTTCAGATGTTGAAGGTCTGCTGTATGAAAGATGCAAAGAAAGAGGCATCACGCTACTAACGATCAGCACGAGAGTGAGTCTTAAAAAATACCATGAATGGAATTTGGACCTTGGCCAAGGCGAAGAAGGCGAGGAATGGACTTTTGATAGAATAGGTACCGAAGAAGAGAAGCAGGGCGTCGAGAGAGAATTGGAAGACTTGAGGGAGCGGCTAGCCGAAGTAGAAGGCTGGCGCAGACGGAGAGAAGAGATTGATGCTGAACTTGGGAAAGTGTGGATCTCTGGAGCAGATCAGAAAGGGGAGGAACTAACGCCTCCTGAATACGTTGAGAAGTCAGGAGCTGATGTTGAGAGCTCTACATGAACTCACAATGGAGTTTTGAAATATTACCAGTCTCAACTTTCCGCCTCTTTACTTTTGTTAGATTAAAGGATATTGGGCAAGATACCCTCTCTTTTGCGCAAGCCTAGCATCTTTTTGTGCTCATCTCTCAGCATTTTCGGTGTCAGTGTCTCAGTCATTCATATCAACGAGGGTTTCCTCAAATTTTCAATATACTCTGATATATTCTGCATGGAGGGACTTGTTTCTCAGCTTAGTCTCATAGCATCCTGGCAACGAGTCCTTGATATGGACAACCTCGCAATTGATTTATTCTTCCCGTCCAAATTACTTCAGCTCATCATAACACACATTCCGTTGATGATATGATGACTGGTTGGTTCAAGAGCATAATGGTGTCACTCAAGGTGTCGACACTACAGAGGCTATAACACCACCAATACTTCTGTCACCTTTATACAATCACGCGCTTAAAACATTGCTTACTTACTACAAATGTATTTACATCTCACAGGATTTATCATTCTTACCTTCCTATCATTCTCACTCGACTAGCTCATCCACTTCTTCCTCCATCAAAACCCAAAATGAAAGTCACAGACCTGCCAGCAGAGCTGTTATCAAGGCTCCCAGATCACCTCGACACCTTGGACGACTGGTATGCTCTGATACGCACATCGCGATCGCTCTACAAAGCTTGTGCAGGGACAGAGGCCAATTACCCCCCAATATTCCCAGGAGATCCGTCCCAACACCAGAGTCCTGCCTGTAAGTAGGGATTTTCACCGTAAATCTACTCCCAAGAGGTGTCTTGCTACGCAAATTTTTGGCCTAAGAAAGTAATGCTGACTCTGAAACGTACCAGACAGCCACTTCATCATCGCAGGCTCAGCCCGGCAACTCGCAGACTGGGCCGTTTCGAGCGACCAAAATCGACTGCAGCTCGGAAACACTCTCTCATACGGAGGCAATACGGCTCTTATGAGAGCAAGCATCAACATCGCACGTTGGAGCCCTGCCTACGTCCAGCAACTTCACAAAGCCAAAACCGAAACTATCTACCCTCTCAGCCGTCTGCTGGAAGGGGACAGAACCTGTCGCGACACTATTCGGCCTTTCTACATGTACATGACCTACTGTGAGCTGTTCTACCACTCTATCGACGAGGTTTTTGGTCGTCTACCTGCAGATGTCACGCCTCTTCCGGTCGATTTTCGTAATCACTGGATACTTCACTGCCATCCAGGCTTAGGCGATGGCCTGTTAGATCTCCTATCCCTACTGTCCTCGCGTATCTGGTTTAGTCTCTCGGACTTACATATCTCGCCATACTTGCTCAAACAAGCTACTTTGTTGCACTGGAAAGCGTATCGGAAGAATCTCTACGACGGCCAGGATAAGAGGTATGTACATTTTCGAGGAGGATCTTACCCTAATTTGGGTTGCACAATCAGTTGGACAGATATGGTTCGTGAGCTTGGGGAGCCTTTTGCCCTCTGTATACTCATCAAGTTGTCTTACAACCCGCTCATCGTCCCCAACAGGCAACGCTGACTCCTGAATACTTACAGGGATAGCCTTTTCTACCGAATTATGGCGCATCAGGGCCTACATACGCTGCAGATGATGCTGTGAGTTTTCGAGACGTTGTTCCCCACTTGATTCCTTTCCAAAGCTTCAAGACAGGGTTTTGCAGTGGGATTATGAGGTCTTCCCCAAGACTACGCTCTATATATCTCTTGTTACTTGAATTATTGGTCTTGAAGAAATAATGCTAACTTCAAGATGTGCCAGTCCGGGGTTGCGAGATGAGACGAGGGAGTTCGTTTGGGGAGTTAGGAGGGATATCGATGGGTTGATGAATGGGGAGGTGCCCGAACGACTAAGGCGAGCCGAGTGGAGATCCTTGGCGCGTGATTTGGATGCTTGCGGGGTCAAAGACGTTTGAGAAGCTGGGTGGTGCTGCCAATTTGTGACTTAAGACTCAATCAAGTGTTAGATTAGATGAAACTGTTGATATGGGGGCTGTGAGTTGCTTTCAGGAGTTCGAGGGCTTGTCTCTATTCTGTCTCGCACTCCTTCCCATTCACTTGCAAGTGAAGTTTGTTAGTCAGGGGTACAATCGTGAGCATCTTTCATGCGTTCCAGCTATATGTTCACTATATTCTGAGTCAGAGGTACAAGAATCCAAAACGTCGGACTGATTCAAAACTTCTTCTCTTCCTCTGTTCATGCTTCTTACTCTTCCCTCTTCGAATCCCAGTACTATCCCGCCATCCACCATGCATCTCACAGACCCGCCCCCAGCGCTTCTATCCTAGATACCCGACTGCTTACACTCACTCGACGACTGACACGCCTGAATCCTCACGTCCAGATGCCTCCACAACGCCTGCTCTACCACTGGAGCCAAGTTCGCTCCCATCTTTCAGAGAAACAATCGCACAACACTTCATCCCGATTTCGTCGTTGCAGGTTCAGGGCGCCAGATCGCAGATTGGGCTACTGAGGACAAGAGCAACTACCGGAGCGTTTCCAGACAACACTCATCCTGCTCCATCGTCCACCACCCAAGATACTTCCCGGACGTTCCCACCGGGCTAATCTGACTTTCATACTTCAACGCCTTATCATCCACAGCATCAGTCTCTTTCCGAACACGGACCGCAAGATCTATCGTCCCCTGCGGCAACTTCGGCAAAGCAGTCTCAAAGTATGCATACCCTGATATTCCATGACTCTCAATAAAGTCTTGTCCCTAGCCGATCTCGCGGCGTCATTGAATGAATGCCGGCCAGACATCCTCTCAAAGTCAAGAAAATCACGGAAACGCCGCGCGAGAAGACGCGCACGAAGCCAAACGTCTGAGTGCTATTGAATTAGGGGACCTAGAGTAGGAATCGTTGAATTGGGTTCTCTAGGAATCTAAGTAGATTTGCCTCCTAATCAGGACTTCCTGAATAAGGAAAAAACGGTACAAGAGACTTTATAAGCTTGAAGATACATACGTAAATCGTTATACATTAGAATCTTTTGAGGGCAAGTCTGGCTCGACCACCGGGACTGACGATGTTGAGACATTGTGTTCTTGGTAGAGTCAATTGGACGCACGCATGAGCTTAAGGAATAGCTCCAAGTGCCGATCCGCGAATGGTCTAGCGCTTACGGGTCTCGGCACACTAAATCACATCCACACTACTGTATCGACGGCATACTTCTAGATGGGAGCCCAGGTCTGAGAATGTTACAAATGTGGCCGGTCAGACGACGACAGATGTGTCTATCCCGAGAAAACCTAAGAGGAAGAGCACGAGGTCTCGAAGAGCTGCTTCTTAGAGCGGGAAGCCCTGGGGGCGCGCACTGGGGGGCGCACCGCACAGTTCAGATATAGCCGTAGATACCGAGGTCCTTAGATTTGTATGAGGATTATATACAAATCTAAGTACCCCGTATCAGCCATATTACCGTCACCACTTTGAACGCCAGCGCAGTATATCGTTCTTATATATGTAGCTGTCGCTTATCCACCCTATTTATACCTCCTATACGTCGCTATTACTCTTCTACCCTATTATTCCGCCCTATACTATTGACTGAATTAACTCAAGAACGCCGCGTTGATAATCCGCTACTCCTGTGACTTCCCCTCATCTATATCTGTGGCGGCGATAAGGTTATTAGTATAGGACCTCTTACTCTTACCCGGCGAGGCTACGACTCGCCTTTAGCTTACTTCTATACCTAAATAGGCTTAAGTTATCGCCGCCCGAGTACTAGCGGGGCGGAAGAGGTAGGAGGGTTATCTTGGCTGCTGAGGACGGGTTTATATAACTATGTCTACTTCTTAGGCTAGCGGCGGCGCGGCTTTAGCTGAGGGGGCGGATATAAGGGTGGAAAATTTATATATATACAGTTTAAAAGGCGGCTAGTAATTGAATTGATGCGGGGGTACTTAGATTTATATATAGTCCTCATATAAATCTAAGGACCTCGGTATCTACGGCTACATCCGAACTGTGCGGTGCGCCCCCCAGTGCGCGCCCCCAGGGCTTCCCGTTCTTAGAGGCAGACGGAAAACTTCAAGTGTCCACATCCCACCTCAGAACATGTGTCGTACAGAAAGTCAGTCAGGCGCCTGCACTTGCAACACCGTGCTCCGATCTTCCCTTGTATCCGCCTTCCCACTTTTAATGCTTCTACCTCTTTTGCCATTCGCTGCGCCTTGATATGACGCCAGAATCAAGGAGTCTGCAGGTCATCCGCGCTGGTTCTCTACTATCCGTGCTGATCCTTCCATGGCTCTCCAGCACTATACTAATCTTGGCTGACGGAGGCATCGAAGGTGTCTCCCTAAGAAGCAACCACCTTCATTTCCTTCCCGAGACTGCCTCTGCGTACGCTTATATGTCCCACCCCTGACTATCCGGCTACGCCCTTGGCGTTGGAGGCCTGGTCTAAGTACTTATGCTCGAGGTGATCGTTACGCTCTTCAACGCCTTCACAGTCGTACGACTAATGGGTGCGAATAGAGTAACGAGTCTTATTACGAAGCATTAGATGAGTTGGGCAAGGTAAAGGATGACTGTCGTTAATAGTACGAACACCTTCGTCGATTCAGCTATACGCATTTGATCTTGACTATTAATTCTCCTTCCTTGAGAAGTAGAGCCTGAAGTTTTTCCAACCACGATTCCGCTACTAGAGCGCCGATTACGGAGATAGTAATTATAAAGTAACTAATAAGGCCTCTAATAACTAGTATTCGATTCGTTTGGAAGAGGAAAGAATATAGACATACCCTATCCCTAAAACAGCGTACACTGTCAAGCAAGCAACAAAGACAATTCAGAAGTAAGTCAAAAAATTCGGGAGGTAAAATTCGAAGTTAGTAAAATATAGTACCCCTAGTAGGTAAAAGGAAAGAGTACCTTCTAAGGAGACTCATTTCTAACAGCGAAGGAAGCATAATACAATTATAAATAATCCAAGACCAAACTGGTTTTGCTAAATGATGAGAGTAATACCAGAAGACAGCAGACTACTAAGGGTCAGCTCCGATGCGAAAAAACAAGACACCGTTAAGGTACCTGATAGGCGATTATACACATCAAGGAGTAGAAGAGTACGACCCCAGCGCCTGGGCGGAAACTCCCATATATACCGACTTCACGTAGTTGAAGCTCATTCAAGACGAAAAGGACCAGGTCACAGACACAAGTTAGTGCGCAACTGCTGAGAAGTAGACAAAACTTCCGTCGGACCGCACGAGTAAGGTATACGTTATGTAGAATAACTCAAAGCTACATAAATTTAAAGAAGGGAAGAGCTGAAAGGATATAACGGTACACGACCTGTGAAGTCTCTATAATAGGAACTGCGGTAGAGTCACTATTGTAAGGTAGTCATGCAAGTCAAATTGGCATCCTGTACAAGGATGCCTGCTTTTTATATCGAACAAAGCCCAACGGCCCTAGGTGATGAAAATCCTCAGATCCCTCGGAGCATTAAGACTAGCTATGCTTAGCCCATTACGATGCGATTGTAATGAGCGTACTAAGGTATCCCTGACGCTGAGCCGGACACCCTGTGCACTTAGGCACCCAGGCCCACATCAGCGACCATGCCCCTGCTCCTACTGCACCGCTATGTGAGATAGGGACGAACTCTGACCCGAGATCGGGTGATCTCTATCGAAAAAGGAAGTGACTATAGAGGATGCGTCTGCGGCGCGTAGAAGGAGATAAAGTCGGTCGAGCTCTTAGAAGACACATACATCGGTTTCTGCGCTCAGTTCGAAACTCGTACATTACCCACTCATCAGCATTACAGTGCAGATCAAAGGACGAAATCAAATCTCATCTTTATCGAACAGCCTCACAACTCTCTGAAATATCTTCATCCTTCCGTGTAACTCCATCACCAATACAGAGATCACTCCGAAGCCATCTGTCTCTCCGCAGCCACCAGCTCCACCTCCTGGCAGCCCTATATCCACACCTTTCCCGCAATCTATTGTGGCCGATAACCTCAGGAGATTGGTGGTAGGGCTGATCAAGAAGCCCAAGATGCGGAGTCCACAGACAGAGTCCAGCCCACAGCCTCCGTACCCGAGAAGGACGTTCCACCCTCGGGATCGAGAGCTCGCGCTTCGAAGCTGGAGTATAAGACCGTTGACGAACGGGATTTTCCCCACTTCAGGCTTATGCAATCAAGCTAATTATAACGCAGCTAGAACAACATGATAAAGTCGGCCCGCGACTGTGGAGTCCACACCTCCGGGAAAAATGGACTGACTGGACGATTATGTCTTTGTCGCTCGCGCACGGATCGGTAAGTACATCGATATAGTTAAGGACCTCGATAGCTGAGAAATTTGAGACCAAAAGACTTCAGATCCTGTATTCCATATCGACACTAAATCAGACAAATGGCGAGACATCTTGAGATTGGTCCTACATGACGTCCACGGCGTCTCTCTTAGAGAGGAAAAACCTGGGGTATAGCTTTCTATACTTTTGTGCACAGATTTTGCTACTCAGACTCATCTCGTAGGTCGAAGGAAACCTCTTATACCACTAGTTTCTAGAATCGAGGGCATACCTGACCAAATTGAGCGACGACGTCGGTCAAGACTTTCTTAAGAGCAAATTCGCCTCAACGATCTGTCGTCTGATTCCGCTTCTCGAGAATGGCGAAATCACATACGATCTGCTTTAGGCTCTCTCTATACGCTTGGGAGTCAAGGAGGACTCCACAGCCTGGGAGTAGGGTGACTTGGCTGTCCAAAATGGATAGTCGAAGACTGCTACACTCACCACATTGACGGTACAGCGTCTCCACAATGTCACCATACAAGATGTTTGTCAAACACAATATCTATGAATGACTAGGTTTAATTACATTGCTGTCGAAGCTGTGTGACCCCTTCCTTCCACGGACTACCCGGTCAAGTTGCAAGTAAGAGTTGAAGAAGAGAAGAAATATGAAAGTCCACACACATCCACCCCCACATCTCAGAAGATCTTGTTCATGATGAGATGAAACATAAAGCAAAGCCAACCAACGTCCAGATCAGCAACTCAGCAAGGCCATTCGTCCACATCCTCCCTTCCATACAGGGGCATACAATCTGGGTGTCAAGTAGGGACAACAACTGCCTAATTGGCGATCGCCACGCAACCATCACCATAGCAGCAGGCGACGGTAACGGAGCAGACGTTGGAGACGGCAGTTGAGTAATCCGCTAAAAGGGTAAAAAATCAGCACTCGTCACTCTATGAAAACTTGTGGTGATGAACAGCGAACTACTGACCCGCGATGGCACTGCACTGCATGTCATAAGCGCTGTCATTGGTCTTGACAACCTTGTGTGAATCGCCTTTGCCTTTGGAACCTCCCTTTTCTCCAGCATTGCCCGAGCGGCTTTGAGTGCAGCAATGGAGAGAGGAGAGGGAGATGCTGTTGCCGCAGGACTGGCTAGCTTCTCCGACCGTGCCCCCTGGTGGGCCTGGTGGGCCGTGCTTGCCGGGCATGGGCGAGGCAGCAGCGCATGTGAGGCCGATGCTGAGCATGGCGAGAGCGTTGAGGGAAAGCTTCATGTTGAATTGGTGAGTGGACTGATATTCGGGGTGCTGGAATAAAGATCTTGGTAGCTAATGATGTTCGGATATCAGCTGTTGGAAAGATGTGATGGTTGGAACTGAAAGTCGCTGGGATGAGAAATGAGTTCATCTTTATAGACGACTTCCCCTCCTGATGGATCCGTTTAACTTTTCCGTACTCCAGTGCGCTCTTTGAAAACCGGTGAATACGACGTTATCGAGAGCGATGGTCCCATTTCCGTCCAAATCAGGGTTTCGATATTGGTTCGCTGCAGCTGACGTGAAACTCCCCTGGGGAACTATCGATTTCCAGATCCAATCATAGACTGAAAGGAATAGACTTTCACCAAGCCCTCCTGCTTCCTGCAATGTATGGCATATCATTCTCATTTCGAGTCTCCACGCTGCCCCCACGCTTTGATTTATCACAATTATTATTACTGATTGCCAGGGCCCCAATATTGTGCCCTATGGTAGATGGCGGTGGCCTCTGTGAGTGTCAGCCCTTTCTAACTTCTCTCTTCTGAGGATTGTAAGCTGACTTAGCAGAGCCAGTCTTATTCTGCATTCCGCTCACACACCCACGTCAGCTGAATGTGGAATCAACGTGGGCATTACAACAGCGGAATTGTTGGATTGCAATTGTGACATTGAGTTTCGATAGACCCGTTTGATCACTCTCTCAAGAACTGCAAACTGTAACAATGAACTCAGTTTTTTCTTGCATTAGTTTCACACATCCAAGTCAGCTGAATGTTGAATCTACGTGTAATACCCATTGGGCAATACACGAGCGGAACTGGTTGAATCTCGATAGAGCCGTTTGATCTCCCTCTTAATAATTGAAAGCTGTAATAACGAACTCAATCTTTATTTTATTAGTTTCACACACCCAAGTCAGCCGACTATGATACAACATTCATCAGCTCCTGCACGAAAGCCATTGTGAACACGAGTTTCAGCAAATCCCTTTTGGCCACCATCAGGCTTTCATGTGATTACAGCAATCAGGGAAACTAATACGTAAGTATATTCGGCATTGAAGTGCACCTCTACCCCGCTTGATCTTAGCAAATCCGGAAACGGCCTGCAGATGCAGGCTTGACGCACTCCTGTGATGGCCAGGAAAAACCCTCCGGAAGCAGTCGTTCGCCCTCAATAATCACAATAGCAGTCCCCTTTTCGTACAAAACTTTTGGGTGTGTAGTATATTCAGAGAATCGAGCCCAGATCTACACCCGCAAGAATTTCCCTGAAACGTCTTGAAACGTGTCAAGTCAAAGACTTTCCTATTGGTGTGGAGGGCCGTTTGCTGTGGCTCGTTCCGGAGATTTATTGGCAGCTGCGAGGCATTACATGACGCCCGCAGGTTTAAGGGTTAGCCTGGGGGCTAATGGCCCTGAAACACGATCGTACCTTGGATCGGCCCGAGGACTAATTCCAGCCACGCAAAAAGGGTGATCGACGCCTAAACCACCAATAGTACAGACCACCAATCAACGTCTAGATTTCAAAGACAGACAGGATCGAGGACGTCAATGAAATGTATTAGGCAGCGCAGAGGTTGTTGCGAGATTTCGAGGCATCTGGCGGGAGAGCGCCTTGATATAAAGAGGCCGGCAGGCAAGGTTCCGAGATTATTAGGCACGTTATCCCCAGCCCGGAGTACAATTGTTCTTGATCTTATCTAAGTTGGATACCGTTCTATCAAGCGTTCTCGTTGAAATCCATCGACGAGCTTATTGCTAGGGTAATGAGAAGCAGAAACTTGCTAGGGACACTTCTTCCATATCGACGGTGACGGAAGAGGATTGGTGTTGTGAACCGGTATTGTCCTCCGGGTCAAGCGTTGCCCACGATGATACTGGAAAGGGAACGCGCTGAGGCGATGGTGTAAACGTTCCCGGAAACGTTGGGAATGTGCTAGAGTCGTTCCTGTGCTTGGCGGGATATTGTTTTGAATCCTGTTTTACTCGACGTAAGTGGTTATCCTATATATATTTTGGTGCGCGGGCCGTCCGTTTAGCGCTGGCGTCATTAGTTTCCGAATTGACTATAAGGACTTCCTGAATGGAGAAACGGTACCAACAGGGTACCGACGATATACACGTAATATCGGACAAAGAAACCCATACAGAGAATTGACACACACGTCAGCAGCATAACGCAGGATACCTAATCCAACAACCACCGTAATGGTTGCACGTCTTTGAGCTGTGGCCTCGTTGTCGGGGACAGGCCGGTCGACTCGGTTGTTGTGCTGCTGGGAAAGCACTGTGTCATCCAGCGGTCGCGGAAGGCTGCTGGTCGGGGTTCTGTGCCTGGTGTGTGTACTTCCGAAATGGACTGGTGGAAGAGGCTGCAGTAGGTAAGGTAGATGTAGAAGGGTTGGATGTGATCGTTACACCGGAACTCGTCCTTGTCGACTATATCCTTGAGGCGATAGATGACCTCCATTGTCTCGCGATGCAGTCTTCGAATATCGTCCACATCCCATCTAGCAACCTCAAGACAGAGATCCAGAAATCCGTCTTGGCCTTTGGTCAGATCATCCTCCAGTATAATCCTATTGTTTTCACTCTGGATAGCTCAATCTGGACTTGTCGGGATGAGCGCGGTGTGAAGAAATGTTCATATGCTGGCGATGTATGGAATTTTGGATCACTGGTGAAGATTGGGGGGAATGTTGCCCGCGTTTTGGCGCAGAGGTTGTAGAGGCATCGGGATGTGCGGATGAGTGCGTACCCGTCTTCTGGGGAGTGGAGGTAGTTTGGCAGGCTGACTATGAGCTCGGGAGGAAGGTCTGTGAGAGATATGCTGGATGCTGGATGTTGGTTGATAGAAGAGCAAAGGATTCTTGACAGATAGGAATTAGAGGTAGATTTCAAGATGATGAGAGATGGAGGAGAAAATTTGGAAAATGTAAGGAGTGAGATGAAGCTATTATTGTACTTCGTTACACAGAGAATCCTGGAAGTATATCGATAGAAAGTGTCACAAATTCTAATGGTAGATGTGAATGGGCGGTTTGATTGTTACTGACTTATGTAGCAGCGACATAAATAGATCTTCATGAAGTACTTGACGACAAGGCCTGCGTAACGCTTTACTAATTACCTGTATTAACGATTGCTCCTGGATTCTGGTACTCACCTAGGGTAACATTAACGGATTTAATGAAGAGGGAGAGAAGACTCAAAAGACTCAAAAGACCGTCATCAGTCCAAGTTGGCAGCAGCATGTTTCGATGTTAGATCTATAAGAATGGAATGCTATTCCTCCGACAAACGAAGCTATGCTCTAATCTATGACACTGCTATGCAAGCCAGTGACCAATCAAATCCACAATACCTACATCCTCACCACTGCACATTCAACTCACTCTGAATCTGCACCTTAATAGCTCCCGTCTTCGGATCCGCCGCCGTCTCAAAAGCCTTGACAGCCTCCTCAATATCAAAACGATGCGTTACCAATCTCTGCATATCCAAAACCCCACTCTCCACCAATCTGATGGCCCTAGGCCAAGTATTCGCATACCGGTACTGGAACTGCAGGTCGATCTCTTGCGTGCTGAGTCTCATGAACGGAAGCTGCATTTCGGGTTTCCCAACACCGATGACGAAGACTTTGCCGCCAAATTTAACGCTGTAGATGGCGGCGTTGACGCTGCTTTCGACGCCTGTGCATTCGAGAGCGACAGCGGGCTGTACGCCGCCGGCTAATTCGACGATAGCCTTCCCAGCATCCTCGATCCCGACGCCCCGCTCCACCTTATACGTGCGCGCACGAGGGATCAGCTCTTTGGCAAAAGCTAGTCTCCCCTCATCAATATCCGTAATAACAATCGGCTCTGCCCCAGCGGCCGCAACACAAAGCAGCGTAATCAATCCAATAGGCCCGGACCCACAAATCAACACCGGGTCTCCCAACTTGACCCCTGCCCTTTCCACGCCCGCAAGCGCCACACTCAACGGCTCTAACAAGGCGCCATTCTCAAAGCTCATATCACCAATCTTATGGCACCACATAGCCGGATGAATGACATAGCGGCGTAGTAATCCGTCGACGGGGGGCGTGGACAGGAAGCGCAACTCGAGGCAGCCGTTGTAGCGGCCTGTGAGGCAGGGTTCGCATTTCCCACAGATGAGGTCTGGCTCGATGGCGACGCGGTCGCCAACTTTGAGGTGCGTGACAGAGGGATGCGTTGCGAGGATTACGCCGGCAGATTCGTGGCCGAGGATGTGGTTGTCTGTTACGAGCATGGGACCGATGCGCCCGGCGCGCCAGAAATGGATGTCTGATCTGTGGGTGGAGAGAGTCAATTGAGAGGTTCTTGAGTGTTGAATGGAGGGGTAGGAGGGGAGGTGTACCCGCAAATGCCGGTGCTCTTGATCCCAATCGTGACTTCACCCTCTTTGAGGCCTTCCCCCTTCTGTACACTCTCAAGTGACGGTTCTGACTCGGAAATCCATAGCTTATGTTCGGGATCGGTAAAGACGCCTACGTTGGGCTTGCTGAGCGGCGTGCTGTGGGTTTCGGTGACTGTAGCCATGTTGGCCCGGTTCTGGGCGCGAAGGACGCTGCTTGTGGAAGGTCGAGCAATCGGAGGGATTGAGGGCGATATGCTTTTCTTTTCGAGTGCAGCAGAAGGTGACGTCTTCTTCGTGGAGGGGTAGCTAGCTACAAGCGCTCCAGTAGCAACACAACTAGAGCTGTGACGTGTGTCAATGATATTGGTTCATTTCTTAGGGAATTTGTAGAGGTGATAAGGAGGAATTGGAGTAATAGAAACTCGTATATATACCAAAATCTTGACTGAGAGCGTTGCGGGGCCAACAGGCGTGTGAGGCCTCCCCCGCCACGGGGGACGGCTAGGCGACAGGCCATGTCTATCAGGCTAAATCAAATCCTGACCTAATCGAGCGATTGACGGCGAATGGCCCTCAAGACTTTCACCGTTGAAGGCGTTGAAAGGATGGAATTATTGAGGATTGGCAAGACAATTACAGCAAAAGAGAAGGGGAAAAGAGACTGGATAACATGATGGATGGCTAGAAGAAGGGCACCACACCACCCCGCATGCGCGACATATAGTCCACACCCCCACACCAATGATTGGCACGGTTGTATACTTGCAGATGCAGTTGTCCACTGATTTTCGTGAGATCTTGAGAAGATTCCAGTCCAGCGGGGCCCTGCGTGAAGAGTGCTGCGCCAGCAGGCGTGATCGAGAAATAGATTGAGAAATGTACGAGTAACAGATCAAGGTTTCCTACCACTGAAACGCCGACCAATGCTATTTCGTAACGCCAAATGCTATGCCAGACTTGCAATCGTAAAGTCATTGAGTACGGTACTTTCCTCACCGCCTACTTACATGTAAAGCTTCTTCGCATCTTCTGGCCGGCTTTCATTCGGGCAATAAGGACACTTGAATCGTGACCCTTTGCTCAGCCTTACCAATGATTCCTGCGCGACCACGTGGCCACAAGGCATCATCATCGGCGGGTTTTCGTCCGTTGATTGTTCTTTTGAAACAGGGCAAACAAAGATGGAGTGGAACTGATATGCAGGAGGCAGCGGTATTTCCACCTACTTTGGTTAGAGTTTGGAGTATGGGACGAAAGGTTGGATTGAAGGGAAATGACTACCGGAAGCTCATGCTGCGTTGTCCATTCTGTCCGCTTCTCTTTCATGATCGTTTGCAACTTCAACAACGTGGGCAGAGCTATCGCCCCAGCCGTAGCAGCAATGTACAGTGGCGAGTCTGCGGACAAACCGAGGAGCGAGCAGAATTCCCGAGTGAAAGAGTTGGCGAGCTCCTCCCACTGGCCGTCGTTGAGGAATGTTCGCCTGTAGGGAGACTGTGCAAGATTCGGACTGAAGGCCATCGCGCCCATCAGCTGTTGAAGCTCCTTCAAATACCGTCCTTGAAAGATTGCCAATTCCTGGCGAGCGTAGATGTAAGCTTGCTGGCGGCCATGCATCAAGCTGGCAGGATCATTGGGGTTTGGCCCTCCGGTGAAGAGCCAAACGAACTGCGTCTTTCCCAGCTCGAACTCCAAATTGCTACCCCTTGTCATTAATGCTTCACCATTCTTTTTGGCCCAGTGAATGGCTGGCAATAGGTTCTTTTCGTTCTTCAGCTCATGCAGTATATGATGCATTTCAGCAAACTGTTTCCGCAAGTCTTCCGACTTGAGTGGGTCAATCCCCTGATCACGGATGGGTTGTCCGTGGGAGGACAGATACTCAAAAGGCTGCTCTCCATGAGATGAGTGGTTGGTAGTGTCGGCTAAGAACGTTGAGGCAACAGAGAATTGTCCTTCTCTCAGGAGGTGCATCGCAACAGCCTGATTGATGAGGGCGGGGTCTGTGGATAGAGCGTCATAGTCGGTCGTTGGCAGAGGCTTATCTTTGAACTTCTATAAAGCTTACCGTCAGTAGCTGCTGTATAGACTAGGATGATGTGATGTGCAACCTTATCCAAAGCCTTCCCATAGTTGCCCAATCCTCTGTAGACCTCTTTCAGATCTGTATTGACAGCTTCGAAGGATTGCTTGACAGGGTTTTGAAGCTTAGCAAGGGTGACTGAAGCACTGTTTGGATCTGAAAATTGGCATATTAGCACAGCTCGGGAAATTGAGGGTCAGAGGCACCCGCAGATGGAGGCAAGAACGCACTTGCGGCTATTGAGTCTCGAGCCTTGACCAAAAGATCTATGGTCTTCTGTACATCATCTACACTCTTCGACAAGTTTCCCTTCTTGACGAGCTTCTCGTGCTCCGCAAGGATCGATTCCATCGCTCAAGAAGTATCCAATGTCTTCGGAGAAGGGGGGTGTTTGCGTAGTGGGAAAACGGGCGTCAACTCTCAAGGGAACGATGTGGGCGTATTGTCCCCAAGACTGGAGCTCGAGAATAGATTCAACTGCAAAGTCATGGCTTGTACTGTAGATGATAGTTAATGATGGGTGAGGAACAAGCTTGTCATGTCGAGAAAGTCATGAGGTGAAGGTAGAGCCCGATTGCGGACGGCGCGATCACAAAGCCGAGGTTCACCCGCACCAACTTGCTCTTTTCAATCGCTCTTTGATGGAGTATGACAGGACTTGTCAGCATAGATATTCATCGTTGCTGTACGTCTTAGAGTACTAGGGGACCCAGTCTGCTCGTCGTCGCTTCTTTCAGTATCATTTAGGACAGCACCAGAAGGATGAGGCCTGCACGCGAGATCCAGAGCAACCAGGGAATCCCCAATGGATAGTGACATAGAGAAGACGGATTTTGCTACAGGCGGAGAAAGCACCTACTCTCTCACTAGCAGTTCGCAGACTACGAAGCAGAATGGCGAGACCCACACCCAGCCAGCCCATCGGCGCATGGTATTCACAGATCCTGCCGCCTTCAGGTATTTAGAAGAAGATCCATCAGTGACAGTCCTGGAACGCAGGCGTCGATTGACAGGCTATGAGGTTTACATAGTCGAACAATGGGCCTGCTCCAGGACCCATCCGACCTTCGTGATTACCACCTATACCGGACTTGAGCGGGACTCTGTTGTGGTTGGCGTACTCAGCATTCCTACCAACGAAGAAGCCTGGTCGCCCCGTTTGCGTGTCTACCTGAAAGCGATTACCCAGCACCATGCTCGAAAGAAAGAGACACCGCTGGGAGATTTGATGGTTACCAATCTGAGTGGTTTCCCATCGGCGATGACTGTCATTGCTGTTCCGGATGGCGATCTTAGGAAACACAGGGAGGATTTCATCGTTAATGAGGACATGAAGAGATTAGGCTGCGCAGGGCGAACGGGTATGAACCTGGCTCCTCCAACAACTGCCACACAGGCAAAGTTCGGCCAGCTTTTCCACACGAGTGATAAGATTCCGCTCTATAACGCTGTCATTGAGCTTGTAAAAACATGTCAAGTTGCTCTCTTGTTGTTTGGGAAGCTAGAACCAGAGTACGCCGACGGTCTTCTTTGCGATATCACGGAGCAGGTTATCGGAGATTGGTGGACAGAAATAGGTACTGAGTACTTTAACATTGATCCAAGTGATGGCATCTTGGGACCGACAACTGTTGCTGCTTTACTTGGAATACTCATGGGAGCTCGAAATCGACTGAATGCTTATGGAGCTCCTGTTGCCAAGGATGTTTTTGATATCGTGAATACCAAGAGGGCGATTGCCTACTTCCAGAAGTCGCAGAAGATGGACCGAACTCGCAGGTTCGATAGGCAAACGCTGGAACGACTCCATCGAGTGACAGCTAAGGCCGCCAGTGTCGAAGGCTGGACCGTGCCACGAGCGGTTAAATCCTCCTTGGCAGAGCTGAAAGGCAAAGGGGGAGAGAAGGTTCTGGGAAAAGAGAAGGCTAGTATAGCAGAAGTGGAGACTCTCGATATCGAAACCTTTATTCAACTAGGGAATGGCGCGAAGTTCAAGTGGCTGTGGTATGGTAAAGAGCCTAAGAACAAAGGGAATGATGCCTTTAGCCATCTGGGTGGAGAGGAGGGCATGATCTTCAACGACAGCGAGCAAACTGGACACGGTTGGTCTGGAAAGAAAAGGGATTCAGTTGATGATGATACATCGTTGCGTCACGTACTTTCCGATCGAATATACTTGAATAGCACTGCTGGGTCGCAAACAAGCATTGGTCATGTTGAGAAAGAGCAAGGCTTGCGGAAGGCGGTCTTCAAGAACGTTACTGGCAAGGTAACTGATACTAGGAATGGCCTAGGACGTATAAGGGACGCTGTAGGTCTGAAGGGTCATCGCTCACATTACTCGAAGCCGTCGAAAGACGGAGGATTTGCGCCATATGTAGATGGGGAAAAACAGGCTAGGACAAGCGTCGAGGAACCCCGGGATCCGGAGAAGGTAGCTCACTCATTGCAGCATGAGAGCACTCCACCAGACAGCGGCGAGCATAGCCTCGTGAGCTCTAAAGATTCATCCCGACTTGGAAGTGTGCTGGCCGAGGATGCGACCAGGTCGCATGATCTTCAAGGTCCCCCAATTTTTGGCGGTAGGCATCTTGATGAGTTCAACAAGTCGAGCTCTAAAGATTCCTCTCGACGTGGAAGTGTGCTGGCCGAGGATGCGACCAGGTCGCATGATCTTCAAGGTCCCCCAATTTTTGGCGGTAGGCATCTTGATGAGTTCAACAAGTCGAGCTCAAGCCTGGAGAGCCCAGCGATCTATCGTGAGCCCAAGGCTGTCCCGGACTATGCGAGTATGATGGACCAAGCAGATGGCGTGAGACCAAGGAATGAAGGGCGTGAGCCTACCACTACGGAAGACTCGAGCAAGGGTGCTCTCTCTGTGGAGGATACACAGGCCATTAAGAAGATGCAAGGATTCGAAGGGCACTATAAATCAAGTCACCCTTTGCGTACTACAAAGAGTCTTCCAAAACTCTCGGCCGCCAACTTGACGTATTGGGACCGCCGCTGGCCACGCCACATGTCCTGGACAGCAATGGTAGACGTTGTGGCAGCTGCCGTACCCGCCGGCATGACCGAGTCTGACAGCACCGCTCCAAGGGCAAAAGCAGATACTGCCTTAGCATGCGAGAAAAGCCTAGCTTTGGAAGGGCGCGTTATGGCTGGACGAATTGAGAAGCTGAAGGCAGTGGAGACTTCTTGGGTTGAGGACAAGATCGACCAGATTGAGCGCTATGACCACCAAGCTGGTCAAGATTCCGCTAGATTAGATCTTGTGTATCACCAAAAGTTCGACGAGATCAATGCGCTTCACGACGCTTCTGACGAGCTCTTGACCGAGGAAAGAGCAAACTTGGCGGATGCCAACAAGGATGTCGAAACGTTAGCTGCGAAGCTCGAGTATGAGCTCAATGCTCTAGAATCAAAAGTCGAAGATGTGGAGAATGGAGTGGCAGATTTTGAACGATTGGTCCGCCAAATTGAAGTGAGAGCAGAAGATCTCGACGCCGACAGCGAGGCTAGAGTGACCTGGCTAGGATGGTCCTTGAGGAAAGTCAACAGAGGTGTGATTCGATTTTGATGTTTCAATACTGCATGATACCCAAGGCGTACTGCAAAATCGGCGTTTCGATTGCCTGAATTTCGCCAATTCTAGGCCATGCCCCCAGCATTGCTAGTAATACAACGAATATATAATACATAGAGTGGCAATACAACCTGCTTTTCAAAGCCTCTGATTCCGAATTCCGGAGCATTGCTTACAGCCCTTGCATGTAACAAACATCGGCGCCCAGAGAATTGAGAGACCGAATCTAGTTCTTCCTCTTCTCCACTGCCCCAATATGCTGTCCTCACGCACGCTATGCCACACCCAACCCCTTCCTCGCCACATGCTCTGAGCATACCATAGAGAATTCTCTCGTCAAGTCCTTTCACATCCCAAACATCCCCCCACCTCCACCCCCAGCCCCCTTCTGCGCCGCCTCCCCCTGCATCTTCTCACTGACCTTCAAGTTTACCTCAAAGAATTTGCTGACGCAGCGATCCAAACACACGCTCTCCCCCTTGTTCAAGTCGGCCTCGCGGTACTCGGGTGGTATGCATTTCTTTGTGCAGGATTGTGATAATCTAAGCGGAGTGAAAATGTCAGCCGGGGGCTTCGAAGAAGGGGAGGAAATGAGGGTGAGGCCTTAAAGGGATATTATGATGAGGTACCGGTTGAACATATCCGAGACCATTTCGACTTCTGTTTCTGCGGCTGCGATTTTCTCGGCTGAGGATGGTTGCGCGCGGCCGCCGCCAAACATGAATGACATCTTGGATGTGCGGTGTGGGGCTTATGGGAGGCTGGTGTGGGTGAGATTGGGTGGGATTCTGAGAGCTTGAGGTGCAGAAGGGCAAGATTCTGATGGAGCTTTTGCGGAGAAGGTCCGCAAGTATGGAGAGGACAAGATATATGCATTTTTATGGATCCAACATCGAATTTCCAGAGCTAGCTGCCGGAAAAAAAACCTCCAACTTCCGACCCCACTGAAGCTGCAGGATGAGCTTCTACGATTACAGGATTGCTGGAGGGATTATAGATCACAGTCTATTCTACAATTTAGTAGTAGAGTGTCAAGCCATAAGTCTTATTATTGTTGATCCGTTCTGATTGGCGCGAGGTCAGTTTTTCGAGCACCGCCTGGGTCCTCTTTGGTCCTGCGGCGAAAGATTTTGGGTCTAAAAGCATGGTAGGCCGTTAGTACGGCGGACGATAGCTGAAGATAGGACAAAACTAAAAACCGAAAAACGAAAAACCAAAAAATGATCTGCGGCCCCACCGCGCAGGCTTTAAAACCAGATAATCCGCTAACGATAATATGATGATTATATAGTGAATCGTTTAGAATATAAATTATATATAAATATAAATTTATTTTAATTATTTCTTATATAAATATAAATTATTATTAAATTATTAATAAAAGTTACTTTATTTATTTAATTTTAAATATTTTTTAAACTACGATTCCTTAACTAACTTTAAAGGATTATATAATAATATTTTAAGAATATAATATAATTATAAATTATATATAAAGAGACTATTATTCTTAATATTTAAATAATTTATTATATAATATCCTAAAATTAATTAAAGAACTAGAGTTTAATTAATATTTAAAATAAATTATATATAATAACTTTTATTTAACTAGTTTTTAAGAATTATATAATAATACTCTAAAAATATAACGTAATCTTAAATTATATACGAAGAGACTATTTTTCTTAATATATTAAAGATTTATTATATAATTATTTAAAACTAGTTAGGGAACCGTAGTTTAAAAAATATTTAAAATTAAATATATAATAAAGCTCCTACTTAACTAGCCTTAAAATATTATATAATAAATCGTTCTTAATATAAATTATATCGTAATCGATTATAAAGTATATCCGAGGATAATAATATAACCGATTTATATAATATAAATAATAAGGTTAAGAGTTTATATTAAGAATTCTTTATATAATTTCTTCCCCTTCTTCTTTTTTCCTCTTTATTATATATATTTATCTTTTATTATATATATCTTTTATTTTTTAACTCTTCTTTATATAACTCTTTAATCTTATTATATAATAATTAATTATTATATAAATATCTTAAATAAATATAAATATTTTTTATTATTTTAATTATATTAGCGATTATATTTAGTTTAATATTATTAATTAAGATCTCGATCTCTTTATATACTCCGTACCGGGTTAAATTATACTCGGTTTTCTAAAACGAAATATCGCCGCTCGGCCTTTAATTATAATAATAGCGCGAATTTATATAAGCCGCCCGTCGTATATTAATATAATTTTAGTATAAAGTTATAAATACCTTCTTTTTATTACTCCTACTCTCCGCCGAGTAGCCGGGCCTTATACGGCGTATTCTACGCCGGGATAAATTAATTTTAATAAGGGGAAAATATTCCTTAAATATTAATATTTACCCGGTTACTTTAGCGGGTCGTATAATAATTATAAATAATAAAATTATACAGTTTATTACTTTATATATAACGGGATATTTAGAGCGCCGTCGGATAAATCGTTAGATAATAATAAAGACGAGGAGAGTAAAAAATCGTAGGAAAATTATAAGGAATTAGAGTCGGAGTCGGCGGGTATTAAAAATAATAAAAATACTACTATTAATTTATCGAGTAGAGTAATCTCCGTAGTAGTTTTTATATAATAAATAGTTTAATTTTTTTCGAGCCTTTAAAAAATATACGGGCTAGTATAATAAAGTATTTAAATAAAAATATATATAAATATATTATCTAGGCGAGCTTAATTATAATCTATACTTTTATATAATAATTAAAATTAATAGGTTATACGAGTTAATAATATTTTAATAAATTACTCGTATAATTAAAACGAGGATAAATTAATATATATTTTATTTAATTAAATAATTTTAATCTATTTATTATATAAGAGGTTAAACTCTCGAAAATTATTTCTCTAATTATTTAAATTTATTTATTATACGAGAGGTTAAACTCTCGAAAAGTACTTCCTTAATTATTTAAATTTATTTATTATATAAAAGATTAAACTCTTAAAAAGTACTTCTATTTAAATTTATTTACTATATAAGAGGTTAAGCTCTCGAAAAGTACTTCTCTAATTATTTAAATTTATTTACTATACGAGAGGTTAAACTCTCGAAAAATATTTCTATTTAAATTTATTTATTATACGAGAGGTTAAGCTTTTAAAATATACTACTCTTTTATTTTTTTTTATTTTTTTCGCCCTTTTTACTACCTTAAACTATAATCTTCTTTATTACTTTCGTCTAATTTCTCGTATAACTAGGTAACGAAGTATTATCTATTTTTATATAATTAAATTACCGAGTACCTACCGTCGTACGAGTAGTAGGCGTAGTTTCATCGACTTTTATATAAGAGACGATAGGAGTAGTCTCGATTTATTATAATATAGGCTTTAAAGTTTACTATAAAATAATATTAGAAAAGATTTTCTTAATAAAGATTTTTTAATAAAGATAATTATATTTATTTCGTTTATAATAAACTCTAAATTTCGATCTTATAATATTATATAAATTCGATTACTTAATAAGAGAGGTATTAAAAATAATATTATATAATCGAGGTAGTAACGAATTAGATCTTTAAGAAATTTATTATTACCCTAAAAAAGTTTTATATAAAACTATTTCCGGGCTAGTATTTAAGGCTTTAGTTCTAGTTTTAGATTTTATATATTAAATATACCTTTAATTATTATATAAGGCTCGTTCTTAATTATTATATAAAGCTCGTTTTTAATTATTATATAAAACTCGTTTTTAATTATTATATAAGGCTCGTTTTTAATTATTATATAAAGTTTATTCTTAATTACTATAGGAGGTTTAGGTTTAGATTTTATTATATAACGACGAGGTTTCTTTACTATACGAAAACTAGGTTCTTATTTAATAGGCCGTTTATCTTCTTCTTTAAATTAAAATTCCGGTTTAATTTTCGATAAATTAAATTATTTAAGAGATACTAGTTTTTAGTAAATTAAAATAATTATATACTCTTTATCTTTATTCGTCTTTTTGAATTAATTACCCTCGAAGAGTTATTTTATTATACGAGTATATAAAATACTTTTAAATAACTCGTATAAAATCTTATTCTTAACTACTCGAGTAAAAAACTATTTATTAATAAAAATTTAATAGTTATAATATAACTTCCGAAGGTATATTCGCTTTAATAAAAAAATATTCTTAATAAAATCGAAATAATTTTAAATTTCACGTTATAGGATATAAATAATTACCGAATTTAAAAAATATATAACGTAAATATATTATATAATTAAGAAATTAAAGAGTCTAAATATCTAAATATTTAATATCGAGTTAATATATAATATTATTATTTAGGATATCTCCGATTAAAGTAAATTATACCTTATATAATTATATTTATATATTAACCCGAGTTTTTTAATTAATTAATAAAGCCTTCGTTTTTTAATTTAATAAAGGGTACCGAGTAAAGGTAATTTATTATTTTAATTTAATAATATAACTTTAATTATATAATACGAACCTCTTTTTTTACTTTAACCTCTCGTATATATAAAAGAATATAAATAATTACTAAAAATTAATACTCCGTCCGTTATTCTAATCGGCTAGGGGTAGCTTTAATTAATATATTTACTATTTAATTTATTCGAATTTAGGTAGAACCGGCTTTAATTATTATATATAAATAAAAAACTCGTTTATACGGCGCTTAACTCTATAAATAAGAGAGTTAACTAGTAATAAAATAGGTTAAATACGGTTTAGTTTAAATAGATTATCGATATTAATTATTTAATAAACTTAATTATATAATAATAAAAAGATAAGAATAAAGTTTATATTAATCGAGGATTTATAATATTATAAACTTTATAATATCGAAGATCCCGGGTATATATTTATTAAAAGTAGAGATCTATACGTATTTATATCCGAGGCTCGTCTTCGTCTAATTTTATTATATAATAAAGTTAAGAGGAAGTTAGAGAGAAAATAAATTATTATATAATAGAATCTAAATTTTAAAAACTACTATATAAGAAGGTTTAAAAATTACTATATAAAAAAGTCTAAAGACTACTATATAAAAAAGTCTAAATACTATTATATAAGAAGGTTTAAATATTACTATATAAAAAACTTTAAAAATAAGACGAGAGACTAAGTAAATTATTATATAAAAAAATATTTATATAATATTTATTAGAGCCTCTAGCTAGGCCTCGAAGGATTCGGATAAAATTTCTTTATATAATAAATTCCCCGATAATATATTATAAATCGGTTATTAATTTAATTTATCTTAATTAAATCTACCTTCTAACTTCGAATATTATTTTAATTTAAACTCGTACCTATTAATTTTATAATTACTAATTATTATACGAAGGGCTTAATAGTATTTAAATTAAAATAATTTATATTAATATTTAAAAATTACTAGCGGTAAATAAGGATTAAAGCCTCGATTATATAAAAAACTATTATATTATATAAGGGTAGATAATAAAAGATATATATCTTTATTTATATAAGAAAATTAGCCTCGTACTATTAATTTAAAATAATAAAGATCTTTATAACTATTAATTATATAACTTAAATATTTAAATAGAAAAAGTTTAGTATTTATTATATAATATATATATAAAGATAAAAAGGGTTAGATATTATTATATAATATAAATCTTCGAGATAAAAGGGCTCGACTGTAATTATATAATATAAATTTTAAAGATAAAAAGCTTCACCGCTATTATATAATATAAATATTTAAATAGAAAGAAATTAATTTATCTTAATTAATAATATCCCGTCGAAACTTTTTAAATTTCTCGGTATTTATTTTAAGATTATAATTTTTAATTCTTATTTTTAGTTATTAAAATAAGTTATATAATCTCCCTAAAATCGTTTTTAGGCGGTAGGGTTATTTACGAATTTAATATATATTTTAATTATCTACGAATTACTCGACTTATAGACGGATAATAAAAAAATAAATTATAAAGAGAGTAATTATATTTATATTTTTATCCTTCGAGAATTAATCTATTATATAAAGATTTCCGAAGAATTAAATCTATATCCCGGTTACGGTTTTAATTAGTTAGGTTTATTACGACTCGATCCGTTAATTCGAAGTACTCGTACCGTATATATAATATTATTTGAATTCGAGGTATAGTTCGAATACCTATTATAATATAATATATATATAAACTATTACTTTTATTTCTAATTTACGATTTAATCGTACGAAACGAGGTTATAATCCGAAGTTAAAAATAATATTAAGATAACTTTATAGAATATTAATTTATATACGGTTCGTAATACCGTATTAAAACTAAGGGATATAACGTATATAAATATTAATTCTAGTATAAATCTTAATTCTAAAATCGGTTAATTTATTATAATTATCGACCGATTATATAAGATTTAAATTAAAGACGATAAATTCTCCCCTTTTTTATTATATATTTAATAATTATTATTCTACGATAATTAAAAGTAAATTTTAATATTATTTAAATAATTAATCCTTAAAATTATTAATATATAATATAAAAAGAGAGTAAAATTTTATTATATAATATATTTAAAGACTAGCTAGTCTTTTTTCTAAAAATATTCTATTAAATACCCTTATTTTATATTTTATATAATATTATTCCTAAGCTCTTATTATATAAATTAATATATTATATTATCTATTTATTTTTAAACTTTTTAATTATTTTTCCTTTATTATAAATTTATTCCTTTTCGAATTCGTATAAAATTAATTTTAATTATTTCGAAGTCTTTATTTTTAAATTATAAATATATTTCCTTATTTTAAACTCCGAGTTAATAGACTATATATTAAATATATTTTTATAATTTAAAAAAATTATATATATAAACGATTTATTTATAACCCTATTTCTTAAATCGGTAGCGAAGTATATAAAAATTAATACCGATATCTTTTTTATTTTATAATTATTATATAATATCTAATTATATTTCTTTCCCTATATAAAGACGATAAAGTATTTTTTTTCGAAAATTATTAAATTATATAATTAAACGATTATCTTAATCGTATTTAAATATTTAGTATAAGAATTAATATTTAAATTATATAAATAAATTAGGGGAGGTATGATATAGTTAAATACGTCGTTCGTATAATTAAAAAATAAAAAGGTTAGGAGGTTTAAAGCCTACGCGGTAGGGCCGTAGATTATTTTTTAGTTTTTCGTTTTTCGGTTTTTGGTTTTGTCCTATCTTCAGCTATCGTCCGCCGTAGTTAGGCTGAAGCGGCAGGTATCCGCATGACTTGCCGTAGCTAGAATCCAGTTCCAGCCCAGCATCAACTAAGGTAGAATTGTGGAGCTCCTATTGGCAGCGCTCTCATCCTATTTGAGAGCTACCACAAAAGGCTACCTACGAGATTCGAAGAGAGGCCGCAATAAAGCTACGAGTAGATCTCTCATTTGAGATCACCAGGACATTGCAACGATAGCAACGTCAATATATACATAATAATCGATGTGACATGACTAAATCTGAGGTCTTCTTTAGAGCCATATGTTTTTTTACAGCGTGGACGCATGTCCATGCGTCTACCATTAGATGCGCCTTCTCAGGTCGCCATTAAACCACAGAGAGTGTCCCGACTGGCTCTGAGAGATTGATTGTATTATATTCCATTAGAGGGACGGGCTTTTTGCTGGCTCATTTAGTAATATGACGCACTGCTCCATGGCTGTGTTTGAGCGTTGTGGACAGCTCAGGTTCCAAGTATCCAGATGTCCGTGCGTGTTCCCCGTTTTTCTCCCTCAATTGCATGAATATGTCTGCGAAGGTGGTCTCATTTGTTCTTCTCATGTATAACCTTGACTTGCCGTGAAAATGTGGCTCACGGTGTGATCCTAAGCGCGCTCTCTCTCGATCGAGTAGATTACTAAGCTGGTTTCATCTCATCGTATTGACTTTGGTCTCTGGAAGGCTTATGATACATAACTCATTTTTTCATATCTATGTCCAAGCGTACAGCCGTTCGGTTCTCTATACAAACCCTGCCACTACCACACAGCAGCAGCAACAACCTGCCCAGCAGATATATCCCTCTTACCCAGCTTACCCATACCATCTCACCAGCAACATCAGACGGCATGCCTCGTCCCATCCCCGCCATCATAATCGACATTCCAATCCGTCGTCTTCTTAATAATCATCTTGTCACTCCCCGCACTCGTGCGACTATCAAAATCATGCTGCGGCGTCTCATGCACAACATTAACCTCATTTCTGACCTCCTCGCCCCTCAAGATCCCCAAATCACTATCCAACGCCGCATCCTTCGCCGACACCTTCTTCAGCGGATAGCTATTATGTTCTTTGCTATTATTCTTCGTGTTTCGGGCACTGGACACATTGGCGAAGAGGCTCGTTTTGGGGCCGCGGACGCGCAGGTCGCTGGTCAGGAGGCCGGAGTCGAGGCCTTTCATGAAGGGTTTGAGGAAAGGGATGCAGGCGACTAGGACGCTGGCGTTTATGTTTGCGAGGGTGGCGAAGACGGTGGTGCGATAATCGAATGGTTTGTCGGGGGAGGAGAGGGCGGAGGTGAGTAAGACGAGGCGGAGCACGACGAGGGGCAAGAGTCTGAAGATCGATTTTATTAGATTTAGATCTCTGCTTGGGACTTAGGGTCGGGAGTAGTACATTATTCTGCATGCAAATGCAATTGTGACTACGGCTTTGCGACTCGCAGACATTTGGAGCTTCCAGACAATGTAGCATGGTAAAGCGATCAGCAGGAAGTCGGTAAGGATATCCAGAGCGCCGATGACATCCCAAAAGACGTTCTATCACATATACATAGATCAGTAAATGACTAGCGGGCAGCTGATAGCGGAGAACTTACCAGTTTCATACACTGCGAAATAACAATGGCCCACGGGCTGGGTAGCTGGCATTCAAAGAAATGACCCATATGCAGATTGCTACCAGGACCCCCTTTCCCCAATGTCGGTGCCGCGCGTCCGGGGTAAATTGAATGATATAGGCGAGACTGGATAATTTCGAGAAGTATAATGCTGCTATATACAGTATGTCCGATGCATATTGGCCCTGTCATATTGTTAGGGAAATGGAATTGAGGGGTAAGTACATGATGGGAGCAAGAAGTCGAAGGTACTACGAATGTGTTGCGGAATAAAGCATGTACTACGATAAAGCCAACCGACCTTCTCAAAAGCCTGGACTTGACTGCTGCTGAGATTCGCTATCCTCTGGCCAAGCCCTCCATCAGAGACTTGCATCGACACCGCCGCCGCCTGACCGATTGCAAAGACCTGCAAGGGAAAAACACTTAGCAAACCTTCATCTCATATTTCAGGAGGAATCCAAGATGCTCACACCATAGCTACCGTCACAAATCCATCATCCCAGCCAAAAGAGCGAAAGGCATTATACTTGATAGCCAACCGGGTCCCCACCGATAAAACCATTACCACCATCGCCGTCCAGGCGATAATGTTGATCTGGGGACCCCTGTTGTCCGCCGTGACAAGGACCTGGCTCGCCTGGCGGACATCGAGGCGGAAGGTCATCGTTTGGCCGCGGTGTGCAATATTGCGTATGTCGGCAGCATTTGAAGAAGCGCGCGTGGTATTATTCAACGATTACTTACTCGTGAGGTTACATGTACAATAAGATACTTTAAGCAAGATGAACTTCATACGCTACCCCATAATTATGAAAAAGCCAACACTTATCGAGTCGCATGAAAGGTGAAAGGGTTCAAACGTGGTTGATTTTCGCCAAGGAAGCGGCTTGCAAGGTTCGAAAAGCAATCAATTCCCAACACCTAAGCGGCCAGACGCCGTTGACGGAGTCATCAATCTAATTCTCAACATACGGTGCTGCAGCTAAAGAGTAGCGAGCAGACGTCGACCAGGCATTTTGCATCTTTCGGAGTTACTTCTGGCACCGCGGCTGTCGAGGCTGCGTGCCGTCCCGCTAAGTTGCGTGATAAGGTATTGTAAGCGTCGGTACCTTATGTGTCAGTGTCAAGAGGGGAAATATCCCATTGGTGGAGAATCCTTATGTAACTAGTGCCTGGGCGGCATACTTTTCTCCGCCATTTGTTTGTTATTATTCTAGTATCCTGGATATCATGTATAGCTGGCCCATAGATAGCTACCAGTGATCAATCAACTCATTCTATGTGTATTGGATAGTGCTACAGTGCCATATTGACGAGATCCTTCCTTTTCTGTCAGATTATAGTATGTTGGGACTAGCCTTGAAAGGGTATAGATCTGTGTAAGGTTCTTACGCGCAGAAGTGGCAGGGTTCTGGTAAGTGCCTCGATATGCGATATAAATGTCATTGGCTGTGGGTAAGAAAAAGAAAATTGATCCCTGCGGTGCTGCTGTCCCACATCACGATTTATCTAGTCTGTGAATCCTGCAGGATTCTGTTGCTCTAGCTAGTCTCCCTCCTCACCTAGTGTCACCACTTGCCGTTGGTAGATATACCTCCGTGGGGTTGGACCAATAGTGTGAGTATACTAAAAACCTGACTATTGCCAGTGTTACTGCACCAATGCACTTGCGCATGAATTCGACGGGTAGGAAGATCGCCATGGTTAGATTGCAAGAGATCCCACATGGCTGGCGGACCGTACAGTAGTACCATACGTCATCTCCACACCGCTGCCGCCCTTTATTTGCCCGCTTCTAGTAGCCCCTCGATTAATGAATGAGAGAGGATACTGATCATGATCCTTGTGCTCCAATTTGTGTCCCTTGCTCCAACGATCCCGAGGTTCCACTGTAACACCAATGGACCGACAATCAAACAGCCTCCAAAGCTGACAGCCAAAAATTGCAATTTCCAGCATTTGTCATCTCCTTACCACCCTGCCATCCCCTCTACCCATACACCACCGTGGCCATGAACAAAGGAGGTGATTTTTCGATGGAGGCCATGGGCCCTTCTGCCAAGAATGGGGAGTTGCATGATGGCAGCCCCATGGCCGAAGCCAAAGGCAACCAGGACGAGATCGATCTCGCTATGTTTGGGAAGCGGCCACAGCTGAAGGTGCGTTCGCCGTCACTTACCTTTCACCGTTGATGCTGGCGCTGAAATCTCACGACAGCGAAAGTTTGGCTTCATTTCCATGGTGGGGCTAACGTGTACCTTGATGGCAACTTGGGAGGGGCTTTTCTCGTGAGTTTCCGTGCTCAGGACGAGCCTCTGTCGTACCAAGACTTAGCTCGACTGACCGATGCTATCAGTGTGTTTATCTTTGGCTTGACGAATGGTGGGCCTGCAGGCCTTGTCTATGGCTTCATCATTTGCTGGATAGGCACTGTTGGGCTTTTCTGCTCCCTAGCGGAAATGGCGTCCGCGTAAGTCTTTTTCGCGAAGGATATAAGCAGTGCTCATATTCGAATTCACAGAGTCCCCCTCGCTGGTGGTCAGTACTCGTTCGTGTCGGAATATGCGCCTCCTGGCGCCTCGAACTTTTTGAGCTATATCACAGGCAAGTGCAGTCGTTCCTCTGGCTTGACATTCTTGCTTTTCCTAATCTTCCTCAGGCTGGCTTACCTGTCTAGGATGGCAGGCGGCGACTGCTAGTGGTGCGTATCTTGGTGGGACTATGATCCAAGGCCTCATCGTCCTCAACAATCCCGACTACGTACCCCAAAGATGGCAAGGCACGCTACTGTTTTACATGATGATCTTCCTCAGCTTGTTCTTCAATACATACCTCGTGAAACAACTTCCGAAGATTGAAGGCTTGATCCTCATCATTCACATCGCTGGGTTCTTTGGGGTGTTGATACCATTGGTGTACCTGGCACCGCACGGCAGTGCGTCGGATGTTTTTGGAACATTTGCCAATGGTGGGGGTTGGAGCTCAAAGGGCTTGTCGTTCTTTGTCGGAATCGTGACTGGTGTTTACGCCTTCCTTGGTGCCGATAGTGCATGCCATATGGGTACGTTGTCTCGACTAGCTTCTATGATGAAAAGCTGGGTATCGATGACTATGCGCTGACTATCGATACCTAGCCGAGGAGATCCAAGACGCCTCGACCGTCGTCCCACGGACAATGGTCGCTACCACTATTTTGAACGGAGTCCTCGGCTTCGCTGCTCTCATGGCCATCCTTTTCTGCGCAGGGAACATCCAGAATGCCGAGAAGAGTCCAACAAAATATCCGTTTATAGAGATTTTCTATCAGGCGACCAATTCTTCTGGAGGTGCCACAGCCATGGTGTGCGTAATTCTGGCATTGGTGTTCTTCGCGACTATTGGTCTGATCGCAACGGCTTCTCGCATGACCTGGGCTTTTGCTCGTGACAACGGTCTCCCAGGATCTCACTGGCTCGCAAAAGTATTTTCTCCAGCCTTTTTCTCAACCCCTGTTTTGTGTCAGAACCTCGTCTAATCAGTCGACAGGTCGAGCCTCACTCAGCTCTCCCTCTCTACTCCATCGGCATCACGGTACTTATCAGCCTTCTCCTCGCTCTCATCAACATCGGCTCTTCCACAGCTTTCAACGCCATCGTCTCCCTCAGTGTCGCCAGTGTGCTAGCATCATATGTCGTGCCTATCGCGCTCATTCTCCGTCGCCGACTTCTAAACGAACCCATACGGTACGGGCCGTGGAAAATGGGCCGCTGGGGGGCACTGGCCAACGTTGTTGGTCTCGTGTATGCTATCGTCGCCTTCTTCTTCTCCTTCTGGCCGGGGACTGTCAAGGTCACTGCAGTGGATATGAATTGGGCGTGTTTGGTCTGGGGGTTCGCTATGTTGTTCTGTGCGTTTTGGTACCTGGTGCGTGCACGGAAGTATTATTATGGACCTATTCGGGACATCGACTTCGAATGAAGGCCGCTCGTTCATAAGAGAAAAAAGGTTGGGGCTCTTAAAGCTTTAGGAAGGGACGCAATGTATATCACAAGGGTTGCATGCAAATAGGAGCTAGACCTTCCATAGCGTTCATGATGGCGTAGTGAACCCCCTGGACGGCTCTCTTAGCATGCAAACTGTACGATGCATCCCATATCCTCGGTTCGGACCCGTCCACTCGCTCAGATCGACGTCTACGTCCTCAATTTCTGTCCAGCCGAGCTTCTGATACAGGTGGAAGCCGTCTGGCTGCGCGCTCAGCCAAACTGGCATTGTGTCGAGATGAAGACTCTCCATTGCCCACCGGATTATTGCTGAGCCAATGCCGCGGCCTTGCCATGCGGGGAGGACCATCAGAGTGCTCCAATCTTTGAGGAATGAGTTCTGTCAGTCATGTAGGATTGGCTTGAAGTTGCGTCGTCAGGGCCAATGCGAAGTATAGAAGTAAGCAGCAATAGAGGGATGAAAGACTCCTTACAAGCATGGTCCTTGCCATTCATGAATCGCTCGTAGATGCCCTTCAACCTAGTCACGTATACATCGCAGAAGTCGTGATTTAGCACATGGTCTGCGTTTGCTTTCCAGCCGGAGGTCTCCTGTGATTCCACTGCATTTGTATGATTATCGTCACTCTCTTCACTCAGGTCATCCTTCGCATCCTGTCCATTCTCCGCTCCCGCTCCCACGCCTTTCCCTTTGACAACTCTAATGATCGCGAACCCAACTGCTTCATTGTCTGCTAACGCTTTCAGAACATGGGTAGTTGTTCCTGCGTTCGATTTCTGGGCAGCTCGAAACTGTGTCAGCGCCCATTGTTGCGAGGGAGGCAGTGCGGACGAGTCGTGATGATCATGTCGGAACATGAAGCGTTCAATTGGGTTTGCGGCAACGGCTAGAGGGAGGATAGCGGCGAGGGAGAGGAAGTCTGTGGGAGACGCTGGAGCAATTGTGATGGATGATTGTGGCAGTCGATGAAGCGACATGTTTGCTGCCGTTGCGTAGAGTACCAATGGCGCATATTTCTACAGAATCTTTGAGAGCCACCCAGGATCTGGCTCGGATTTTGGTCCTCAGCCCTGAAATTGGACGGTGAGGGCGGCAGAGCCTCCCCTTCCTTGGCATCAAAGTCCGCAGAAAGCTTTCCATTGCATGTATCTACCAATTCGAGAAGCCGAAGCTTAGGTGGGTCAATCTCCATGTCCACCAATCCTGTTTCCTGTGTCCAGATGAAGAAATAAGTATAACAAGAACCGTTGCGAATGACACTTGCTTGCAGGTGGATGGTCAAAAAGTCCCATTGCGTCTGATACACTACTTTGGCTCATTTTTGCTGTCTGAAGCCTGTCGGCGGCATAGTTGACTGATCCAAGACAGGATGAGCATTCCTCTAAGATGCCTACGCCCTTGTCTTCGCCCAAGTCTGCGACCAGCGCCCCGCGCAGCGTCCTCTGCCTATCTTCGCTTCTACAGCGCCGTACAGTCCCAAGTGGAGCCCCAATCACGCATCAGGAACACTACTATTGAACGGAGACACGTGCCAACGGAATACCCCCGCATCAATCCGCAGAAAGAGGCGATCGACTACCAGACCTTCCATGAGCGCTATAGAAGTCTCGCCCGAGGCGAATCGAGTACAGATGAGGTCGTTGTCCGTGGTATATTATTATTATTATTCTAGGAATACCGTCTGACGTGGCTTACGCTGTGAAGGAAGAATATGGTCCTCACGGGTAGCGGGCTCGAAACTCGCCTTTATCGACTTGTTTGAAAACAATCGTATGAATAGCCACCGAGTACAATTCATCTGCAACTACAGTAACCTCTCTGGAACGGGCATAGGCCCGGGAGTATTCAAAATCTTCCTAGGCACACTCCACCGGGGAGACGTGTACAGTAAGTCAATTCGCATGCCAGGTTGACCGCCTAGTCACTAATAGACCCAGGTGTTAAGGGCGTTCCACACAGGACACCGAGGAATGAGCTGTCCGTCCAAGCAACGGAAGTGCCACAGCTCCTCTCTCGCTGCTTGCATCCTCTGCCCCATGAATTGGAGGATCAGGAAACAAAGATACGCAATCGGCACGTGGATCTTCTGCTTCATCCTCGCGGTCAGGATATCATTCGTCTCAGATCACACATCATCAAATACCTACGCCAGTTTTTGGAAAATGACGAGTATGTTGAAGTACAAACCCCTATAATCGCAGACACAGCCGGCGGCGCTGTCGCGAGGCCATTCCAAACGGATGCAACAGAATTTCAACACCGTGAGCTAGCTTTGCGAATCGCACCTGAACTATGGCTCAAACGATTGATTCTTGGTGGATTCGACAAAGTGTTCGAGATTGGACCTTCTTTTCGCAACGAAGGTATCGATCTGAACCACAATCCAGAATTTACTACCTGCGAATTCTACAAGACTTACGCGGATCTCGAGGAATTGATAAAGATGACCGAGGCCATATTTCTTGGCCTTTCAAGGGTCGTCGCCGCCTTTATTGAGACAGACTGCAGATCACTTTCACGTGCCAACATTGGTCTTAGCCCTCCGTACAAACGTCTCGACTTTATACCCGCAATAGAGGCAGCCGTTGGTTCCCGATTACCGAATCTGATATTGCCGGACTCGCAATCTCAGCTCCTCGATTTGTTCAATCAACATGATATTCCACTCCCCACCAACCCAACCATCCCTCTTCTACTCGATAAGCTGTCAGCTACATATCTCGAGCCTCAATGTGTAGCCCCAACTTGGATAATTTACCCTCCAGAGTGCCTGTCACCACTTTCAAAATCCTTCTTACACCCTGACAACACACAGCGGGTTGCGGCTCGAGCGGAACTTTTCATCGACAAGCAGGAGTTCGTCAATACGTACGAAGAGGAGAATGCACCCATGGAGCAGCGCCGAAAGTTTGAGGATCAGCTGCGCTTCCAAGAAGGAGGCCCGGAAGCGAGTCTTGACGAAAGCTACCTGCAGGCTCTTGAATGGGGCCTGCCACCGACAGGTGGATGGGGCTGCGGTATCGATAGGTTGTGCATGCTCTTTGCTGGTACTAAGAGGATCGCGGATGTGCTCGCATTTGGCAATTTGCGAAACGTAGTTGCGCTGAGACAAAACACCAAGAAGCCCCAGGACGATTCAAATGAGTATGACGTCCCATTGTCGAGCTTACTTGGCGAAAATCAATAGAAAGTCCACAACAGCTTTCCTCCCAGGAGATTTTTGGGCAGCCTGGTGATGCAAAGCCCCTATTACTATTTCATGCTTGCTTGTCATGTGACTGTCCTTGCACACCTGTTGCAACTCAGCTGCCTGCCCTTGTGGAACCACCTTGTCATCGCCGGCTTGCAGAAGAAGCACTTTGGGCTTGTGGTGGCCACACCAGCGCCGAGACTCTGGCCCCAAAGCACGAGTGTCGTATTTGCAGGGTAGGTCTTGGAGATCCAATCCAGGGCCGCTATAGCATCAAGGGCGATGCCGCGCTCAGAGGGCCCACCTCGCGAAGTCCAGTATCCGCGATAAGAGAGAGCAACGATAGTGTAATTCGGCAGTCTGGTACCACGATCATTGGCATCAATTCGGAATCAGAGCTTGCTCGAACGCCTTTAAGAACTTTCGAGAGATTCGCAAGACGAGGCGGGAGGGAGTCGCCATTGCTGAGCGCTGCGTCAGAGACCTAATTCCGCAAATAGGATGGAAAGGTTAGATACCCTTGAAGATACACAATTACACAATTACACAATCCCTTCCCCCTTTCACCCCCGCTTCTTCTCTCGCTTCTTGAGCATCGTCTCGCGCTTCTGGCAGAGAGCCAACTACAATTGCAGCATCCACCCCATCACTGCTCCTGATACGCTCCTCCCTCCACACCACAGGTCTACACTCCTTGTCGTAATCCTTACTTTTCTCCCTGCGCGCGAGCGGTGGCATTGATGGCATATGGATTATCTTATTCTGAAACAAAATCATCACGAAGCATTTGTAGACCAAAAGCGTTAGAAAGAGGGCAGTAAAGATCAGGGGAGCGTAGATTGCTGGAAGCTGGATACGCTGATGGTGTCTTTCAGCCGAATGAGGCGTGACTTCCTGCTGTTCAATGCCGGTGGAACTATTGATTTTGTATGTAGACTTGACCTTTTCGGTGGATAGGATTCCACACCGACCGCGCGTCAGAAATCGATTTCTTGTGATCATGACCGTGTACATCGCTATAGGTTTCTACATCCGCCTCGAGTAGATGAACTGAAGGATGATGGCCTCTGTCTGTCAAAAGCACGAGATGGTTTAAGTATTTGAAGAACCACATGTGACCTACCTGACTACAGAGAACCTATGATGCTATTTCAAGCCTATGATCCTGGAATTGTAATCGAATAGCAGGTCTAACGATATATCCGGTATTTACGCTAGTCAATCTACAGCATTTAACAGCAGTGATATCTGATTCAAGGATCCCAGATGTCTTTCCAGGTGAGCAATTCTGATCACGCTGGAGTATGCATGAATGATTATACGAACGATCTAGCGTGCCACGTGTCGGAGTTTTGCTTGACGCAAAAAACATTCACCCTTTTTTTGAAAATGATGAATGCTAGTTGCATGAGATCACAATTCTGGAACTTTTTCTAAAGTTGCAATGCTCATTTTTCCGAATGAGGTTTCTTTTGATTAAATGAGTGGTTTGCGCGAGGGTCTAACTTTACTTCATCCGAATATGTATGTACAAGTCCATGCTGCATGCACAGCACAGAAGAATTACTACAAAAGAGGACCGTCCTCCTGGTCACAAAACCCACCCCAGACCCGGCTCCGATAATCCATTCGGGCCCAACCACTAGGACTAAACCATCTCAAGCCCATCAATTCTACGGATCCAACCACGAATCTCAAACGCGCTAGCATTCTCAGGACCACATCTTCAACTTCCACCACCTCCAACTCCACAGCCACAAGCTTTCACATCTTCAACTCGCAGCAACACTATACCAGTACATCTAAAGAGCTAGTATCGTATGAGAGGCGCTGGCGCCAAATTTTCCAGTCCCATGTCATGGAGGAGGAGGTGAGTATTGCGTAAACCAGATATATTCCACCAGGGCGGGATAGGTAGATTATGTCTTCGTAACCTCAGAGGTTCGTTTGTCAGAAGCAGAGCGCGAGTCAGGTGCTCGAGAGAATGAAGCCGTATTTTAATTTTCAATGCATAAATCATTCGTGCAGGACGAGTATCGTCTCTTCATCAGTATCAAGCAAGCATGCAATTTTATGTAGCAAGTCTACCAACCATCATCGTCTTGTGTCTTTTCCCAGCTCAAAGGGATTTGCATCAGCTCCTGCCTAATAACCTCCATCACGGCCATACCCTTCCTCCCTATACTCCTCACGCTCCTCCCGCTGCTCATACTCATTTCCTCCACCTTCATAACCACGGCCCTCATCAAACTCCTGCCTCCTCTCCTCCCCTCCCCCAAAGAACCTACCTCCACCACCTCCGTACCCTTCCCGCTCTTCCACAGATTCTTCACGGCCCCCATAGCCGCTGGCTCCGTAAGCTGGACGTTCTTCGTAGCGGGACTCGTTCTCGTAGGTGTTGGATTGGGCTTGTTCTCGTTCGCGTTCGATCTCACGTTCCCTCTCCATCGCCGTCTCGCGCTCACGCTCACGCTCACGTTCCTGGTAGCCGTAATCATTCTCAGCTTCATGGCTCACAGCCTGCTCATCTCGATAGCCACCGCGGCCCTCAAACCGATTCGTCTCTTCGTAGTAGCCGCCACTCGCATTCTCCCTCCCCTCAACTCTGACTTCAGACTCCCAGTTACCTCCAGGTCTCTCGTAGCGCGTCTCCGTAGTCTGCTCGTAACCGCCTCCATGGGTCGGGCGGGATTCTCGGATAACCTGCTCGCCATACCCGCTTCGGCCATAGCTATCATCCTGCTCGTAGCGCTGGAACTGCTGGCGTTGTCCGCCTTCAACGAAGGCAGTTTGGCTGTATTCTGCCTGTCCGGACCGCTGCTGAGGTTGGTTGTATCCAGTCTCGGTAAAGGATTGGGTATATGAACCATCTGCTTCGTATCGCTGGTTCTGATAAGTCTTCTTTTTCGAACCTTCTGCGAATGCGCCACCGAGGAGGTCGCCGCCAAGGCCACCAGCCAGGCCTCCAACGATCCCGCCGAGTGCACCGCCACCGACGCCTTCTTCGATGAACTTACCCATGCCTCCAGAAGAAGAGGCTGGGGCTCCTCCTCCGCCAGTGTAGCCGGCATCGTATTTGGATTCACCTGCGAAAGCAGAACTGATCTCATCAAGTACCGCTCCACCGGCGAGACCACCCACGAGACCGCCTGCGAGACCGCCAACTGCTCCAGAGCTTTGTGCGGTCTTCACTGTAGGCATACCAAGTGGCTTGCAGCATCCGTGTCCGGTATCTTGCACGCCCTCTTTGTGGTTCCTACCTTGCTCAACGCCCTCGCGACTGAGTTGGTCGCGCAAGATTCGACGTTCTTGCTCGTCTTTTGATCCCCACCATTGCTGTACTACACCAAACATCAGGCGACGTCCATCAACAGCACCGTCGTCTCCATAGTCGCGCTGTGCCGGATGGTGGAAGACGCCGTTGACGATCCGGGTTAGTGTGCGATTGGCATCAATTCGCTCGTCATCCCAGCAGGCGATCAATTGTGGGACTACCCACTTGAGGACTTGGCTAGCTACTTTTCCGGCTGGCTCGTTGAGGATGTTGGAGAAATGATCTTTTGATAGCATAGAATGTGTTGGGTCAGTGGAATTATCGTCGAGCCATACAACCAATTGCTTGTCTTTGCTGCTCTGAATGATTTCAGACGACCCAGTGTTGAGCTCTGTTTTCACTTGATTGATGATGGGAAGTACAAATGGCGCTAGCAGCGAGAAGACGAACATATTCAGTTGGTCTTTAAATAGCTGTTAGTCTCAAACTGGGTGAAACTTGGGCTTGACTTACCTTGTAGCTGTTCAATGAGAGCAGGCAGGACTGGGATCTTTTCAATGGTCTCGTTGATATCCTGCATCATCTCATCATGCCATTCTATATGATTTCTGAGTCAGTATTACTTTTTCAGGATGGAGAAGGAGCCGAGAGACATGTGTTAGGAGCAATTTGCCGTTGAAACATGCGAAAAGGGTCCCTCCCAAGGGAGTAACAATGACTCGGAAAATATGACTCACCGAGAATCGGGTAGATCTGCTTTTGCGTTTCCTGTAACTGGCTTGTCCACGCTTCAGGTTGACGAGGGGTTATGTGAGTGTTTTGCATCTGGGCAGCCGTAGCATTTGCTTGAAGCTCGTCTGCCTTACCAGCCTGGTCTTTACCCCCAAAGAGGCCACTTGGTACCTGACTAAGGAGATCTTGCAACAAGCTAGAATTACCACCTTGACCACTGGTCTGCATAGTGCCTTGGAGTTCCTGAATCTCGGATTGGGTAGCTTTGTCAGAGAATTCGCCCTGAGGTCATGTTATTTGTGGACGAGGGACAGCAGTACACGGGTCAGTCTCACCATTACGGAGTGGAGGAAGTCCACGCCTCCAAACGTCCCAGTAATAGTAGGATAGACAGGTCCACGAGCTCCAGGAAGCTGCATCTGAGTTCGCCGCCCAACGTGCGGAAAGACACCTCGCTCACCTAGTTCGATAAGGGCGAGCTCGGTATAATTAGAATGAGCTGAATAGTCTTCCAAACAATGGCAGCCTGTTCCAAGTAGTCGTAGCGCCTCGTATAAGTCAGCCTCGCTGTGGCTTCGAGCATACTGTCTGCCGAGCTGAATGCTCCTGCCAAAGAGATTACGAACGAGGCCTGCGGAGGTCGTGATGCCAATAGTCTCAGTGGCAATGTAATTTTTCAAACCTGTTTGCGGATTGATAGCTAGCTCCCGGCGCTCATCCACTGGTCCTCGAAGTCGCCTATCGTACTGACGAGCATCTTCATTGTCAGCATAGTCCTTGGGATTATCGATGTGTTCCTCTGGTCTGTAGCAGCCCAAGCGTTCGGTCGTGACTTCAAATTCTTTGGTACCATATCCGAAACTCATGAAGCCAAGAACCCATAGCAGAATTCGAATTGCTTCGGCAGAAACGTATTTGACGGTTCCGACATCAACAGCTTGACTGTAGTCTCGCAACCAATTTCCGAAGTACACGCGTTTCACGTCGAGCTTTCCAAACTTCTTCCCTCCTGCAGCGCGGGACATGAGTATGTTGAGAAGCGTATCTTCGATATCGCCATGACGCCAGTTTTGGCCCTCGATACTGGCAACAGATGCTGTACTCGGGGTTAGCAACAGCTGCTTACCATACAGCTTCAGCATACTAACCTATATTGCCTGCACCAAAGGCAGCTACAGGGGCAGACCAGAGCGTCAGAAGGATTATAGCGGAGAGCACGAAGCCGAAGCTGGGAGACAGGGTGTTGGAAGGCATAGTGACAAGATCAACAGTGAGAGAAGGTTGCTCAAGGCAGAGATTCAAAGACCACAATGGGTGGGAGACGGCGCACTCTTGATTATGAGATTCTGAGTATGCTCAAGGAGAGTAGGATGGAATTGTACAAGGTGGTAATTACGGCTGGGTTTGGTTGTGCCTCAGCTGATGCAGACGTGGTTGGTCGTTATTTGCACCGCATCGCCAAGCTGTTCTAAAACTCTTGGCTGCAGAGATCTAATCGATGCGGACTTGCGCTTTCCGAATCCTACAGTACGAGTAAGGGGCTCTAGAGTGGATGAGTTACCTCGTCGAACTCAGTTATATTCTTTTTGAATATAATTTTGGTAGGATGGCAATCATGAAATTCTTTGCGCAACATGTTAGATATTGTCCGATAGGGAAATACTTCTAGTTCTAAATGAGTTTCAAGGGTCGTTTTTAAAGTAACGCATGCGCGCAGCGCTTCTCCCACCAAAGTTTGAGCTTTTGATACCTCCCACAAACTTGCGTCATACTGCAATTGTAAAGTAAGGTAGTGCCCGTCCGTTTACGCCTTCCCCTTCGCTGGGAGGCACGGGAGATCCCTTTTCACTGGCTCTTCGATTTCTATTGCCACTGAACCCTTTTTTTTATGTACTCTACCTCGACTAACCATCGATCATTGCTTGATCAATCATTCTAATCGTCTGCGCAATCAAGTCCTAGAACTACCTTCCCATTCAGCTGGCCCTTGACCGTCTTTACCGCTGGAAAGACTATGGCTTCAACTCTCAGCCAAATGCCATGGTACTGAGCCTGCGCTTTCGCTTCCCTTATGACCGCCAACAAGAAGCCCAAATGCTTTCTTCGCAGCAGCCTCTATGAATGTTCATCAATCATCCACTGTGCCGGATAATAAAGAAGAGCAACAAAGGCTCGGATCAATCTCTGCTAGCCGGTCAAGGAACCTTGGCACCGCAAGATCTCTCTACACACAAGCCTTCCAGAACAGGAGCAGACCAGGTCTTGCGCATACTGATCCCCTGACTGCCAAACCTTCTGAGGACACCCAGAACACGTCATGGCCTTCGAACCACCGAGCTGAGCTTAGCCAACAGCTCGGCGAAGGAATCTCATCCACAAGTAAAAAGCGTGCATCATCTCGCGTGTCACCACACCTTTCTACCGCCACTGGGCCACCACCTACAAAGAAATTAGATCGTCGGCACCGGTCTCGTCAAGAACTACATACATCAGCCCCTCATCGACAATTCCCAGTCGAAAGGTCCACTCAAGGACCTCTGTTCTTTTCAAATCAGTCCAGTCAACGACCCACCCTACCCTACCGCCTCTCATCCTCAGAAGCAGGTGCAAAGATGCTGAAAAAGGCAAACAAAGAGGAGACAGGAGGGGTCAGAACATTGAAGCTGGCGAGAGGTCCGATGAGCGCGGGAATTTCATCTCGACCAACTGCTCCTCGTACGCCGAGTGGGAGTGGACGCGGCTATTTAGGGCTTCCTGGCAAATTCAAAACACCAGAAGAAGGAGCAAAGTCAAATGCACTCAATATCCTCGATCAAATGGGTGTGGTGGAGTTGCTGGAGCAGGATGAGCGTCCAACGTTCATCTTGGATCTAAGCGATCACTCGAACTTTGAGCCTGGACCGATCAAATTGGTCTTTTCAAACGCTTCATTGAGAGCCTCACCCCCAACTCTAGACATGATCACAGGCACGGCCGGTAAAGAATCACCGGGCCTCGCTGCAACAACAGTTTTCTCGGATTTCAAAGCTTGGGCCTTTAGCTACGTCAAAGACCATGAACCCCTTGACGTAGCTCTACCTTCTTTCTATTATTCAGGCGCCGTTTGGACTAGTTGCTCTCTACGAAAAAGATTTCGAGTCATCAAAGGCAATCCTGGTTCAGCCAGAATCGGCTATGCATCGAATCCACCATCCGCGGGCATTCCGTCAAATCTGTTAGTGAGAAAGGAAAGCGAGCGCTTTGCTGATGTTAGGGCCGACAGGGTCAAACCCATTGAAGAGGAGCCCCAGGACTACTTTGGGAATGCGAATCCATATTTAAGCTCCGAAAATCAACGAACGCATGATGCACCAGACGTAGTACCTCAGCGGGGTCCGAAGATCGGAATGCCTATTGGGAAACATGATGTTGGCACCGCAACAGGTTCTTGGTCAGGTGCGGGTGCAAGCTCGCCATTGGGGTTCCGCAATGGGGAAGTCCTTCTGCGAGCTGCTACTGCTGGTGAGCATGATGCTTTTTCGATGACTCAAGTGACCGAGCCTGGCTTTTTCGACTGGACAAGATTGCCAAATTCGCCAGCCCTGCCTCGCCATATCCAATTCGCGAGGAGTATTGACTGGGCATCGACATCTTTAGGGCCAATCGAGGACTGGCCGCCCGAGCTTCGAAGCATGTGCAACCTGATTATGGCGAGTCCACATCCTGCGGCTATGTACTGGGGTCCTGACCTCATCGCAATCTATAATGAGGCTTACATCCTTCTTGCGGGCCAGAAGCATCCGCGGTTGATGGGCCAGAGCTATCGGATAGCATGGGCGGAGATTTGGGATAGCGTAGAGGCGGTCTTTCACACTGCCACCACTACAGGTCAAGCAACGATGAAGGACGACGACTGTTTGTTCATACAAAGAGCATTCGAAGAAGGACACTTAGAGGAAACCTATTTCTCGTGGTCCATAATCCCACTCGTTGGCGCCGACGGCTCTGTCGTGGGTCTCTACAACCCGGCATTCGAGAAGACTCGGCGGAAAGTTGCAGAGCGGCGGATGTTGACCCTTCGAGAAGTAGGAGAAAAGACAGCAACCGCACGAGACCTTAGGAGCTTTTGGCAACAATGTCTGATTGGACTCGAATATAACGAATATGACTCGCCTTTCGTTTTATTGTACTCAATTGCCGAAGATCCCGAGAGTGACTCATCCTCAATGCATTCAAACAGCAACCTGAGTGCCAAGCAATGTGTACTTGAAGGTTCACTTGGCATACCTGATGATCATCCTGCGGCAGCACCGTACGTCGACTTGAAAAGCGGCACAGAGTATTTTTCGCAGGTTTTCCGCGAAGCCATCAAGGGTGACCGGCCAATACTTCTGTCGACTGAGGATGGTACTCTTGACGCAAAGTTCCTCGAAGGGATCGATTGGCGCGGTTTTGGTGACCCGTGTACATCTGCGGTATGCTGCCCTGTCCATTTAATTGGTGGCGAACCGACGCTAGGTTTCCTTGTCATGGGTCTCAACCCTAGACGGCCTTATGATGATGACTACAGCCTTTATGTACAACTCTTGAGTCGGCAACTCGCGACGGCCATGGCTTCGGTTGTGCTGTTTGAAGAAGAGATAGCAAGGGGTAAGAAAGCTGCTCGGCTCGCAGCTCAGGATCGGATCGAGCTGTCAGAGCAATTAGCCGCGCGGACTCAAGAAGCTGTAGAGAGTGAGACGAAATTTTCACGCATGGCTGAATTTGCTCCTGTGGGAATTTTCATTGCAGATTCAAAAGGGAAGCTGAATTATGTTAATGACAAGTGGTACGAAATATCAAAAGTACCGAAAGGACTCGAGGGTACTGATGAATGGCTGAAATATGTCAAGGAGGAAGACCAAGGAATGGCGAGGAAGCTGTGGTCAGACGTGGCGCATGAAGCCATCGACATGAATGCAGAGATGCGCTTCAAGACGCCATGGATCGATCAAAACGGAAACAAGGGGGACACGTGGGTACTAGCTAGCGCATACCCAGAAGTGGGTGACGACGGCAAAGTCCAGGTCATCTTTGGGAGCATCACGGACATCAGCCAGCAGAAGTGGGCAGAGCACTTTGAAAAGCGAAGAATGGAAGAAGCAGTTGAGATGAAGCGCCAGCAGGAGAATTTCATTGACATTACCAGCCACGAAATGCGGAATCCGCTGAGCGCTATTCTACAGTGTGCTGACGAGATCACGACCTCAATGACGGATCTTCAGGCAATTGGCTATCCAGAGGAGATGATGGTCGAGATGGTCAAGAACTCCATTGATGCGGCGGGCATCATTGCTCTATGTGCACAGCATCAGAAAAGAATTGTTGACGATATCCTGACGCTTTCAAAATTGGACTCGGCATTGTTGCTTGTCACGCCATGCGATGTTATGCCAATGACCGTGGTTCAAAGGGCGTTGAAGATGTTCGACGGCGAGGTCCACACCGCAGACATCGAATTGAACTTCAACGTCGACAGTTCGGTTGAGAAGCTGGGCATAGAGTGGGTGAGGCTTGACCCATCCCGCCTTTTACAGGTCCTTATCAATCTCACCACCAACGCAATCAAATTTACGACTACGCAAGAAAAGCGAGTAATCAACGTTACTCTGGCAGCGTCTCTGGAAAAACCTAACAAGGACGGAAATGTCGTTTCATACTTTCCAACAAGAGCAAAACGGAAAGACCTCACAAAAAGCGCGGACTGGGGCACAGGTGAGAAGGTCTACCTCCACTTCGCTGTACAGGATACAGGCCGCGGCCTCAGCGACGACGAGAAGAAGCTTCTTTTCATTCGCTTCTCCCAAGCCAGCCCAAGGACTCACGTACAATATGGAGGTTCAGGTTTAGGCCTCTTCATCTCTAGAGAGCTCGTCGAACTGCAAGGAGGAGAGATTGGCGTTGCCTCCACGGCAGGCGAAGGAAGTACCTTCGCTTTCTACATCACGTCTCGTAGATCCACTGCTCCCAAGGACGAATCACAGCAATTTCCTGGCGCCGGTGCACGTAAATCATCTACTGGTAGACACGCGGTGCCCCCGCATCTCAAAGGCTCTTCACAATTTTCGCAAACAGCATCAACCTCACAAACTTCCCTCCCGCAACGGCCGGCTCCTAAAGACGCCCTCAAGATCCTCATAGTGGAAGACAATCTAGTCAACCAAAAAGTCTTGAGCAAACAGCTACGCAACATGGGCTGTGTAGTCCACGTCGCCAATCATGGTGGGGAGTGTCTCGAACGCTTGCGCGAATCCACGTTCTGGGAAGGCAAGAAGGAGAAAGATGAGTTGGAGATCAGCGTTATTCTTATGGACCAAGAGATGCCGATCATGGACGGCTTGACGTGTACGAAGGAGATCCGGAAGCTTGAGGCAAAGGGCGATGTCATTAGCCATGTACCGATTATTGCTGTCACTGCGAATGCAAGGAGTGAGCAGATTGATACTGCCCTAAATGTTGGGATGGTAAGCTTGATCTCCCCCTCCCCAAAAGAACATATGAGCTAATCGATCCATTAGGATGATGTCGTCTCCAAACCCTTCCGCATCGTCGATCTCATACCAAAGGTCGAAGAACTAATGGAGAGGTACCCCTACCCTAAGAAAGAGTGATTGAAGTAACCACGTTGCATCTACCATACTTAGAACAAGTGGGAAAACAGCACACTATTATGGCAATGCAATAATTAATCATAGCGAAGCAAGCATGGCGCTGGTTGTTGAACCATGTATGTGTCATTGAAAAGCTTTATTGCATGGCACGAATTGAAATGGGCATAGCGCGCCTGGTATCGGGAATGGGACGACTAGTGTACGATAGGCTATTGAATGAAGATCTGAGCTTAATAACCATTCACCACGGGTCTTCGTTCCGCGGAGAGGAGTCTACTAACAAATATTCACGCCGTTGCCAATCTGTGATGAGCGTTAAGAGCAGCAATGGACCCTCGTGTGCTGATATGAATACTTCAATCTAAGCCAGCAAGCTGCCAAACAGAATGTTCTGAGCCGCAATCATATTTGCTCAACTAACTCTCCTGAGTAAATGTTCGAGCACGGGTGCTTGTAAAGACCAATTGAGCTAAGCGATTCGAATATCGCAATCTCTGAAGGAGGAAGTTGAGTTTCGATGGTAGTCTTTCTTGCACCTACCTGCGCTCACGGAAAGAATTATTGGGACGTTGGCATCAAATGAGGCCAGCACGCTAAATAAAGATTGTTGGAGGTATATAAGGTATCAGACCATAGCTTTCAAATTCTACTAGAGGCGTGCATATCGACATTCGAAACATGGCTTGGTTAGGTAGGAACATCACTGCTATACTCTGCCTCTTGTGCACCCCAATGCAGGAGATCAATGTGAGTTTATTCATCAGATTGATTTGGAATGAAGCTACACTTCTGTTGTGTTTTCTTTCGTCATGAATTTAAGGCTGCAATCTATGTGGTATCATGGCTCTAAAGGACTGTGACTCGCTCAACGACTTTTGGTTCATCTCAACGTGCCGCTCGCTTTTCATCACTACTGCAAGGGAGAACGGGGTAAAGGTCGTCTCGTCTCAACCATTGCATCCGACTCTTCCAATCAGCTCCTTCCTATCCCTCGATCCAGGAACCCTGATCCGGCCAGTCCCTCGTTGAAAGAGTCCGTTTTGGCGCAGCGTGGTATCGTTGCCTGTGGCTCTGGCTTTGCCAGAGGGAGACGCAGCCAGTCTACCGTTGGTTCGGACTGCGCATTCCTTCTCAATTTCCACCTCGTCCTCTTCCTCGTCTCCTTCATCCTCGTCACTACTGCGGGTATCCTGCGCACCCTCCCCCTTCAGAACGGTCAACGCCACCTTGACAATCATGCTAAACCACACAATACTCAGCACCTGCAGCATAAGCAGCAAGCCCAAACACACACTCTTGACGCCCTGATCTAGACATATCGTCCCCGCCTGATCAAAGAATGGCTCCATGTATCGCCATCTGCTATTCAATTTTTCCGGGTCTGTCTCCAGTGTTTCTGTTGCGCCACTGTAGCAAGCGAAGGCCATCACACGCGGGACGTCACGGTATATGGACCAGGTAAGCCAATTGTAGATCCCGTGGCGAGCGACGAGCCATGTGGCCATGAATGTGCCAAACATAATGTTGCAGGCGTTTTCGTATTGTAGGTATTTGAGCATTTTCGCAAGCTGTTTGACGTTAGAACGACCGGCGAAAAGGAGAGTAGAAGTCGCCGTGATTTGAGGTGTAGATTTTGCTTACTTACTGGCAGCAGAAAGTCGACCACATCCATGATGATGAGAACCACGTGGCCGACCTTTGTCCAGCGATAGGTGTACGCGATATACATGAGTATACTGGTCACGACATGGTGGGTGGACATTTGAGCGTAGTCTTTGCGTCGCTTCTCCATGTTGATGGCGAGGATCTGTTGTAGCCAAAATGAGAGTTGGACGAGGTAGTACCATTTCAATCCTCCTGATATCTGGCGCGAGGGCCAGGTGGACCAGAGTTCTTCGAAATTGAGCCAATAGGAGGAGGCCATGAGGAGGTACTGTGAATGCTTTGTCAGCATTGACGTAGTGGAGAGTAAGTCGAGTGCTGCACACCATGCCTGTTGAGAACGATGTACCGTAGTAGAACAACAAAAATCCCTGCTCTGCGAAGCGAATGCGGGTCTTCTTCGACATGGGACCAAGGCACGTAGCCGCCTGATATACAGACTCTATCAATGTAGCTCTTATGGCAGTCATCAAGACCAGCCATCCCAGAACGAAAAGTGCATCTTCGGAGCCTTGGAGGTACTGCCCGTCGACATCAGGATAGGGCAGCTGGTAGAACGGACGTGTGTAGCGTCTGGCGGACGGGAACAACGAGTGTATAGACGCCACAGCAAGTATAATAGACCATGATACTTCTGCGAGGCTGTTAGCCAAGCTCTCAAGCATTCAATTGAGGGCTGCTGGACCTATCTGCTTCCTGGTAGTCCAGTTGGCGAAAAGCTGATTCTGCCGCACCGCCATAGCTCGCAGACCGCCGACAACGCTTCAATGGATAGCGACAGTAGAATTGCTCTCAAAGCAATTGCTCAATGGCTCGCAAGACAATGCTTAGGGAACGATGTACCTGGGATAGGAATGATTGTGGAGACCGAGAAGTGAAGGGTGGTAAAGTTTAAACGGGCGCTAAGTTTAAGCGATTTTTAACTTTAAATGGCAGGCGTTCCCGAGGTCGCTCGTCCGAGGGGTCCCGAGGGTCCCCAATTAGCGTATTCAATACCAACCCGAATCCTTGGCATTTCTTTTCCATCTAAGGTACAGCTATACTACCGAGTACCAGCTCTACAAATAACTCTTCTAATCAACTAGCCTTGCATGGGTAGATAGCCCTGCTTAAGGCGATTCGAACGCCCTAGAAATTAAATAAATCAAGAAAGTATTCGTTGAGTCATAAGGCTTGAAATATATGTAGTAGGCTTGCTCGGTTTGGCAGGGTCTAAGCTAAGTTCTTAACCCCTGATATCTTCGACCCTATCTATTCGATTAAGCTGAATTCTACGGCTTTAGAATCGCCTTGAATAGAGCTCTCTACATATATAAGGGTAGTTTAGTTTATTAGAAGAGTTGTTTGTAGAGCTGGTACTGGGTAGTATAGCTGTGGTGGGGGAAAAGATGAAAAGAAAATGCCAAGGATTCGGATCGGTATTGAATACGCTAAAAGATTTTCGTTACCGCTGGGGGTCCGCGGCCCTGCTTTTCTACCATGGCTCACCTAACGGGTCACTGAACGCATAGAGAATATAGTCAGGAAGTGGCTCTCAAAAATGCGAGATCAGATTGATTGACGTTTCTATCTGGGTATCTTATGACCTTATGATCTATTCAATGCAGCAACTTCCAACACTCACCGCAATATCCTACGAGCCGTGACACCATTTGACTTTCGTCAAAATTCATTTTGGTTTGCGTCAGGAATCGTACGGGATCAAAGTCACTTTACATCCATCAGCATTGGTCAGGACCAGGGTCACGTTGTGCTTGTCGAATTTCTGTCGTCCTTCAGGCTTCTCAATATGTCGGAAGCTCTGAAGCAGCCGGACCAGTGTGTATGAGGCTTCGAGTAAACCAAACTCCTCTGCAATTGATCGATAAGTGAGCCGAGAAAACACTTGCTTTAGGGTATGTTGGACTTACGACCAGGGCAAACGCGGGGTCCGCCGTTGAAGGGAAGGTAGCCATACCCAACCCTTTTCAAATCTAGACCATCCTTGTTATCGTCTTCCCATCGAGATGGCCGGAATGACGCTGCATCGTCGCCGAAAATGTCTTTCCTACGATGCATCACGTAAGGGCTATATCCCACGCCTTCTCCTTTTCGAACAATGATTGGGGATTTCCCGTCGGGACCGCCGCCGACAGGAAGCGTTGTCGTTTTCAGAGCAAATCGAGTATTGCAGGGAACTGACGGATAAAGTCGAAGAACTGCATAGGCGTAGTGAGTGTTAGAAATTTGTGGCTATTTACTCGTGTACTTGGCTCTTACCTTCTCGCACCACGTTATGAAGACACTTCATTCCCTTTATTTCTGTAGTGTTCGGTAGCTCGCCAGCCTTATAACTTGGGAGATCGAAACACTCGTTGCGCAATTCATTCTGGATGTCTGGATGTGAGGCCAACATATTGCTTTGAAAATCTCAGCTATCTCCATGGCAGCTTTGTAGAAGTGCGACTTACGATGTCCAAGAAAGTAAGCATCCAGTTGTGTCTCGGCCAGCTAAAAGGACGTTAAGGAGCTGATCTCTCAGCACAAGAGGATCTCGAGTCTTTTTGATCAATTCTCTCAGGAACACATAACGATCAGCCGAGTCTTCTGTTCGATCCGATTTAGTCTCCTTGAGCGCATCTGCGACTATATTCTCCACAAAACTATGCACAGTTTCGCATGCATCCCTGAACTCCTTTCCAGCGAGCAACCAGTAAAAGTCGCCAAGTCTAGCGCGGCTTGCAATTCGATGTTGTGCATGGTCGAAAGCCCGTGCGAAAGCTGCCTCGTCCGCTGCACCCTGTGGTTCGGAATTGTTGACTGGCTTCCCAAATAAAACGGCCATGGTTGTATCGAGCGTCAAACGGAAAAACAAAGGTTGCAAATCCATTTTTCGCTCAGGCGAAGCTTCAAGGGTATGAATGAACTTCTCGATCTCTGTCTGCATGTGACCAAAAGACTTTGTGCGGGTCTGCAAGAATTGAGGTCGCAATAGATCCCTTGATGTTTTCCAAGCCTCGCCTTCCTGGGTGAAAATACCGTCGCCAAGGAGTGGGCGGAAATTGTCTGATCGAACACCCAGTCCAAACTCTAGACACCCAGAAATCAGCAACGAGGTAGAGCAGCTAATTTTGAGAGCTTTGAAGTTAAGGCGCGTGGACGGTACTAACCATGGAATTGTGTACTCAGTATAGCCTCAATGTTCTCCGGATCTCGAGTACCAATGCCGCGCCCACCCAGAATTATTTGTTCGAATGTGTTTGCTGTCCTCTCGAATTGATGGAGGAAAAAGCTCAGAATTTTGCCTGCTCGATCGGCGCTGAAAGCTTGTACTATTAGGTCGAAGCCAAAGGGCCATTCGTATTGCAATCTTTTTGGAGCTTTGCATCCGTTCTTTTCTATGAGTGTGGATTCCTATATAGCAATTAGCCTGCGCACTGGAGTTTTCGTTATAAAAGAGAGTGTACAAAGCGCTCGTTCTCTTTTGCTCTTGCCAGTCGTCGGTAGAGCTGCGGTATTACAAGCCCCAAAGAACCTAGCATAGAAAGCACTAGACATGAGAGAGTCGCCGAATCCATGGCGCGCACAGAATTCCACATACTCAAACAACGATAGGAAAATTCGACGTAATTGCGCTGGCTTGCATAGGTCCGGAGCTCTGTCTGCTTAGCTATACGCTCAGGGATGCATATATGTAGTATATTTCTCACTGTCTTGAGCGGATGCACGGCCAATGAAAGCGCTTCTTGCCCCCCTTAGGTCCGCATGAGTCATACGGGGACGTTTTAATACTCAACAAGGCGGGCTTCCGAAAAGTCAATTCACAAACATTTCCATTGTACGAGACTCTCCTTCACTGAACATCGGAGGATTCGAGAATTTCGACCGAGCCACGTAGCAAGGCAAGAGACTTACGCCAATGAGTGCGCAAGACAACCAACCGTTGGATTTTTGGGCCTAGTGGCTCTTGGCAAGGGGGTCAAATCGTCTCAACTCCATAGACCTTCCTAAATAACAACAACATCCATTCTGAATCTCAACGCCAACCATCATGGTTGGCACCGCCTCCGTATGGAGGCAAGCTGCTGCTAGGAAGGACGGATCTGGGAAGCCGATACTCCAGGCCACGTTGAGATTCCGGGAAGTCCTGGGGGCGCACACCATGGGGGCGCAACGCACAGTTCGGGGTTAACGGACTTGATGCTCGATACTCACATTTGTATAGGGATTACATACAAATCTAAGTACTACCGCATCAACCATATTATACACCGCGTTTCGAACCGCCTATCTGCAAATTTTTAACCCTTACCTCTATCCTTTCTATATATCTACCCCTCTCTTACCTCGCTGTCGC
>JAABUS010000868.1_pt1 | contig 71722 bp, 44 predicted proteins | sample 5560161 | NCBI WGS metagenome assembly JAABUS01 (sample SAMN10711885, study PRJNA513376) | rock metagenome | isolation source: Antarctica rocks | place: Antarctica: Victoria Land, Trio Nunatak nord | collected 2016-01-04
CAAATGAACAGAAGCTGTTTAGCGAACGAAGTTTCGATCAACGAAAGGCTGAAGGTGAAATGTCAGGTGATGAGGTGGAGATGAAAAAGGAAAGCCTTGCAGAGGAGAGTATTCTTATAACACTCAGGGAGATATGACGGCGGAGAAGGGCAGCTGAACTTCCCCATCAGGTTTCAGCTGGTAGCAAGCACCACATAAACAGTACCTTGTCTGGTTGGCTCGACCGTTTCGAGTTGAGAAGCTCAAACAGCCATGACGACGGGTGTCGTGGTGGGGGTAGTATCTTGCGATTGGGGGCTGGAGGAGGAAAATCACATCCTGACAGAGGCTTGAGGCGTCCAAGGTGCGTCATGGTCAGCTCGGCGATATCAGCCGAAAAGCTCATGCATGAAGTTCCATGCAAAAGGCATTGAGAGTATCATGGTCGCGACGGGAGTCCTAGCGCCACCTATCCGAAACGCCCTTTCCTATCATTCCATGTAAATTTCGCTCTGCCATCGGTGATTCGCTTCCAAAACACGTGCGTAGAAACCAGTAAAGTAAATCCCAACGTCGATGCCATCAACATAGGCGGCTGTGTTGGAGATGTCGTCAAATCCATCAGGATGGCTGAGTCAACATTGAACTGCTTCAACCTAGTACTCTATAGAACAGGCCTGCTGGTTGCATGGGATCGTTGCCTAGTTTACAGCAATGACAACGAGCACCCATAGGGCTGTCAGTTGAAGTATTGTTGGTTGGCGCATTGTCTTTGGACGAATGAACTTGGTGCCACTCGCCACGACCATGGGATAAATCCGGGGCTCGTATATCTTGTTGGTATCGTTTTCACACTAGTCGTGAGGGGCGATGAAGTATTGATTGAGCCTCAAGTGTGTTGGAGTCTTGGAGATGATGAATGGTTGTCCCTTACTCGCTTGGGGCGTAAGCGCTTAGCGTGTTCCTCCTTGCGTCGATCCCAACATTAATCCATAAACCAACCATAAGCTGGTGTTCTCAGCAGTCCTCCCAACGGGATGGTTGCTGATGTGAGATCTCAAGATATGGCCAATTTACAGGTCGTATGCTTCGCACACCGTATGATCTCCGCGAAGAATTCTGACTAGTCTGCAGAAGTTGATGAGGCGTGGGAATGGTAGATTGTTCATAGACGTCTTCAGTCTCACTCCATATCCATCTTTCTGTCTTTGCCATCTTGTCCACCTCCATACATGTAATACTGTACCCCTAACCCAGCGTCACAGCAGGCCTGGAAGATACCACACATCTTGAAAGCCCAAGGCACTTTTCCCGGCTCAGACATGAAGAAGTAGCCCATTTTCATGGCATCCCCCACCAACCAATTTGCGAGTACAGAGAAGCGAAAGCCCTCACACGATTGGGCTCGCTGGTTGGCCATAACCTGAGGGAGAGGGAGTATAGCTTCAATGGCAAGGCCGATGTAGCCAATGATTTGGGTATAGGTGGAAGAATAGGTTGGGCGAATGAAGGTGTGGAGCACGAGTAGAGCAAGGGTGAGTGCCCCGAGGTATTCCCAGTATCTAGGTGGTCCGATAGCTGTCAGCACATGATCCGGATCGTTGACCGGTCGAGCGGTCCACCAAAATCCCTACCATTTTGGGTAGGAAGATTTCATTTGGACGATAATCTACTCACGGGCGCTGTGCTTTCCATCTCCAGAAGCCCCATGGTCTGCCACTGTCCATACCCTTGAAGGGTTCCTCTCCCCTCCACGGAGGTCTGTTGTCCAATGCAACCTTCAAAAGTACAACCTGTACAGCCACCATAATTATCGCTTGGATAAGGAGGGCAACATCGTATCGAGCTCCAGGCCAATAGAAGATCTTCAGTATCGAAGCTGTGAGCATGATGAAAGGAATATCGAGGGAGAAGCCAGCCGAGGTACGAGTACGGTTGATGGAGAAGATCTGATCGGTATACGAAGTCAAGGGTGAGAACATAAGACTTCAAGATTGTCAGCTCAGTGACGAAGCAGTAGGCGGAGAAAGGGCCACGTACAAAAGGGGCGTGAACCACGAGACCAACGTTCCAATAAAAGCCATGACTGCGGGGCAAAGGAACTGAGAATGGTTTGGATCAGGAAATCGATGGTAGTGTCATCGCGCGAGCATGGTCGACCGAGTAGTAGAAGTGCAGGATTGCTGGCAGGAGGATTGGTCAAACTTAGGACTAAACGCTCTCCCACAATGGCAGTGATATAGGGGCACTTCGATGCTGACGATGTACAGAAAGGTTCAAACAAACGCAACGGTAACGTTGACAAGATCTCAGTCACGCGAATCTGATAGCATGCAATGACGGACCATGTTCTCTGAAGCTATTGAATCTTTCAAGATAGACGTGCCAAGACTAGCTGAGTAAGCGGACGGGACCATTTGCCGCTTGGCCAGCTCCAGCTCTCAACAATGAATGGAAGCTCATTGCCGTTCTCCACTCCGCCAACCTTCAAGAAAAACAGGAAGCGTTCAATTGAGACGAAGCAAACGCTAGATCTTTGAACCAGAAGGAGAATATTAAGGTAATGACTCGATGTTCCAGAACCGGGAATGTGCGACTGTAGCGGGAAAGAAGCATTTTTAAGGTCTTGCACCACACGGCTGGCGTTTCTCAGGGAGCCCCCCAAAGCACGGCAACTTTACGCCAGACCTTTGAACCACCTCGTTCAACCATGAGTAGCCGTGCGACCTCTTCTGACTCCATGGATTTGGCTCCTGCCTTTGCTCATTGAACGACGGCAGCTTGTCTGATTGGACTGGACAGACATCACTCAATCTCTGAGGACTCCCTATCAGGGGATTCAGCGCCTTTCCCGGCGCGATCTACCTTATTTTGTTGGCAACACCCTATTCATTGGCTCAGGAGCATTGAAACATCGAGAGCGCAATCCCATCATTGCCTCTTCTCGAGAGACATCTACCGGAGATTGCATCCACACAGGGCAATTCGACACCACATATCAGAGATCGATTACGCGTTCTGGCCATGTCTTGCAGGAGCACCGGCCACCGAGGGTGACCGCTTGTGGTAAGGTATTCCAGAAATAAAGGTAATAGCCGGCATTTGAACGCCGACCAGTTGGATTTCTGAACAACTCTGTGCCAGAAGGATCAAGATACCCCTCCGCTTCTCCCCCTTCAGCAGCCGCCAGAATCCGAATATGATGGGTCGATTCAGCCTCCTCATATGTAATAGTACCTCATCTCCTCTGTCTATTCATGCCTGGGGTGTGGTGCCTTCCTGTATCACTACATGTCTTTGCTTTCCTTGATTTATGCAGTCGCAAGATGAAATCGAGTCGTCCATTCGAGATGCCTGAGCGCAGTGGAGCATCTAGGCTTTGATCGCAGCCTCCGTCGGATTTTAGGCCTGCCAACGGCGTGGTCAGTGTGCTTTATGCGCCGGTAGTGGCAAGGATGTTGCGGAGAGACACACTCTAGATGTTTATCCTCCACTTGAAACACGCCGAGAACAGAAGGCTTTGCTCCACTCGGTCCCATGTGGTAGCCAGTACCTGCTGCGCAGGCCGGTCACTATAATTTCCATGGCCTTATACATCTTCTCCAACCCCCCCTCCCAATAGGTTCTCTTTTTCCGACGCAACGCTCTCTTCAGGTGATTCGTTCCTTTATCCAGGCTCCTTATACTATACGTTCTTTCAGCGTCTGTACACTCCTTTTTCAACCCCAAGCTCTTTGTTTATACCTCGAATTGCAAGAAGTTCCAAGCTTGCCGCTTAGCCTTCTATCACCTGCTATACATATTTCTTCACGAACAGTACTTTTCAAGATGAAGACTACTCACCAGGCCTACGCTTTGCTCATGGCCCTTGTGGTTCCAGGGCGAGTCTCTGCGTCACACACAAACAGACCGCACCTAGTGGAGGTCTACATGTCCAATGGCGAGGAGATTCCTTACGTGCCCGGTCTTACGCTTCAAGCCGCTAGCAGTACTGCTCAGCTATCAAGCACTACAGCAGCCACTTCCAGCACTGCGAGTGCCTCGCCTGCTCAAGTCCAAGTAGAAAAAAGGGCCGCCGTACCCGACCAACCAACCACCACTGCCTCTGCTCCTCCAGTCTCGCACACACTCGTGGCCTCCACTGCAATCACCCAAGTCTTGCAATCCGAGTCAGCACAAGCCGTCGATGCACCTACAGCCACTGCACAAGCTACCCAAATCACCGAAGCCCCAGTCACTAACGTTACCGGAGGGGTAATGACGATAGCGATCACAAATAACTGGCCCAGCCCCCTCTCTATCTCCTATCTCAACAACGAAGGCTCCCCGAGCGCCATCGGAGCTCCCCAAGGCGCCCCTCTTGGCACCAAAACCACCGTCGTCTACCCTACAGGCTGGGCAGGCAGGATCTACGTGGGCAACACCATCAATTCCGCTGACAGCAAGATTGAAGGGTCCACCACCGGCGCGAACGACATCGACATCTCCTACGTCGACGGCTTCTCCGTCCCTATCACATGTTCAGCCGAAGGAACACCCATCACTGGCTGCAATATCAATCTCTGGGCCGTCAGCGGGCTTTGCGTCAACGGCGTCGGCGACGAGAACGTCTGCCTCAACCCCATGCAAGGTGTCGCCAACGGGCCAGCTGATCCTTGGTTCCTACCTTGCCAAGGGGCGGCGTACACTTTCCCCAACGACAACGTTGCCAATGATGGCGATACTGGTACTCCCAACATCTCATGCTGTATTGGCACTGCCGCGCAGGGGTGTGCGGCGCCCGCCAGGCAGGGACATGGGAATAATCAAGCGTCCAAGGCCAAGCGTTCTTTCTCAGAGGACCTCAAAGCTGGTACGCCGAGCTTGTTGCCTAGGGCTCATGGTCATCTTAAGAGGCATCTTGGGAAGGCAAGGTCGCATGGCCACTTGTGAAAGATTTGATAGATGGGTGTGTGCATTTGCATTCCATGCATGCATACCTGGCAGGACTAGCTGGCATTGCATTGGTGGTCGTAGTCAGTCGTTACATATGTTGCTCTTTCCTTTCTAACGATTGCTTCTTATGTATCTACATTGGCTTTAGACACCCTTCCTAAGAAATATAGGATCTGGATTGGACCGCTCGATTGATGATCATGACTCCGCGGTCCAACTATCTTACAGTATCTGTCCCTAGCGTACGTTGCCATGAAGTTTGTCCCTGGCGATGATGCTTTGCCTTCGTGTGAGCTTCAGACTTCCCCTTGAGAAATTCTTCAAGGGACGACAGCTCAAAAGAGACAATCAATATCAATGGAACCATTATCTTCACTCATCCGGCGTGACGTCGAAGAGGAACCCTCGTCTGCGACGAGACCAGCCGACGCACAGCTCATAGCACTCACGAGATCTGTGCCGATAAAAGTTGGTGTATTTCGGAGCATGTTGTAGCGAGAATGCGTTGTCTCATCACGCCCGTTCAATTCGCGGAGCAGACCTTTCTCTACTCAATGATTTCCTTAAATGTCCCTTCTGTTCGCTTGATCAGCTCATGAACCATACATCTATCTACTCATTAAAGATCCCAATGCGTCGCCTCGGTGATGGGAAGTATGGCATGAGCTATAGCCGAGGCTGTATGACCACCTGTTTGCAATGTCTAGTTCTCAACCAGCGTTGAGCTAGGAGATATGGGAAGCGTAAAGTATACGTACCATTGTGACCAATTCTAAGTACACATCACTGCCTACGTACTCTACCAGGATTGTTGCGTCAATTAACCTAGATTGATGTTTGACGTCTTTTGATCAGCTGCAGAGGCACTGACTGTAATCTACAACCTTGTGCACTATCAGCTTGACATTATAAGATAATGCGGTCCATTCCCACTCTTTACGTCTTACAGGACGCCTTATTGGCGACAACCATATCCATAGAGAAATACCAGGCTGACCAAGCTTGACTGTCTGCAAAACATCATGGTGGTAGTATTCATCGGAAACCTGCCCAAAACCTTTCGATTTGATACCTCTGGAACTACGGAACTGCAGAAGGATTTGTGGGGCAGATTCAACAACGTTCCAAAGAAACTCAACGACGGGCAACTCGTTGCATTGACGCTGAATGAGATTTGCGCACACAGCGGTCGTGGAGAAGTGTTGTGGACGCCCACGGAATATCTTAATGTAGCCTTGTGCCCCATAAGAAATTCGTCTAATAATTGACTGGTGATTCAGGATTTGCGCCGTCCCAATGTTTACTACCATGACAAACAGTGGACGAGCCAACAGCAAGCACAGTACATGAATAAAACTCAGTGGCAGCGTTTACAAGATTCCAAAGGTGTGGTAGAGAAATTTGGTGCTAGGACATCACGATTTAAATCTTCGACAGGGGAACAAGGTGCGCTTGTTGTGGGTACCAGGACCCTGGGAATCATCGCGAGGGTATTCCCGACTCCACACACAGACGACGAGATCAAGTGGCCGATAGAGACTCAGGTTGCTATCATGCTATGCTATCGAGGTGAAGATGCGATCCTGGGCCCGATTACAGACTTCCAAAATGATGCAAGAAAGGTAGCAGGTCGTAAGTTTATGTCTTATCTACGGGTGTAAGCACGGTCAGTAACCTATGGTAGACTACATCTTACGATATCACGACTTGAGTCAACAGGTGGCCATACAATCTGCAATAGCTACAAACACGGACGCTGTCAATGTTTTGGATGAATACATGACTCGTGCAACTGGGTAGACATTTGACGCCACTGTTTGTAGGCCGGCAGAGGATAGTCGTCTGCACAGTGGCTGTTCCATTACCTAGCAGTATTCAGCCACATTGAGCAAAAAGGTTCATTCATTCCAGGCTCCTCGTGCTCACAGCGCCTGGTAGGTAGAGGACATCGCATTTCCACTCATCTTCTCACCTCTCGAAAATTCGTGGGAACCGTATCTGCCATTGAAAGCAATCAAATCTTGATAACACCGCAACGATGCACTCGCAAAATGTGCGCGGAAGAATCTTGAGACCTGAGTTCGAGTTGTTTGCCATTGCCTGCGTTGGTGTTGATGCCACAGTCGTGTGACATTTGCTTTGGTGTCACCTTGGGCGTCACAGGTTAGAGGGAAAGTAACACCTCATCACAAAAAGATAGATGTGTCCATAGTGTTCAGCAACATGATCTCTCTGCAATGTTGTCAAGACTGGGATAAGTTGTTAGTATTGGTACTGATCAGAAGCCTAACCTTCCTTTCATAAATCATGGTGACCTACATTAACAAGCTGAAAAGTTCGTTTCGCTTCTATGCTCCGAATACCAATGATCTAGAGGACAGTCTTTGGGTCAAACCCCTCGCCATCGCTAGCCGGCTTTCAGATGGGCAACTGATTGCGTTAACCCTGAACGAGGTATGCGCGCTCAGAGGCCGAGGAGAATTCTTGTGGGTTTCGAACAACAGCCCGGACGTAGGTACTCATAACTGAGACCCATGCCCAGGACAAGGCTGAGCGATTATCATCATTTAGTGGTTACGCAATCCCCGTATATACTACCGTGACAAGCAGTGGACCGATAAGGAGAGAGACAAATATTGGAAGACGTCGCCATGGCAGCGCTTGCAAGACTGCGAAGGTACCGCTACAAGAATCGTGTGGTATTAGTGGAAGCTAACGGGGTTCTAGCACTACCTGGTGCATGGAAAGACACTAGGATCTTGGGGCTTCTTGTAGACGTTTTCCGAAATTCAAACGATGAAGATGGGACTTTTTGGTTAGACAACACCGATGGCAGGCTGATACTCTGCTATCGAGCTGGCATAGCGTATGTTGGCTGGACAAAAGACTGGGAGAAATCAGCCAAGCTGGATTCAGCGGGATGCATGTCATGTCTGGTCCCTTGCTGGTATTTTGTTAACACGTGACCAGATTACGTTCTGAGATGGAAGGATATGGACCAAGACCTGCTCTCGCGGTGTGCTCTTGGTAACCATTCGTTGGTGATTAAGGTGTTAGAGGAGCTTGGGACACATGCGCCTAGGTGGATTTTCAGCTCCACAAGACTGCCACGGCTGCATGTTCTGTAGCTAGTCCTGGTCCCTCACAACGTTCAACTAATTCAGATCGTCTTACAGCCGCTTTCATACACGTGAACGTACCTAAGATACAATATCTCACGATCTCAATCATCTTTATTCTTCAACGGAGTCATACACCTTCTTGACCCTAACCTCTTCACCATCCTTGTTCCAAACTTTGACCCTCTGCGTATACCCCCTCTCCTCACCAGCCCCTTCGAAGTCCCAAATCCTCATCGCGCTCCAAGTCCCATCAGGCTTGCCACCCTCAGCAAGGATGACTTTTCCGTCACCGTCCTCTAAAACTCCCTGCCCACCCTCAATCTCCTTAGCCTCGTCCATATCTATCCATCGACTGCGGCCATTTACTTCTCCGAAGAAAGCGTCGTGGTTCTTGCGCCATTCGTTGTCTAAGCTGTATTACTCGGTTGTTCCAGGGATCGAGACTGCTGTTGCTGATTGATGAATACTGTACTCATCCGGCTGTGGCTAGGAGATATTGAGAGTGACAGACGCAGAGGAGATGGCTTTTCGGAGTAGGGTATTGTTACCCTGTAGGGCGAGAATGGGAGCGATTTCATCGGATAGCGACTTGTTCAATTTCCATTGTCCTCTTAAATTACAGAGCGTCTTATGTGGCGGAGCAGCCATGCTTGTCTTAGGATGGCGAAAATTTTCGTACCCAAACAAAAGATATTCGAGGTAAATCGAGCCAGAATCTCGCATTACCAAAAGATTATAATTGCGATTGGTGGCTCAAAAGCCTTAGGCTATCGAAATTCGATCTTCTTTTACTTAGGTGAGAAGTGTTTCGGGCGCTTCGTCTTGTAGGTGTACAGTGATTCATCCCAATTTGGCCCTCCAAATAGAAGCAGGTGAAACGCAGGGAATGCCTGCTTCGGAACTTGCATCAGTTCTGCGAGATCAAAAACAAAGTTCAGATCTCCTCCCAAGCGTTCAGTTATTCTTCAATACTTAAATTGGATGCGGGCCCTGAATGAATTAACGGATCAAAGGGTTGACATTGTTCATTGGTGGTTCCCTCCGTTGGCTCTAGGCGGTTGTGCCTATCATGGGCGCGATCGATACACGCCGGGAGCGATCTTCCAGGGCAGACCACCTCGTTCTGCCAGGCCAAAGCAACATGTAAGCGTTAGGACAAGGCTGTTACTGCAGATGACCAACAAGCTTAAAGACTCGAGATTGCTGGCCGTGTTGCTCTGCGGGCCAGCCTTCGGGCAATGGCTTTCGTGAACACCTCACCTGCGCTGCAGCAACACTCCAAACCGATGTCATTCAACCTTCTGAGCCCACAAGTTGATGAAGATGAGCCCCGACTTGGACATCTGGCTTTCAAATGTCGTGCACCCATTGATACACCACACTATGTAGCAGTGAGCTCGAGAGGTGCTGTACCGCATCTCTCCCAAGACATGATGAGGGACAACACGAAGATCAATGCTATGTATACAGCACTCGAAGATTGTGAGTAGCTCCCAGAGATATATGATCTTTCGGAAAATCGGAGGGGGTTGCTGACAAGCGAGCTCTGTCTGGAGCCCCCAAGTCATAGAGAAGGCCTCCCAAAAGGATCAGATCCCACCCATCTTCAGCTTCCCAACAACTTTACATGAATCTCCCCTTCGAAAGTTCATAGCTCTGCAAAGAAACGCATTGCTTATTCTTGGACCACGTCGGATCCCTCCGGTACCATGCCCAGCGTCGAGTACACACAGTGCCATATCGATCGTCACATCCTTAGGTTTCGGCATGGTGGAGAATGACTATTATACGGAGGCAATTCAAAAGCTCCGGCCCGACATTGTTGTGGGTATGGCGGATGTTCTTTTTGGACACAAGCCTGGTAAGAAGCGGACAGAAATCATGGGTGATAGGACCCTAGCTTGGGTGAAAGGGCTGATAGCTGGGATGGAAGACGACGAAGAAGGTACACCAAGGACGGCTCTTTTCGCTCCGATCTTGCCCATAGAAGCAGAGCAGCAGTCCTACTATCTTGACGCCCTTAAAGATGATCTCAAAGAGAGTCTTGCTGGATTGGTGCTTTACGATGAAGCGTCGGCTGATGCTATTCCAAAGGGGCTACGGCACTTACCTCGACTTTTCCTGGGAGAGACAAACAGTCCACACAAATTGCTTGACGCCGTTGCTCTCGGCATTGATATCTTCGCCATTCCTTTCATTATTGAAGCTACAGAGGCTGGCATAGCACTAGACTTTTCTTTCCCAGCTAAGAACTATGCCGATACCCCTTTACCACTAGGTGTCGACATGTGGTCTTCAAGCCATGCCACCAACCTATCACCACTCCGAAAGGATTGTGACTGTTATGCCTGCGCCAACCATCCTCGAGCATTCGTTCAACACCTACTAAACGCCAAAGAGATGCTTGGCTGGGTGCTGTTGCAGCTACACAACCACCACATCATCGATGGATTCTTCGCTGGTATTCGGTCCGGCATACGGAACGGTTCTTTCGACGACGACCGGGAAGCCTTCGAGAAGAGCTACACTGCAGAGCTACCAGCGAAGACAGGACAGGGGCCAAGGTATGACTAGAGCTTCCAATCCCTAAAACACAAATAACTTATGTACTACAGGGTCCGAGGCTACCACTTCAAGTCCGAGAAGGGCGAATCTCGCAAGAATCCCGCAGCGTACCGCTCGCTAGATGATGCAAAGGAAAAGCTAGCGGAGGCAGCGCTCCCCAGCCCAAGTGTTGACGCTCAGGATCCCGAAAAGCATGGTTTTGCTGAGAAGTTAGGATAGAGCATGTCCAGGAGCTTCAGGTTTTGCTAGTACCCCAAAGGTGGGCTGAAAACACAAGCTAGATGATCGGCCATGCTTCGAACAGTTGTCAAATTAAGGCGGCGCAGCTCGTAACTCTGAGGCCAGTACTATATTGACCTGTAGGCTACGCTACTCCAAGAAGTCCTCTATTTCACCTAAAGCCTGGCTTCATCTGTCTATTTTCACCCATTATGTTCATATCGGCACGTTGAATCGTCAGACTACAACGCGCAAGACCATTGCGGTCCTTAGTGCGGTTGGCTGAGCATTCTCTACTTCTCATAGATCCAGTCGTGCTGAGCCTGCTTGTACTCAATGACCTCATCCTTGCCGAACCACAAAGCGATCTCTTTCTTCGCGCTCACAACGGCATCGGAGCCGTGGCAGACATTGCGGCCAACGTCCTGTCCAAGATTAGCCGTATCCAGAACCTTATACCATTGTATATCATACGATAGCATAGTCACCGCGGATGGTGCCTGGTGCGGATTGCAATGGGTTTGTGGCACCAAGAAGAGCTGCGTTATTTTTAGCACTTATATTTTTCTTCAGAGTTTGCTTGCATTGGCGAATTCGACGTACTTCGGCCAGTTTTGACAGCATCACGACCTTCCCAGACCATGGCGCAGATGGGGCCACTCAGCATGTCTGGACACAGAAACCATCAGCTTCGAAAACCCATCTCTTTATAGGGTATGAATGCGTACAGGTAACGAGGCCCTTGTAGAATGGCTTGTCGGCCAAGTCCTCGTAGTGCTTCTCGAGATGCTCTTTCGAGGGGCTGACAAGCTTCATGGCTGCGAGCTTGTATCTGCATTTCAAATCAGCCACGAATGCCTGCCATATTGGGCTTCTGAACCAATTGACATACCCACGCTTCTCGAATCTGGAGATGATGTCCCCAATGAGTCCACGCTGGCAGAAACTGGCTTAGCATTTTTCTTCAGCTTTTGGTTGCCAAAACGGCAGGCAGAACTCCATGAAAGGCAACTAGCATACCTGGACGCCATCTGGCTTGATAGCAATGAATCTGATGACAAGAATTAATTTTGCCGCCCACTGCTTCCAGCATTCACTGTAGACTCACGTTTGCTCGTTAGACATGGCTGCGGCTTTCTCTTTTGCTGCAATGCTTTTGTTTACTTGACGAAGTAGACCTACTGTCTTTGGGTGTAGATGCTTGTAGATGGGAGGATCTTGGGTAGGACTCGAGGTATTTTCTTCCGCCATGCTCTCTGGGGGATTTCTTGGCGGAGCAGACCTTAGTGGGGTATCTCCGGGCCGCAAGATCTTCCGCTAGGTCAGGGCCTACGGTTGCCATTAACGTCCATACGGCAAACGCTTGCAACTGTTGGTGACACTAGTTGCCAATATTCACTATTATCATAATCATTCTTTCCTTTCGTCTTTCGTCCTTCATTTGGCGTTCGGTCAGTCGATGGTTTGCATGCCTGCCATTATGTTTTCAGCTCCAAGATGGGCGCAGTTGCTGCCCCTTGTGATGCTTATATCCTGTCTTTTGAGGCCAGCAGGTAAACATGCCCATTCCTTGTACCCCTACAATAGGGAAAATGCTCATATAGTTTGTGCGCAGTCCTCGTAAAACATGAGGGCTTCAAGACTTGCGAGCAGTCTGGCTTCTGCAGAAGGAACAGAGCGTACGCGGACAATGCCAATACTTTGGGCAATACGTGGATTTCCCCCTATACGCTTGCTTCGGAGAGTATAAAGAAAGACGCTGGACGTATCTCTGGTACGCTATCGAAATATCTGGGAGAAGGCGTTCAGTCTGCCCAACTACCCTTCAACATCACCCTACTTGAATCAGGAGCGGCGAGAATCACTGTGGATGAATTGAGACGGAGGGAAGGGGATATTGAGCTTCGACATGGTAGCCAAGCCAGGAAAGAACGGTATCATGAAGCCTCATATTGGGCGCTCATTAGCGAGGAGCAACCAGACAAATCCGCCAAGGGAGAAACGACCTTGAAGGAAACCGTTGTCAGCTACGGTCCAAACAATCGGCATCGAGCTGTCATAAGCCATGATCCGTTCGCCATTAACTTCTTCCGGGATGACGAGTTACATATCAAGTTCAATGGGAAGGGTTTGATGAACATGGAACATTGGAGGCCTAAGATCGACAAAGTAGAAAAAGAAGGAGAAGAGCCCAAAGAAGGAGAAGAGCCCAAAGAAGGAGAAGGAGCCAAAGCAGAGCCAGAACCCGCTGAGCAGGGCGAAGACGAAAGTACCTGGTGGGAGGAGTCATTCGGCGGAAATACGGACTCCAAGCCCAAGGGCCCAGAAAGCGTTGGTCTAGACATTACGTTCAATGGCTATGAACACGTCTATGGCATTCCTGGACACGCCAGCTCTCTCTCGCTGAAGCAGACACGGTATGCCATATCCGACGTTCTACTTCGCGTATGATACTGACTTGGCACAGCGGAGGATCTGGTAATTACGAACAGCCATACCGCTTATATAACAGCGACGTTTTCGAATACGAGATGGACAGTCCCATGACGCTTTATGGAGCCATACCATTCATGCAAGCCCATCGTAAGGACTCCACAGTCGGTGTCTTCTGGCTAAATGCTGCCGAGACCTGGATCGATATTGTCAAACGGAAGATCTCAAGCAATCCCCTGAGTCTTGGTATCGGAGGAAAGACCGATACAGAGACTCATTGGTTCTCGGAGAGCGGGCTTCTGGATGTTTTCGTTTTCCTTGGCCCAACTCCGAAAGACGTGATCGAGCAATACAGTGACCTCACTGGGTACACCCAGCTTCCTCAGCAATTTGCACTTGGATATCACCAGTGCAGATGGAACTACGTGACCGACGAAGATGTAAAGGATGTGGACAAGAAGATGGACAGGGCCAATATTCCTTACGATGTCATATGGCTCGACATCGAATACACCGAAGGCAAGAAATATTTCACGTGGGACTTCCATACCTTCCCTGATCCCTTGGGTATGGAGAAGCAACTGGACCAACACGATAGAAAGCTGGTTGTCATCATTGACCCGCACATCAAAAATGAAGGCAATTACCCGGTAGTCGACGAACTTAAGTCGAAAGACTTAGGCATCAAAAACAAGAATAACGACCTCTATGAAGGCTGGTGCTGGCCAGGATCTTCGCATTGGATTGACTGCTTCAATCCAGCAGCAAAAGAGTGGTGGCGCTCCCTGTTTACCTATAAATCCTTTACCGGCACCTCGGCCAATACTTTCCTATGGAATGACATGAACGAGCCTTCCGTCTTCAACGGCCCTGAAACAACCATGCCAAAAGACAACATCCACCACGGCAACTGGGAACACCGCGACGTCCACAACATCAACGGCATGACCTTCGTCAATGCCACCTACGACGCCCTCCTCCACCGCGACCTTGCCTCAGCCCGCCGCCGTCCCTTCGTCCTTACTCGTTCCTACTACTCCGGCTCCCAGCGCCTAGGAGCAATGTGGACCGGCGACAATCAAGCCTCGTGGCCGCATCTCGAAGCTTCGATCCCCATGATCCTAACCCACAATATCGCCGGTTTCCCCTTCTCCGGTGCCGACGTCGGCGGCTTCTTTGGTAACCCATCAAAGGAGCTCTTGACGCGCTGGTATCAAGCTGGTGCCTTTTACCCCTTCTTTCGCGGCCACGCTCACATCGACACCCGCCGCCGCGAGCCCTATCTTGCCGGCGAGCCATACACCGAAATCATAACGCAAGCGCTCCGCCTCCGATATGCACTCCTCCCAGCTTGGTATACAGCCTTCCACACCGCCTCCGCCTCCGGCGCCCCAATCCTCCAACCACACTATTATGCCCACCCCTCCGACGAAGCCGGGTTCGCCCTCGAAGACCAATTCTACGTCGGCAGCACAGGCCTACTGGTCAAGCCAGTCGTCACAGAAGGCGCGGAGACAGTCTCGATGTATCTCCCACCTAACGAGATCTATTACGATTACTTCAGCTACGCCACACATAGAGGCTCCGGGAGCACCGCTAGGCTCGATGCCCCACTGGACAAGATCCCCGTGCTGATGAAAGCGGGTCACATCATCCCGCGTAAAGATCGCCCACGCAGAAGTAGCGGACTAATGCGCTGGGATCCTTACACCCTCGTCATCTCGCTTGGTCCGAAAGGGATAGCGGAGGGGGAACTGTATGTTGATGATGGCGAAAGCTACGATTACCAGGATGGTGCTTTTATACATCGCAAATTCTCTTTCGCAAATGCCACGCTAACCTCCGATGATATTGCGTCAGGACCCACATCGAAGGGCAAGAAACGGAAGGACTACCTTAAAGCAATGGACAAGGTCCGTGTCGAGAAGATCATCGTCATTGGTGCGCCGAAGGCATGGGAAGGGAAGAGCGAAGTCAACGTTACTGAGGAGGGGAATGTGAGCAAGGTTGAGATGAGCTTTTTCAAAGCCGACGGGTCGAAGGCAGCTTGGACTGTTGTGAGAGACCCTGGTTTGAGTGTGGGTAAGGGATGGAGTATTGAGTTCTAAGATTTGATAGAGCAAGAATGATAAGATACCCATAGCGGCACCTTAAAGGCCCTTTCTTGAGCAAAAATCATGGTATTTCATGCTCTATCACCGCTCTATCTAGTAATATTGCTGCTTCAAATCTGATCTGTCCGCTCTATCTTACATGTGTGTGAAGCTATATCGCTGCACATTCTGTCATTAATTTAACTTTTAAGGCCGTAAAGTATCTCATCCATCAGTCATCAATGTCAATAATCTCCGCACCAGCTGACTTAGTCGCAGCAACAGGGGCAGGAGTCGGAGAAGACTTCTTACCGCCCTTGAGTTTGCCAGCTTTAACCGCACTCTCCCTCTCTTCATCTTTTTGATCCTTATAAAGCCCCAGCACCTGGTCGCGGATATCCGCGCGCATGGTGCTAGGATTGAGCTCCGACCAGTCGTCCTGGTCTGTGTACTGCCTGCCTATGATTTTCGCAATGAAGTCCTTGGGGTCGTCTTCCAGCATCTTCGAAGCGTAGCCGAGGAGGAAGAGCCCACAGTCGGAGAAGTTTTCCTGCAGTGGTACCTTGGCGTTGATTCCTTTGATTTGTGCGGTGTCAACTTCCATACCGCCACGCTTGCTTTTGGCTTCCTCCCTCAAATATTGCTTGAGGGTCTTCGTAGTGAGTGAGCGAGTCTGTCCAAGCGAGTCGAAGGTTATGATGGCCGTGTTGGATGGATCAATCAGAGTCACTGGAGGTGGCATTGACTTTCGTTTCTGTTTCTTGTTCTTTGCGGAGACTTTGGCGGGTTGCTCTATGTCTTCAATAAAATCGTAAAAGTCTTCGGCTCGCTGCTTCGCTGGGTCTGGCAGAGAGTTATCGGATTCCTTTGAGACCTTACGTCCTGGCGACGTAGCTTTCAATTGTGAGTCAAGCATTTCCTGGTCATCGAATTGCAGCCCCACAGACTTCTGCATCTTAGTAGTAGTCTTCCTAACCGTGGCGAGATCGGGGATAATGACCAGCGGGTATAAAGGTTGGGAGTCTGGGATCTCAGAAGGCAGGTCTCGATTGAGCTGAGCCTCCAGGCCATCCAGCATATCACCATGCGGGCTTGGCAAGTCCAACGCAGGCTGTGGTGTAGATGTACCACTCGACACATTTTCGTCTTTCTTTGCTCTCCCTTGCTTGGACTCCTTCTGAATATCTTGGTTGCCTGACTCGGCCGCAATCATAGGTTTTTCGAGATCTGCGTGGTACGCCGCGGTCATATGTACATCATTGTCCAGGCTCATCTCCGCGAAGGAGTTCCTCGCATCTCTCTCGTCTGGCTCGTGGTCGTCTCCTTTAGAAGTCGTGCTCTCCCTCTGACCCAATCCGCCAATTGGGCTGGATGGAGATGCAGCAAATTCATTGCGCTCTTCGCGCGTTTTCGAAGACGCAAGCTCTGTCTGAGAATTGGATGCTTCTTCTGGCATGACTACTCGATCAAGGTGGGGGAGGTTGCAAATGATCGCCAAGTACCAATGGCTGTGCTCGTTAATAGGGACAATGATGTAATCATATGTGAATATATCCACAGATTTGGTCCACTTCTGTACGCCCTCATAATTGAAGCTTCTCTTGGGCTTGTGGGCATTGGTCAATGTGGCATAGAAGTAAGTGTTGAAGAAGTAGACTCTCTTGGCCAGATCGGGGCTCTTCTCCTCAAAGGTTTGCTCGAGATAGCGTAGATAGAAGCCGATAAGATTGTCGTTGAGGAATTCGCCTTCGTCCAAGCGTTCAAGATCGGACCATTCAACTGTCACCTTCTTCTTGCCAACCTTTGGGTAGGTAAGTGGCTTGTTCCATACATCTCCCAGGCCATGCACTTGGGAAAATTTCTCATACTGAGGTGCATCATCGAGAAAGCCACCGGGTACATCATCATAAGCGTCGAAGGGATCTCGTAAGAGCTTGCTCGTCGCACCAGACGTCCTTGAAGATCGGCGCAAATGGTTGTTGTGCGCGGGTTGCTTTATTAGCTCACGAGGAGCTTTGATGCCTTGTCCATTTCCAGTCAGCCTTGATCCCCCAGTACGAAGGGAGCCTGTGTTACCGTTGCCTTGGGTAGTTCGATCCATCAATTCATCGACTAAACCGGCCGACTTACGCTGGGGTTTGGCATTTCCAGGTCCCGGGATTTCGTGTCTCGGAGCAGGAATTTGGACCTCCTGCAGTATTGATGTGTCACAGTCGTTATGATGCTGCCGCTGGATATCTGTTCGGCGCTTCTCGAAAATCTTGTCCATTCGCTCGCTAGGTAACATCGTTAGCTCATACTTTGGCTCTTTGACCCACGTGTGAAATCTGAAAGGCCTACCGTTCGTGGGAAATGACCTTGCAGCTTGGACCATTCGACAGTCGCTTTATGATGGCGGCGGCGTCTTTCTCTTTGCGGAATTCGAAGTCCAGGATGTGATCCTCTTTATCACTTCTGGAAGACGTGAAACGGACCTTGCCGCCTGATGTTCCGAAGTCAATCGAGATCAGCTTTTCTGGGTCGATTTGAAGGCTACTGTTCTGTGCTCTGACCCATTGCCCATTCCTCTGGACGCCATAATAACCCTTCGCAGTGTCACGCACGAGGCCAAAATCGCTCTCGTCTAGTAACTCTCCACCAACGCTGATAGCAGCCAGTTCAAAGCCCAAAGGCGCCGCTGCCTCTCCGCTTCGAGATCGGGTGCCGGTGTTGCGAACACCACTACTGTCCTTAGGCTTTGGGCTGACAAATGTGCTAGATTTGATGTTGCTAGGCTCCATGCCAACTGGTTGTTCGATATTTGACGCAGGCTTTCGTGTTGAAATAGATTCCTTGGAAGGGCTATTCTGACGAGCTTGCTTTGTGGGGGATGATGCCCTGACATGTGCGATAGGTCGAACAGTGTTGCCGGTTTGATCAAGCTCGTCACGATCAGAGCTCAGATGGAACCCAGAGCCGCGACGGGAACCCGTAATCGATACGAATTGTTTGTCGAGTCTCGCCGACTGGTCTATCATTCGCTTTGGATCATTTGATTGAGTAGAGGTGGGCTTTCGTTGATCGTTCGAAGGACCCTTCGATGAGGCATCGTTGTGAAAGAAAGGTGAATAGAGGGATTTGGAGGTCATTGCATCAATCGTTTCTGAAGGTCGCACTCTGATGGTGCCTTTATACATGGGCTTCGGGAGGGTCACAGTCGGCTCAGGATCCATGATGTCCATATCGTCGTCGCCCGAGATGTCTATTGGCTGGGATGCTGTTGAGATCCTCGGCGAAGATGAAGGCAAATCACGGCTATGGTACTGATTCTGTCCATTGATTCGACGTTGCCTCTTCTTTGGGACAAGATCGCTGTTCATCATTTGCTCCACGCTCTTGTACTCAGTGAGATTTCCAGTGGACGAACCTGTTCTCTTCATCGGTGACGTAGTTTCCTGACTATGTGCAGACGGAGCTCGGCTTGCAAGCTGACTAGAGCCGAAAGAAATGCCATGCGGCCCAAGGTGATCGAGCACTTCGTCAGCAGATGTCCCTGAAGTTGGAGAGCTGGTGTAGTGCCCAGTCTTCTGTCTCTTGGATATATGGATTCCGTAGCCATGTTCCGGCATAGTCGCGTGTAGCATTGCTCCGACGTTGTCACCGCGCCTAGTCTCTATCTGCAATTTGTTCTGAATTCCGCCTTTGGGCTTGTGCGTGGCTGACGGGATGTATCGTGGGCCTGTTTGATGAGGTTGACGACTCAGGTTGTTCTGTGGTTTGGGTCCTCCAGAGTTGCGGATCTGTGCTCTGTTAGACACCCATGCCATGGGTGTTGACCGCTGCGAACGCACCTTGTATCCAGAAGTCATTGGTGGACGAATAGGGACTGCGTCCGCATCGTAGCGTCTAGAGCTTAAGTTAGCAAGCTGAAGCTCGAATAAAAGCGTGTAAAGACATGCCCGTAGCTGCCCAGAAGTCGGGCCTCTTCAAGTGTCTGCTGCGGGCGGATCTCGAATCTGGATCTGGAAGCGTTTCGTGTAGATGCCATGGAATCCAGCGTCTCCTGTTGTTTGCGAGCATTTGGACGCACTTGCTTGGGTCCTGCTCTGAACTCAACAGGCAGGCCCAGGCGTACTGGGGCGTTTTCAGGAACAATGTCCTGTGATATCTACCGGCGTTAGCGGCGGTACCTAAACGAGCGCTTCTTTCGGGGTTTTCTTCGGCCCAGCCTATCAAAAACAGTCTCTAACATGAACTGATAAAATCAAAAAGCCGTGTTTGGTGCTTAAGTTGACGATGTTCTGTCTATGTGTATGCTCGAGACGAGTAAGTTGCATTTGTTCCGTGCTTAAGATCTTTCTGTACTGAAATTCAAGATGACTGTGGTTTTTCTGTGCAGAAAGTCAAGAAAAAGAGAAAATATCTTACATCTAGCCCTAACATCTCAGGATCTTGCCACTCACGAGCTTCAGTAGGACCTTCAGTGTTATTCGGCCATGAATTGCGAGCACGACGCAAGCTCTTGTAAGCTTCATAAGCCGCGGGTTTGCTCCAATCCATGCTCGTATCTGTGAAAATTGGCTCCATTGTCTGGTATAATACCAGATAAGATGCACGCTCCAAAATTGGTTAGAGTAGGTATGGATACAGAGAGGTGTAGGATTGAGGGAGATGGTACTGGATAAGAGGGAGGCACCCAAATATATATCGCTGCCCGTGAGGGGGCCGGAAAAATGAAGTGTCTGCTACTTCATAGGTTAGGCTCGCATAGGTCCGGATTTCCAAGTAAAGAAAGTGACTTAGGTGGCAAAAATCTCTGCTTATTCGCCGGATTTCACTTCCCTTCCGGCTTCTTATCTTTTGAAAGTGATCAGTCTCTGGCAAGCATTCGGAAACCATGTGGAAATGCGGCATTTAAGTTGGATTCTTTGCGCATTGGACTAGGTGTGGACGGCACATTGATAAAACATGGTATCCAAATGGACTTATTGTACAGTACAAAAAATGCTGCTACAGGGCATGCTGCAAGCATGAATAACCGCCCAAGAACGCGGAAGATCGAGGCCTGCTAATGACATCAACGCAATGAACTTCACTCATCAATATTCGTACAGACAGCGCCCAACAACCAGGATCATGCAGCTGCAGGTCGGGTCTTTTCTGAAGCCGAATTCTCATTGACGGTCTCCCGCCGCTTTGACTGGCCATGGTGGGGTCCATTACCAGTACCCTTTTCATGACGCGCTTGGTCAATGGCTGAGCGCTGCGCGATGCTGTCGTCATGGCTCTTCCAGACAATGTTAGTGTCTGGAGGGAACGCGAGGAGGCGCTTGATTGTCTCGCTGAGGTTACATTAGCGAGGGATCATATAGCTGCATATGGAACGATTGCAGTAACATACCGGATCTTGATGTTGCGTCCACCATCGATCCTGGTCCAGACGCTCAGCACATCTTCCCCACTCCTGACGCTCAGCACTGCGCCGCAGACCTCCTCGCCCGCTTCGGCAAATTGATCCCCAACGATCGCGAAGAGAAGATCCTCCCAGTATCTGTCTGAGACCCCCTTCTTTAACCTGATGATCCATTTGCCTCCGCGCTTGTTCTCTTCATCTTCCCAGACTGGCCTGATACCCTTCCTGAAGATGTGATAGTCTGACACTGAGGGTAAGGTAGAAGGTCGCTTAAGGTGGCTGTACACCGTCCAGAAAGCCTCCACTGTCGAAAAATGCGCGAGGGGTATTGTAGACTTCTCATAGTCCGAGTACTTTGAGGTTGGTGGCCTGTACCAGACGATCCAAGTGGACTTGAGAGGGTGCTCTGAAGATGTGCTTGATGGTCTACCAGCCAAGGATACCGAAGACGCCTTCGGCTTGATATCTGTTCCTCCATTCTCCTTTGCGCTCTCCTTCTCTCGCTTCTCGCCTGTCGCAGTTGCGGATGTACCATTACTGAAGTCGAGCGATGTACTCGGCGTTCTGGGTGTCTTGGCCGAAGACCCAAAAGACGCGAAGGCTCCTGAGCCAAGTCCAAAAGCAGAGGAGGCACCAGACGTGGGGGATGCGGCATTCGTAGTAGTCAAAGGGGCAATTCCATTGAACGGATTGGATTTGCTGCTGAAGGACCCCTCGCCTCCGAAGCGCTTCGCGGGTTGATATGGTCGTGAAAATTCCGTCTTAGTCTTTTCCTTGCTCTTTTCCTTCGAGTCTGATGTGGAGAGGGCGAGCTTACTGGAGCTGTTGAGCAGATTTGGTCAGCATTTTAAGACATACAGCTTTCGGGGGCGTTGCTTACTTTGATCGGCGTTGCCAAAGATTATCCATGAAGAGTGCGGAAGCTTGAGGAACGGGTTAAGAAGACGGTGCGACCCCAATAGTGCTGCATATGTTTCTTTTGCTGCAGTTGTGAGGAGATCTAGCGAAGTCGGATGATTTAGAGTTTGAAGGCCAATGGGTACGATGAAAAGGCTTGAGCTTGTTAAGAGATGGAATAGAAGGCAGTGTATGTGGTAGAGTGGCTGTCAAAAGGTATGGCTAGTCGTTCTGCTACCATTAAATCATGTTAAGATGGTTTTCCAGGTACTTTTTTCCGGCGGTCAGGTACATCGGCGCTTGAACTTGCCGCGGTCTGGGCATGCATTAGCGGACGCCATTGAAAATACCAAATTCCGACTTCTTTCTTTACTACATCAAGACCACCAACTCAAATCTTCGCCAGCTCGAACAAAACTTTCACTCGGCTGGCGATTCCGATGTGTAGGTCGAGAGTACGCTCATCCCGCTTCTAAAACCGTCATCACGAGGGCCCTCTTTGTGCGAGCTTCCCATGATGCGTTGACGACCTGTATGTCGGGACATATCAGTCCCACGCACTCTCACCCTCTCCACCCCCAATCACATGAAGACAAAACACAGCTTCTGGTAGTCCGACTGCCCAGCCGCGTATATATACTCTTGCAATTTGCTTGGCGCTGGTTGGGCATGACGTCGAAAGGCAAAAACTGAGATCACAGCTTGTTCACTTGTTTTGCACAATGTATTTTACTCGAAGATCATGCTGCTGACGGTTCAAATACAGGTCATCGCAGAATACGACGTGGACTGGGTATTGTTGGTGGATTTTGTATTGCTGAGACACAGTGCTATCCAAACCGTCTATTCATCAAGTAGCTCGAACCAGTCCCCAGCGTCCACGCTATCCTATCGCGAGATTGAATTGTACATCTTCACTACTATGCAAACAAGCCAGTACAACTCAGATCACTAACCATCGGGCTCCCCCAAACCCCCCGTAAACACCGTCCCCGATCTCCTCATCGTTGCCTTCGTAGGACTCTCCGAACTCTCGGGCATGCCTCTCGCACCTCTAGGCCGTAGCACGCGCTTCGGAGGCTCAGTGCTCTCCATCACGCCATCCATCTCTAGTGAGCGTTCTCTCATCGGAGCTTTGCGGGTTCTGTTCTGTGACCCTTGCGAGCCTTGCAGATCGACACCGAGGGCTTCTATGCCTTCTTTCTCGATTCTTGCGTCAGTGCCATTGGTGTTGTTCATCTGCTTTGGCTTTGGCGCTGGCTTTTTGGGAGGCTTCTTAGCTTTGTTAGACGTTCCAGCTTGGTGCATTGGTGGCTCCTTGGGTATCTTCTCGTCTAACATATTTTTCTCGACTAGAGTCGAATTGTCACGCCAGCGCCACAAACCTTGCGCGAACAATCGCTCTTCAGGGCCGAGCTCAACGGGCGGTCCGCGTATTTGGACGTCCATCGGTGCACTTCTGCGGAAGACTGCCCAAGCACTGGACTGCGTGCTGAGCAAGATTGCATTTCTCTGGAAGGTCTGGACCTTAAAGTCACGGAGTAAGATGGCATCTCCTTTCTCAATGAGAGGAAAACATCTGTTGTTGGGTCGGAAGATCTGGACTGTGATGATAGGCGTATTGGGCATCTGACGACAGGCAGCCGGGTCTGTGACGTAGATCGTCTGGTTATAGTCCTTTGGACCCGTTGTTGCACGGGTAACTGAGGTGCTTGAGAGGGCGATGGAAAGGACATCTACCGTGGTGCCGAAGTGAGAGGTGAGAGTCGCGAGTGGGACGTAGTAAGAAATGTTCGTGCGGAAGCCCGGTGGCAATGGTTGTGATGGGGGGAGATACCCCGGGGATGACTGTATGGAAGCAATTGCACTTCGCTGGGGACTGCGCTTGAACGAGGCTGCAAGAGGCTTCTGCTTCTGTAAAGTCTGTGTTGTGGATATAGGCCCCTGATTGGCAGCATTCCGATCGCTTTCAGACGAGCTTTCTGCCTCGCTTTCGGCCTCACTGTCTGGAACAATCTGGCTCAGTCTCTTCGGTACGAACCAAGGACTCGTTGCACTCGAATCGCTCACACGACGAGGAGACTGAGCAGAGAGCTTCCGCATTGCTTTCAGCTTTTCTATGAAGGTAGGTGGCTTCTGTGGCGTAGACACCTCCTTCTTAAGCACTAAAGTCTCCTCCTTTGCTTTCCGCCGGGAGGATCGAGTCTTTCGAATCGTCAAGGTCTCCTCCCGCACAGGCGAAGACTCCTTGACCTCAACTACTTGCGAAGGCTGAAGCATAGGAGGCACAACTCCGACCGAGTTGCGTTGCGACATTCGCGGCGTTGGCAAAGTCTCATCGTCTTGTTCAGATTGGAGGGAAGTAAATGATGGCTGAGACGCGAAACTCGTTCGCTGTGTTGCATCTGGCGTCATGAGCTGGCTCTTGGAAGATCGGTCTACAAAGGAATCTGGGACTGTTGACGGTAGTTCGTCGAGAATTGTAGCCTTTGGTGGGACTTCTGCCGCTGGTAGCTGCTCTGCAAGCGTATCTTTTGTGGCGCGACTCTCTGTTTCTTGAGGCTTCTGGCTCGTGTCATGAACGACAACAGTCTCCTCCGTGTATGTTATTGACTGGGTAACGTGCTTCTTTGGTTCACCAATGCTGAATCCTTCCTGCGACTCAGGGCGCTCATCAATTGGAGTCTCCTCGACCGACACTTCTGTCTGGATCATGGCTTCCATTGCCTTTCCACTAGTCACAATGGTTGACCTCGCAGGTCCATGGATCGATCGATCAGTTCTGTGAGAACCCAATTGCTCTACACTCTCTTCATCATCGCTCTCAAGATTAATGATCTGGACAGCAGATCCCTTCGTCTCGGATTGTCTGTCCTCCGGCTGTTGTGCCTCGTGAGGGATATGTTGGGCCTGTTCCAAGTCCGCTTGGCTGCGTCTGAACGCCTGGATTCCATCTTCCGCCGCTTCTTTCTCCCTCTTCTCCCCAGAATCTGCTGTCAATGGCTTTGCTTGCGCTTCTTGGTTGAGCGTTATTTTTGCAGGCACTGACTCTAACTCCGTCGGCCGCTCCTGCTCTTCGTCCTCTTCATGTGATACTGTTGCTTCTTCTTCCTCCACCGGAGACTTGTCTACTATATACTTTCGCAGCTCTTTCTCGTCAGACATCTCCTCTGATGAAATCGATTCAATTTCCTGCGCTTGTTCGCTTTCGAGCTGGTCGTAAGATGGAACCACAGGACTAGAACGAAGTTGAGCAGCTTGCAGGTGGTCGTGAACAGTAGACATTGGCCGCGAGTCATCACCACCAGGGGGCAGGAACTCGTGGGCTGATTCCGGAATCGTAAGTTGCTGCTCTTCGAGTTCTTCATCTGTTTCGGCAGCTTTGCCGTCTTTTGGCGGTGATACTTCTCGAGCGGACGCTTGACTGCCTTCATCTTCTTCTTCCACTTCCACCCGCTTTCTAGGCTTCTCGACTTCTTCTTCCGGAGGCACCTTAGCTTTCGAGGTACGCGAAAAGACGGACCCATCCAATCCAAAGTCAGAAGCAGGGCCACTGAAGGTAGCAGCATCAACCGACTCCATTTGGGACCCGCCGTCATCTTGCAAGTCGAATTCTTGCCCCGAATTCGAGGGAGAGGAGGAAGAAATGACAGACTGTACGGACAGTGATGGCGGAGCTTGCGCTGCTCGTTTGACTTCTTCGAGGAACTCAATCTTCGTAGGCTCAACGTGCGTACTGGGAGGACTTGGAGGACCAAAGCTAGCTGCTTCTTCATTGTCCTCGGTGTGCAAGACACGGGCCTCGTTTCCGCTGCCATCAACATCTTGTGCCCTGCTTTTCTGAATTGTCTCTATTGGTAGCGTAACTTCTTTCTTGGGCTTTCTGTGCTGAGCTGGCAACTTGGATGGACTGCCAATGTCAAATGTAGTCGTCTCCGGCTCTTTCTCTGGGCTAGGTGTCCTGTCTGCAAATCGCCACTGACCACTACCCCGCCCGAATTTGGAACGCTTCCTTCTGTCGTAGTCTGGGAGATCCTCTTCTGCAAAAGGATCATACGCGGATGCTGCAAAATGGCTGCAGCGCATGAGGAAAGCTGGGGAAGCCCATGCCTGCGTATCAAGCTGCCGTTTCTGGACTGTACTTGGAATATGGCTATCATATGGCGGGGATAGTCGCGGCGTAGGTGTCTGAGCAAATGGCTCTGGCGACGGAGTAGGGTGGTCGATGTCAAGTAAGATTGGCTGCTGGTCGTCGCGCTGGATCTGTAGCACAACCCGCTCGCCATAGCGTAGATCCCACTCAATGCCCTTCCCCGGTGTAGAAGCTGTAGATCCATCTTTTGCCCATTTTACACCCTTCAAATTCAGTAAGAGCTGATCTCCGCTAGCTACGTGAGCTCTGGCCACGGCCTTTGCGCTCGCCCCAGTGAAGTGAATCCGAACCTGGCCCTGATTGCGGCGCAGTCGAAAGTCTGGTTCCACAAGTAGGAGGCTTAGAGTCTGAGAAGACGAGGCATAGGGCCAGATCAGTGTGACTATGCCGGTAACGGATGTGCTATCTGCGTCGAGTCCGGGCTCGAGGGAAGCGATTGGGGTGGTGGTCGCTGCTGCCATTGTTTCTTTCCTGGCGCATCTTGCCCTAAAAGCTCATATCCTCTGATCTTGTCCAGTCTCGTGCCAAAGAGTGTATTTATACTAGAGGAAGCATGCCTGGGAATGGAGCTTGTGGGAGGTCGAGGTCAACAGGTGCCAAGCACGCCAAGGTGACAGAAATCTGCCCCCGGACTCACCCCTCGGAGGGTGGGGTGAGCGCCGCTCTACTCTCGCGCGACGCGGGTGATGGTCGCGAGAGCCTGGGTGATGCTGGGTGATGATACGATCCACGTCAATGAGCGGTTTGAGGTTTAGGCCGAGGGCTGTTACGGATCTAACCTTTCAAGCGCGTGTCTCTGTAACAAAGCGGCGATAATAGGAAAGATACTTACCTTACTATCAACGTCATTTCCTTTAAGTTTATTTTTTCCTATCTTCCTTGATACGAGTACTCTTAACTCCTTCTCTACCCTCGGATTTATTCTTCCTATAAGTACTCTTCTTTGACTCCGAATCGACTTTATTTACTCATTTAATTATCTACTCCTTTTCTACCGTCCTATTATTAATTATTAAATCTCGATCTTTATCAAAATTACAACAAAATAAATGACGGTTCCAATGTTTAATAATTCGTTTTATCTGATAATCTTTTCCCTGATCGAAAATAAAAAGAAACGAAACCGGTCTGCCTGGGGAGGGGTTCGAACCCTCGATCTGCTGATCACTACATGTTCAAGTATGAGACAGCCGCTCTGAATATTTAGCAAAGAGCCTACTAATCGAGATGAAATTTAACTAACCTAACCAGCTAAGCCACCCGGGCGGGCGAGTATGTGAATCACAAATCACTATATAAACCTTGATTGTACCAAATTATCAAACAATGGTTTGAAAGATCCTCGGCCACGCTAACAGTACTTTACTGTGCCGCACGGTTATAGGGTGAGCGCCGCCGCCCTATGTTAGCGCGCCGAGGTCAAGGTCGCGCGATTTCAGGGGGCCCGACGGGGGGCCCTTACTCCTTCATATTACTTTAGAGAAGCAAATTCCGAGCAGTACTAGTATCGCAAACCAAAAGCCTTACGAATCTATCTGTAATCCTGTTACTGCAGAGTGTCTCCCAGCTTTTCGGCCTCCATAAAAACGAATCAGACAAAATCCCAAAGATCCACGAAATCGAAAAAATGGCCGGATCGAACAGGTAACCTTGAGATGTGTGCAACCAAAGTGTGACTTCAGTCTTTTCGGGGTGTTAGCATTCATTTCACAAGTTGGCGGAGCAGACAACCGTACCTAACGCTCTCCCTAGGGCCGAGTATTGGCGTGGAGTAAGCATACATATCAACTGAGCCAAAGTCTTTCCGATCTTTATAAAGGTCTTTCAATCAATATTTACTGCGCTTTTTGGAGACGCAGGCTGATCGGATACGGCACCCTTTACTGGAAGAAGTAATTCACCTGCCACCAGACGAACAGAGGCCTTCCCCTTTCAAGTCCTCTCAAGATTCTTCCATCGTTTTCGTCGGGTTCCGTGTTGGAGATTCATTTATTTTGTTTGGGGTGATACTGTTACCTTCCTTGTAATTATTGATCAGAATGGTTTTGTTTGATCGTGGGTAGTCGAAGAGATTTATTACATCACTGAGAAAAGAAAGAAATTCCGAAGAATTTTCTACTCTTTGTTGATATGGGTTCATTGCCTCCTGCAACATATCGACAGATTGCTGTCGTCGGGGCAGGTCCTGGGGGCGTTGCCGCTGCGAAGTGAGTCTTGGTCACCCGATTGTGTTTTAGGATATGTGCTTAGACGTAGCACAGATATCTGCTTGCGGAAGACTACTTTGAGGCCATAGATGTCTTCGAACAGCAAGCTTCTTTTGGCGGCTGTTGGAACTACACAAACGATCCAAAAGGGTCGATTGATATCCCTCAAAAAGATCCGAACTTGCCATTGGATGAACCAATTTGGCATTCTTCAGACTACCAAAATGTCTGTATCAGTGGCGAGAAATCGGCTACTTTCGAGTCGCCAATGTACGAAATGCTTGAGACGAACATACCACATGTCATCATGAAGCATTCGGACGCACCATCGCTACAGGATGATCAGCTCTTTCCAAGCCGGGAACGTGTCACTCGGTATCTCGAAGATTATGCAGATGAAATCAGGCATCTTGTCCATTTCCAGACCCAAGTGATAGACGTCCGCAAGACATCTCGAGACGGCCAAGATTCCTGGCGTGTTCAAATCAAAGACCTCAAGTCCAGCAAGGTTTCAGAAGGCACCTATGATGCCGTAGTTGTCGCCAACGGCCACTACTCAGTACCCGACCTCCCATATATCAATGGTATCAAAGATTGGAGCAGCGCTAATCCAGGAATAATCGCCCACTCGAAGTTCTACCGGCGGTCAGACTCCTACGCAGACAAAAAGGTCATCATCGTTGGCAACTCGGCGTCTGGCATCGACATCGCTTCTCAAATCGCCACAGTCGCCAAACACCCAGTACTCATATCAGTACGCTCGAACTCGCCCTTGGCGTATGAAGCAGGCTACAAAGAAGACGTCCCTGATATAGCGGAATTCTTACCACCCGACCAAGGAAGGAGAGCTGTGCGTTTTGCTGACGGCCGTATCGAAGAAGACGTTGATGCTATCTTGTTTGCTACGGGGTATCTCTACTCTTTCCCGTTCCTCTCCTCGCTAGAGCCGAAGCTCAACTCCACGGGCGAGAGGGTGCAGCATCTTTACAAACATTTATTCTATATTCCCGATTCTACTTTAGCCTTTATCGGCCTTCCATCAAAGATCATCCCATTCCGCACATTTGAAGGCCAAGCAGCAGTTATTGCTCGCGTATGGTCCGACAGACTCGAGCTGCCCCCCGAGCAGGAGATGAAGAAGTGGGAAGAAAGCCTCATTGGCAAACAGGGAATAGGCAAGGCGTTCCACGTGCTGAAGTTCCCTGAAGACTGTGACTATCTCAATGAGTTGGTTGATTGGGCCAAGCGGGCGAAAGACCCTGGACGGGGTAAGATACCCCCTAGATGGAACGAACGGGAGACTTGGACTAGGAAGCGGTTTCCAGCGATCAAGAAGGCTTTTGCAGATCGAGGGGAAGCGAGACATAACGTGAGGACAACTGAGGAGTTGGGGTTTGACTATGATAACTGGCTTGGCGAGCAGAAGAAAGAGGACTGATCAAGGTCATGTAAGTATTAGAAGCTTGCACCAAATGTTTATAGTCTGACGCCAACGATACTAAAATGACACTTAAGGCATAGAGTAGAGAGAGACTAGAAAGGGGTTTTCCTGAGCCGTTCGCACTCTACTGGAGATTGCGACGTCTAGGTCATCTATCGTATGGTGTTGGAGCAAATTTCAGACCATGCCGTGTTTGGTTGGAGCCAGGCTGCCTCAGAAGATCGAGCTCCTGGAAGAGAGGGAATGCTACTCGTACTCGTAGACGTTCATCCATACCTACCTTAGATTTGAAACCTCGATTAGGTCTAGTCTCAATATCTGGGGCAGCGATGGCAATGCTGAACTTCCGCATATTATCTGTTCATCGCATCGAGGTGAATGTCATAGCACACATCGAATTTGTTTATCAGAGACTCTGAATGGCATGACATCCAGTGAGTCTAAAGTAGTCTGTCGGAACTCAAGTCCGTCTTAGCACCAAAGATCGAAGTCTATGGAGAATTCGCGGAGAAAATTTCAGCCAATCATAGTCAAAGTGACTTATCATGCGATTGGACCTCCACATCAGAGGCCCCTCCAAATCCCATCGTTTCGCGCTTCGCATCATCTTTACATCAGTTCCAATCTCAGCCGCATGCAGCTTACCTCACTAAAGAAAAGCTGACTCCGCAATGACGGAAGAACCTCGCCGCTTGCGCAGCACGATCCTCGCTTAGCCCGCACCCCTGACGCAGAGGCTTTTTGACTTCCATTTTGATTGGTTATCCGTTATCACTTGGCATCACTATGCTATAATTGGGCCAGAGGCTGAAGATCATGACGCGCTAATGACGAAGGGTCCAAGGAGGGATGACGAAGGGTCCAGGCTAAGTCATGGCAAACTCTGGGTAACTCGAGCCTTAGCGCAGGCTGTGATCAGCGACGAAGATTTTTGGTAGCCTGCAGGGGACGCTTTTATCCTCCAGCGGCACTATCAAGGGGTGTGCAGTAGCTTCCTGCATGGCCCCAGGCTAGGCATCTCCCGAAATTAATACGTGTCGCCCATAGTAACAGCCGGAGATGCGTTACTATGGAGTATGCGCGTCGCTATGGGGCAAATCCGCCATGGGGCAAGAATTCAGTTGAAGCTGGAAATAAGGTGAAATAGGGGCTATAAAACATTGTTTTCGCTATTATTTGTAGGTAGCTGTCGCCCAATCTTAGGCCTAACGCCATGACTGTCCACCTCACTGTCGGTTCACCCTTATCCCCTTGTAGTCCCCGCTCTTCACCCTCCCACTTCGTCGTCGCCCTTAATATTCCGCCCGGCTCCACTCGATTGACTCGATAGTAGGGACGAAAAGACGCTGTCGCCAAGCGGCGATATGGTCAGGTACCTAAAGGATAGTAGGTAGATCGGGGCGGGCGCGTTTTACTGGCCGGGCACAATCTACGACGGGGGCGACAGCGACGGGGGCGACAGCGACATTATCAAGATTGAGGGGGGACTCCATGGCGGTAGTAACGTAGGCAGCAGCGACGTTGGTAGGGAGGGAGGGGTGGAGCTCGCGACAGCGATGTATGTAGGTATGTAGGAACGCGACGGTCGCAATATTTTGTTTTCAACTGAACTCGATAGATTGGTTTGTTTGTTTACTCCTCGCGTCTCTGATTCCTACTACTACAGAACAGTACTAGGGCATGGAGATGAGCGGAAGGGCTGATCTGGATAACCTAGTACTAGCTACAGTACTAGCTCTAGGAGTGCCGCTGGAGGATAAAAGGTACCGCCTGCAGGTGGCGGGGTCAAGCTACCTTATCCCCTTGTCTGCATTGCTGAATCACCATCCAAACAATATATCAACCAACTTCCTCGTCGACACCAGCTCTCGCAGCTTCAAAGACACTTTTCAGCGCAAACCACCAACAGCTCCTATCCCCCCAAAAACAACCTCCACCCTCCACCCAAAACTCAACACCCCTTGAACACCCTCTCAACCAACCCTCTCGACCACCCACACCCAAAATGTCCTCCCCGACCCCCACAACCTTCGCACAAGATTCCTCCGCCCAAGCCTCCTTCACTACAAACTACGACCTCGACAACCCCCTCGCCGCCATGTCCTCCTACTCCCGCCTAATGCACCAACACACGAAGCGCCAAATGGAAACAGCCACACGCTCAGCCGGCCGCAGAACCGACGGCGTCAGCCCCATGGGTCAATTAGCAAATGATGGGAGCGTGGACAGCGTCGATAGTTTGCAGCAGTGAGATGAATTGGTGCATCATGTCCAAGGAATGAGGATGATCTCAGGTTGTATGATACGTGAGCGCCGTGTTGATGACATTTATGAGAGCGGAATGGGCATGGAGATGGAGTTGGGGGAGCTGTGAATGGGTTGCATGGATGGCGTTTCGGGATTGACAGGGCGTAATGGCCTGCTATTGGCGAGTATGTTGCCAGATGAACATGGATATTAATGGAGATGTTCTCTACACCACTCTGCTTCCCTTCCCTTGATATCTGTGATGATTGTGCTCAGCTTGACGCATCCCGAGCTATAAGCTCTCTCGTAGAGCAGGATCCAGCACGTTTTTCCAGTACCTGATCTAGTTTAGCCAGCGTTCGCCATGTTACATGTTATAACTATATTCCTAGTCACGGAGGCAAAGAGCGAGGTAATGGGCTTTATTAAAGTTGGGCAAGCTATGTACATTACTTGATCTCCCAACCCATCTCCATCCACATGAATAACACTGCTTTAGCTGCATAGTAGCAGTCACTGAACAATGATCAGCCCCACATAAAATCCTCTAATACACGAACCCTGCAAGCATATCTTTGTCTGAACCTCCGAGTTCTTCCTCTCCATATGCCTATCCATCAGGAGTGAACCCCTTGCTCAACCCACTCGGTCCCTTTCCACCCCCTCCCAACATGCCTGGAGCTGGGCTCACACCACGCGAGCGAGGTGCAGCCGAGCTGCCACGAGTCTGCACTCCAGCACGTCCACGCTGCTTCATCTCTTCGATCTCCTTCTCCTTGCGGTACATCATCTTATCCATAGAGTCGCGCTCACTCCTCAAGCCCTTCACCTCCTTGCGTAGCTCCGCCTTCTCCTGATCGTGCCTCATCTCCTTACGCCAGGCCAGGTGTTCGACCTTCAAACGACGCAGTGGCTCAACCTCAGCCTGAAGCAGGTCACGCTCGTTGGTGAGCTCGAAGTTGGAGTTGGATGCTTGCTGGTAGACGTTGGTGATGGATGCATTTTGATTTGTTAGATTCTGATTCTTCGTCTCGAGGCTAGCAACTTTGGCCTCCAGGGCGCGGATTCGGCCGGCTTCACGCTCAGCGGCGGCGATGGCTGGATTGGGGTGATTGAGGAGCTGTTGACGGAGGGACTCGATTTCTTTGTTGAGGGTGCCGCGCTCGCCTTTGAGGCCGAGAATATCGGTGCGGCATTTCTCCCACTCTGTAGTCTTTTGCTCCAGCTTGTTATTGGCATCGCTGGCGTCCCAGTCCCTCGCGAACCATTTGTCATGTAGTTCTTCGAAGGCGGCTTGGCGACGCTCGAGATCAGCGAAGAGGTCAGTGATGTGCTCCTTTCTCTCATTTAACTCCTCCTTGGCCTTTTGTAGGGCGCGTTGTAAGGTTTCGAGGGTTTCAGGCTCCTGAAAGGGTGTTAGTCAGGGCGTTTGCCTCAAGGTAACGGTGGGGCTTACTGGACCAGTGCGTGCAATCTTTTGCTTCTTGGCTTGAGTCTCTAGGCTGTCGCCATGATCAATACTCTGTAGTGTGTTAGATGGCTAGAAGCATGCATGCAAGATAGGTAGATACTCACAACTGGACGCTTGCCACGTGACACATGAGAGCTGCCGGGGTCACCTGTTCCTGAAAGACTAGGATTGGGGGAGTACCTAGCAGTTTGGATCTCTAGCTGCTCAAGCCCAGTCTCAGACATGGCGTCTGATAAGGAAGAGTCGGAGTCCATGATCGGAATGTATTCGATTGGTCGGTTAATTAGTAGTTGAGAGAAGATCCACGGACTATGGCCGTCAAGAGCGAGGAGATAAGTAGAGATCTTTTCAGCATACGCCTGTGTAGAGTCGTCGTCAGGTCCAGTTTGGCCGATGATGTTTTGCGTAGAATAAGTGTGATAGACGAGTCTTCGAAATCGGTCGTTCGGCGCTAGCGAACGCGGCAAACACAAGTCGAGGTGCTCAACAGAATTAGTGACAACAAGTCGAATCACTGGTGGTGGGGCTCCAGAATAGGTGCCAGGTTTCCACAGGGATTCGATGAGCTCCTGAAGTATCGCGTTAAAACCCCCATCGAGGGTAATGACTAGGTTTGGTTTCCTCTTAACTGTTTTCTCCAGAGTATGTCCTCTAGTTATCACAGTCACTGCAAGCTTGTTGTACTTGGACTGCTCCGCTTCATACTCCAAACGAGCTTCCCGTTCGTAGATGATCTCTCTCGCTGCCAAGAAAGTGGTAATGATCTTGCGCTCTTCTCTCCCTCTGGCAACCAAACAGATGTGCATATCCTTGTCTTTCAGAAGAGCGAAGAGATGACCAAGGAAGCGGAACTTCTCACTAGATATTTCTGCATAAGCTGCCTCTTTCCCTGCATCGACCTCTTCGTGGCTGCTAGGCCCACCGCCGGTGAGGTCAGTATGAGTAGCAATTCTCCCGAGTTTCGTCAAAAGTGAGCTCAATTTGTTTTCGGTTTCCTGGCTTATCATCTCTTCTGTCAACATCGCCTGAATGGAGGGACGATAACCCTTTATGGTTGTAATGTACTGGTGAGTGATACGGGGGTCCATGGCTAGAGGCACGATGTAATCAGCAACCCCAAGGCAGACAGGCTTCAACGTCACAGTCTGAGAGGGCGAGGCATTTTCATGCACAGCGAGTCTGCTTGCGGTGGTAGATGTGTAAGGCACCGATTGGGTATTGCGCCCTGGTCGCGGTAGCAGTACCCCGTTCAAAACATCGAGCCTTGGCAGCTTTTTTTGCAGCTTAGACGGGGCCGACTGAGTATTGCGCCCTGGTAGCGGTGCTTTGTTCGACAGCACTAGTGGCTCCACCTCGAGCCTTGATGGCTCTTCTTGCACCTCATACGGGGCTCTGCTCGGTATGGTTGGCGGAGTCCCTGAGCCACGTTGCGATTGTGTAGCAGCGTTTCTTCGAAACAAATCGCGAAGCTGAAGCAATTCTTCTAGGGTATTTTCTGTTTTCTTTTCATCGAATAAATCTTTATGTCGGGCCACAGCCAAACCTGCAAGCCGAAGCTCTTCTGCATTTAAGGGTAGTTTCTCTCCAGTGGGAGGATATTTGCCATTTGACGGAAGTACTAGAGCCTTCGTGCCGTTCCAGAATACGGGTAATGCTTTTCATGGGCGATGTCAGAGATCGCAATTGTATAGCAGCGGGAGACTGCTATTGGACACGAAGCTTACCTTCAAGCCAGTCATTTTCTGAGGTCACTAGTGCGGAGCTTCCAGTGTTAGTGTCGACATAGTCCGGAGACTTGTTGAATTGGACTTGAGACGCTTCACCGCCCGCTGTGGGCTTGAAATTAGGATCGGGAGCGGCACTATTCGCCAACATTGGAGTGACGGGATCCGATCCCGGCTCGTCAACAGTTGGAGCACGGCTGGAGGAAGTGCTACCCCCGTCTGGTGATTCATCAGACATCTTGTCGTCTGAGCTCGGTGGAGGTGGTGGAGGCTCTCGAGAATCGAGGCTGTCAGGTAGATCTTGGATTTTAAAGTTTGATGAGCTTGACTTGAAGGATTTGTTCTGGTTTGTAGGAGCTTGAGTAGGTGGGATTGAATTCTGCGACCGTAAGTCAGTGAGATTGTGCCCAAACTGGCTATCAGACGTGCATACTACACGTCCTTGTTGAAGTCGGTGTTGTTGTCGTTGTCGTTGATGATGGCGACTGTCGTGATGATGAGAGGTGGTAGAATCTGACGCACAACGAGAAAAAGAAGGAAACCGAGCTCGGAGCGGAGGTGAAGAAGAGATTTCCGCTGAACCTGATGCTGGTTCAGATGTTGATCTTCGTACAGTATCGGAAGAGAGCGAAGTCGCTGCTATCTCTAGAAGAGAAGAGTCGATGGAGTCTTCGACTTGCAGAAATTGGTGATTTGTTGACTCACTGTCCGACCGCGTGTGTTGTTGTGAAGTTGACAATTGTTGAGAGGCTAAGCTCATTGGGGTGACGTAATCAATGATTCCGGACGGGCTTGTTGGTATATAGCTAGAGGAGCCGGGCAAGGACTGAGAGTCAGGAACAATGCCCTCAAAGGTACGCGGTGGAGGTGTGTCAGGCTCAGAGAAAGACTCCCCCAAACCAGAGTCTGAAGGCTCTAAGACGGAAGGTAGAGTTCCTTGAGTAGATAGAGAGGACTGATAGGCGATGTACAGGTCTCTATCAAAGCTGCTGTGTGGAGAGAGCTGGACAAACAAACTTGGCCGACTGGAGGTACTGAAGACAGGAGATTGGGTCGTCAAGCTCCTCTCTATTTGATCGTGGCCTTGCAAATTGCTTCTAATTGATTTAGAGAACGTCGGCTGGTTGGTATACTTGTTTTCTGGGTTATGCGTTTTGGTTGCTTTGACGCCTGCCCGGTCACCTTCAGTAGAAATTTGGCGTCTTCTCCTTCGCCTTTGTCTTTTAGGTCTACTAGATGCACTATTTACGGAGATTTTCCGTTTCCTTTTCCATGCGTTAATAGCTGCAGTATTCACATTCCTTTTGGGTTGCTAGAAAGAATGCTTGTCAGCGCAGGCCGCAGTTGTACTGAGTTGTATTATTCGCGCAGAGAGCCTTTTGTACATAATGGACTCAGGAATTTGTGGTCTTCCTTACCCAGTCTGCTTTGTATTTCTCTCCAGAGATTAAATCGTCTGCCCAATCTATCAGATATTCACCCAGCCTCTCTCCAATGATAGCTTTGATCCGATAGACTGAGCTTGAAGAAGTGCTTGAGCTCGTCTCGATACTATGAGCAGCCTCTTCCTGAGAGTTCCAAAGACTCGAAAGCAGCCTTGCTCTTTTTGATAAGTTGCCTTCCTTTTCTTGATTGATTCTATTCTTGCGCTTTCTACTCGTGTAACTCATAATGCAATTTAAATTTTCGAGGAAAAGATTGAAATACAGGCATCACTGGTGAAAGAACATGGCATTTGCACACTCCAAGACCAAGCATCCAGAGGTTGCGACGGCTCAACCGATGTTAATGATGATTGCTAGCAGGATAGTTGGCAATAAAGCGAACGGAGAAGCGCGACGAACTTTGTTTAGCTGCCGACGGAGAAAATTAGCGTTGCCCAGCGGATTATCTCCGGAAACGCTTTCCTCTAATCATTCGACGTCAGGGTTGAGTGTCGATGTACTCTGGCCAACGAATCTAGAAGCGGACTCTCACTCGAGAGCAAATCACTTGAGACCAACGCTTGGTGGCAATTTCTGTCAACCTGGGTATTCTTATTTTGTACCTCTCATCAGACGACACCCTTCTTGTGGCTTCATTGATTCACGATGAAAATGAGCAACACATCCTCGATAATCGATGAGCTCCGCATGGACTACTCTTGTGCGCAGAGTAGCGGTTGGCCGATAAGTCTGAACCCTCAAGCGCGGGCTGAATTCTTCAGATCATCATATCTCCCTGGTAGGATATTACAACATGTGCTTGAATTGCTTCAAGACTCTTTTTTTATCGAACGTATTTAGATATATAGAGCGGCTATCGCCTGAAAGGAGTAAAGGCTCGAGGGCGAGAGCAGCACATCAGAACATGATGACAGCTTTCTCAATTATAATACCACTCCTTAGGCGTGCACTTCCACGTCATCAAAGGTCCTGCAATCTTCATCGACTACCAGCACTACATCCTGTCCAACGACTGCTCGGATCTGATCTTCAATGGAAGTTGCAAAGGGAACGCCACCGTACTGCTCTCCAACCAAGAGCACGGGAAGAGGATCATTGTAACCCGCCGATGACCTGACACCTGTGATCTCCATTCTCTTCAGGCATGGCCAAGACCCTTGTACGATCTTCGGAATTGTGTATTGTCCAAATCGACGATCCATAGTCCTTACAGGATGCACCAACGGCCACCCGCTTTCCAGCCCTCTCCTCGTACCCTGCCCAAAGATGAACGTTTCAAGCGTCCCCTTCACAGAGGCCAGGAAGTCTCCCAATTCCTGGAGAAGAGCTGAATCCTCCATATAACCGAAAATATGGAAGTCGTGACTTATACCTGGTTCCCACCTTCCGCAAGGTCAATGATTTTAGCGCAATACAGCAACCCGTAAATTTCGTTAAAAGGCCTCGCATTACAGTTGGCCATCGCAGTAAGAAAAACTGTGAGTACCAGTACTTCTAAAAGTACTTCGCGTATTCTGATGTACTTGGTCTTCTGGAGTGGTTCGCCGTTAGTGGATTCGTATCGATGGGAGTACACAGTGGTGGCTTTCCGCAATCGAGAAGATTGTCTAGCGTGAGGTTCACAATGTTTGGCGAATGAGAACCGAGAAGGGAGTGGGCGAGGTTGCTATTCATGATGCCGAAAGGTCGTATTGATGTTATCTTAGTGAAACGGATGCAGCGCTAGTCTATGATTGTTAAGGAGTGCTGGTTAAATAGGCCTGCCACGTCGCTCTCACGGACGTTCTGCAACTTGTACAGATACCTCTAGGTAAGTTGTATTGGACAAGTCCAACCTGTAGCTGAACATTTCAGACATTGGTGACCAGGTAGATCCGTCGGTAAAACTGTCCAGGCAAGCGCATGGGGTTACTTGGCGTATTCTCAGTGATCAATGATTATACGGAGAAAACTTTCTTGCTTTGACTAAAAAGTCGGTTGGTCATACTTGACGATAGCAGAGTCTGCCCCCGTCCTGTTGACTTCGCCATGGAATGGTGCGCCGAGGTCTACCGTGCGGTAGATCTCGGGTATGCATGCATCTTTGAGACTTTTCGACATCACACACAGCTTGAGGCGATCTTGCTGATCCACATGCTCCGCGAGAACGCGGAGAACGTCATCATTCAAGCCGGAGAGGTCTGGCTTGGTAGTATTTGCTGTCGATGGTGGATCTGAGGGGCGAGACCACGAGGTTCCCCTCCGTTCGAAAAAGGCGTATCTCATAGTTGTTCGAATGTTGGCTGCTAGTACCAGCAGATCTCGTGATTGGGTGTTTGGTGGAACTATGGGGATTAAACCTCGTGGAAACAGAGAGCTTTGCAAGGCGACGTTTAACAGCATGGGGATTGAGCAGGGACTTTGTAAACAGCAAGCCCCGAGAGCGAGAAATAAGTATACTAATTGTGAGGCTTGATGCAAGTATTGGGGAATGAATGTGCAAGGAGGAGTACCGCCAAAATACTGCAGCTTCGATGAAATAAGAAAGGCTAACACGATCGTTGAAGTCATGAGCAGGAAAGTTTGAGATGCAGTCTACCGTTGTTGAATCCCTAAAGGGAAGGCGTGTGGTACGATTCGAATTCAATTACGAATGAAGAAAGAACGAGAAACTTCATCGTACTGAGGACGCTAAGCGTCGAGACTCACTCAGAAGAAGAGAATCTGCAATTACCTTGACTATGATGAGGTATTTCTCGAAGATACGCTCTCGAAGAGCCCCAATGATCTCATACGCTACAGTTGATGAGCGAGCTCCTGATCAATGGATCAGCTCAAAGAGCAGGATCTAGCAGCAATTATTTGAAAACAGTGTACAACCTAGTAGCTATCTGCTAGATCATTCACGAGTCACATTCTATATGTGCAGCTCCTCGATGATATTGAGGATACATTGTCAAATATTCGTATTCAGGAGCATCCGAGACACATCATCAGCCCCCAGCAAAATTTAGCAAGAATTCCTTTGTGGCACAACGATCTCTGAAGTGAAGTTATTCACGAAGTGACCAATTACATACGAACAAGACGCCAAAAGAATGTACGAATGAGCAGCTTGGTCGAGCTCAGCTCATTTCAAAATCTTCAGGTAAAAACAAAATGGCACAATTGAAAGCCTGAAATACCAAATAGATCGAGGAAGCGAAGGATGAGTGCAAGCATCAGATCCACCACTGGTCGCACTACGCTACTACTTCGCTCCCAGTAATTCCTCTCACTCCTCAACCTCCCCCCTGCCCCAACAATGCCTCTTCGCCACCTCACTCAAACCCGTCTTCCCATGCTGTCTCGCCGGCGCCAAGCACTGCGGTCCAATGCATCAACCAATAACCCCCATACTACACTGCGCATAAGAATTGGCCGCATCATCGTCGAGAAAGGTGTAAGCGGCACCTTGGCAGGGGGGGGAAGAACGGAGATGCTGGGCCTTCGGGGATATCCTGTTCAGGGTTGTAGCAAAATGGGCCGGAGCCTTGGTTGGCGCAGGTATGGCCGTCGTGGAAGAGCGCTGGTGAGGGGTCAGTGCGTTCTGTGGGAAGATTTTGGGAGATGGGAGAAGGTGGACGCAGAAGAGCGGACTTACGGATATTGCAACCTGTCACGGCGACACCGGAACAGCTGCATGAGATGGAAATTGTATATCCATCTACATAGCTGACATCGACATCAAGCACATAGTTGGAGGGCGAATACGATACCTCAACTTTTGAGCCAGTGGGATCATAATTCCTGCCAATAGTGATTCTCCAAGCCCAACCAGAAGGAAAGAGCACCTGCGTGAAGATGCCAGAGTCCCAGGGCCCGGATTGCCGACGGGACATGGCCGCCAGCGTTGGAGCCGTAGAAGATGGAGAGGGGACCGCTGAAGGGGTTTACTACGTTGATGGTGAGGTCAGGTCCTCCTGCGAACAGATGGATTTGAATACATCCAAAAAGCTCTTGAACGCATCTAGGTACTCGGTACTTGCGGACCTATTACCCAAGTGCCGAAAATGATCACTTTTGGTCGGTGTTGGAAAACCTGGGGCAATGCAGGCATCAGAGCGCCGGCATGGTACCTTGCATGTCCACCATCCGGCAATAGTATATGTAATGCATGTCTGTGGTTGTCAAAGGAGTATCGCTTCAGATGCACGGCGAAGGGCATTCGAAGCTGATATCAAAGAGACACAGGACTCCTTTCAGCAGACTTCCTCAGCATACCACGCAACACTCCCATCGCAGCTCAGGCCCTTCGCGATAGCAATATACCAAAGAGAGAGATGACAAAGAAGGGATGTCGATGCGATGCAAGGAACCAACGGCTCCCCCGCCAATGACATGCATTAGCGCCGGCTCCCCACATTTTAGGGGCGGAAAGTTGACAAATTCCAGCGACTTCCTTCCCTTTTCTATCATCGCCGTTTGTGCCTGAGGATACAGTACTTTACATCTGGCTTAGGCCATCAAGGGGTAGAATACTCCAAAACATAGAAAAGAAGACCTGTCATTATGTGGACATTCTAAACCTCATCTTAGTGTCTCGAGGATTTTCCTCAAGTGGGAATGGTGTGTGGGAGGGAGCTCAATATGCTAATTGACAAACAAATAGATGGAGGGTATAGCATTGTATAGTATAGGGGAAGTATTAGGTCCCTATACCTACAGCTTCTACATTCATGCTTCGAGATCTCGTCCTCATATCATTTTGTCAAAATTATGGATACGACTTTGCCTCTTATGTACAATCTTTCTGGCTCCAGTGTCACTCTTTGTTCAGATCGCCGCGATGAGAGAGTGCAGCGAAGTCTACTTACAAAGAGCACCTATATGAACCAGAACTCCATTCAAAACCAAGGGAATAGCTAACGGTACGGAAGATATCCGAGTTTGTCTGCGCCTTTAATCAGGCGAGTTGAGCAGAGAACGTGCCGACTTCAGCAGCAGTGAAAAAGGAAAGTTGTCCATCCGAAGAGCTAACGAGATGCGAATCTATCCATGACAGAGGTTATCAATGAAGCTCCCTCCACGCAGGACCTCTGCTCCAAACTTCTTGCACCAAAGCCGCCATGGTAACCCGGATGATCAGCGGGAGATGCGCGAAACCTGGAGAAGATCGGACGGGCTGCCGCTTCCAGATTGTGGGATGCGAAGACGCCATAGGTCATTGTAGTGTCGCGTGGGTGGAAAGACTCCTAGTTGGCGACAGGCGCCCCTACCCAGAGGCGTGGTGTACGCGGGATACTGGGGAGACTGGCCCTGCATGAGCTGAGACCTTGCGGTGAGGGTATTACGATCGTGGGCCTTGAGGAGAGGGCAGCCACCACGAAAGAGCGAGCGATGAGAACAGCCATTGCTGAGTTGCGATATGCAGCTATCACCAATTCTCCGTCCATTGTCATTGATAGCTCTGTTCTTCTTTAAAGGCAGGAACTCTTCTTTGATTCTGAGCTCTTCTGGCGGCGATGGCGAGGCATTGAACCTACACAGCAACCACGACTCTATATCATCCCTTCCAGCCCCAATTTTCTTGCGTAAACGAGGCTACGACCTAAGCCTGGTTCACTTTGACCACAGCAACATTATAGCCCCAATTGCTGGGGCTGCCGCAGCCCTCACACATTTCTACGTACGTTCGCTCGTAATTGTGCTGGTCCCTTCCGTATTACATACTGAATGGCAAGACACTGCTAATAGACATTTGCTCCTGGCATACCAATCAGGCTTTTCTCATCACTCATCACACATCTCAGGACAGTAACGCTGACTCCAAAACCTGCAGACCCAAATAGCCATCGGCTCCTCCCCCTCTGGTCCCTGGTCCCTCAACCGCCCCCGCATTGCCCTTCGCATCACCCTCGGCGCGCTCCAACTCCTCATGACAGCCACAGAACCCCTAACCATACCGTGGAGTTTTGTGGAGTGGCACGCGACAACCATGCTGAAGATGGCGCAGAAAGGATATCTGAATACGTATCAAGGGGTTTATGCACCGCCGGATGGCGTGGGGAGGATCGTGGTCAGTTTGAGTTATCAAGCGGTTGGGATGTTGGGGGAGGTGGGTGGGGGGATTGTGGGGGGTGCTGTGAGTGGGGCTGTGAATGGGGCTGTGAATGGTGGAGTGAGCGGTGGTGCGAATGGTGCGGTGAGTGGTGCGGTGAGTGGCGCAGGGCAGGCTCTCAGCGCGAATGCGAAGCCTTTCAACCCCAGTGGAGCTCTGCATAGAAAAAGGGGAGGGGAAGCTGGTTCTCTTGTCGGTTCTCGGAAAGCATTGGCGCGTAAGTAATGAAACACGAGTACTGGACTTCAATAATGAGACCAAGCTGGACAAGGAGTTGATTGGCAGCAAGATGGGGCCTTTATGTTGAATTGTGCATGCTTCCAAAGAAACCTTGGCCTCGAGGGAGATTTTATTCTTCCTCTCACTCCTCACTCTTTATCAAGTCAACCTTCAACCTCCCCCGAATAATCCCCCGACTGCCAATCGCAGCCTCCAACCTCACAGCCCCCCACCTTCCCACCACAGTATTGAAATTCTCCAGTGCCTCCTGCATCAAATCCATCGTTATTGTTTGCCCTTCCACCACTTCCATGGAAAGCCTAACGTCGGTGCGTGTCACGCTGAAAGGGTGAGGAGAGCTGCCTGCCCGCCTGGAGCGGAATATGTTGATTTGGTCGCGGATGATGGCTTGGAGGAGGGAGGTTTGGGCGGGCGTGGCGGGCGTGGCGGCGATGCGTTGGAACCAGAGCCAATTGAGGGCGTCGGCCGATATGGGGATGGTGAAGGGTACGCGAGGCCAGTTTGTGAGGGTCTGAAGGCTGGGATGGGATTCAGCGTGTGAGTGAGCGTGTTCATAAGGCTCCTGGGGAGTTAGTGGACAACTTACACGTCTGTGCTAATGGCATCTGTGATGTTGAGGGAGATTGATTGATTGAGCCTAGTGAGAAGCGGCGGCGTATTCGGAGGTAGAGTAAGAGATAGTGGAGAGCCGGCACTAAGTGGGCTTGATTCCACCGTGCATAAGAGACTTGAAGGGAAAATAAGAAGGAAGTAAAATAAGCGTAATGCAGGTTTAACCATCGTGTAGATAGGAACTGGAGACTATCCTCATAAACACGCAAAGGACCATTAGACCAAGGACGGAAAAAGACGCTGTGTTGGAGGATCCAGCAGCAAATAAGCAAACAGTCCAGGCCACGGACAGACCTCCGTTAGGGGATGACAGCGCGCCACAATGTCGGATATACTACGTTCTTTGCGAGGTTCGCGTCAGCGCTTCTTTGACGGGGAACGTGGATGTGCATGTATTCGGGATGGCAAAGCCCGAAGATACATCGGTGACGGTGAGCAAATTGCTGGCGTATGAGTGGAAAGCAATTGATGAGACGGGACTGGCGTCGAAATTGTATATTTTTTCTGCCAAAATGCTATGCCTTTCCGGTCACAATGCATCCCATTCATACATAGCCTGCACCGCCAGGTTAGAAAATGATAGCAACATCTTGCAGATTGGCTCCGAACTGACCTTTCCGCGCGCCCTGGAAAAAGAACCTCACGATGAACACCTGTAGCCCGGCCATACAGACCATCAATCCACTCTCAACCACACTGAAGTTGAAAATCCTGCTCTCTGTGCTCTTTACAGTGCTGAAGTTGCGGTTCTCGCGTGTTCGAAAGTATTTCTGATTGCGATTGATGGTGGAGAGGTCGCGCGAGACTTTCAGGATGGATTCTTCAAGGGCGGAGGTCTGTTCGGGGGAGGTGCCTTGTTTCGAGGGCAGGAGGGCAGAAGGCGTTTCGTTCTCGACCTATACAAGAAAAGCGGACTATCAATACACCATACCCAGCGAGTGATACCCATCCGAGGGCAAGGGTAGCGAGGAGCTGCACGTCGAGCATATGAGGCTCTAATTGGGGATAGGGGCCGACGTACAGCGATCTCGAAATCCACGATCTTCTCCGAGAAGGTGCTCATCTCATTATTGAAACAGAACATGTATTCTCCAGTCTCTTTCGCTGTGAATACAGAGTCTAGCTGCCGCTCCTTGCTGTTCTCCATGATGATCTTGCCATTGGGGCCCGTAACGCTATAATCGACGTCGAAGGAGCCGCCAGATTGGACCTATATAAATAGAGCAGACTTGGTAAATGGCTGCTTTCAAGGGCACACCAGTGGTTCGAGGACAGGCTGAAGGAGGCTTACAGCGAAATAGAATGCTATCTTTGCGCCTTGCTGGTTGACATTAGTGAAGAAGCAGGCCTTCTCATTGGCGACGAGCTTGTAAGTGAGGGCGGTAGCTGAGATAGGAGAGAACCAGTACAGGGTTACGGCCAATAGGGCCAATGGTAGTTTTAACATAGTGTGGCTGTTGTTTGGAAACAGTATTGTTGATGCTATTCACACAAAGGTGTCTGGAAAATCTTTTGGCGAATCAGGATCTAGAGGTCTTGGCAACTTCATGACTCGCTAGGAAATATGATCCCACTACCATCAGACCAGCGGCTTTTCATCTTTCGATCACTCTACTTATACGCTATCATCGTAACCTATGATTCTATAAAGACCTACTAAACTATAGAGTATTTATTATATACTTTAACTTTTAAGGTTTTACCCTAATAACTAGATATAAAATCTATTTATTATAATAAAATTAAAAAGTAATATATAATCCTAATAACCTACGACCCTAGACTTTTTATAAATATTTAATATTTAAAAATAGATTCTTATTATTTAAATTAATATCGAAGAATTTTTTAAATACCTCGAGAGAGATTTTAATAATAAATCTAAGAATATCGCCCTTTATAAAATAATTATATCTTTATTATATATAGTTTAAAAAGTTTTTAAAAAAGTAAGAAATATTTTTAATATTTAAATTATTTTTAATATTTATTAAGAAACTCGAATCTACGATTAAAGAAACTACGAAAAATATTATTATTATAAAAGTTATTCTAAATAGTTATATTATATTTTTAAATATATAGTAAAAAGATTTATAAATTACCTCTAATTTATCTTTATAAATAATTTAAATAAATTACTCCTCTCTATTAATTATTATTATAGAGACTATAGAAGAGTAATAATTTATTATTAAAATTAAAAATACCGAAGTAAAATATTCTCTAAAGAAATTAGTTAAAGCCTAGATTAAAAATTATATCGAGATTTAATTAAAGAACTACTTAGTTAATTATTTATTTTTATAAACTATAGAAATTAAAGTTACCCGTAGATTAAAATTTAAAAATATTCGTATTTTAATAAAAACTCGAGGGAGGACCGACTCCCTAAAAAATTACTAAAATTTAATTTTTATATTCGGACGCGACGCGTTTATTATAACTATTTTTTACGGAATAATAATAACTTAAATCGATATATACCTCTATAAATACTAGATTATAATAGAGATAAAATTATATTAAAATAATACGTCCCTAAAATAACTCGCTGACTAGATATTATAAAAAAATAACTACCGGATAATTAACGCCGTTATCGGCTATATTAATTAAATCGATAAAACTAAAGTTAAAATATAAAATATAAACTTTTTAATCCTAGATTTTTAGTACCCGAAATTTATTAATAAATATCTAGCGGACGGGTTAAATTAAAAAAAAGTTTATTATTCTTATCTAAAATATAAACGAGATACGAAGATTCTTCGATACTTTAGATATTAAAAACTTAGATATATAATCCGTTATTATTAGAACCTAGATACCTACTACTATTATTATATAGAAAAATACGATTTTTAAAATTATTTTAAAATTAATAACCCCGATTTTTAATTTAAATATATATTATATAACGGGAATTATCCCGTATATAGTATAAAATACCCTAAAGTTATTAAATTCTAAAAGTAAGTAAAAGAGAGATATAATTTATTAAAGGCGTCTTAATTTAAATATTTAAAGGAAAATATTACTTCCCCTATTTTTTAGGAATTAAATAATATATTAATAATCCTCGACTCTACCTCGATCGAAAATAATAAAGTTAAAGAGTTTATTAAAAGAAATAGAACTTTAATAAATATTTTTAATAATTTATAATTAAATAATTAAATATAAATATTTTAAATATAAAAATCTATTTAACCCCCGATTTAAGATTCCTATATTAAAGGTTTATAGACTACGGTAAAAGCGAAGAAAAGAAAAATTATATCGGTTATTAACGAGAATAAATAAATAGTTAATAAATATATAATTATAGGATATAAAGTATTATTAATAAAGAAAGAAAGAGGAGGGCGAGCCCTTTAAGAAATAAAAAAGCGATAAATTAAAACTACGGCCCTAAATAATTTTATAATTTTTATTAATATTAATATAGTTTTAAATAGTTTTTTAAACTTATACCGATAACCCTTAATCGAGGTATATTATAATTTTTAAATTAAGAAGAATATAGAATAATTTCTTAGAGAAGAAATAACTTTATAATTAACCTAGAAATAAACTATAAAGAACTATATAATTTTATTAAATAAATTAATAAAGAATTCTCGAGTTATATTTAATATACCTTAAAGTATCTTAACCTAGAAATTAAATAATATACCGATTATTAAAACTAGAGTATATATTAAAAACTTAACCTCTAGTTCGGGTACCGACACTATTAATATTATTAATATAAACGAATTTATTATAAAAAAGTACGTTAATAACCTTTAGGATAAAGAATTATAATATCGATATAATAGAACGAAAATCCTACGTAAACCTAATTTAATATTTTATAATATAATATCTATAGGACGTTAAAGGTAATAACTCTATTATTTATAAATTTAAAGATACTCGATTTAAATATTATAGCGATATAGGAGTTTTAGATAAATAAGTTAACTCCTATAATATATAATTTAACGAAGAACTATTTCTATTTATTATAACCCGATATATATTAAGACCTATATATTTATTTCTTTATAAATAAATATTATAAGTAAAAGAACTAGAACTTTAGAGTTTATAGTAGGAAAGTAGTTATTTTTACTATTAATAATCTAGGTATAAAGATAAAGTCTTTAAGGATTTATAATATATATAATCTTTTTTTATTATAAAGATATTAAGCCTATAGGGTAGCCTATTAAAGAAAAGAAATATACCGAGACTTTAAATAATACTTTGAAATAACGTTTATTCTAACTCTTCGATAAATAATATAAAATTATTAAACCGATAAATATTTAGTAGTAGAGAACTTTAATCTCTACTACCTAGTATAGACTAGCCTAGGCTAGAACTAATATTAAAAGATAACTTTAGTTATAGATTTAATAAAAGATATTAGTCTACGATTTTTAATATTTAAAGATATAAAGACCTTTAAAGTTAAAAAGTCGTCGACTATAATAATTATTAATTTAACGATAATGACCTCTAATATTATTAATTTTAAAACAAAATACGGAAGGAGTCTCGCCGCGGAATATAACTCCGATTATATCGTTATTTTAATAATTTTAAACTTTTAAATATAGCTAAACTCTTAAAGATAAATAAAAAAACTAGCGAAGAATAAATATAGAATATTTTACTAGAGGGATCTAGGAATAAATATTTAAGAATATTATATTATCGACCCCGGAATAAATTAACTAAATAATTTAAGAATTAATTTATCTAGTATAATTTACTATAGAAAATAATTACTTAAAGAAATTAATCCGAGCTAGAGATATCCTAGGATATAATATAGAATATATTAAGAAAGTCGCGCTAGCTAGAAAACTCGGCTAGAAGTATAAAAGATATAATATTATTAATAGGGACTAGGAATTATACCGCGAAATAAAAAAAGAAAAGAAAAGAGTATTTTAAATTTATAAAAAAAATAGATTCTAAGAATAAATCGGAAAGATAAAGAATAATAAATAATTATAATAATTAATAAAAGCGGCTAAAAATAACTAGGCCCGTTAATTTATTTTTATACCGAATCTTAAAACTCTAGATAAAAAATAATACGAAGATATAACCGAAAAAAGAGAAATTCTTAGAGATATCTTTTTCCTTAAAATTAAACTAATAATTCTTAATAATATTTATTAATATAATTACCTTAAATTAATATCTTTCTTAATTTTTATAAAGAGGGAGGTCGAAGATATTATTAAATTTAATAACCCCGATAAAATATTAGGACCGGATAATTTAATCTTTAAAATATAATAAATATATTTATTTTAATTAAAGAATTATATTACTTATATCTTTAATATTTATATAAATAATAAATACTATCTTTAATACTTCTAATACACGATAATAACTATTCTTTATAAAAGTAGAAAGGATAATTATACCGAATCTAAAGTATTTTAATTTATTATATTTTTATATATTTTAAGAAAGATTCTAAAGAAAGTAATAATTACCTATATTAACTACCTAATTAAAGAATATAAATTATTTCTAATAATATATACGGGAGGAAGGAAATTAACCTCTTTAAATAATATAATATATATATTAATTAAAATTATTAGTATAGCCTAGAAGTCGAAGGCTAATTATATAATTTTATTATTAATATTAAATATTAAAGGCGCCTTCGATAATATATTCTATAATCGACTTTTATATAATTTATAAAAAAGATATATATACCCTAAAGCTCTTTTCTATATACGAAGTTTTTTAGGCGGATATTTTATTATTATTTATATACTAGAAAGAGACTCTCTTCTCTATTAAATTAAAGTCGGTATATTTTAAAAGAATCTTATTTCTTTAATTTCATTTTTATTCTATAATACCGATATACCCGAGATATATACGAAGAATAATTATATCGCCTCTATTTTTATTAACGATATTGATATCTTAATACGGGGTTTAACCGCCTAGAAAAACTATAAAATACTATAAATAATATATAAAGATATTTAAAAATAGGTAAAGCGATACTTTTTCTAATTCGGATTAAATAAATATAAACTAATCTATTTTTATTTAAAGTCGAAATAAATATATAAAGAGTTATCTAGGAATAATTTAAATACTCTACTCGAACTCTTTAATTATACTATTAAACCCGAAACTTTAACGAAATTCTTAGAGGTAATCCTAGATTAAATACTATCCTAAAAGTTATATTTATAATATATAAAGACTAAAGCCTCAAGGCGGATAAATACCCTAAAATACTATAAAGTATTTATATAGAGGATCGACTTTAAGGGCCTTAAGATAATTTTTAAAGAAATAATTCTATTATTAATACTCTATTATATATCGGCCTAGTACTCGTTTATAATACCCGATTTAAAATTAAAAATATATAAAACTCTATAACTATTCTAGGCTATTTAAAAAAAGACTATTATTATTATTTCTAAAGATTATAAAAACGTCTCTAGGGATTCTTTTAACGTTAAATATTATTTATTATTTATCGAACTCGCTCTAGATAAGGTTATTACCGAATTTTATATATATCTTTAGAGGAGTCTTAACTATACGATAATTATAGCGCCTAAAAAGATAATTAATAACCCTAGATTTAAAAAGTATTTATTATCTCTTTATATTTTATTATATCGCCTAAAGAGAGCGATTAAGGATTTACTCTTTAAGATTATAAAGAAACTAAATATCTTTATAATCCCTTTTTAGTAGGAGTTACTATTAATATTTATTTATCTAAATATAAATATAATTAGAAACGTATATAATAAAATCCGACGAAAATAATTATTTAATTTAAAAGTATATATAGATAGTAGCGGAATAAAGAGATAGGTAGATATATTAATTTATACTCTTTAAATAAATATAAAGTTAAAGAAGTACTTTAAAATTAATAAATAGTTTACTATATATTCTAAGGAATTTAAAGGTATTTATATAATATATTAAATTATTAACGACGCCGAAGCCCCTTTATTATATATATTTATTAATAATTAAACGTCGATTCGAGTTATAATAAAGCCGGCCTATTAATCTAGCTAGTTTCTTATTAAGAAGATTATATAACTTATCGATAAAATCCGCTTTAAAGAGATAAAAGTATATATCTATTAAATCCCGATTTATACCGGAGTACTAGGTAATAGAATAATAAATTAATTAACGAAGGAAATAATAGACTAGAAGAATAAAAAATAAAAAATAAAAATATAATCTTCGGGCTAGCCTACTCTCTTAGTTATTATTAAATTATTATTTAAAAATAGGACGAAGCTTAAATAATAACTCGGCTAGGAAATTTTTATTCACGGCGAAGAATATAAAAAGATCGCTTTTATACCCTCGAAATAAATTATTTATTTATATAAAGTTTTAATAAACTTTACGCGTTAATTATTATATAAATATATATAGAAATCGCCTTTAGAGATCTTCTTTATTAATATAATATTAAAGATTTATTTAATTATAATTACGACTATAGCCGATAGATTTTTAAATATATTCTATTTATATACCCCGATTTTAATAATCTTAAAGAAGAGATATTCGGCTTTATTATAAACCTCGACTTTTATAAACTTCTAATTAATTTTATTCTAGTAGTTAAAGTAGCTACTTTTATTATCTAAAGCGGATTTCTATTATAGTTTATATTTATATATATACCTACTAATAACGAATCGGATATAGAAGATAGGCCGGCTCTTTAATATAACGAGTTTATATTTTAATTTAAAGTTTTCTATTTTAATATAACGAGTTTATATTTTAATTTAAAGTTTTCTATTTTAATAAAAGATACTTTATAATATTAAAGATTTCTTTTTTAAATAGTTAAATATAATTTCTTAAACCTAGATTCTAATTAGTAATAATATAGTAACGAAAACTACCTAAGATAATTACGGGTTTTATATAATATTTTTAAAAACCGAGTATTTAACTCGTCCCCTATAAGATTTTAATATTTAAATTTATTTATTTAAATTTTAATTTAAGTAATTATTTTAATATAATATTTAAATTCAATAAGCGTAGTAGGTTAAATAAATTATTTTATAATAATAACTCTTTATCTCTTTACCCGCTATTTAGGTAGTTATTTATTATTATAAAAAAACTTAACTACTTTCTTATAAATTAATAATATATTATATACACTTACGCTCCGTTAAAGGCGCTAGTATATTATATATACCTACACTCCGCTATCTTTATAATATTATTATTTATCGATATAGGGTTCTAACTTTAATATCGCGGGGTTCTAATTTTTAATAATCCTATATCGAGTTAATATTCCCCCGTATTATTAGAATTCTTAGAGATTAATTCTATTATTAAATCTAGGATTTAAAAACTATTTAATAATAAACTCCGTAATTATTTTATATTTTTTATATTATTATTAAACCGCTAACTCTACGCTAGTAATTTTAGATATTATAGTTCTAATTTTTTAACCTTTTTAAGGAATAAGTTTATTATTATTATAATATCGGGTTTAACCTCGGGACGTCTAAAAGAATTTAATAATAATAATATTAATTAAACCCCCTCCGACGACCTCTATTATAAAAATAATAATAAATTCGAAGGTATTACTACCCCCGAAAAGATTTTAAATATATAGTTTAAAGTTATTAAAAAAGAAAATTATCGCCTTAAATAATAATAAGAGTTAAAGGTATTATAAATTAAAAATTAAAAACTATATAATCCTATTATTTTTATACCCGCTAGCGGAGTATTAATAAAATTTATTTTTTATAATAAAGATCCCTTAATTATTATACCTACCGATAGAATAATAATAAGTTTAATTATACTTAATAAAGATATTTTTATTAGGGCGAAAACGCTACGCTTTAATAAAATATATTTTTATAAAGATACGAGCGAAGGTAAATATTTATATTAATTCCGCGACGTAAATATTAAATTTTTAATTAGTCCTAAATATTTTACTACCGATTATTTAAGAATTATATATTATATAAACTCGTTAGAAAGTAACCCTTTAACGTAATAATATAAATATTATAATTTATATAAATTAGCTAGTATTACGTTTAGTTTTTTAAGAGATTCTTTTTTAATTTAATAACGGATTTAATTAACCGTCGTCTTTTTATTTATAAAAAGTAGGAGGAAGTTAAATAATAATCTTATTAAAAGATATCGCTATTTAAAGTCTATTTTAAAGAAATAAAAACCTAGTTACCCCCGTTTTCGGAGGAGTATAAAGTAAATTTCTTTTTAATTAAATTTAAACCTAAATTTAAAAATAAAATCTTTAATACCAGTAGTATATTTATTTAAAGGGAAGAAATTCTTATTTAAATTATTATATAAGAAAAGAATTTAAAGTATTTATAATTAATAAATAATTTTAATTCTAATTCGGGTTCCTAATTAAAGAACCCTAATAAAGGAAAATTTATAATAAACCGAATTATTAAATTTAATACCGGCGATAGTATTAAATAAATATATTTAAAAAAAAAGGTAATAAGCGTAAAGTTAATACTATTAATTCTTCGTATAATAAGATTATTTATTAATATTATAGAACGGAAGATTATATTAAGTCTAAATATCCCGACCTAGATAAATTAGTTATATACGTCGGCGCGGTATTAGTAAAAAATAATTAAATTTAATTTACGTCTCGGAAGAAGAGTAAGAAAAATAATTAATAAAAATATACTCTTTTATTCTTTCTAAGAGTTAGATTACTCTTTAAAATAAAATTAAATAACTTATTACTTTAATTAACTTTAAAGCGTAAATTAATTTAATTTTATAACGGTTCGTTATTAAATATAATTTAGAATTTTATAATACTACTTTACCGCTAGCTAAAGTAATTAACGGGTAAAGTATATATTATTATAGCGCGTATTAATTAGACTATTAAATAATCGATAATTAAAATTAAAAGTATAAATATAGTACTTTATTCTATACTATAGACTTTAAAGATTTAGACGTTATTCTGGGTATATTTAAATTATATTAATTAAAAATATTAATTAATTTTAAAGCGGATTAATAACGGTTTAAAATTAATTCTAGTAATTTATAAATTAAAGAACTAGTTAAGTTCACTAGTAGTTTTAAAAATAAACCGAATATATTCATAATCGTATATATTATAATAACGCGAAGTAAATAGGAAGAACTTCCTAACCTAAAGATTCCTAAGGAATTTATAAAGTTTTATAATATTTTTTCTAATAAAAAAATAAATACCCTATCTATTTTTAAATAAAGGGATTATATTATTAAATTAAAAATTAATAAAGAATCGCCTTATAGACCTCTTTATAATTTATTTTAAATTAAATTATCGGAGTTATAATATTATTTAGAATCCTTATTTTATAAGAGCTAGATTCGTTATTTAATATCTTTAATTAAAATATTTATTCTTTTTATACCTAAAAAGGATAGTAGATTATATCTTTATATTAATTATCGGGGTTTAAATATAGTAATTATTAAAAATCGATACCTACTATCTTTAATTACCGAGATATTAAACCGTTTATACGGTTTTAAAATCTTTATGAAATTAGATTTTGAAGGAACTTATTATAGGATTTCGATTAAGAAAGGCGATAAATAAAAAACTATTTTTCGAACTCGCTATAATTATTTCGAATATTTAGTTATACCTTTTAAACTCGTTAATATACCGGCGATATTTTAAATTTATATTAACTATATATTTATAAATTTAATAAATATAATGTATATAGTATATCTAGATAATATCCTAATTTATAGTATTAATCCGGCGGAGTATTAACGGTATATTAAATAAATATTTAAATAATTATATTAATTCTAGTTATTTATTAACTTTAAGAAATATTAATTTAATACCGAAACGGTCGAGTTTTTAAATTTTATTATATTTATTAATAAAATAATTATAAACCCGGAACGCGTTAAGACTATTAAGAAATAACTTTAATTAAAAATTTATTAAGAGGTATAAATCTTTTTAGGCTTCATTAACTTCTATAAACGATTTATTTATAATTATTTTAATATAACTACGCCGTTTACTAACCTATTTAAGGGTAGTAAAATAAATAAAAAAATAAATCCGTTAAAATAAATAAACGACGCCGCGGAAACGTTTTAGATTTTATAAAATATATTTATAAATACACTTTTTCTACGTTATTACGATTTAATTAAATAATTATATATAGAGACGGATACTTCTAATTTTAACTTTAACTTTATATTATCGTAATAGGATAAAAATAGTTATTAATATTTTATAATATTTTAATCGCGGAAATTAAATCCTCTAGAATAAAACTATAAGATTTATAATTAAAAATTACTCGCTATTATAATAGTAATAAAATAATAGTAATACTATTTAAAAAGTAACTTTTATTATATTAAAATTTAAATTAATTATAATAACTTAAAGGGTTTTATAAAATAGAAAGAGTTAAACTCTAAGTAGGTTTACTAAGTATTTAAATTAATTATTTATAATTTTAAAATCTTCTATTGGGCTAGAAAATTAAATCTTATTAATATATTATCGCGGCGCTTTAATTATAAAGGAGTATCGCCGTTAAATATTAAATTATTATTAACGCTTTAGAATAAATTTACTCTTTAGACTAATAGTTAATTATCGGAAAAAGATAAGAAAATAAAAATAATTATAACCTCTACTTTTTAAATTATAAAATTAAGAGTAGTAATTTTAAAGCGGGATACTATAATAGTATTTAAAACTATATATAATAATCTTGAAAGACCTACTAAAATATTAATTCGGGAATTAAAAATTTATAATAATTAAGTAAATTCTTTTCGAACTAAAATAAATATATTAAAAAACCGCCGTTATATAAAGAATAAAATATAAATTATAAACTCTAAAGAACTATTAAAATATAACGATCGTCTTTATATATTAAGAGATAAAGCTCTTAAAGAAGAGTATATAAAAAAATATTATAATAATTCTTTAATAAACTATTTTAACGTTATAAAGTTATATAAATTATTTACCCGAAAATTTTTCTAAGAGGGTAGTTTAAAATAAGTTACGAACTATATTAAAACTTATAATATATATTAGCGGACGAAGGCGCCGCGATATCATTTATATAACGAATTAAATTCGCTTCCTATTACTATTTAATTATAGAAGGAAATTTCTATAGATTTTATAATTAATTTACTATTTAATAAGTATAAAAGTACCGTTTATAATACTATCTTTATTATTATAAATCGATTTATTAAAATAATTAAATATATACTTATAATTATTAAAATCGATATTATTTAACTAGTGGAAGTATTTTGTTTTAAAATTATTTACCGCTATAATATACCTAATAGTATTATTAGCGATAGAGGCTCTATTTTTATAAATACTTTCTAGTCGGCTATATATTTTTATTCGAAAATTAAATAATATTTAAATACTACCTTTTACCTCTAAATAAATAAGTAGATAAAATATTAAAATTAAATATTAGAGTACTACTTATATATATTTATTTATAATAAATAAATTAATTAGGCTAGATTACTACTTATAGTAGAATTCTTAATAAATAATAATTAGAGTACCGTCGTCGGAACGACGTTATTTTTTTATATATATAGTTATTATCCTAAAATTCGTTAAGAGGTCGAGGACGACTTTAAGGGAAAAAAAGTACTAATTATAAATAATAAAATATAATAATTATAAACTTTAGAAAATAAAGTTATAAAGTATTTTTAAAGCGCTACTAAATACTAAACTAAATAATATAATAAAATATATAAACTATTAAGTTATAAAATTAGTAATTTAATTATATTAATAATAAAGAACTTAAAGTAAAAGCGCCTAAATAAGAAATTATCCTATAAATTTATAAAGCCCTCTAGGATTATTAATAAAATAAGAGTATAAATTTACCGCCTACTACTACCTTCTATATATAGAATTTATAATATCTTTTATATATCGTTATTTAAATTATATTATCTTCGCGATTATATTAATATAACGGAATCTTTTATATAAGCCCCCGAATTTATTAATAATTATAAATTATAAAAGGTAGAAGAGATAATTAATAAAATTAAAAATAAAGAAAGTATCTAGTATAAAGTTAATTAAACTAGTTAAGGCGAAGAATATAATTAATAATTATTAGACGAAGAGTTTACTAGTATTAATAAACTAATTAAAGTTTTTAAATAAGCGAGTAGTAAATATAAATATATAAATATAATTAAAGAGATTACTTAATTATATAAAATAATAAAGCGGAGTAAACGAAACCGATATTAAAAGTAAATATTACTACTTTTATATTAATATTTATATAACGGATATTCTCCTTTATATTTATAATCTTATTATATAATTTTAAAATATAACTAAATTTAATTTATTATTAAACTATTTATATACGATAGTGATAAGATATTATATTTATAAAAATACTTTTATTTTAAATATAGTCTATATAGACACCTAAAATATATTATTAAATAATATATCTAGGTAAATTTAACTAGCGCCGATTTAAGAAAAAAAAAGAATTCGATATTATTATTATATTATACGAAAGATTTAATTATTATCGGAATTATTAAAAGAAGATATAGTCTCTTTAATATAGTCCTTAAGGATATTATCTTCCTCGGGACTCTCTAGGTCCCGTTTATATTAACGGAAACTCTCGACCTCTTTTTCGAGAATTTTATTTATCGTCTTTAATTCCTTAATATACTAGTTCACCGCCGTTAATTAATTCTATAGGTTAGCGATTATAGTAGAGGTTTATCTATTAATTATTATTATTTTATTATATATTTTACGGTATTAAGTAATTTTCTTATTTATTAATTTATATTTATATTCTTCTTTAGGAGTCTTATTACCGATATAAATATATTAATATATAAACCTCTTTATTTTCCTTCGGAAAGATTTAGAGATTTATTATTATTAATATATATTATTTTAAAGTTTACGGTTATAATTTACCTTTATATAATAGTCGATTCCGTAGCGATTAATATAATAAAGTATATAAGGAGGGGACGTACCTCGAATATAATTATTATTAAATTAATAGAAATAGATTTAGTAAAGGAGTTATAAAGTATAGTAAACTATTATTATAATTAATATTACGTCGTCGCGCTAATAACGGACTAGTTATATTTACTAGTATATTTATAACTAAATTATCTTAATATAAATAAGTTAATATTATCGGTAAATAGGAGCTATTTATAGAGTTAAAAAAACTATATATAACGAGAGTATTATTTATATATTAATTATAATACTAGAATACTATTATAGAGCTAGAGTAATAATATATAAAAAAGACTAAAAGAGTTACGAAAAAAGAAAGTAAATAGGCGAGCGAGTTTATTTTAATAATAAACCGTCGCGCTAAATACTTTATTATTATAATACGTCGATACGCGCCTCCGCTCCGCTACCTCGCTTTTATTAATAAATATAACCGTTATTATAATAGTTATATTATTACTAATCTCCGGGTATAATATTAGGGCTATATTATTTATATATAATATTTTCTATTAATATTTTCATAGTATAGTAGGAGTATATAATAAGGGTAACTACTACTATTCCGTTACTAATATTATTAATACTATAGGAATAATCTAATATACTATATTTATTATAAATACTATAAGCGCTATAAAAATAATAATATATACTATTTCGCTCCGCTATTATTATATATAATAGTACTATAGGGACGAAAGAAATATTATTTAATTAATTATTATTATTATATATTAGTACTATAGGGATAGTTTTATAAATATACTATTTATTTACTACTAGTACTATTATAAAGTAGAGGTAATTTAATAATATTACTCTTCCGTTATTAATACTATATTATAGTATTATAGAAATAGTTTCGTATCGCTTCGCGACTAGTACTATATATTAACGCTATAGGACCGATAGTATAAACTAGAAAACTTTTTTCCCTTATTTCTCTTAGGGGGTTTTAAAGGTTTTTTAATAAACTTCGACTAATTAATTAAATATTATTCCGTAACTAGTACTATAAATATCAAAGGATTAAATATATAACCTTATATTTAGATTACTATATAATAACGTTATTATATTAAATAACTTTTTTCTCTTATTTCTTTTAGGGAGTTTAAAGGTTTTTTAATAAATATTTTTTAATTAAAGTATTTAAATACCTAGAGACTAGGGTTTAAAGAAAGAAGTAATTATAAAATAATAATATATTATATATACCTACGCCCCGTTAAAGGCGCTAGTATATTATATATATCTACGCTCTACTACCTTTATAATATTATTATTTATCGATACGGGGTTCTAGCTTTAGTATCGCGGGGTTTTAATTTTTAATAATCCTATATCGAGTTAATATTCCCCCGTATTATTAGAATCCTTAGAGATTAATTTTATTATTAAATTTAGGATTTAAAAACTATTTAGTAATAAACCCCGTAATTATTTTATATCTTTTATATTATTACTAAGCCGCTAGCTCTACGCTAGCGGCTTTAGATATTATATCTTCTTTAAAACTAGTTATTATAAATATAACTAGTTATTAAATAAAAGATATATAAAAAAGCGCTTAGTGTACCTAAAGAGGTTTAAATAAATATTTACTTTATTTATTTATCCACTCTATAATTAAATTAGATACTATATTAATATTACTCGAAGGTATTTTTAAACGAATAACTATACTAGAGATACTAGAGAAATAGGATTAATAATTAATAATTATAATATATACTACCCTTATATATCTTTAGTACCGAATAACTATTTTAATATATTTAAAGTAAATCGCCTTCCTCTTTAAAAAATATAAAACTTTAATTAGAGAAGATATAATTTACGATTATTTATTAAATCTCTAGAGGAGCCTACCCCGAATAAATAATTATATCGTTTTTATAGGCGAGCTAGCGTCGCCTTTATAAAATAATAATATAACGGAACTAGATTTTTAAGTCTATATAATTATTCGAGATACTATAAGTATAGGGATATATATTCTCTTCTTCGACTATAAAATTAAATAGCGAAAGAGAAGAAGGGCGGACCGAGATATTATTAATTTTCTTTTATATTAATATATATTAGGGAACCTCGGCCCCCTAGTTTAAATATTTATATTAATAGAAATCGAAGGACTAAAGCCCGTACTTTTAATATAATATAATAACGGAGGGGATATCTAAAAACTAAGTTAATATATCGAATAAAATATCGATATATGAAATAATTCGATCGTAGAGAGGAGTCTATTTACGCCGCGGAATAGAGAAGAGAAGGAATAAAACTAATCCCTATTCCCTTCCCCGGAGTAGAGAAGGGAATAGATAGAGAAGGGAATAGATAGAGAAGGGAAGAGAATATTAAAAGAAAATAAAAAAGGGAAGGGATTCCCTATTATTCTCTATCTTTACTCTTTTTATAAAGTTAATAATTATAACCGATTAACGCGCTCTTTTAACGCGTATTTTAATTATATTAATCTTTATCCTAATTTTAAATTATATTAATTATTCTAGTATATTTTTAATTTCTCTTATTAGATATATATTCACGATTTATTATAAAGAAAGTAGACGTAATATATTAAAATTTTATTATATTAAATATTATAGAATATTAATATTTCCTCTATATACCCTTATTAGATTTTTTAATAATTTAATATCCTTCGCCTAAATAATTATATATTTAGTATATATAATAGTAAAATTCGCTACTATAAGTTCTAAAAATTAATATATTTAGTAATATAATAGGCTTAAAACTTACTAGAAAATAATATAGTTATATAGTATTTCGTTATTTCTTATAGTACCTTTAGAGTAGTTAATTACTATCGGAAATTATAACTTAATTCTATATTTTATATAATCTCTCGAACTAGATACTAAAATAACGCTTTAGGAATAAAAAACTTAATAGTTTTCTAATAATATCGAATTTAGCGAAGTATAAATACTAGTAATAAATTAGTATATTAATTAAAATAAAATTAAATAAAAAGACGAAATATTTACGTCTTTAATTTATACGGCGTCGACGGGTTATAAGAATAATTCTTATCTTTTATCCCCACTTCTTAACCTACCGTTATAGGGTTTTCGTTACGACTAGGGCTTTTCGAGTTATTAAAGAGTATATATTAATATCTTTATTATTATCTTAAACTAGGTTCTTATTTAATAGTTAAATTAAATCTCCGTTTATATTCTTTACTTTCTTTATATTAATAGATTAATATAATAATTACGATAAATCTAGAAAAAAAAGTAAGATATTTATAGTTTATAAATTTTTTAAAGGTCTAAGATTTCTCTTTTTTTTAAATTTAAGATTTTATAACCTTAAAGACTATAAATAATATTATTTTTAAATTAAATATTTCTTACCTTAAACTTTCGCTACTATTTTAATTAAGGTAATATATTAATATAATAATTAAAATAATATTAAGAGAAAGGGTTAGGAAAATTACTATTTAAAACTTTATTTTAAATTAAACCTACGGCCTTTTTTTTCTCCTCTATCTCTTTATCTTTATAAGTTTTTTAATTTATAAATATTTTATCCTAAGCGGCTAGACGCGTAGACTTTCTTTTATTAAATAATTTCAGATCTTCGAGCTCTAATTAATTAATTAATAAGACTCTTAAATTATACTTAATATTGATTAATATCTCGGTAGAATCTGGCTCTTCTTATCTAATAACCGGCTTTTAGTATTTAATTATATATTTAATCTCTATAATAAAGTACTATTTATATAGTAGAGTATAAGGTCTCCTTTTATAATACGAATAAAATTAATTTAAATCTAAATAAGGAAGATAAGATAAATAATTAATAAACGGATTATATTAATATTAGTAATTATTATCGTCTAGATTATATTTACTAAATATAGGTAGATTTATATATAAAATTATATTTAGAGCCGTTATAATTAAAGTAATTAATAGTAGTTTACTTATATAGTTATATATATTAATTCTAGGTTTTCCCGGATTATAATATATTATAGATTCCTTATTATATATAAACTCGTCGAATTCGAATTTATTTAAAGGAATATCTAAGCGATATTATAATTTATAAAAATAATTAATACTTTTATTTTAATCTTTATACTAGTGACCTTACCTATTTAATATCTTTATATATATTTATTTAGGAGTTATTAAATTCGATAGTTTATAAAGAAGGCGTTTTCTATATTTTATAATTTTAATTAATATTATTTATCCTAGACTTTACCCTAGTAACTTTACTATAATATTATTTTACGATTAAGTAACTTCGGTTTAAATAAGTAATAAAGAAGTTATTAATTATAATCTATATATAATATTAATATTATTTATCCTAATCTTTATTCTAATAACTTTATTAGGTTAAAATTAAATAATCTTTTAAAAGAAGACCTTATATATAATAATAAAAGATATAATAATAGTAAATATTACGATAACTAGGCGTTTTATTAGTAAATTCTTTAATTATATTTAATTTTACCTTACTTATAACGACGAAAGAATTAGGGGATATAAAGAAGAAAGCGCCTATATAAGTCGTTAGAAACTAATTATATTAATCTATATATTAATAAATATACTACGTTTTATTTTCGATTAATTTTCGATTCCTAGAGTAGTATCGTTAATATAGTTTAAATATTAGGGTAAGGTTAAGGTATAAAGTAAATCGAATAATAGAATCTATAATACTAAAAGCGGGATTCGGAATTAGCGCCGCTATTATTTATTTTTAATTAATTAATAAATTATTATATACCTAAAGTATAAACTTCTATCTTAATCTAGTAAACTATAGAAACTAATAAAGTTATTTATTAATTTTTATAATTACTAAATTTAAATAATTTAATTTATAAATAAATCGTAAATGAAAAATTTATAGCTCGAAGAAAAACTATATTAAATTATTAGATATAAAGATTAGGATAAAGATAATAAACTTTTAAACTATATATATATTTTATAATATATCTTTAGTTAGTAGATATACTCTTTAATCGTTATATAAAATATATATCCTTCGGGGTTAAAGTAATCCGTTTATTATAAATCGCGTAAAAATTAGATACTATAATCGAAGTTAATTACTATATCGGTAGAGATAATTCATAATTTATTTATAAATTCCTTAATTAATATCGCCTCTACGGCTTTTTATAACGCGTTTAATACTATAGATTAAATCCGAAAATAACGTTTATATAACGTATATATAATTTCGCGGATAAAGCGCGTAAAGGATAGCTTCGGGATTAAAAGATCGGTTATTTTTTAAAGAAACCTAATTTTTTATAAAGTAACGACTAGTAAGTTTAACGAATTCGAGTTTAATATAAAGAGATCTTATTTACTACTATTCTTTAGTTATTTACTTTATACCGCGATTTTCTTTATTTAAATTTTTTTAAGAGGTTTTTATATATATTAAATTTTTTTTTTACTACTTTTAGACTCCGCTAGTTAATAAAAAATTAAAAGCCCTAGTTAATTATCGTTATATTATATAAACCGTCAAAAAGTTTAATATTAATATTAACCGTATTTTCTATAATAACTAGAGGTATAATTATTAATCTTAATTAATAAAGATTTAGTTAAGTTTCGGTAAAAATTTACGAAAGAGGGTACGGATATTAGATAAAGATATATATATAATTATTATAACGGGTAACCTAACTTATTATATATAAAAGAGTTATAGATCTACTTTATTATTATATTTTATTAGATATTTTTATTATAAAGTATTCTTCGGTTATAAAACGTAGTTTACCTAAATAAATTATATAATTATAATATAATTATTAAATCCTTTTATTTTCCTACTCTCTTTATTTATCTATATAATTCGTATTTAAAATATCTTAAAATAGTAGTTTCGCTCTAGAGAACTTTATATATAACTAATATTTTACTCCTCTCGGTATAATATTTTAAAATACCTCGTTTACGGTAAAGATTTCTACCGAATATTTTATAATTAAAAGTAATAACTACTATTATTATATATATAGGGTAGAAATAATTATCGATTTCTTTATATAATTTTATTTATAATAATAATATCGTAATTAAAAGAGGAAATATAAAATTAATAAAATAAAGAACTAGATATTTAATTTCTTATAAACCTCGTAAAAATTAATTTCGGAGTAGGAGTATTTCGATTATAATATTATAATAAATACTAAAGAGCCGAGGAATATCTATAAAAAATATAATTATATAATATTAAAGATTAATATTATAAATAATATAAAAACGTACCTTAAATTAAGGAAATATAAGAGGAAAGTTTTAATATATAAAATAAAATCGATTTAAAATATATTCTTATTTAAAGACTAGGTATATAATTATTCTTTTAAATAATAAATATAAAGATTAATATAAATTCTTAATTATATAATTTAAAAGACTAAAAAAAAGGTTAATATATTAAAATTTAACGACCGGGAGGTAACCTAGGAGGACTTTTTTAAATTATTTATATAAATAATTATCGGGCTTAGACTCTCTTTATGATTTATTAATAATATTAATATATAACGAGTATTTAAATATATTAACGTTTAATTTACTCTCCCTTTTATATTAATAATTAAAAATTATATAATAAAGAAATATTAAAAGATTTAACCTCTTCTCCTTTAAGATTTATTTAACGACGATATTAAAGTTATTTTTATACTAGATTTATAATCTTCTAAAAACCGGTAGAGTTATATAATTATAAATATATACTTTATCGACTAGCGATAGTAATATTATAAAATACTTTTAGTTTTTAAATTTATAAAAGATAAATATAATAATAGAAGTCTAACCGGGTACTTAAATATTATTATCCGTCGTTATAATTTAAGGGATCGTATTATATCGATTATTATAAATAATATCTTTAATAATACTATAATATATTAATTACTCGAGACGATATCCGCGGAGGAGAGTATATAGTTTATAACTATAAGAAAGGAGTTTAAATATAAACTTCGCGAAGTTTATAACGAATTAGGCTTTTTTACGAATATTAGAATTTATTATATCCCGTATCTTTTTTATATTATTTAATTAGGTTTAAAGGAATTTCTTAATATTATTAAAATCTCGCTAATGAATAAAGACTTTTAGAAGGATTAAGACGAAAAAATAAATAAATAAGAACTTTCTAATATAAAAAAAGAACCTAGGATCCTATTTATTTTTATAAAAGTATATATTCTTGAATTTTATATTAATTTTTATACCTACCTTTATTTATTTATTAAATTTAAAATATATAAATTCGTAAAGCCTCTACCTACTTTAATAAAAGTAATTAACGGCGCGAGCGCTTTTAAAATATCTAAAAAAGATTTAATAATAAGAAATATTAATCGGCTAGGTTAATTTAGGGATAAAAGATATATAATAAAAAACACCCGAACGAATTTATTATACTAAAGCTCTTCTAGGATATAATAATTAAATAGGATTTAATATACTATATATTAATCCGGGCCCGAAGACTAAGACTAGTATTAAAAGAGTTTTTTCACGAGTAGAGGGAGTAATTATAAATAAATAATAATAAATAAATTTAAATAAACTACTTTATCGAGTTTAATAAATTATTCTATCGGTATATATAAGCGATTAATACTTTACGTACGCCGATTATTTATATAATCTTTTCGGTTTATAATACTCTATTTAATTATCTTAAAAATAAAGAGAAAAAGTTTAAAATTAAAAATATAAATAAAAAAGGTCTATATTAATAGGTTTAAAAAAAGTTTAAATTAAACTAAAATAATATTATTCTTAAATCTAGTTAACTTTAGGCGGGCTATATAATATAGTAACTCTTTTAAATTTTATTAGAGGAGCGATTATATTCTAGGGTTAAAATTAGAATAAAAAGATTAATAAAGAATAAGAGGATTACTATTAAAAATAATTTAACGAGTAATTTAATCGGTATATATTTATTACTAGTTAAAAGAAAGTATATATTAAAAGAGATATCGGTATAAATACTCTTAAACGTTTTATTAAGTATAAGAAAAAGATATCGATTCCGAAAAATCGGAGTAATAAATTTTAAAACTACCGTAAAACGAGTAAATCTACTATTTATATTAATTTTTATATTAATAACTATATCGGCTAATCTAATATAAGATTTAGTAATAAAAATAAATCTATATTTAATAAATAAAAAGAACTTTCGTTATATTATAATTATCTCTTTTATATTACCCGTAATATTCTAGTTATACCCTCTACGGGGGTTAAATACGAGCGAGTATTTAATATTATTAACTAATTATATTTAGCTTAAAAATCCTATAGTCTAGAAACTTTCTCGATTTTAATAATCCTTAATCGCTTTTAATTTAAGAAGAACGAAATAATAATATTATAATAAGACCTAGACTAGGAAGAGATAATAATATTTAAAAAATACGAAATAAAAATAAAGAGGCGGGAAGAGGATATAATAAAGAATAAAAATAAAGATTTAATTAATAATATAAATAAGGGCTAGTCTAATAACCTCGTAGAAAAAGAATTTCAAATTTTTTTTAAGACTCCTACTATTAATCTAGCTCGTAAAAAAGAAAGAGTTAAAGAATATAATTCTAGCCCTTAAATAAAACCTCTTATAATAATATTATAAATAGAATATTAATATTATAAATAGACTCGAGAAGGCGTGAAAGATAAATATATAAATTTATAAACTAGACTTTCCGAGTATATAATAAACTAAAGTTCTTTAAAATACTTATATTCGACCCGAGACTCTATATTAAAAAATTTAATAATAAGAAGAAATCGAATATAGGATTATTCTTTAAGTCGTAGGCGTTATCTAGGCTTTATATAATAATTAAATATCTAAGTTATAATAACTTAAAGGTTATGTATAAAAACGAGTCTTTAGAATTAATTTTATTAAAATTAATTAAAGAGGCTAGATTTTTCTAAAAATCTTTATAAGGTAATAGAAATATAAATAGGACTTCTAAGAATAAAAAGAGATAAAACGGGAGCTAGAATTATAATTAATAATAGAATATAAATAAAATAGGTATAAAAATTAGTATAATAATAATAAGAGTTATTATATTAATAATTTTCGGGTGTTTTAATAAGCTAGTTATAATAAATATTAATTTAAATAATTAATTATACTTAATAGAAATATACTTAAAAATCTAAACGAACTAGTTATTTCCTTTTAATCTTATAGTAGCTTTATAAACTCTTTAGATTAAATAATTTATTTTAATTTCTTTTCGAGCTTTTTATATTGATTAGATTTCTAAAATATCTTTATTCTTTTTATTATCTCGGTATACTCCGGTTTTAGGAGTATCCCGATTTTTTTTTTATATCTTCTCTATCTTTATCTAGTACCTATCTATATTTAATAAAATTATAATTATTAAATTATAATTAATTAAGTCCTAATATTATAACTTATTTATAATTATCCTCGTTTAACGTTATATATTTATTTATTCCTCGGATATCCTATTAATTTCCGTTAAATAATTTATAGATCTTTAGATTTATAGTAAACTAAAAGATTATATTATATTATAATATATACTCGAGTTTATCGAATACCTTATTAAATTATAATAAATATTTCTATAACTCTTTATATATATATTAACCTATAATTAATATTAAATAGTATATAGATTAGTATTAAAATATACTAGACGGTTATTTCTTCGTATATATAAGAACTCTATATATTTATATTTCTTTAGCGAATATTTATTATAGTATTTAATCTTCGTTTATAACGACTTAAATATTATAATTTAATATCTTCGATAATTATTATAAATTACTCGTATTATACTTTATTAATTTAATATAATTAAAGTCTTAATAATATCCTTTTAATTTTCTTTTTCGGTACTACTCTCGATATTATAATTTTCCTCGTCGTCTATTTTCTATCGAATTTAAAGTATATAATTTATTAATTTTAATTAATTTTCTAAATCCTTTAGGGGCTCTTTATTTATTTAATTTAGATTTTTATTATTATCGATAATTATCTCTCTACTTAAAGACGCGCCGACGGTTTTTATAATAACGCGGGTATATTTACCCTAAAAAACCTTATTATATATTAATCCCGTTTAATTAATATAATATAAATTAATATAAAGATTAGTATATACCTTTTATTAATAATATTGATCTTCGTTTATTAAGTTATCCTTTATTAATTTATAATTAATAAATTTAATTATCCTTTATTACGCGTTAAAGCCTTTTCTACTCGTCGAATCGTTTTTTAATTAATAATTTTAGCTAGCTCTACCCGAAGCTCTTCTATAAAATAATTTATTAAATAATTTCTTAATTTTATTATATTATAGTTTTTATTTAACTCCTCTTCGGTTTTTCTTTTTCTTTATTTATTAAGTAGATAACCCCGATTATCTTATTTTAAATTAAATATAAATAAGGATTAGCCCGAGGTTTACTTCTCTTCGTCGGCTATAAAATAATTAGCGATATATAATATATTAGTCTATTTTATTACTTATTATTCGGTATTAAATTTAATTAATATCTAGATATAAGCTAGTCCTAGGTTTTTTAATCTTCTAAATTAACTATAAAATAATTACTAAAAGTTATTTTATATTATTCTTTCTTATTATTTACTATATAATATTATAATAATATTTATAATAAGTTTTAACTAAAGAGACTAGTTATTTTAAATATATTAATCTTTATACCCTTTAGATTTTAATATAAATTTAATTTCTTATTTAATTATTATTAAAAGGGAGAATTCCGCGATAAAGTAACTACTAAATAATACTAGGTATAAAGATAAGTATAATTATAAGAAATTAAATAATAAAAGAGTTGGATATTAAAATATCCGAGTAGTTTAACGAGCTTATTAATTAAATAAATAATTAATAAAATCTAGAAATAAGAGGAAAATATAAGCGATTTAGAAATAAACTACTAGCGCGGCACTAGTAACTACTATAATATTATACGATATAAATAATATTAATTATCCTAGAAAATATTAATTATTAAATCGAAGATTTATTAGGATTTAATATACCTAATATTAATAAATCTAATTTAATTATTCTATTATATTTAGGTATATTTAATATAATTAATTTATTAAATCTTCGTAAATATATAAATAAATATATTGAAATATTTAATATATCTAGTAAAAATATTTAGAAATATATTAAACCGCTTAATATAACCTATAGTTAAGATAAAGATTAATATAATTAGAGTATACGTTAAGATAGCGCGTTAATAGGTTATAGTATCAGCCCTATGAAGAGAATAAGGAAGGGATTCCTTATTATTCTCTTTCTTTCTTTACTCCGGGGAAAGGAATTACCGAGCCTTCGTTTTTTTCTCTTCTCTTCCCCGGTTCCCTTCCCTAGCCGGGGAAGGGAAGAGATTCCCTGCCCTATTCTGCAGCGTAGACCAGATGTAATACTTATTTAATCTCAAGCTCTAATTCTTATTATGTAGTAAGGAACGAATTATTAAAAGTCTATACTTTTGGTGGCTTAGCCGTCGATCATCCTTTTGCGTGGCGGGAAATTTTGTTATTAACCCTCGGGCCATCCGTCCCTGAACATCCTCCAGACTTCTTGAGCGGAATCGATGTCACAAAAAATTGATTTGGTCGTTTACCCATCATGGAAGAGCATCCATTTCGTGCGCCAGAGGACAGCCCCGAGTATGAACATTTCTTCGACGCAGCCAGTCAAGGCGATGTCCTACGCCTGGAATCCACTCTGCTACCTTCACTCGATGTCAATGCTTTGGAAGCAGATCGCTTGCAAGGCCGAGGAGCTTTGCATATGGCCGCACAGGGGGGAAGTGTTCAAGCTATACAATTTCTCCTTGCCCAAGGAGCCAAGGTAGATTTGCGTAATTCAGAATATGAAACACCACTCCACGAGGCGGCATTCAGGGCCCACTCCGAAGCGTTGAAGGTTCTTGTTAATGCAGGAGCTGATATCGACCTCGAGACTGGAGATTATCGTTATACGGCGCTGCATAACGTCCTGAAATATAAACAAACAGTCACGTCGCAGCAGATTGAGACCATCGAACTTCTTCTGGATCGAGGCTCGGATGTGAACGCAGAATGCGACAGTCTGGGAAGTACTTTAGTAAGTCATTATCTAGAGTATTAATACAGGATGGTCAGTGACAGCATGACAGATCGACCAAGCTGCCGCGTTACGCAGTGTCGAATTAGTGCGTACTTTACTTGACAGAGGTGCACGCATTAACAAAGCCCTGCTCAGCGCTGTGCAAGATTACGATATGGTCAAGTTCCTACTCAGTCGAGGTGCCAAAGTCATTGCCTCGCCAATGGAAACATCTGCTATAGACGATGCAGCAGGCGCCGGCAGCACTGAAGTCGTCCGGATGCTACTATCTCATGCTGACGAAGTAGACATCAAAAGTAGTCGCGCTGCTCTGAATTTTGCTGCTTCCGGTGGGCGGTCAGACAATCTACACGTGCTGATTGACCATGGCTTTGACGTCAACGCATTCATAAAGGGTTGCTTTGTAGGAGAAAGCCCACTTCTAGCCGTCTGCCAGGCGAGGGAACAGAACCAACGCGTACTCAAGACGTTGCTCGACAAGGGCGCCGATACCTCAATACAAGCCTCCAACGGCGACACTCCTCGTAGGTCTCAATTCCCTATCCCAAGCCAGTTAATTTTCCTACTGACCTCCCTTAAAAGTCCACGCAACGGCTTAATGGAGCGACCCCTCAACCGTCCAACAACTCCTGACCGCAGGCGCAGACACATCCCTCCTTAACAACCAAAGATCCACGCCTCTTATAAGGCTCGCCTACGAAATGTCCGGCTTCTGCCTTAACTACCACCATCTCGATGGCCGGGGCACAAACCCGCGGCTCGAGACCTTCACGCTAGTCTTGCAAAATACGGTAGACGTCAACGTCAAAAACAATAAGGGGGATACCGCGCTGCATGCCCTAGCCGCTGGTCGTCTATCAGGCGTTATGGGACAAGGCAGGATCGAGGCTGCGAAATTTCTCGTTGGAAAAAGGGGTGTTAACGTCGCTGAGAGGAATCGGGAGGGGAAGACGGCGGGGGAGTTATTTGCGGAGAATAATGTTGAGGGGTTAGTTCAGGGGGATGCGGAGCTGACACGATTGCTTACTCGCTGATGAAGGTATACGAGATAGATAGAGGGAGTGTATATGATTCCAAAAACGATCTTTTTCTTGTGCCAAATGAAGTATCCAATCACCTTCTCACAAAACCTCATTTATAGAGAGAGAGGTACTCAATACACGCGTAAAATACTACTTGAGGATATATATACTAGGAGAGTACTATATTCTATCTATTCTATCTACTCTATCTACCCTTTTTATAATGATAATTATTATTATATATATTCTATCGCTTTACGTTATTTAATATTACAATATTTTATTTAATCTCGTAGATAAAGAAAGGAAAATATATCTATATTATAATAATAAAATAACTAAAAATATTAAACTCTATTTTATTTATAAATAATTCGAGCTTTTTTAATTAATTTTTTATAAATATATATTACTCGAACCCTATAATATAATCGAATTTTAAATAAGTTTTATAAAGAAATTATATCATTCTAATATTTATTAATATTTTCGTAAATATAAATAAAATATTTATTATAATAAATAACTGAATTTCTCGCGAAAGAGATAATTATTTAAATAATATTTTAAATAATTATTATCTTATTTTTATTTCGAGTCTTTTCGTAAATTTTATCGAATAAATTATTATAAAATAACGAGTTTTTGAAACTATCTACTCGAAATATAATTATATTATAGAATAAAATAGGGAATCTCTTTCCTTCTTTAAATAAAGGAGGAAACTAGGAAAGAGAATAAACGAGATCGAAGATTTAATAATTCTCTTCTCTGAAATAGAGAAGAGAAGAGAAAAATAAAAAATCCCTTCTCTATTCTCTTTATAAGACTACTTTATATATATATATATCTCGTTACTATCTTTATATATAGTTTATATATATCTCTATATATATTTTATTACTACTTTTATATATATATACTTTATTACTATCTCTATATATAATTTATATATACTTTTATGAATAATTATATATATATTTTATTACTATCCCTATATATAGTTATATAAAATTATATATATATATATAACCCTATTCTCATCTCTATATATAATATATATAT
>JAABUS010000869.1_pt1 | contig 71717 bp, 58 predicted proteins | sample 5560161 | NCBI WGS metagenome assembly JAABUS01 (sample SAMN10711885, study PRJNA513376) | rock metagenome | isolation source: Antarctica rocks | place: Antarctica: Victoria Land, Trio Nunatak nord | collected 2016-01-04
ATGGCGTTCAACGCAGTGCGCAGGAAGTTGGCGTTGTTGACGCCGGGCAGTTCGAGGGGCGCCTGGAATGCCAGGAACAGCCCGGCCGCCGCACGTGCCTCTGGCTCCATCGCCAGCAGGTCCACACCGTCGAACGTCGCGGTCCCGCCAGTGACCTCATAGCCCTCATGGCCTGCCAGCACGTAGCCGAGCGTGCTTTTGCCGGACCCGTTCGGCCCCATGACGGCGTGCACCTGCCCGGCGGGCAGGTCGAGGCTCAGGCCGCGCAGGATTTCCTTCTGTTCGATCCGGGCATAGAGTTCAGAGACTGCGAGCATTATCCGACCGATCCCTCAAGCGACACCGCAAGCAGCTTCTGCGCCTCCACAGCAAACTCCATCGGCAGTTCCTTCAATACATCCTTGCAGAAGCCGTTGACGATCAGGCCGACGGCGTCCTCCTCCGATAAGCCGCGGCTGCGGCAGTAGAACAACTGGTCCTCGGCGATCTTCGAGGTCGTCGCCTCATGCTCCACCTTCGCCGTCGGATTGCGGCTCTCGATGTAGGGCACGGTGTGCGCGCCGCACTGGTCGCCGATCAGCAGGCTGTCGCATTGCGTGTGGTTCCGCGCGCCGCTGGCCCGCGGCAGGATGCGCACCAGGCCGCGATAGGTGTTGTCCGAGCGCCCCGCGCTGATGCCCTTCGAGACGATCGTGCTGCGGGTATTCTTGCCGATGTGGATCATCTTAGTGCCGGTATCGGCCTGCTGCCGGTTGTTGGTGACCGCCACGGAGTAGAACTCCCCCACGCTGGCCTCGCCCTGCAGCACGCAGCTCGGATACTTCCAGGTGATCGCCGACCCGGTTTCTACCTGGGTCCAGCTCACCTTGCTGCGGGCGCCGCGGCACGCCGCGCGCTTGGTGACGAAGTTGTAGATGCCGCCCTTGCCGTTGGCGTCGCCGGGATACCAGTTCTGCACCGTGCTGTATTTGATCTGCGCGTCGTCGAAGGCGACCAGTTCGACCACGGCGGCGTGAAGCTGGTTCTCGTCGCGCATCGGCGCGGTGCAGCCCTCCAGGTAGCTCACATAGGCTCCATCATCGGCAATGATGAGAGTCCGCTCGAACTGGCCGCTGTTCTTCGCATTGATGCGGAAGTAGGTGCTCAGCTCCATTGGGCAGCGCACGCCCTTGGGAATATACACGAAGCTGCCGTCGGTGAACACGGCGCTGTTGAGCGCTGCAAAGTAGTTATCCGATACCGGAACGACGGTGCCGAGATACTTACGCACCAACTCCGGGTGCTCCCGCACCGCCTCACTAATCGGGCAGAAGATCACGCCGGACTTTGCCAGCGTCTCGCGAAAAGTGGTAGCGACCGACACGCTGTCGAACACCGCATCGATCGCGATGTTCGGGTTGCCCGAACCGATCACGCCCTCCATGCCGGCGCCTTCGACCCCGGCCAGGATCGCGCGCTCCTTCAACGGAATGCCGAGCTTCTCATACATTGCCAGCAATTCGGGATCGACGTCGTCCAGGCTTTTCGGCGCCGGGCGCTTCGGGGCGGCGTAGTAGTGGATGTCTTGATAGTCGATCTTGGGATAACCGACCTTGGCCCAGTTCGGCTCGACCATGGCCTCCCAGGCAGCAAAGGCCGCCAAGCGCCACTCCAGCAACCACGCAGGCTCCTGCTTTTTCGCGGAGATCATGCGGACCGTGTCGGTGGTCAGGCCCTTGGGGGCGATATCCATCTCGATGTCGGTCTCGAAGCCCCACTTGTAGCCGGATTGCGTGAGGGACTGGACGGTATCGATCGTCTCGGTGACAGCGGGCATTGTGACCTACTCGGCAAGAAGGGGAGCGAGAATTCGGGTAGCAGGCTGTTCGACCGCCGCCCGGGGCTGAAAGGCTCGCGGGATGTTGCGGTCCATGTCGGCGAGGGTGATGCGGCTCAGCGCCTGTCGCACCGCATCGTTCACCGGGTCCCAGCGGCCACGAACGGGACAGAGATGCTCCGCTTCGCAGCCTGTTCCAGACCCTTCGACACAGGCCGTCAGCGCGATCGGGCCGTCGATGGCCGCGACCACGTCGGCTACAGGAATGGCCGAGAGCGGCTGCGCCAGGCGATAGCCGCCACGGGCGCCACGCTGGCTGGTGACCAACCCGGCATAGGCCAGCGCCTTCAAAACCTTCGCCACCGTCGGCTCGGGAACACCGATGACGGCCGCGATGCCAGGCGAGGTCTGCACCGCTTCGCCGTGCGACAGGCGGATCAGCACTACGACGGCATAATCCGTGAGTTTCGACAACCTGAGCATGATATGACCTGTAATCGGACCTGAGCAGTCCTGATTACTGTCAAATGAGCGATCAGGGCGTTCACGTCAAGTGCGCGGGCCGCCAATCAACGTGCTTATGCCCTCAGACACGAAGCTGTTTATAGGCAGGTGCCGGCGATGCCGAGTTCAGGCTGGGCGCAGGTCAGCCATTGGTCAGCAGGCCCGCGTACACGACGGGACCGGTTGGCGCACCGGTCGGCGAGCCGCCAGTCGGCTCTTGGCTGACCAGCAGCCGCGTGCCGGCGGTGACGTTCGCCCGCAGCAGCGTGCGTCCGCCGCCTGGAAGCAGGCCGAGGCTGACGGGTGCCGGCGCACCTTCACGCAGCGCCCAAAGTTCCAGAGTACGATCGAGCGGGATGTTGAGCCGGCCGACGGCGATGACGGTGGCTTGGCCCCGCTCCCCCACTCTGACGAGGAAGACAGCGCCGGGGCTGCCCTGGGGCGACAAGGCTGCCAGCAGCGGCTCCGGCGCGAGCGGCTTCGGCGACAGCACGAGGAAGGCGAGCCCGGCTGCCAACGCCGATGCGCCGAACGTCGCGCCGCGCCAAAGCGATAGGTTGCGCCATATTTTTTCGAAGGCGCTGCGCTGGGGCACGGTGCGCCGAAGCACGACCTTCTGCAGGCCGGTCGCCAGCGCCAGCCGTTGCCACAGCTCCGGCGGCGGAAATTCCGGGGTCACGGTCGTGGCGAGCGGACTCAGGCGGTTCTGCCAACTGACGATGCTGGCGGCCATGATCGGATCTTGCATCGCCAGCGCCTCGATGGCGCGCGCCTGATCCGGCGACAGCAGGCCCATCACGTACTCGGCCGCGTCGAGGTCGCGGTCGCCCGGTGCCGGATAGTCGAACGCTGGATCGTCGAAGTCTGACGGGGTCATGCCGAGCCGCCAAGACAGGCGCGGAGCGTCAGCAACGCGCGCCGGATGCTCGACTTGACGCTGCCGAGCGGCTGGCCGACGCGGGCGGCGACCTCGGTATGGGTCAGGCCCTCGACAAAGGCGAGCATGACAAGGTTGCGGCGGTCGGCCTCGACCTCCTGGAGGCAGCGATGCAGCGCCGTGCCCTCACGGGTGGCCAGCAGGCGGTCGAGCGGGTCGGGGTCCGTATCGGCGACCTCGGGCAGTTCGGCGCCGAGCACCTCCCGGCCGATGCGGGCGACGGAGTCGAGCGCCCGGTAGCGGACAAGGCTGAGCAGCCAGGCGCGAGCGTTGCCACGCGCCGGATCGAATCGGGCGGCATTGCGCCAGACCTGCAGCATGGCATCATGCACTGCGTCCGCTGCGAGCGCCGGCTGGCGGGTGATGCGCAATGCCACGCTGTACAGGGTGGCCGACTGGAGTTCATAAAGCCGGCGGAACGCGATCCCGTCCCCCTGTGCGCATCGCGCGAGCAGCATGGCAACCTCATCCGAAGGGGCCTGGTCTGGAACGGCATCCGTCATGCCGGCATCATCGCTGTGGCTACCGAGAACGGCAAGCGCTGCCGGCTGGCACCGAAATGCCAGCCGGCAACCGTCGCATTTATTTCGGCAGCAAGACGTGATCGACCACGTGGATCACGCCGTTGCTTTGGAAGACGTCCGGCGTGGTCACGTGGGCCATGTCGCCCTTCGAGTCGCTGACCGTCAGTACTCCGGCGATTACCGTCACGGTGAGCGCCTCGCCCTCGACGGTCTTGAGCATGGCGGAACCATTGTGATCGGCGGCCATCTGCCGCAGCGCAGCCGCACTAAGACGGCCCGGCACGACGTGGAAGGTGAGGACCTTGGCCAGCGCGGGCTTGTTCTCCGGCTTCAATAGCGTATCGACGGTGCCGGCCGGCAGTGCTGCGAAGGCGGCGTTCACCGGGGCGAACACGGTGAAGGGTCCGGAGCTCTTCAGGGTATCGACGAGGCTGGCCGCTTTCACCGCGGCGACGAGGGTCGTGTGTTCCTTGGAGTTGACGGCGTTATCGATGATGTCCTTGTTGGCATACATCGCGGCGCCACCAACCGTGACTTGCGCAAATGCGGGCGAAGCAAGTGGCGCTGCAAGTGCAAACGCCACCGCCATAACACGGGTATTTCGGTTCATTATTCTTGTTCCTTGCTAATGCTTTTGGCTTGGGGCTCTTGGCAGCCTGCCGTCCGCCTCAACATCTTCATTACCGGCCGTGCCCTCGTCTGGATGCAGCGCTACGTTAAAATAACGAATGCATTGCCCCGCGCTTGAGCGAAGCGGCGGAACAAAGGCTGTGACGGGCTGGCGCAAGTTCTGTATGCCGCGGGACTGCCGTGCCATCAGCATGCCCATTGCCGTATGGATGCCAAGTGAGTCTCAAGCCACCCGTCAAGCGTCCTGTATTCGCGCGGCACGCCGCCAGCCTGATCGTGTTGCGGACCGGCCCTCTGGGGCACGAGGCGCTGATGGGGTTGCGCGGTGCCGGGCACCGCTTCATGCCGAACCGGCTGGTTTTCCCGGGCGGCGCCGTCGATCCCGGCGATGCATCAGGGTCGGCCGCCACGGAACCGCGGGCGGACGTGCTGGCCGCGCTGGGCCGCGCCGCCCGTCCGCGCCTGGCTCGCGCCCTGGTGGTGGCGGCAGCGCGGGAATTGAAGGAGGAAACGGGCCTGACGTTCGGTACGCCGCCTCGGCTGGACGTGATCGACTATCTGTGCCGGGCGGTGACGCCGCCGGCGGTGCCAATGCGGTTCAATGCGCGTTTTCTGGTGGCGGATGCGTCGGCGACACAGGGAAAGCTCGGCGGGTCGGGCGAGCTGGAAGGCGTGCGGTTCTATCCGATGTCGGAGGCGCTGGCGCTCGACCTGGCGTTGGTGACCCGGGAGGTATTGGAGCGGTTGCAGAGATGGCTGGCGCTGCCCGGCCCGATGCGTCGAGTGCGACCGAGTACGGACGTCTTCAAGGAGCGCCGCTGGCGACTGGAATAGGACGATATGTGTCAAAAATAGGCAAAACATCGATATATCGCGAATTTCCAAGATTTTTCTTGCATTGCATCGATCTGTTAGCGTAAAAAATTGTTCTCTAATCAGGCGCGCGGATCAGCCCGATCGGCAACCCTCCGTGGGAAAACAGGTTTCTATGCCCGGTCGTCTTTGTGCAAAAATAGCTTCGGTTGTAATTGCCATTATTACTGCGATGCCCGCTGTGGCCCATGCTGTTGCAATCACTACTCTGTTCAATACCGGCGTGGACGCATCCCGCACCCCGTTGCCCAACAATGCGCCCGAGGGGCACTATTCCCTGGTGACCGTGCCCAGCGGCACGACCGATGTGCGTGCTGCAACCTCGGCAAACGGTTTCCCAATTGGTCCCTGGATTGGGGACAACACGACATCTGCATGGATAGGTCCGAACAGCGGCAATGACTTGGGTGGCCCAGTGGGCGACTATGACTACCGGACAACTTTCAGCCTTTTAGGGTTTAATGCTGCGAGCGCTTCGATTGTTGGACAGTGGTCAGTGGACAATCGCGGGGTGGATATCTTGCTAAATGGGATATCAACCGGAAATATCGCATCTGGTTTTCAGTCGTTCTATGCTTTCACCATCAACAATGGTTTTGTTGATGGGTTGAATACGTTGGATTTCATTGTCAATAACCAGGGTGGCCCGACCGGGCTTCGCACGGAGCTGGTTGGACTGGCCGATGTGCCTGAGCCGGCGTCGATGGCGCTGCTTGGTATCGGGTTGTTCGGTTTAGCTCTCACACGAGGCAAGCGCGCCTGATGCGGTCAGTGGCTTTGGTTGGGAGGGACAGCAGCCTCAGATGCCGCCCACCTCGGACCTATTCGACCCAGTGACGTGTCCTACCCTGAACGTCGCGCGGAAGGAGGATCGGCTAACAGGTGCTGCATAGTCTGGGTCTGCAAAAGCCACGCATAGAACGGACCGTCCGCATCGAATGGATCATCGAACGCGGCGCGATGGTCCCGGCTTTCCCGATATAGCAATCGGACCTCCCGCGGGATCGCCACGCCGTTGCTGAAAACGCCGTAGTGCCAGTAGCCTTCCAGAATTGCCGCAGGTTGCCAGCGGGTCACCTGGCGACGATACCAGTTCCAGAGTTCGAGCACCTCGATGCTGTCGCCGGCGTAGCGATCGATCATGATATCACCGACAGAATTGATCTTGGTGAAATGCATGAAGCGCAGCCGCGCGTCGTTGACCCGAATGCCCCCTTCAGTGCCGATCGTAAGCCGCCGGGTGCTGAGATTCCAACTTGCGACGTTGCAGCCGGGATCCCGCATGATTGTCACGCTATCGAACAGGCCGGGGACTAGGTCGATATACTTCTGATCGGTGAAAAGCCCGGTGGCGGTGTCGTCGTAGCAAGCGCGCTGGAGTTGTGTTGCCCACCACTCGGCAAAGCGCCGTCCGAGATCATTGTTGCGCACGGCGATGAAGCCAAGGTTGTACACGCCAAATCGGAGCGAGGACAGCTCGTTGTCCTGCATGACCTGAAAGTTGCGGTTCGGGCTGGTCTGATGCGGCGTGAGTACGATGGCAGCGTGGTCCAGCGCCGCCAGGATGTTGTCGAGCGGGTAAAACACGGCGATGTCAGGATCGAGATAGACGACCGCTGCATATCCCACATTCATCAGGTGCAGCATGGCAGCAGCCTTCACGGCGGTGCAGGCCTCGACAATATCGTGCTTGAACAGCCAGGCGCGCGCGCGGGGAATACCGAGGTCGCTCAGGCGAAGCACCACGTCGAAGCCTGCCAGCAGTTCCGCTTCGAGTTCACCCGGCGGCGCTTCATCGATCACCACAGCGCAGACCGTCCAGTCCGGATGCACGTCGCGCAACGTGGCAAGCAGCGTCCGCGCACGGCCAAGATAGGCGTAGGTGAAGCTGCTATAGCAGCAAACCCCGGTCATGCTGCTGAATATGTTGCAATGTCAAGCGGCGCGTCCGGGGCCATGCCAAGCGGCGCGTCCGGGGCCACGCCAACCGGCGCGTCCGCAACGACCAACGTGGAGGTCATGCCGCGGGACTCTAGGCGGCTCATCTCCGATCCCTGGTCCCCGCACATCCGGACATACTCGATGGCTGCCTTGGAGGTGAAGAACTCCACGATGGATGCTGCATCAGGCAGCACAACGCCTCTGCCGCTCACCAGGACCATATCGGTAACGTTGCCGCTTTCGGGCAGGGCAATGACGTCCGCACCGGCCGCAATGGCTTCATAGGCGACCAGGCAGAACGTCTCGGGCCAGGTTGACAGCACCAGCACGAGGTCGATCGAGGCTGCGACAAGCGCCTCTGTCATGGCGCTGCGTGCCTTTGGGTTCACTTTGGCCAGGACGACCTCGACGCCGGGCAGCGGTGGGTCGGCTGGCAGGGCGGTGAAATGGAATAGCCGGTAGCAGTCCAGGCCGCTGATCGCGGCGGCAATTTGGGCGAAGGCAGGCCAGCCTTTGTTCGGAGTGGCGTAACCGACGAAAGCGATGCGAACCGGATTATCGGGTGCGCCACGCTGAGTTGCGCCAATCAGGCTATGGCGGACGGCGGTAAAGCGGAGCTGTACGTATTCGTGCACCTGAACCGACGCGTGCGGCAGGCGTGCGGCGGCGTTCCAAACAGCGAGGGCCGCAGGCGACGGTGCAACGACGTGGAACGAAATGGCGGAGAACAAACGACCGAGTTGCGCCAAGTGCTCTCGTCGGTCCTCGCCATAAACACAGATCCGGCAGGCCATGCTGCCAAGCGGCGGGCCACCGCAGAATGTCACATCATTGCGGAGCAGGTTATAGCCAACGCAAACCGACTCGTAGTCATTGATCCAGAATACCGCCACCGCCGGGCGGAGCGCGAAATGCAGGACGATCAATGGACCGACTTGGTGGCCCAGCAAACAATGCACCACGAACCGGCGAACCGAAGGCATGTCGGGCGCCAACTCGGCGAGCACCTGGGTTAGATCGTCGTAGCTCGTGAGCCCGCTGTAGCTGCCGTCGATCGTGAGATGGATTAGGAACTGTTCATGATCGGAACGCGCCAGCATCGACCGTGCTGCAGCCGGCGCAATATGCAGGTAGGTCTCGTCCCGGCTGTTGAAGGCCATCTGTTCGTCCGAGACCAGAATCTGCACGCCGCCGATTGAATGAGTGTAACGGTCGTGGCTGATCGACACCGTCAGGCCGGCGGCATGCCTTAGCCGACCGGCAACCACGTCGCGCAACGTGTCAAGCGTGTGCCGGTAAGCGTCGTCCGGCGGCGCCCCGACCCAGCGATCGGTCGCCGGCATGGCTTGAGCCAGGATCGCGCGTTCAGCCTGGTATCGGCGGGCAGGCTGCCGACCCTCCACCCTGCCCTGCGCCAGATAATGCCAGAACGGGTTCACGTCGGCATCGACCACGTCCGCATTGGTGCGGACATAGAACCCGGTATCGAACCAGGCGTTGGGATTCCGCAACTCGGCGGCCCCGTGCAGCAGAAAGTGCTCGAACGGGTCCATGCCGGAGAGCCGCACATCCTCGTTGCATTCCAAATAGTAGGCCGCATCGAACTCGGGCGCGATCAACATGCGAGGCGGTGTGGCGTCCGGGAGTGCGTCCGCCTGCACGAACGCATCACGCGGCGCGGCGGCGTAGGTCTGCATCAACTCTACAAACCCTGGCCGGGTTGAGCGGACACGATGCTGCGGAGCGTCGTCCTCTACAGTCAACTCTGGCCAGTTCATCGCTGCGTCGCCGCAGATATCGAGCCGTGCATCATTACGTTGGCCTCCGCCCTTCACGGTTTTGGCATACCGCATGGGCAGACTCAAACTGCCAGTTTAGGCCTGAGCGTCAGGCCGCCTTACGGTCGGCATCGGCACCGAACAGGTAGTCAACGTCGTCCTGTTCCAGACCAGAAAGATCGGAGCCCTCAGTGAACGTGATGTTCGCGAGTTCTGCCTTGCGCTGTTGCAGCTCCAGGATTCGCTCCTCGACCGTGTCGGCACCGATCAGCTTGTAAACGAACACAGACTTGGTCTGGCCGATGCGGTGAGCACGGTCTGACGCCTGGTTCTCGACCGCCGGGTTCCACCAAGGGTCGTAGTGGATCACAGTGTCGGCAGCGGTAAGATTCAGGCCGCGGCCACCGGCCTTCAGGCTGATCAGGAACAGCGGCACCTCGCCGGCCTGGAACGCGCGGACCGGCTCGGCGCGGTCACGCGTGTCGCCGCGCAACTCGACGAAGGGAATGCCCGCGGCGACCATACGCGGCTTGATCAGGTCTAGCATCGAGGTGAACTGCGAGAACAGCAGGATGCGGCGGCCTTCCGGGATCATCTCCGTGACCATCTCCAGCAAATCCTCGAGCTTGCTGCTGCTCTCCACCAGCCGCGCAGAGGGCAGCTTCACCAGTCGCGGATCACAGCAGACCTGGCGCAGCTTCAGCAATGCATCAAGCACGACAATTCGGCTCTGCGCCAGACTACGTTCGGCGACCTGTTCGCGAACCCGCTCGTGCAGGGTGACGCGGATGGTCTCGTATAGCTCGCGCTGGTCGGGAGCGAGGGTGATGCGGCGCAGGATGGTGTGCTTGGGCGGCAGTTCAGTCGCGACCTCCGACTTCGTGCGACGCAGGATAAATGGCTTAATGCGTCGAACGAGCTGCAGGCGGCGAGTGTCATCGCGTTTCTTCTCAATCGGCGTGCGGAACCGTTTGGTGAAACCTTGGCGATCCCCCAGCAAGCCCGGCATTAGGAAAGTGAACTGCGACCACAGCTCTTCGAGGTTGTTCTCGATCGGCGTGCCGGACAGGCATAGGCGGTGGCGGCTGTCCAATTGGCATACGGCGCGAGTGGCTTTGGCGGCCGGGCTCTTGATCGCCTGCGCCTCGTCCAGCACCACGACGTGCCAGGGCAGCGCCTTCATCTCCACCACGTCCCGGGCGAGTAGGGTGTAGGTGGTGATGACGACGTGGATGCCGTCCAGCGTCTGCCGCCGCTGATGCCGGTCGAGGCCGTGCAGTACGACAGTGGTGAGATGCGGCGCGAATTTGGCGATCTCCGCCGTCCAGTTGGTGATCAGGCTGGTCGGCACGACGATCAGCGCCGGGCGGTCGAGCCGGCCGGCGGCGTGTTCGAATACGAGGTGGGCGATGGTCTGCGCCGTCTTGCCCAGGCCCATGTCATCCGCCAGGAAGCCACCAAGCCCGTGGGCGCGCAGATGTTGCAGCCAGTCCAGACCCTGTTTCTGATAGGGGCGCAAATCCCCCTTGAACGACGCGGGGAGGACGACGGCAGGAATGTCCGCCTGGTCGCGGAACTGGCCGACATAGGCCTTGATGATGGCCGCGCTCTCGAACCGGGTGGAGACGACGTCCTCCAACTCCAGCACGGTCGCGGCCTCGGCCGCGGGCAGGACCAACGGGCCGTCGGCAATGCGCCCGGCAGACTCGATCAGGTCGCCCATAATGGCCAGCAGGCGACGCATGCGGTCAGCCGGCAGCTTCACGACGCGGCCATCGTCCAGGCTGGTGATCAGCTCGTCGCCGACAATCTGCGCTGCAGCCAAGCCGCCACGTTCAATCAAGCGGTTCAGAATTGGCAGGAGCGGCAGGCGAACGCCATCGATCTCGATGCCGAAATCAAGCGAGAAGCGACCCGGCCCGGCGTCTGCCACCTGCACATCATAGGTGCCCACCGCCTCGACTAGCCGCGGGCCGAAGTTGCCATCGATCATGTTGCGCCAGCCGAGCGCCTGCAACGCCGGCACGCGCAGAGCCATGAAACGGTGCCAGCGTTCCGCCGCGTCCGGACCGACAAACACCAGTGCCCGGCGACCTTTGGCGGACCGACCCTCGGCGACACGCATCTGGGTAAAGCCCTCTTCGCCGAGCAGGTCAAAAGCGGCGGCCTCGACCGCCGGGTCGCGGCGGACGAAAGACGGGCCGGCGGGGGTGGTGACGCGGACAAACTGCCGCTCGTCGTCCCCCTCGGTCAACACGCCGCCATATTCGAAATCAAGCGTAAGGGCATCGAGCAGTTGAGGGCGGCCAAAGGCGTCGGGACAGTGCAGGCGGCGAAGCCGGATCACGGGGGTGATCTCGGTATCGACGATAACCGGCTCGCTGGCGCGCACGGAGACGATCGCTGGCTCGGGGAGACGCGGTCGAACGGACGCGGCCGGTGCGGCCTTCTGCCGTAGGCGGACCCGGCCAACAGCGCCAGATGCGCCATCGACATACCAGGGACCGAACTCGCTCTGCAGCACCGCAGACTTCGCTGGCAGCTTTGGGCGCAGGTGGGCATCGAACGTGCGCACCTCGCCGCTGATAAGACGCTTGCCGGTGGCGGACCAGCGAGCTTGGCCAGAACTCACCAACTGCTGGAGCACATCCGGGAGCAGGCCGGCACTGATCCCGGTCCGCGTCGCATTGCCGCCGCCAAGCAGCCGGGCCAATGCGCGGACAGCGGCACCGACGGACGGATCAGCCATGAGTTGCCGGGGGGTTGCGGCCTCAATCCTAGTGGTGGTCTCCCCAACAAACAATGTGGCTACAACAGCGACATGCTGCGCATTGCCAAACGACAGCTCGAACACGACACGCCGCTTCTCCGGCGCGGAAGACGCGACCAGGTTGTCGAGCATGCTGTTTTGCGCGGGACGCCGCAGCGCCGGATAACGTTCAAGTGCGGCAAACGCCGTTCCGGCGAGATGGGCACAACCTGGCGTACGACAGGTGCAGCGAGCGTTGAACACCACGCGATGCCCTTGTTCCTGCAGCTCCATTGTGGCGGTGCGATGCACGCCGTGGTCATCGACGATCCCGGTGATCGTATCTCCGCTGAGCCCGACCTCGATTGCACCGATCAGTACAAAGCTGCGGCCGCGGGTCAGCGTGCGCGCGTCAAAAATGCAGCCGAGGTCGTCGGAGGAAAACCGCGTGGGCATCGGGGTACAGATCCTAGATGGCGAGAGAGGTCAGCCGGGTAATGTAACCGATCTCGCCAGACTATGCGCGCCCTTTAAGCGAGCGCCGCGCGTACCTGCCCATGGTAGTCCTGCTCCGGCACCGGACCCACTAGGGAAATGGTCGGATTGCTCGCAACCATCATACGAGCGGCAACCTTGATGTCGTCGAGCGTTACAGCCTCCACCTTGCGCATGGCGGTTTCGGGCGTGATTATCATTCCATGCTCGAACAGGCTGCCGGCGATGCCGCGTGCCAAGCTGAATGGGCGCTCTTTCGCAGTAGCCAGCCCAACCAAAAGCGAGTTCTTGGCACGTGTCATGTCCGATTCGGCGACTTGGACAGTGAATTTTTTAATCTCGGCGCAGGCAACCGTCAAAAGCTCGTCCACATGCTTCGCGGTGGTTCCTGCGAACATCACCATCTCGCCGTGGTCCACGCCGTGGTCGGAGTAGGCGTTCACCGAATAGACCAAACCGCGCTTTTCACGCACTTCTTGAAACAGCGGAGACGACATGCCGCCGCCAAGCGCGCGAGCCATCACCTTATGAGCCCAGACCGTTGGATCGGTTTCCGGCACGGACTGAAGGCCGAGCAAGATTGTTACCTGTTCGAAATTTTTATCGGTATTGCGGACGTGGCCCCCGACATAGTGGGCGGAGGCAACGGTGACCGGCTGGGCACGACTCGGGAGAGCATCAAAGTGCTCGGCCACATGCTCGACGAAAGCTGCATGGCTGAAGTCACCGGTTCCAACGACAACCATGTTCTCGGCAAAATAGTTTTGCGCGACAAAATTCGTGAAGTAGTCGCGGGTCACTTGTTCAATCAGCTCAGCACGGCCAAGGATTGGTCGGCCGATGCTTTGGCTAGGGTAAGCGGTCAGGCCGTAACCATCATAGGCAACGTGCGAAGGATTGTCTGCACTACGACGTATCTCCTGTAGGATTACATCCTTCTCTGTCGCGATGTCAGAGTCATTATAGGTCGAAGCAGTTAACACATCACCAAGGATAGCCACGGATTGAGCGATTGTAGACTTTAGCCCAGTTACAAAGTAGCAGGTCATATCGTGAGATGTAAAAGCGTTGATGTTACTGCCAAGCACCTCAATCTCGGCACCGATCTGCAATGCGGTGCGTGTGACAGTGCCTTTGAACGCCATGTGCTCAAGAAAGTGAGCGATGCCGTTGTTCGCCTCCGTTTCGTTACGAGCACCAGCTTTAACAAAGGCCGCAACCGCAGCACTGTCAAATCCAGGCAAGTTGACGGACACGACCCGAAGGCCGCTCGGAAGGACGGTCTGTTCGATGTTCATAAGAGGCATGTGGGGTGGTGTCGGAGAAAAGTCAGCCAGTCCGGTGCATGTTGGTCAGATCGAACGCAAATTTTTTCAGTGAGACGGAGAGCGTAACCGGTCGCTGTGAAACACGGCTGCCGTCGGATGGAACCGGATCTCTGAAGTCTGCATGGTCATAGCTGCACGTAGCGCGTCAGCCAGGACTGCGCCTGGGCCGGGCGCAGCTTGACGCCGCGAAGGCCGCGACGGGCCAGACCAGCCAGTACAAGCCCGGTCAGCACCGGTGTCACCGCCGCGCTGAGCGGAGCGTCGGCGCCGTACGGTCGCTCGTGCAGCAACAGGATTGCGCGGAGCAGCCGGCGATGCGCCAGCACCGGGGCCGCCGCGACCGCACATCGCTGCCGCAACTCGGTCTCGTTGGAACAGTTCTGGGCCAAGCGGTGATCCTCGAAGCCGAAGCGCCAGAACGCGAGCTGCGCGGTCGGTCGCCAGGCGCGAATGGCGTGGTGCATGCGTGCGCTGCGGCGACCGGAAACGTAGGGCAGGCGCACCAAATAGGGCTCGGGCGTTGGGCGGAAGCGGCTCAGCAGTGTTTCCGTCCGCGTCATGTCTTGGTGCAGCACGCGTTCGGGCTCATCGGCATAGGCGACGTGGCGCCAACCATGGGCGAACACGTCATGGCCGGCGGCGACCAGGGCGGCGACCAGATACGGCGCCTGCGCGGCCCGTTCGCCGGTTAGGAAGAAGCTGGCGGTGGCATTGTGGCGGCGCAGCAGGTCGATCAGGTCAGGCGTGGTTTCGGGCGTCGGCCCGTCATCGAAGGACAGGCCGACCTCCGCAGCCCCACCAGCCGGCATGTCGCGCAATAACGGCATCCAAGCCCCTGCCGACAGCACGCCGGCCAGGGAGCTTATATTAGTTGAAAGCTGCATTGCGAGATTGCCGCATGGCGTGGCGGGCAGCGGTCACGTCGGCTATGGCGTCGGCGATGCGATCGGCAGCGCTGGCGGGTGTCAGTGTGCTGATGCGCCGGCGTGCCGTCATACGCATGGAAGAGGTCCCGATCGCTGTCGTCGCGAACATCCGGTCGAGGGCATTGAAGGCTGAGGCATCCACAAGCGGGTCGAACACCCAACCGGTGCGGCCTTCCTCCACCAACTCCTCGACAGCTTGGCTATAGATGCTGCCCAGAACCGGCAGGCCCGAGGCGAGCGCCTCGTTGACCACCAGCCCCCATTCGTCACGCATCGAGGGCAGCACCAGCGCGTCGCACTGGGCGTAGAACCCGGCCACCTCGCCGTACTGCACCGCGCCGCAGAGGCGTTGCGTCAGGTTGCCGGGCAGCGTCTGGCCCTCCAACCACGGGCGCAGCGCGCCGTCGCCCAGCCACCAGATCTCGACCGCGCGCGAGGGGTTGGCGCGCGCCCAGGCGGCGAGCTGGGTGGCGAAGCGGCGCACTCCCTTGTGCTCGGTCAGCATGCCCGAATAGAGCAGCCGGGTGCACAACGTCTCCGGCCGTTGCCGCGGGATAGCGGCGAACCGGTCGATGTCCACCGGCTGGTTGATGCGAAAGATGTGCTGGTCCGGCAGACCGAAACGGCGGATGTAGCGGGCCCCGCTTTCGCCGTTCACCAATACGCCGTCGGCACGCCGCAGGATCACCTGCCGCAGCAACAGCCGAAGCGTGCCCCAGGCCTTCTCGGTGTGCTCGGACAGGGTCGCCCAGATCAGCAACGGAACGTCCGGGCGCAGCGTGCAATAGGCCGCGGCCTGCAGGCTACGAGCCCCGAGCTCGCCGGAGATGACGACGTCCGGCGCCCAGCGTCGGAGCTGTTCAAGCGAATCGTAAGGCACGTGCACCTCGCTTCGGCGCGACAAGCCGAACATGTCGCGCCTTTGCGGCCGAAAGGTCAGCGTGCGCTGCACCACCACGTCCAACGATCCCCAGTCCACCACCCAGGAGCGGTCGCGTTCCATACGGGTGCAGACCAGCACACGAAGATCACCCACGCGATCGCGCAGGGCCTCGAGCACCGACACCCGGTAGGGCGCGATAAAATTGGTCAGCAATGCAACGCGCATGATCGACAGTTTTCGTTTCCTGTACCGCTCAGGTCTGCCGTGGACATCGGCGGTCTGGTTATTCGCCCAAGACGTCATACACCGTCGCCACGGCCTCGCCGCCCTGCATTCCTATATGACAGCCGGCCTGGTTCTCGCTCACCCTGCCGATCTGCACCGTGTTGTTGCGCTGGGCACGACAGAGATACTGGCTGGCGCCGTTCTCACGTCCCTGCGGCAGTGCGCTGACTGGCAAGGTGCCCTCGGTGCCAGTGCGCCAACGCGGGATCAACAGCTCGAACCGTTTGGCAACCAGTTCGCGGCGGCCGTCGGTCACGTTGCAACCCAAAGCGGATTGTTTGATCTTGCCGATATGGACTCCGCCACCGGCCGCCGCCCGGCAGATGTACAGCTTATCGCCGTTCTCGCTGCCGCCGGCGATGGCGGTGCCGCCAAGCGACAGCGGTACCGCCGGTGCCCAGGTCATCCAGGGGCTGGCCACCAATGCCTCGTATTGCTCGGCCATGACCTGCTGGCCGCCGAACCCGAAAGTACAGCCGCCGTCACGCACCTCGCCAATCTGCAAGGTGGCGCGCCAGGCGGCCCGGCACGCCACCAGCGGCGTAACCCGGAACGGTGCGTTGGCAGCCAGCATCGGGCTGGCGCCGGCGGGTGATGCGCCGGGCGGAACCTCGCCGATAGACGCCTCGACCCAAGTCACCATCAGTGTCTCGTAGGGCATCACCTCTATCTCGCGGCCGTCATAGCCGATGTGGCAGCCGTGGAAGTCCGCCCGCACCCGGCCGAGTTGCACCCCACCCTTGTAGGCGCCGCGGCACGGGTAAAGGGGAACTCCCTCTTCGTTCCCGACCTCGACGACGTCCTGCAGAATACGTTCGTTTTCTCCATCTGCCGCCTGCCAGTCGCCTTCAATTGCCTTCCGTTTCGTCAGCTCCCAGTTCGTCGCGTCCCGATTTGTTACCTTTTGGGCCAACGCAATTTTCGGCCCGCTGCCCTTAATAATGTCGTCTTTGTCCACGTCGTTTTTTGTAACATTCTTGGCCATCCAAACGCCGACCGGCGGGCCGGTCGGAGGGTCCAGAACAACCGCTGCCACGGCGCATGCCATCAAGCAAAGGACGACATGGTTCATGACTTCGGACCCGACTGCGCCATCTCCTTGCGCCAGGCCGAAGGTGCTTGGCGGCCAGCGACCTGGCGGATTGCCTGTACCATCCGCTCACCGGCAACGGCCGGGGTCAGCCCCATGATGCGGCGCCGCGCGGCCTCGCGCATAGCGGGCAAGTGCTCGGGCGGAGTGGCGAACACGCGGTCCAGCGCGGCCAGGGTAGAGGTCTCGGTCAGCGGGTCAAACACCCAGCCGTTCCCGCCGTCCTGCACCAACTCCTCGACGGCCTGGCTATAGATACTGCCCAGCACCGGCAATCCGGCGGCCATGGCCTCGTTCACCACTAGGCCCCATTCGTCCAGCAGGGTGGGGAAAAACAGGACGTCGGCGTCGGCGTAGAAGTCTGGCAACGCAGCATAGGGGACGTTGCCCCAGAAACGCTGGGCGATATTGGACGGGAGCGGCGTCGCCTCCAGTTCGGTACGTTGCTCGCCGTCGCCCAGCCACCACACCTCCAGGCCGCGTGCCGGGTTGCGGCGGCCCCATTCAGCCAGCGCCCGGGTAAATCCGGTCAATCCCTTGCGCCCGGTCAGCGAGCCCACGTGCAACAGCCGTGACAGGCTGGTATCCGGCCGTCGCCGAGGTCGGCTGGAGAACAGCGTCACATCGACCGGTTGGTTGATGCGGAAAATCCTCTGGTCCGGCATGCCAAAGCTATGGATATAGCGCGCGCCGCTCTCACCGTTGACCAGTGCGCCGTCGGCCCGGCGCAGGATGGTCCGGCGCGTCAGCTTGCGCAGGCTGCCCCAGCCGCGCTCGCTGTGCTCGGACAACGTTCCCCAGATCAGTAGGGAGCTCTTTGGATGCAGCGCCCGCCAGGCCGCCGCCTGCAGGCTGCGAGCGCCGAGCTCGCCCGAGATCACAGTGCCGGGTGCATAGCGGGAAAGCTGCGGCAGCGTGTCGTAGGGCAGATGGATCTGCAACTGGCGGCTGAACCCGAACTCGTCGCGATAGGGCCGGCGCACGGTGAGATTCCGTTGCACGACGACGTTAAGCGTGCCCCAATCCACTTCCCAGGCGCGATCGCTTTCCATCGGCGTGGAGATGAACACGCGCAGCTCATCCACCCGGTCGCGCAACGCTTCGAGCAGCTTCACCCTGTATGGGGCAATAAAGTTCATCAGCAGCGCGACGCGCATAGATCCTTCTTTCGCTGCTACGCCGGGTTCTTTATTGCAATCTACAGTCGGGTTTTCGTGGCGACCAGGGACCGCCATAACGCTAGCGGCTCAAGTAAAGACGAATCTGGCGTTGGTAGAAGCCGCGATCGCCGAACTTCGCATAGCGGCGGAGGTCCACCATCGACAGCAGCACGCCGGCTACGTTGCCTCCGGCGTCGATCATCTGCCGCAGTGCCGGTTGAACGGCAAGGCGGCGGGTCATCTGCCAGCGCACGACGAACACGATCTTGTCGGCCAGGCGGGCGAGGTTGCGGGTGTCAGACACTGCCAATACGGGGGCAGAATCTAGCACCACGAGATCGAACTCCTTGGACAGCGCGGCAATCAGCTTGCGCATGGCGTCCGAGGCGAACAGGTCGGGCGCCGTCTGGCTGGGTGCCCCGGCGGCGATCAGGCAGGCATCGGACATCTTATCGCGCCACAGCACATCAGCCAGCTCGGCCTCACCGGCGAGGAAATCGGTGAGGCCGGGACTTTGCTTCACCCCGAACGCCTTGTGCAGGCTGGGGCGGCGCAGGTCGCAATCCACCATGGCGACGCGCTTGCCGCAGCTCGCCATCAGCCGCGCCAGCGACAGGGCGGTCGTCGTCTTGCCCTCGTTGGGCAGGGCCGAGGCCAGCAGCACCACCTTGGGCGGCCGGTTCATTCCCGACAGCAGCAAGCTGGTGTACAGGCTGCGCACGCCCTCGCTGTACTGGGAGTCCGGCTGTTCCAGAATATAGCTCTCCGGCACTTGGCGCCGCAGCGCCGAGCGGCCGAGCCAAGGCACCACGCCCAGTGCAGTGACACCCAGCGCACCTTCGACCTGCTCGAGGGTAGAGAAGCCGTGGTCCAGGTGCTCCAGCGCGAACACCAGCAGCACCACCACGATCACGCTGGTGATGAAGAAGATCGGCAGGATCAGCGCCGGATTGGGGAAGGACGGCAGCTCCGGTGCTTCGGCGTGGGAGATGATCTGTGCATCAGGCTGCTGCAGCCCGCTCTCCACGTTAGTCTCCTTCGAGCGCGCGAGCAGTCGACCGTACAATGCGCGGTCGGCATCGGCCTCGTGCTGCAGGGCGCGCAGCTCGATCTCGCCCTGCATGCCGACCCCTACCTCTTGGCGCAGACTCGCGAGCGTGCTCTTAAGATAGTCCTCGCGCATCACAGCGGTGCGAACCTCTTCGCGGAAGTTGTTTGCGGCGCGATCGACCTCCTGGCGCAGGCGCGACTGCACATCGGCAATCTGGGCGCGGACTGCAGCCAGCTTCGGAAAGTTCTCGCCGAAGCTGCGCGATAGCTCGGCCGCGCGCTGCATCAATGCGTTCTCCTGGCCGCGCAGCACCTGGATCTCCGGGGAACCCTGTACTTCTGGCAAGCCCAGAACGCCGCGCGGCGAAGCCAAGGCGGCGCTGGCCACCTTCAGCCGAGCCTCCGCGGTGGCGCGGTTGACATGCGCCTGCATGATTTTCTCGCCCAGCTCGGACGATTGCTCGGCCAGCAGCGTGCCGGTGCGACCCTGCATGATGCCGACCTTCTGTCGATAGGCTTCGACCGCTTGGTCGGCATTGATGACCTGCTCGCGCATTTCACGCACGCGGTCATCGAGCCACTTATGGGCGTGCTCCGTCGCGTCGAGCTTCGAGCGCAGTTGGTTCTCGATATAGTTGTCAGTGACGGCGTTGGCAGCCGCTGCAGCCAAAACGGGGTCCGCACTTTCCACCGACACGCCGATGACCCGGGAACGGCCCTTCGGCGCGACATAGAGGTGGGTCAGAAAAACGTCGGTGGTCCGCGCCAGCGGGTCGCGATTGGCCTCCCCGGTAGGCGGATGGACCGGCAAGGCGGAGCGCCAGGCCACCGGCAGCAGGGTGGCCAATTCCTCCATGCGCTTATTGACGACGGCAACGATCCGCTCACGCAGGGTCGGGTCGCGCCCTGCCAAGCCGCCAGGGTTGAACTCGGTCCGCTGGTCCAGCTCGAGCTTAGCCGTCACCTCGCGGGCAATCCGGCGCGAACGCAGCATCTGCAACTCGCTCTCGATCACGTCGGTGTCGCCGGTCAGGCCGGCCATGACCGCCTTCATATCCATCACCTGCGCCTGACGCGGGCCGATGATGAGCGAGGCTTCGGCGGTGTAACGGGGCGTCACCCTGGAGATCGCGAACAGCGCGATGCCGTTCAGCACGACCAGCACGCCCACGATCAGCCAAACGCGGCGCAGGAACATCTGCCCGATCTGGCCCATCCGAAGCCCCGGCGTTGGCTGGGCGGCCCGCTCGGCGAACATGTTCGCCTCATCGACGATGGGAGTCGCCGTGCCGGGGTCCTGCTGGACAAGCAGGCCGCCGTTATCTCTACGATTATCCAAGCAATCGGTCCCTTCACCGCAACTACTTCGGGCAGACATAAGCAGCCGGCTGATACGATCAGCAGCGAACCAAGGCAATTAACCATTACGCGGCAACGGCAGCTAACTCGCAAAAGAAGTAATCCTTTGTGGCGGACTTTGACTGGCGCCGCTGCTGTTCCTTTTTGCACGTTCCGGTTCATCCGGATGGCTCCTCGGCTGGCCGGCAACCCTATGTTAACTAATCCTTTGCCGAAGCTATAGGCGGGGACCCCATGCAATCTCAGCTTTCGAAGCCCAAACACCCGAGATGCGCGCAGCGATCCGACGGACCCACAGGGCCGGGGACAGTCCTATGACAACCGCGAGCCAGGCCATCCGCAATCAGGATGCTGCCGCCCAAACGCCTGCCGGGCGGGCGGTGAAGGCGGGCGGCAATCCGGTCCGGGCGCTTGCCGACATGCTGCCGCTGGCCGACGGCCTGGTGGTGCTGGCGGCGTCGGCCGCCGCCTACCTGATGCGCTATGGCACCGAGGCGGTGACGCCGGAGATCCCCGCCGTGACGCTGCTGGCGGCGATCCTGTGCGTGAACCTGCTGCGCGCCGGCGGCGCCTATCGCGACCAGCTCAACGATGGCGTGGTGACGCAGATTGCCCGTACGGCGCGGGCCTGGTGCGGCATCTCGCTCGGGCTGGTGCTGCTGGGCTATCTGACCAAGACCTCCGACAGCTTCTCGCGCGCCTGGACGCTGTCGTCGTTCCTGCTGGTGCTGCTCGGCCTGACCAGCCTGCGTGTGGTGATGTCGCTGCTGATGCAGCACTGGCGGCGCACCGGCCGCCTCGCCCGCAATGTCGCGGTGGTGGACCTGTCCGGCAACGGCCAGGCGCTGGCGCATCGCCTGGCCGCGCGCGGGTCGCACGATGTGCGGCTGCTGGGCATCTACCGCGACGGTGCGGCGGCCGATGGCGGTCCCGACATCGTCAGCCTGACTGCCCTGTCGCGCAGCATGCGGATCGACGAGGTCATGGTGATCCCGGCCCGGACGCCCGAGGGCGCGGGCGCCGCCGCGGAGGCATGGGCGCTCGACGGCGCAATGCGGCGCCTGGGCCAAATTCCCGCCCACCTGCACATCTGCCCCGAGCTGCCGTCGTTCGCCATCGCGCCGCGTGCCGTCGCCATGCTGTTCGACACGCCGGTGCTGACCCTGCGCCAGCGGCCGCCGCCTGGCTGGCAGGTGGTGGCCAAGCGGATGGAGGACCTTGCCTTCGGCTTGATACTGCTGGTGCTGCTGGCGCCGGTGATGGCGGTGATCGCCGTGCTGGTGCGCCGCGACAGCCCGGGCCCGATCCTGTTCCGCCAAAGGCGGCTCGGCTTCAACAACAATGAGTTCACCGTCTTCAAGTTTCGCACCATGGTGCACCGGCCCGACGATCCCGACGTGCCGCAGGCGCAGCGCAACGACCCGCGGGTGACGCGGATCGGACGGTTCCTGCGCAGCAAGAGCCTCGACGAGCTGCCGCAGATCTTCAATGTGCTGCGCGGCGACATGTCGCTGGTCGGGCCGCGGCCGCACGCCTTGGCGCACAACGAGAAGTATGCGTCGCTGATCGACGACTATCTCGGCCGCCACCGGATGGCGCCGGGCATTACCGGGTGGGCGCAGGTGAATGGGTTCCGCGGCGAGACCGACACGCTCGAGAAGATGCAGCGCCGCGTCGAGTACGACCTGGCCTACATCGACGGCTGGTCGGTGACGTTCGACCTGAAGATCCTGATGCAGACCGCGCTGTGCGTGATGTTCGACCGCAACGCGTTCTAATCCTATGCAGTGGAACTGGCCGATTTGCCACCGCGGCGGCCGATACGCCCGGCGTGGAACGCCGGCATGGAACAGCAGTCGCCATGCCTGAGAGCAACCGCCAGACAGCGCGCGCGAACCCGCACGGCATGCGGCCAAAACGCGTGCTCATGCTGCACAACTTCTATCGCCAGCCGGGCGGCGAAGACACCTGTTTCTTCGCCGAGGTCGAAATGCTTCGCAAGCAAGGCGATCACGTCGAAACAGTCGAGGTACACAATGACGAAACGTTGCAGATGTCCAGCGCCACGCTGGCAGTCAATACTATTTGGAACCGCCGCTCCTATAACTTGATTGCCCAGCGCATTGCAGAGTCGCGGCCCGATGTTCTGCATTGCCACAACATCTTCCCGTTGCTGTCCCCGTCGGTCTATTATGCGGCGAAGCGGGCGGGCGTGCCGGTGGTGCAGACATTGCACAACTATCGGCTACTTTGCCTGAAAGCGACGTTTTTCCGGGAGGGACGCCTTTGCGAGGCCTGCGTGGGCCAGGCCCTGCCATGGCGCGGGGTCGTGCAGCGCTGCTACCACGACAGCCTCAAGCACAGCGCGTCGGTCGCGAGTCTGCTTGTGCTCCATCGCGTTCTCGGCACCTGGCGCCGCCAGGTCGATCTTTTCGTGGCCGTTTCAGCCTTCACCCGTGCCAAGTTCCTGGAGGGCGGATTCGATCCTGATCGTGTTGTCGTGAAGCCCAACGTCTTGAGCGTCGAGCCCAGTCCCGGACGGGGTGAAGGAGGCTATGCCCTGGTCGTCGGACGCCTGTCTGAGGAAAAGGGACTTGCCACGGTGCTTGCGGCCTGGCGTCAGTCACCTGCCAACCTGCCGCTCCTTATTGTGGGCGACGGTCCATTGCGGGCACTGGAGCAGGACCTTCCGCCCGGCGCGTCCATCCGGTTCCTGGGTCATCGGAGCCGTGACGAGATCTATGCTCTCATGGGCTCGGCAACCTTCCTGATCGCTGCATCAGAGTGGTATGAGACATTTGGCATGTCGATCCTCGAGGCGTTCGCTTGTGGCACGCCTGTCATCGCTGCAAAGATCGGCGCATATACCGAACTAGTGGAGGAGAACGTCACCGGGTTGCTGTTTCAACCCGGCGACGCCGATAGTCTGCAAAATGCCGTGGATCGCATCACCGCATCACCGCACCGCCTGCAGGCGATGCGGCAGGCGGTGCGAGAACGTTTCGAGGAGCGCTTTAGTCAGAGGCAGAACTACGGCGTGCTCATCGCCGCTTATGCGGCGGCCGAACAGGCAATGCACGCCCGAAAGACCGCTGCCTGACGCAACTCCGCCTACCCACGGTTTAAGGCAACGAGCAGCCCGGAAGTCGGCTAATACCAATGCGGGGTCGTTGGAGCGAGCCCGATCGCGACTTGGTTGATGGGTTTGAAGCCTATTGCCGATGCGGCCGAGCCTGAGCCCAGTCCATAATTCCCACTTGGCGCGTCGGCAAACATTGGATCGCCGACATGCGGGTTACTGTCCTTCAGGGGTGATAAGGTCGTCATCGCCTGGCCATGGATGTTGTAATACAAGTTGTCGGAAACTGCGCCGGTCCCGTCATATGACAGGAAGATGCCCGGCGAGCTCGTTGCAGCCGAATAGATGATATTCTTAGTTGCCGAGTTGCCGGACATCGCGGCGATCGGACCGTTGGCGTTGGACTGAAACAGTCCGGCTCCGACATTCAGGGCGGATCGCGATCCCAGGTCGAAGATGTTGTTGGACAAGGTGTTGTTCTCGCCACCATGGATGAGGAAAGCGAAATTACCATTTGTTACAATATTGTTGGTCACGGAAACGCCGCTTGCGAAGTCATCGAGGTAGATCCCGACACTGAGGCCGGTGATCGGCGATGTGGCGAGGCTCACCGAGTTGTTATTAACAAGTGTATGCGTATCAATTCCGGTCCGGCCGAGGATGTAGATACCGCCAGAGTCGTCCGATTGCGGAGAGCTGTTCGCGTTGACAACGGAGTTGTAGGCGATCGTGTTGCCGACGTTGAGGTTCAGTGCCGCGTTCGTCACCTCCCAGTTTTCCACGGCGATACCGGCGCCCCCGGTGTTCTCAATGAGGTTGTGCGTGATCGTGTTGTGGTTGGCTCCCGAAAGCCAAATCCCGGCGCTCCCGGTGCCGGTGCCGGACGGGCTTACTCCGTTGATGCGATTGCTATCGATCGTATTATTGTCGCTGCCAAGCGAGAGGCTCACGCCAGCCGCGACGGAATTGTCGAACTCATTGCCGGCGATCACGTTGCCGCCAGAACCGTCCAGCCCGACCCCTCGGTCGTTGTTTGCAAATAGGTTGCCCACAATCCGGTTGGACGTCGCGTTGACCAGCAACACTGCTGCATTTGAGTAACCAGGCGTGGTGTTCTCGAAGGTCAACCCTTGTAGGGTCACGTTCTGGGTTCCGTTCAGGGTAACCAGATTGACCAGTCCCCACGGTCCACCGTTCAATACCGGCCTTGCCGCCGGTGCGGCGATGAACGACATGCCGTTATCGGCAGAGGTCAGTCGCAGAGACGCCGTAAGATTATAGGTGCCGTCCTCGACGCAGGTGGTCCGGATGGTGCTGTGCTCCATTGCGGCCTGGGCGCGTCTAAGCGTCGCGAATGGGTGCGCAGCACTGCCATCGCCGCCGTCATCACCGACGGCAGAAACGTAATAGCTAGCGGCATGTGGGAGGCTCGACGTTGAGAAGATGTTGGCCGGCAACGCGAAATCCGCGGTTCCAGCCCAGATCATGTTGCCGGACCCGGCAATAGCGTTCTGGCCGGCCGGCCTATAGGTCTCATAGCTGCTATTGGCAGCGAACATTTGGCCGTTCACCGCGAGGGATTGCAGGTTCAGGTTGCGGTCCTGGCCGTTGATGACGGTGTCATTGTCATAGACGACCTGGATGTCGTGCATCTGACCAGCCGCAAGGGCGGTGTGCAAGGTGTAGCCCTGCAGCGTAGTCCCCACGGTGGCGTTGCCGACCGTTTTGCCGTCCACGATCAGATTGAAATGCGCGCCGACGCCGGCAGCAAGGGTTGCCGATGCGTTGACCACGACCGTATCGGGGCCGCTGCCCATGACCGACGGCGGAGGCATGGGAAAATAGCTAATGGGCAGTGCGAAATCAGCGATGCCGCCCCAGTACATGCTGCCCGAGCCCGCGATCGATGCCTGCCCGACGGGGCGGTAGCTTTCGTAAGGGCTGCTGGCGTCGACAACCTGGCCATCGACGGCGATGGACTGCAGATTGAGGTTGCGGTCCTGGCCGTTGATGACGGTGTCGTTGTCGTAAACAACCTGGATATCGTGTGCCCGGCCCGGTGCAAGCGTGGTGCGGAAGCCATAACCGCTCAAGCCGGCGCCGACTGTTGCGCTCCCAACCGTCGTGCCGTCCACGACCAGGTTAAAATGTGCTCCTATGCCTCCGGCCAGCGTCGCCGACGCTGTGACCATGATCGTGTTCGGACCAGTGCCTTTGATGATCTGCGGAACAGCCATGCTCATTTTTACCCATTTTGGTTGAGCATGATCGCTCAAATTTCTCCTACCAGTTGATGATTGCTCACGTAAACGTGATTCTAAATCTTCCGTGATATGAAAAGTTAGGCCAGCAGCCGCGCTGCAGCACAGCCACAGCAGCGCAGCGAAAGCGCCATCCCGGACAACGCGCTCTGCTGATGAGGTCATGATTTCACGATGCCATCTGTTCGTGGCGTCGCTTGGGAAACGACAGCCGTTGGTGTGCCACTGGTTCGTCCGGCAGCTCCGGTAAAGCGTCTGCCGGGCCTACTTCCGAAGGCGTAGGTCGCCGCTGCATATCCAGAATGGCCAGCGCGCTCGCCTTTTGCGCTCTGTAATCCGCGCAGTGGTTTCGGACACATTGGCCTCCACCGGTCTAGTGCACAGAAATCCTGTGCGGGATCGCCGTCATCCCGTTCGAAGGAGATTTCATGCCCAGCAGCTATCACCCGGAGGCCACTTCTGCAGCCGTTGAAGGCCACGTTCTCGTCACAGGCGGCGGAGGCTTCATCGGCGGCCACCTGGTTGCAGCCCTGCGCGACGAAGGGCGCAGCGTCGTCGCCGTGGACCGCAAGCCGCTGCACGAATGGTATCAAGTGCTGCCCGGCGTCGAAAGCATCCAGGCCGATTTATCGCAGGCCGATGCGTGCCGCAAGGCAGTGCGGGGCGTCGCCACGATCTACAACCTCGCTGCCGACATGGGCGGCATGGGCTTCATCGAAACTCACAAGGCCGAGTGCATGCTCTCGGTGCTGATCAACACGAACATGCTGGTCGCCGCGCGCGAGGCGCACGTGCGCCGCTTTTTCTTCAGCTCGTCAGCCTGCGTCTATGCCGCCGACAAGCAAACCAACGCCGAGGTGGTCGCGCTGAAGGAGACCGACGCCTACCCCGCTATGCCGGAGGACGGCTATGGCTGGGAGAAGCTGTTCAGCGAGCGGATGTGCCGCCATTTTTCCGAGGATTACGGCATCGTCACTAGGGTTGCGCGCTACCACAACGTCTATGGCCCTAATGGCACGTTCGATGGCGGCCGCGAGAAGGCACCGGCGGCGATCTGCCGCAAGGTGATCGAAGCCAAGCTGAGCGGCGATCACGGCATCGATATCTGGGGCGACGGCCACCAGACCCGCAGCTTCATGTACATCGACGACTGCGTCGAAGGCACCCGCCGGCTGATGGACAGCGACGTCACGATGCCGGTCAACCTCGGCAGCAGCGAGCTCGTCTCGATCAACCAGCTCGTTGACATCGTCGAGGACATTGCCGGGCTGCGGCTGCGGCGCCACTACCTGCTTGATGCGCCGAAGGGCGTGCGCGGACGCAACAGCGACAACACGCTGATCCAGGAGATGCTCGGCTGGGAGCCGTCGATCTCGTTGCGGGAAGGGCTTGAGGCCACCTATCGCTGGATCCACGACCAGGTCGCCGGCGGGCGCACGGATCGTAGCTTGAAGATTGCTGCCGCCGCTCAATGAGGGCCGCTCAGTGCGGGCCGCCTGTTTAAGGCTGGGCCAACAGGATCAGGAGGACCGCGATGGGCCGGCGCTGCTCCGTCGTGGGCATAGAGGAATGGCATGCTGCTAAGGGAAAACGTGCTGGGCATCGGCGTCAGCGCAGTCAATATGGAGACCGCCATTCGGACCATCGGCGAATGGGTGGACCGGCGCGAACGCCACTATGTCTGCGTCACCGGCGTGCACGGCGTCATGGAAAGCCAGCGCTCGCCCAAGTTGCAGCGCATCCATAACGAAGCCGGGATGGTGACGCCAGATGGAATGCCGCTGGCCTGGCTGCTGCGGCTCAGCGGGCGGGTCGGCACTGACCGGGTCTGCGGCCCGGAGTTGATGCCGCGGCTGTTCGTGGAGTCGCAGGCGCGCGGCGACCGCCACTATTTGTATGGCGCCACGGCAGAGACGCTTGAGCGGCTGCGCCAGCGGCTTGCGCTGATCGCGCCAGGCGCCAGCGTGGTCGGCACCTATGCCCCGCCGTTCCGCCCATTGACGCCGGACGAGGACGCGGAGGTGGTGGCGCATATTAACTCCTGTCAGCCCGACATCGTTTGGGTTGGGCTGAGCACGCCCAAGCAGGAATTGTGGATGGCGGCGCATCGCGGGCGGCTGGAGGCGCAGGTGCTTATCGGCGTCGGCGCCGCGTTCGACATCCAAGCCGGCGTGATCGACCGTGCCCCGAACTTCTTGCGCCGGACCGGCTTCGAATGGACGTACCGGCTGTTCAAGGAGCCGCGCCGGCTGTGGCGCCGCTATCTGGCCAACAATCCGCGTTTCATCGCATTAGTGATCATGCAGAAGGCAGGGTTGCGGATAGTGCCGTTGTCGCCACAGCCTTAGGCGGCCAGGTCGCAAAGCATTGAGTTTCGACACGTGGTGCAGTCAGCGTCACGGGCAGGCAGCCGAGACCGTGCAGCAGACTATCGTGTCTGCGCCCGGCATTGCTGAGCTGACTTAGCCGGCACCGACCAGACGGGGCGGGAGGTCACGCGGAGTAGGGCTGGTCGGATGATCTGACGATGATATTTGAACTTGTCCCTATTCTAACTCCCAAGCCGATCGTCGAGCCGGGACCCTGGGCCGCCATCTCCTCGGGCGTGAAGCAGTGGTTCATGGCCCAGATTGCCACCTGTGTCCGGTTTGCTGCGCGCACTTTCCGCATCAGGCCCTTGACGTGCACCTTCACGGTCGTCTCGGCGATCTTGAGATCGCGGGCGATGGCCTTGTTGGAGTAGCCCTTAACCAGATAGCGTACGATTTGGCTTTCGCGCTCCGATAAAGGCAGCGTGTTCGACCGTTCCGCCAGCGTGGCCGAGCCAGGCGGTGCGCTTGCCATGCTGCTGACCGACCGCAACGGAGCGAACGGCACCAAGTTCGAAACCTCGTCGGTGCTCCGCTCTTCGTCTTGCTTGAAACTTTTCGGTTCGCCGGCCTCAGCCTCGACTTTCGGTTCGGCCGCGACCGCGGCTAGCAGATGGCTCATAGGTGCAAGGAATACTTGCTGACTCTGCATGACCAGATCGAGCGAAGCCTGCAGCACGCCGGTAGAAATATTATTGGTGAGGACGGCATCGACTCCGGCGCGCATAGCTTGCAGGAACTCCGCCGAGGACAGCGAGGCAGCCAACGCGACAAGCTTGATGGATGGAAAACGACGGCGGCTCAGTTCGATTTGGACGAGGCCGGCTTCCATGCCTTCCCCGGGTTCAAGCGTCAGGATGATCAGATCGGCAGGCATGTCTCCGGCGGTCTTTTCGATTGCCTCAGCCAAGTCCTTGCCATCCCCGCTGATTGTGAAGCGGGCTTTTAGCAGCAACTGCCTTAGTCCTTCACGAAACAATCGGTTGGGATCTACGATTATTATATTGCCTCGCGCCATTTTAATGCCTCTCAGCTTCGTCTAATTAGTTCGTCTAGTCTTTAATTTAGGCGGCAACTGCGAAGCCCGAGACGAACTGGTTGACTCAAATCGAGCCATCACGATAATGTCTCATTATAGCTGCACATCTCAAAAATTTTAAACTGCTCAATCCAATGCAAATATCATGCCTGAATGTGGCTTTAGCGAATTGCTGCAAGTTGTCGAATCAAAAGATTACCATTATTAAGTTGTCGTAACGTTTTGCGCAGCGAACTATAATTCCGAAAACGTTATCGACATCTCAAATTTAGTACCTAGTATCCAACATCTGTATTTTACTGCGCTGTGCCCAATGTCACAGCCAGAGACTTGGACGTTAGTTCGAGAATGCACAATTCTGTGAAGATAGTAAAATGCCTGAACTTGATAGGCGAACATAAAGCTTCAGTTGTTTATTAAAAAGATTTGATCAACCTTCACGCGTTATCTATGTTGATGCTACCGTTATGCCAGTCAGAATGTCGTCTCCGTCGGCTAAAAACCGGTTTGTTAAAGCCTTGTTGCTCACATGGCTGCATTCCACCAACAGCTATACCCGGGCAAGGCCATCTTGGATGTCGTTCACACATAAAAAACGCCGCGGGATATCGCGATCACCGCGAGCGTGGCAGCGGCCACTAGCACCGCTTGCATGTTGCGGGGCAGAATGCCAAAAGGTCAGGTCAAAACAATCGCATCACTTACGCTAAAACGCCGCCAACTGCGACATTTATGATGGTGTAATCGTCCGGCGCCTTACCTATTGCAATGCAGCCATTTTAGCTTGCGTCCTGACGACGCGAAACCAATCCATTTTGCTACTCGTCCGGATGGCCGCCTCGCTTAGGCCAACGCAGCCGCAGCCCAGGGCCGATGCGAGCGAGCCGGCTCCGGCCAAATTGAGATGATCATGAACACCAGCGTCAACACCGTGGGCGTGGTGCCGAGCGCATCCGTATCGGAAACACTGGAAACCAAGATTGCCACAACGAAATAGGTAACGATAGGGACCGGGCGGGTCAGGAATCGCACGCTCATCCAGATCAGCAAGCCAACCATCGGTGATGTGCCGATAAAGCCGACAGACAGCAGGTTTTGCAGAAATAGATTGTGCGCGTTGTCAACCATCAACCCATTTGTAAAACCGTAATTCTGTCCCAAAATGACTTTGCCGGAATTGTAGCCCCAGCCGAGCCACGGCTGCTCCAGCACTTTGCGCCAGACGAAATCCCAGATCTCAAGCCGGCCGGTCAGCGTGTAGATCTCGGTCGGGTCGCCTGACCGGCTGAAATGGCTGCCAAGCGAATCCAACACATGCGGTTGGCTTTGCGAGGCGATGTAGGCGATCAGAACCGTCACGGTGCCTCCTGCCAGCGCCCAGCGCGAGCGCGACAGGATCACCGCGGCGACGCCGACCGCTATGGCGATCATGCCCGTGCGAGCATCGCTGGCCATCAGCGTGGCCGCGCCGATCCCTCCCAGAAAAGCCGCAGTCAGCAACCGGCATCGCCCGGCGTGCCACAGCAGAAATGCGGCGCCGATATCCTTGATGCAGACCGAGCCGAGGTTGTTGGCCTGTCCGGCGATGCCGCACATCCGGTAGTAGATCCCGCCATAGGTCCAGGCGACGGATGTGCCGAGGGCGGGATAGGCGTAGAAAACCACCCATCCGACCAGGCAGAACGCGGTCAGCGTCAACGACAAGGTCCACAGGAATTGGGCTTCGGAAAGTTTCGTGATTACGGCGAAAGAGAAGGCGAACAGGCACAACAGCGCGAAAGCGCAGCCCAGGCTATAGCCGGGGACTGGCGAGTAGATGCACGAGATCAACGCGAAGAAGATGTAGGCCAGCCAGCAGGCCGAGCCAGGCCGGCTCAGCAGCTTGTCCAAGGGCGGCATGTGGCCAGCGCCGATTACCCCTGCACCGGCCCAGACTGCAAACTTCAGCAGGCTCTGCCAGTCCGTGTCGATGTCACCCGCGTCGCGAACCCGGAACTGGCCGTCAGTCAGGAACACCACAACGGCAAGATAAGTGATGATAGCCGCGGGCGACCCCGCGAACGCCGCCGCCACGATCCAGCCTGCGATGCCCAGCAGCACCACGCCCAGCGGGATGAACGCGGCCCAGGGTGCGGTGGGAGCATAGCCGAGGGTCGCGAACAGGCTTGTTCCCACTACGCCGATGGCCGCCGCTACCAGGGCCGTCTCGCGTACGTTGAACGGCCACGGCTTTCCGGCTCCGATACCTGACCATTCCGACAGCCTCATGCCCGCCAGCCCTTCATGCCTGCCGACTGAAAGCCTGCCGGATATGTCTCGTAATACTGCCGGTGGCCAGGCAGCACGACAGTCTATTTGCACTGCTCGCCTGCCCATTCGGATGACCTACCCGTTTGGATCGCAAGGCGCGCTATGCGGCGGACCGGGGTATTGCACGTCGGGCTTGCTGCAGGTCGGCGGCACGCGCGGAGCCGGCGTAGGCGTGCCGCACGTATGCCTCGGTGGCCTCCATGCCGCGCGCGAGGTCGAATTGTGGCTCGTAGCCCAGCAGACGCCGCGCTTTATCGATGCGCACATGGCACCGCGCTGCATAGAGCGCGTATTTGGCGCTATTCGGCAAGTACACCCGGCGCCCACGCACCATCCGGCGTGCCCGCTGCACCAGCAGGTTCAGCCGTGAGCGGCCAGCCGCGCCCAGCCGCGTGGCGATCAAACGTTTCAACGCGCCGGCCATGCTTGGGCGGGACGCGTGATCTCCGCCGATAACAGGTTGGACGGCTGGCACCGGCAAGTCTGCCAGCCGCAGCGAGTGGACCCCGAGCATGCGTTCATAGGCGCCCAAAAACTCCCGCCACGCGACCGGGGCGGCGCCGCTGATCAGGAAACGCTCGCCAGAGGCAATGTCCGCGGTCAGCGCAGCGATCGCAGCTTGGCAGACATCGTCCACGAACACGGCGTTGCACAGTCCCTCGCCCTGGGCAGGCAGCACCACTTCGCCGGTCAGCAGCTCGCGCACCGGACTATCGGTCCATGCGCCCCCTTCCGGGCCATAGACTATGGTCGGCTGCAGGATCGCGAGGTCGAGGCCGCGGTCGCGGACACATGACAGCAGCGCCTGCTCGATGGCGATTTTGGTGCTCTTGTAGGCGTCGCCGTCCGCCACGGCAGGGGCGCCTTCGTCGAGCGCCCCGTCCGGAAACGGCTCGTGGACGACGGCACTGCTGAGATGGACCAGGCGAACCCCGGTCAGGACCGCGGCTTCGGCCAGCACTTGGGCGATCGCAAGATTGGCTGGCAGGTCGTAGTTGTCGAAAGCGCAATGGACCACGGCGTGGCAGCCCTGCAGGGCCGCCCGGACCTGCGCCGGATCGTCCAACCGGGCAAGCGTGGCAGCAGCCTGGCCGGGAATGCGGCGGCGAGCCAGCACCAGGACTTCGGCCATGCCGGGCTGCGAGGCGAGTAGGGTCGCCAGCCGCCCGCCGATGAAGCCGCTCGCGCCGGTCACGGCTACGCGCAGCCCATCCTTGGCCGGACGCCGCGCGATCACCCGGCGATCCCGATGGCCAGGCCGGCCAGCGCCGCGCAGCACGCTATCGTCACGCCGAGCAGCTTGGCCGCATCGGCGGCGCGCAAGATCTTCGCATGCGTCAATACGGCGAGCTGCATGGCGACCAACGGCACGGCGCTGACGGTGGACGCCCAGGCCGCGCCGTCGCTGCCGGCCAAGTGATAGAGGCCGAACACCGCCGCCCCGAGCAGGACGGTGGCTGCGGGATAGACAACCGCCCCGTCGATCCACGGCCGATGGCCGCCAGACAGCGAGACCGGCATCAGCCAGGACGCCAGCACGAGCGGCGGCACCGCCGCCAGCAGGATGCGCGCGCTTCCTACGCTGTGCAGGTATAGCGGGTAGATCAGGCTGACGAGCATCCCGGCCAGTACGACTCCGACGGCCATCAGGGCCGTCATGGCGCCGACCAGCCGGATGCAGTCGCCGGACAGCCGCCTGGACACCTCGTACGGTCCGCCTGCAGCCAGGCGTTCGGCGATGCGGGGATAGTAGAATGCGCTGCCGCCAGCGGCGGAGCCGACAAGCAGCGCAAAGATGTTGGCGCTGAAGGCGAACTGGCCGAACTGCTCGGGCTCAATCAGCATTGCGGCGAACCAGCGATTGGAGGTCAAGTAGAACGCCCAGATGAACGAGGTGGCGAAAAACGGGATGCCTCGCATCACCAGTGAGGCCGCCTCGGCGAAGCCTGGGCGCAGGGCCAGGCGTACCGGCATACGCAGATGGAACAAGCCGCCGAACGCCGCATACCATAGTGCTAGGGCGCCGAAGCAGCCTAATAGGCCGCCGGCGACCATGCCGCCGGGTCGGGCGATCACCAGGCCTAACGACAGCGTCGAGCAGCAGATCGCATAGTTCCGCCGCGCCGAGCGGGCCCGCCATACGCAAAGCGGTCCCATTGAGAGCATATAAAGGATGCCGGCCAGGGCCGACAGCAGCCCCGCCGTCAGGCCGAACGGCAGTTTGCCAAGTGCAGCTAGCGCCACCAGAACCAGCGCCGCGGCCACATAGGCGGCCACTCCAACATAGAGGCGCAGCCACAGCAGTCGCTGGCCGACCGCCTCGGCCTCCTCCGGCCGCCCGGTTGCCAGCAAGGGCGGGATCCACCGATCGGCGAGCTGCGAGGCCCCGAGGTCGAAGATCAGCCCGTACTGGAACAGGGTGACGACCAGCGAGTATTCGCCGAATGCGCGCGGCGCCATCAGGGTCGGCAACAGCATCCCGACCAGCGCGTTGAGCAGGATCACCACTGGGATAAGGCTGCCGAACACCACTGGGCGGCCCAGCAGCGCCAGCAGCGGTCCAGTGCCCGCCGGCCGGATCGCGCGCGCGGCGGCGGATGGGCTGGCCGTTGTCATCGCGTCACGTCCCATCAGCTCAAGGTCCAGCCGCCCTCGCGAGCACCGCCGCCGCGTCCGGGCGCGCCCCTGCCGTCGCTTGCTGCGCCAACTCGTCCCTGAGCCGCTCGGCGAGCCGCAGCGCCATGGCGATCAGCGTCAGGGTGGGGTTGGCGGCGCCGGAGGTCGGGAATACCGAGCTGCCGGCAATATACAGGCCGTGCACGCCGAACACCTGGCAATCGGTATCGACCACACCCTCCTCGGGCCGCTGCGCCATGCGGGTGGTGCCGGCCGGGTGGTAGGAATCGATCAGCACGGAGGCGGGCGGTTCCTTCTGCGCCAGCCAGTCCGCCGGGCGCACCTCGCCCAGCCCGAGCCGGGTAAACTCCTCCTGCACACAGCGGGTGAACACGCGCAACGTCTTCCACACCGACGCGTCCAGCCGCCAGTCCACCTTGACCCGGCGCAGGCCCAACGCGTCGCGGCTGTCGCCGAGGGTGACGCGGCTGTCCGGCGTTGGGGCCTGCTCGGTGAACGCCTCCAAGTAGATCCGGCGCGGCTTCGTGGCCGGAGAGAGGCCCCAGGCCATTAGCCGCCAACCGGTGACGGCGAGGTCGGGTGACCCCCGGCCGAGGGCAGCGAGCTTGCGCCGCAACCCTGGTGGCCGGCGGCGGGCGCGGAGGTCGCTGAACAGCTCGCGTACGGCCTGCATGCCGGAACCGGGCTCATACTCGTACTCCAGCCGGCCCACGCAGTTCAGCACCTGCTCGCTGCGCTGTGCCGCCTCGCTCAGGGCCAGCTTGGGCAGGTAGTGCGCGCGGCGGCCGTATAGCATGTTCCAATGGTCCTGCAGCCGCCGTGGGTTCGTGGTGACGATCTCCGCGGAGCGTCCGCATGGATGGTCTTGCAGGAAGCGGCCGACCAGATCGTGGCTGTTGCCCAGCCCCTTGGCATGAGGACCTTGTGCATCAGGGCCGTCCGGAGAAGCCTGGTTGGACAGCAGCAGCAGCCGCGCATTCTCGATGCCGCCGGCGCACAACACCACGCGCCTTGCGGTTATCTGCCCTTCCCGGCCGGCGAGGTCGCGGAACACGACCTGCCGGATCTGCGTGCCGGAAGCGTCGGTGTTCAGGCGGACGGTGTTGGCATGGAGCAGCACCCGGATGTTCGCCGCCGCGGCCAGCTCGGCGCGAAATCGCTGGCCGAGATCGGGTTGACGGATGAACACGCCGTGTATGGCCATTAGGCGGTCGGCATCCAAATCAAGCGGATCGAGGCCAAACCGCTGCCAGACCGGCTCGTCGAACGCTTCAGGAGCGATATTCAGCCGCTGTTTGGCCCGGTCGTAGTACGGGGCGAGGTCGGCGCGGGTGATCGGCCAGCCGCTGTATTCCACCCAAGGGCGGACCTCGAAGTCGATTGGATCGAGCGGGATGCACTGCCCGCCCCACAGGGTGGTGGTGCCGCCGAACACGCGGGCGCGACCGGCCTGCAAGCCGCGGAATGGCCGCTCGACCTCGCCGCCATACATGTCCTGAGTGTCGTCGCGAGTGGTCCAGCCGCCGCTTTCGACCAGGACGACCTGCGTGCTGGTCCCCAGGAACTCACGCGCGATCATCAGCCCGGCCGCTCCGGCGCCTACGATGCACAAATCAGCCGCAAGACCAGCCCCATCGGCAAGATGGTCGATTTCAGTAATCAAGTGGCGCAATCCCGCTGTTCGTTGTCGCAGTTTCGTTGTCGTAGCTACGCAAGAAGCGCACCGTTAAACCAGGCAACCATGAAAGTCTCGGCTGCTCAAACGTCTATTTCGAAGTACTGCTGGTCACGCGCTGCGCTGCAGGTCGAGCACCTGGAAACCGCCAGCCATCGGACGACCCTGTGCGGCTAGGCGCCTCGAGGGCTTCGGTCTTGGAACAGCCACGTGCAACCCTGGGAGAAGCGGTGCCAGCACGTCGAAGTCGGCGCCCGCCTATTCTTGGCCGTCGCCCAAGTCCTCGTGCCAGGTCCGGCCGTCCCGTTCGATCAGCGCGATCGCCGCGGTCGGCCCCCAGCTTCCGGCGGCGTACGGCCGCGGCCGCTCCCCCCGGCTGCCCCAGGCGTCCATGATCGGCGTCACCCATTGCCAGGCTGCCTCGACCTCGTCCCGCCGCATGAACAGCGTGGAGTTGCCCCGCACCGTATCCATCAGCAGCCGCTCATAGGCATCCGGGAACCGGCCGCCGAAGGTCTTCTCGTAGCTGATGTCGAGCCCGGTGGGACGGAGCTGCAGGCCGCCAGGTCCGGGCTCCTTGGTCATCATCTCAAGCCGCATGCCCTCCTCGGGCTGCAGGCGGATGATCAGCTTGTTGGCCTCCAGCGTATGCTCGCGCGGGAAGATGGAGAACGGCAGGCTGCGGAACTGCACCACGATCTCGGACACCTTCTGCGGCATCCGCTTGCCGGTGCGCAGGTAGAACGGCACGCCGGCCCAGCGTCGGCTGTTCAGCTCGGCCTTGATCGCGACGAAGGTCTCGATCTCGCTCTCGTTGTGGCCGAGGTCGGCGAGGTAGCCCGGGACTGGCTGCCCGTTGACCGCGCCAGCGGTATACTGGCCGCGCACGGTCAACGTCGGCACCTCGTACGGCTCGGGCGGACGCAGGCTGCGCAGCACCTTCAGCTTCTCGTCGCGCACCGCGTCGGCCTGCAGCGACACCGGCTGCTCCATCGCCAGCAGGCAAAGGAGCTGCAGCAGATGGTTCTGCACCATGTCGCGCAGCGCGCCCGAGTGGTCGTAATAACCGCCGCGCCCCTCGACGCCCACGGTCTCGGCCACGGTGATCTGCACGTGGTCGATGACATCGGCATTCCACAGCCGCTCGAAGATCGTGTTGGCAAAGCGCAGCGCCAGCAGGTTCTGCACCGTCTCCTTGCCGAGAAAATGGTCGATGCGGAAGGTGCGCGCCTCGGGGAAACAGCGCCCGACCTCGTCGTTGATGGCCTGGGCGGATTCGAGGTCGCGGCCGATCGGCTTCTCCAGCACGACCCGGGCGTCGTTCTGGTTAAGGCCGTTGCGCGCCAAGGCATCGCAGATTGGGCCGAACAGGTCCGGCGACGTGGCGAGATAGAACACCCGGATCCGCTCGTTCGACAGCAGCGCCTGCAGCTCGGACCAGTCCTGCTCCGGCGCCGCCGCGTCCAGCCGGGCGTAGTGCAGCATCTCGTAGAAGCCTGTCTCGGCGGGATCGTGCAGGTCCGCTGCCTCGACGTAGTGGCGCAGCGCGTCCGCCGCCCGGCCGCGATAGGCAGCGCTCGACAGGTCGGACCGGGCCACGGCGATGATCCGGGACTCTGCCGGGATTTGGCCGTCGAGGAACCGGTGGTACAGCGCCGGCAGCAGCTTGCGCAGCGTCAGGTCGCCAGTGCCGCCGAAGATGACGAAATCGAACGGCGGAACGGGGATGATCTTCGACATCGGGCAGTATGCCTGCAGTGGTGACCGGACCGGGTTAGCACGCCGGCGGCGCTTGCGGGTCCTAAAACAATCGCCAGGATGCGGATATTGGAACGGATCGGGTCGGCCGGGCCTGCGTTGACCGCGCCGCCCCATCCCGGCCACGATCGTCTGGACGGGCGCACGGCGCGCCATGGAGGCAGGCAGCATGGCGAGTTGGATCAGGTTCGAGCACGCCGGAACGGAAAGCTTCGGCCTGCTCGACCCAGAAAGCGGCCGCATCGAGGTGCATGAGGGCAATCTGTTCAGCAATCCCGCCGCAACCGGGCGGGAATGCCAACTCGACGCGGTGCGGCTGCTGGTGCCGGTCCGCCCAGGCAAGTTCATCGGGCTGTGGAACAACTTCCACGAACTCGCGGCCAAGCTCGGCACCGCCATACCGCAGGAGCCGCTGTTTTTCCTGAAGGCCACAACAAGCCTGCTACCGTCCGGCGGGACGATCCGGCCGCCCGTCGGTTATGCCGGCAAGATCGCCTATGAGGGCGAACTCGGCATCGTCATCGGACAGCAGTGCTGGGCGATCAGCGAGGCCGACGCCGCCGAGGCGATCTTCGGCTACACCTGCGTGAACGACGTGACCGCGCTTGACATCCTCTCGGCCGACCCGTCCTTCCCGCAATGGGCCCGCGCCAAAAGCTGCGACAGCTTCGGCCCCTGCGGCCCGGCCATCGGCACCGGCCTCGACCCGTCCGCGTTACGCATACGCACCCTGCTGAACGGGCGGGAGCGGCAGAACTATCCGGCCGCCGACATGATCCTGCCGCCGGCGCGCATCGTCAGCCTGCTGTCGCGGGAGATGACGCTCGAACCCGGCGACCTGATTGCCTGCGGCACCTCGGTCGGGGTGCTGCCGATGCGGGCCGGCATGGTGGTCGAGGTCGAAATCGACGGGATCGGCACGCTGCGGAACCCAGTGGCGACCCACGAGTAGCCGTTGATTAAGGCACCGCCTCGGACTGCGCGCTGCGGCCGGGCTGGGTCATGGCCTCGCTCGCGGCCTTGGCCTGGCGGTAGCGCAGCGGCCGCAGCACGCCGAGCGCCAGGACCACCACCAGGAAGTTCATCAGCGCCGCCACCACGAACACCGCATACCAACTGCCGGTCGCCGTCTTGATGACGTTGGCGAACGGCACCAGCAGGGCGGAGGTGCCCTTGGCGGTATAGAGCAGGCTGGTGTTCACCGTCGCGTATTTCGGCCCGAACGCGTCCGTGCAGGTGGATGGGAACAGGCTGAAGATCTCGCCCCACGTGAAGAAGATCAGCCCGGCGAACAGCACGAACAGCCACGGGTTGCCGCCGAGCGACCCCAGCAGCAGGTAGGACGCGCCCCCGATGGTGAAGGCGATCACCATCGTCGGCTCGCGGCCGATCTGGTCGGACACCCAGCCGAAGAACGGCCGCGCCGCCCCGTTCATCACGTTGTCCACCACCAGCGCCACCGCCAGGGTCGATGCCCCGAGGAGCAGCGCCGTGTCGGAGATGCCGAAGTCGGACGCGATCAGCGCAAGCTGCGCCGTCGCCATCAGGCCGCTCGACGACACCATGACGAACATTGCATACAGCAGCCAGAACACCGGGCTGCGCAGCATCTGGCGCGGCGTGAAGCTGTACAGCGACTGCGGCAGCTTGCGCGACGGCGACGGCGGCAGCGCCTCGCCGGGGTCGGGGGTGCGCAGCAGCCAGGCGACCGCGACCAGGATGGCGCCCTGGGCGATGCCGAACACCAGGAAGGTATGCTGATAGCCGCTGGACTCGATCATGGCCTTGATCGGAATGACCGTCACCGCAGCACCCGCGCCGAACCCGGCGGCGGTCAGCCCGACCGCAAGCCCGCGCCGGTCGGGGAACCACTTGACCGCGTTGCCGACGCAGGTCGCGTAGATGAACCCCGCGCCGACGCCGGAGACCACCGCCCCAAGATAGAGCATCGCCAGCGACTCGGCGTAGGCGTTGACGACCCAGGCGATGCCGACCAGCACGCCGCCCAGGGCGACGATCAGCTTCGGTCCGCGGCGCGGCCCCAGTAGGTCCACGAGCGCGCCGCCCGCCGGGGTCAGCCAGGTCTCCAGCGCGATGAAGATGCTGAATGCCCACTGGATCTCGGCGACCGACCAGCCGTGCGCCTGCCGGATCGGCTGAACGAACAGCGTCCAGCCATACTGCAAATTGGCGATCAGCATCATGCACACGACGCCGAACACCAGTTGCCACCAGCGGTGCGTCCCTCGCGTTAATTGAGCTTCGGCCGGCATTCCCTTCCCCCCCACGCCGCTAGGGCGCATTTCGGCACCATGCGGGATGCAGGCGCGCCATGGCTAGGCCCACAGCGTACCAACCGGCTTCAGGAACCAGCGATCCGCAGGAGATTGATCACTGTGTCCGGCAGTCCGTCTGGTCCAGCCAGCCCTGCCCGGTCCCCGCCGCCGCGTGGACATCGAACGACAGCCGTAGGAGCTGGTGGTCAGCCGACACCACCGCCTCGGCCGACGACGGCGCGGCGCTCAGCGTGGGATGCCGCAGCACCATGCGCCAGCGCCCCAGCGTTCCAGGTGGCGCATCCTGGGGCGGCGCGACCTGGGCGTCGAAGCGCGCGTCGCGCTTCCAGCCCGGCATGAACACCGGCATCGTGCCGCCCGCGGCCGGCAGCCAGCGGGACCAGTAGAACGCCAGGGCGTATGGCGTGCGGGTCTGCGGCGGCATGGCGGCGCGGGCGAGGTCGAGGTCCGGCCGGCGCTCCGGCTGCGCGGCGGGATAGTCCGGCAGCCAGGGCTCCCCGAAGCGGGAGGGGTCCCAATGGCTGGCGAACGCGGGATGCCGGCGGCGGAACTCGGACAGCGACTTCGACTGCACCCGGCTCGCCAGCAGCCCGTCCGGCCCGCGGACGAACACGTCCCATTGCTGGCGCTTTACCTGGCCGTTGGCGCTGTATCGGTTGTTCACCGCGACCGATTGCAGTTCGCCGCCCCGCCAGGTGCTGATCTCCTCGGCGCGGTACTGGATCGACCAAAGCCACCAGGCTTTGGCGTCGAGGCGCGCGGTGACGGCGACAGTGGTGAGGCCATGCGCCTCGGAGACCTCGGTCCGCACCGCGGCACGGCCGGAGTAGCTGGTCATCCCGGCATAGCGGCAGACCTCCGCCGCCGGTGCCGTGTTCGCGGCAATGCTTGAAAAATCCATGGCGGCCCCCTTCCGGCGAATGCCCAGCCTCGCGAGTGGCTGCCCGGGCCGGGCCGGGTTAGCATGGCGGCATGGAAGAGTCCTCGATGTTCCACGACGGCATGCGTGCCCTGCAGGACGAGTTCGACGGCCGCCGCGTGGCCGACGCCCTCGAACGCCATCGCAAGCACCGCGAGTTCCTGCCCGACGACATTGCCCTGGTGACCTCCGTGCCGTTCTTCTTCGTGGCCTCGCACTGCGGCGAAGCCGTGGATTGCAGCTTCAAGGGCGGGGTGCCGGGCTTCGTCCAGGTGGTCGGGCCGGCCGCGCTGGAGTGGCCGGACTATGACGGGAACTCGATGTACCGCACGCTGGGCAATATCGCCCGCAGCTCGCGGGTCGGGCTGCTGTTCATCCGCTTCGACGGCGCGTCCACCCTGCTGCGCATGACCGGCGACGCCACGCTGGTGCGCGACGCCAGGACGCTGGCGCGCCACCACGGCGCCAAGTCCGTCGTGCGGTTCCAGGCCGACTACGTCTATCCGAACTGCCCCCGCTACATCCCGGAGCTGCAGACGGTCGCCGCCAGCCCGCACCCGCCGGCGCCCGGCGTCACGCCTCCGGCGCCGGCCTGGAAATCCCGCGACTACATCCGCAACAAGCTGCCGGCCGACGACCCGCACCGCAGCGCCGTCGCCAGCCAAGAGCCGCCGCGGCCCTGAGCCGCCGTTAGGCACGGGTCGGCAACTAAACAGGGCTGACCATATTGCAGCCTATCATAACTCTGCTTACTATCTGTGCATGCCGCATGACCCCGACCTGCTGATCCTGCTGAATGACGTCGGCCGCATGCTGCGCACCGAGGCCGACCGCCGCGCCCGCGCGCACGGCATGTCGCGCGCCCAATGGGTGATGCTGATCCGCCTCGACCGCCAGCCCGGCCTCTCGCAAAAGGAGCTTGCCGAGCTGCTGGAGGTCGAGCCGATCACCGTCGCGCGCCTTGCCGACCGGCTGGAAGGCCGTGGCCTGCTGGAGCGCCGGCCCGATCCGTCCGACCGCCGCATCTGGCGCCTGCATCTGCTGCCGGCCGCGCGGCCGGTGCTGGACAAGCTCGCCAGCCACCGCGACGACCTGCTGGCGATGCTGACCGTTCGCCTAGACCCCGAAACCATTGAGATCGTGACGGCCGCCCTGCTGCGCATGCGCTGCACGCTGTCCCGCCGCCCCGAGCTGGAGGAAGCCGTCTGATGTCCGATACCGCTGTTGCAACCCGCGATATTCCCGCGGAGGCGGTGACCCAGCCCCGCCGCCGCTCGAAGCTGCTGCGTCCCGTCCTTATGCTCGGCGGCATCGCCGTCGTGGCGGCGGCGGCGCTCACCTTCTGGATCAACGGCGGCCGGGTCGTCTCGATCGACAACGCCTACGTGCGGGCCGACAAGCTGTCGCTGGCCACCGACGTGTCGGGCCTGGTGGCGGACATCCCGGTGCATGAGGGCCAGGCCGTGCAGCGGGGCGACATCCTGTTCCGCCTCGACGACCGCCAGTTCAGCATCGCGCTGACCGCGGCGCAGGCCAACCTGGAGCAGACCCGCCTGCAGCTTGACGCCATGCAGCGCGACTACGAGCGCATGCTGCGCGACGTCGCCGCCAAGCAGGCGCAGGTCGGCATGGACCAGGCGCGCTACGACCGGGTCAATGGCCTGGTCGGCCGCGGCGACATCTCGCGCCAGAGCTTCGACGACGCGCATTTCCAGTTGGTCGCCGACCAGCAGGGCTACGAGTCCGCCAAGGTCGTGGCCGAGGTGCAGCTTGCCAAGCTTGGCGGCGATGCCAAGGCCGACGTCACTACCCTGCCCGCCTATGAGCAGATGGCGGCGCAGGTGGCCGAGGCGCAGCGCCAGCTTGACCACACCGTCGTACGCGCCCCGATGGCCGGCGTCGTCACCGGCGTCGCCGCGCTGCAGCCCGGCGTGTACCTGCCGGGCGGCACCGCCGCCTTCGGCCTGGTCTCGACCGAGAGCGTCTGGGTGGAGGCGAGCCCCAAGGAGACCGAGCTGACCTGGGTCCGCCCCGGCGACCCCGTCAGCCTGACCATCGACACCTACCCCGGCCGCATTTGGACCGGTGCCGTGGACAGCATCGCGCCCTCCAGCGGGTCCGAGTTCTCCATCCTCCCGGCGCAGAACAGTTCCGGCAATTGGGTGAAGGTGGTGCAGCGCATCCCGATGCGGGTCCGCGTGGAGCATAAGGCGGGCGATCCGCCGCTGCGCTCGGGCATGAGCGTCGTCGCCGACGTGGACACCGGACACGTCCGCGCCTGGCGCGACCTGTTCTGAGGCTGAAATGGCGGCAATCGAGACGCCGGAGACGGTCCCGCACCGCAGCCTGATCACCGCCTGCGCGATGGTGGCGACGCTGATGCAGGCGCTGGACAGCACCATCGCCAACGTGGCGCTGCCCTACATGCAGGGCAGCCTGTCCGCCACCAGCGACCAGATCACCTGGGTGCTGACCAGCTACATCGTGGCCGCCGCCATTATGACGGCGCCGGTTGGCTGGCTATCGGCGCGCTTCGGCCGCAAGCCGCTGTTCATCGTCTGCCTGGTGGGCTTCACCGTCGCCTCCATGCTGTGCGGCATCGCGCAATCGCTGGGCGAGATGGTGGTGTTCCGCGTGCTGCAGGGCGTGTTCGGCGCGGCACTCGTGCCGCTCAGCCAATCGACCATGCTGGACATCTACCCGCCGGAACAGCGCGGCTCCGCCATGGCGCTATGGGGCGTCGGCGTGATGGTCGGCCCGATCCTCGGCCCGACCCTGGGCGGCTACCTGACCGACCTGTACAACTGGCGCTGGGTGTTCTACGTGAACCTGCCCTTCGGCATCCTGGCGACCGCCGGCATCGTGCTGTTCCTGCCAAAGTCCGAGCCGCGCGCCGGCATGAAGTTCGATGGCCTGGGCTTCGGCGTGCTGGCGCTCGGCATCGGCGCCTTTCAGCTCATGCTGGACCGCGGCCAGGACCAGGACTGGTTCGGTTCCCGCGAGATCATCATCGAGGCGGTGCTGGGCGGGCTGGGCCTGTATCTGTTCGCGGTCCACCTGATGACAGCGGAAAAGCCGTTCCTCTCGCCGCGGCTGTTCCGCGACCGCAATCTATCGGCGAGTCTCGCCGTTATGTTCACCGTCGGCATGGTCCTGCTCGCCAGCTCGGCGCTGCTGGCGCCCTGGCTGCAGACGCTGGCCGGCTACCCCGTCGCCACCGCCGGGCTGGTGCTGGCGCCGCGCGGCTTCGGCACCATGGCGGCCATGATGCTGTCCGGCAGGCTGTCCGGCAGGGTCGATCCGCGGCTGTTGATGGCGCTCGGCATCGTGCTGCTGTCCTACAGCCTGTGGTCGATGACCGGCTGGACCCCGGACGTCTCGGCGACGACGATCGTGGTGAATACCATCGTCCAGGGCGCCGGGCTGGGCTTCGTGTTCATCCCGCTGCAGCTCGTTGCCTTCGCCACCCTGCCGGCCGACCTGCGCACGGACGGCACGGCCCTGCTGTCGCTGCTGCGCAACGTCGGGAGCGCGGTCGGCGTCTCTGCCTGCTCCGCCCTGCTGGCGCATAACGTGCAGGTCGTGCATTCCGAACTTGCCGCCGGCATCACGCCGTTCAACCCGGCGCTGCACGGCAGCGGCGCCATCCAGATGCTGGCGCCCGCCACCGTCCGCGGCGCCGCGCTGCTGGACCAGATGGTCAACGGCCAAGCCAATATCATCGCCTACCTCGACGACTTCAAAGCGATGCTGTTCGTCACCGCCCCGGCGATCCTGTTGCTGTTGCTGATGCGCCGCCCGGCAGCCACGGCGAAGCCGGACCCGGCGCACTCGGCCGCGCTGGACTAAATTCTAAGGCGTAGCGGCGCGGACGGCGGGGGCACCGGGGAGTTTTTCCTCGCTCGGTCCGTCCATGTTCACGCTATTATTGCTGGACGAGACCGGTATCGGCCCTGACATACAGCCGGACAGCAACACGGCGACGGAGGCGATTACTGGAAATTTCGGCATGTCGTCCCTGTGTAGCCGCATTCCTTGGCAAAAGAGAGATCGGAACAATGCGGGTTCTAGCCCGGTGGGCGCTCCAGGGCACGTTGATTCTCCTGTTGGCGAATCTTTTGCTGGAGCCGGCACCCGCGCTGGCGCAAGCGCCAAGCCTGCATGACGCTGTCCAGGCGGCGTGGGACCGGTTGCCGGATCGCGCCGGGGTCGAGGCGCGCCGTCAGGCCGCCACCGCCCGGATCAATGCTGCCGGCGCCCTGCTGCCAAACGCGCCCTATGCGATCGGCACCTATGTCAACGACAAGGCCGGCAGCAACCAGTACTACGTCACCCACCAGGCCGAGATCGGCACCCCCGTTTGGCTGCCGGGCCAGGGCCGGGCGACACAGGACGCCGCGCGAGCGGAGATCACCAGTTTGGGCGCCGAGGCCGAGGCCGCGCACCTCGCCGTAGCGCTCCAGGTGCTCGACGCCGCAACCCAGGCTTCGTCCAGCGCCAACACGCGGGATGTGGCCCGGCGCCGCCTGCAGTCCGCCCAGGCGCTGGCCGCCGACCTGGGCCGCCGCTTCCGCATTGGCGAGGCCGCACAGTCGGACGCCCTGGCCGCCGACGCCGACGCGGCCTCCGCCAGCATGACGCTCGCTGACGCGCAGGCGCAGTTTGCCGGCGCGCAGGCGCTGCTGGCGTCGCTGACCGGCCAGCCGGCGGTGCCGAGCCTGATTGGCCCGGAGCCGGTGCCGCCCAAGATGGACGCCGTGCGCGACAGCCATCCGCGCCTGATCGCCGCCCGGCGCGTGGCGGAAGCGGCGCAGTCCGCGATGCGGCTGACCCGGATCGAAGGCCGCGACAGCCCGGAGGTCGGCATCCTGGGCGTCAATGAGAAGCAGGGCGGCACCTCGCCGTGGAACACCCGGTTCGGCCTGGTTGTACGCTTCCCGTTCGCCACCGAGGCGCGCAACGCGCCCCGCCTCGCCGCGGCGCAGTCACAGGTCACCACGGCGCAGGTGCAGCTTGTCCAGGCGGAGCGCCAGGTCATGGCCGAGCTGCAGCAAGCGGCGGCGACGCTGGCGGGTGCGCGACTAGGCAGCGCCGCCGCCAGCCGCGCCGCCAGCAGCCTCGTGACCCGGCGCGGGCAGATCGAGCGCGCCTGGCGGACCGGCGAGATGCCGCTCATCGAGGTGGTCCGCGCCAACGCGCTCGCGTTTGATGCGGAACTCGCCCGCGACAAGGCAAGGACCCAGCTTCTCGCGGCGCAGCAGCGCATGCGCATCGCCGAGGGCGTGGTACCATGAGGAGCTGGCGCTACGCCTCACTGCTTTTGCTGATCGCCGTGCCCGCCTGGGCCGCCGACAAGCCAGCGAACAAAGATGCGCCGAAAGACCCGCCCGGCACGGTGCGCATGAGCGCCGACGCCCAGAAGGGCGCCGGGCTGAAAACCGCGCACGCCGAGCGCCGCCGGGTCACCGAGCCGGTGCAGGCGCCCGGCACCATCATGTTCGACGAGCGCCATGTCGCCCGCCTCCGCCCATTCGCCCAGGGCCGCGTGCTGCGCCTGCTGGTGCGGCCAGGCGATGCAGTGGCGGCCGGGCAGCCGCTGGCGGAGCTGGACATCCCCGGCCTGACCGATGCGCGCGACAGCCTGGCCGCGGCGCAGGCGTCGCTGCGCCAGGCGCAGGCCGAGGTGCAGGTGGCGAGCGCGTCGCAGCGGCGGGGCGAGATGCTGGCCCGCGACGGCTCGGTTGCCCGGGCGGAGGCGGAGCGCCGCGGCGCCGAAACCGCCCGCGCCCGCGCCGCCGTCGATACCGCGCGCGCCCAGATGTCCGCGAACGAGGCCCGAGTGGCCCGCCTGTCGCCCGCCCCGGGCGGTGCGCCTGGGACCGGCATGCTCAGCAGTCCGATTGCCGGCGTAGTGGTGAGCCTCAACCTGACCCCGGGCGAGGTCATCGATCCCGCGACCGACGCGCTCACCGTCGCGGACCTGTCGGTGATGCTGGCGCTGATGCAGGTCGCGGAGAAAGACGTGCCGCAGGTCCGGGTGGGCGACGCGGCGGTGGTTCGGCTGACCACCGGGCCGGACCGCGCCTGGCCCGGCCGGGTCGCCGCGGTCGGCGCGGAGCTGGACCCGCGGACCCGCACCCTGCCGGCGCGGGTAGAGCTCGCCAACGCGGACGGCGCGCTGCGGGCCGGCCTGTTCGTGCAGGTGCAAGTCACCAGCGACCAGGGGCGCAGCGGCACCGAGGTCCCGGCGGCGGCGGTGCAGACCATCGACGACAAGCCAATCGCCTTCGTGCGCGCCGGGCCCGACCGGTTCGAGCGGCATGACCTCCAGCTCGGCGTGCAGCGTCCGGACTGGGTGGAGGTGCGCGCCGGCCTGAATGCCGGGGACGAGGTGGTGACGGACGGCGCCTTCGCCCTGAAGTCGATCCTGCAGAAGGATCTCCTGGGCTCCACGGACTGAGGACGAACGCAATGCAGGGTTTCTTCGCTGGTCTGGTGGCCCGGCGCTGGCTGGTGCTGGTATTGGCGCTCGGCGTCGTCGCCGGCGGCGTGCTGAACCTCCGCGGCTTCGCGGTCGATGCGGTGCCCGACATCTCGCCGAAGCAAGTGATGGTGCTGACGCAGGCGACGGGGCTGGGGCCGCTGGAGGTCGAGCGGCTGGTGACGGTGCCGGTCGAGTACTCGATGGCTGGGCTGCCCGGGCTGAAATCGATCCGCTCCACCTCGCGCTTTGGCCTGTCGGCGGTGTACGTGACGTTCCAGGACGCGACCGACCTGCCCGGCGCGCGCTCGATGGTGATGGAGCGGCTGGGCCAGGCACGGCAGACCATGCCGGCCGGCGTCGGCTCGCCGCAGATGGGGCCGATCGCCACCGGGCTGGGCGAGGTCTATCAGTTTGAGGTGCGCGGTCCCGGCCACACGCCGATGGAGCTGCGCCAGATCCTGCAATGGACTATCGCGCCGAAGCTGCGCCTGGTGCCGGGCATCACCGACGTGAACATCTACGGCGGCCAGATGCGGACCTTCGAGGTGCGCATCGGAGCGGACGCGCTGCGTGCCCACAACTTGACGATGCCGCAGGTGTTCCAGGCGCTGTCCGACAACAACGCCACCCGCGGCGGCGCGTACCTCACGCGCGGCGACGAGCAGGTGGTGGTGCGCGGCATGGCGCTGGCCAAGACCGCCGCCGACATCGCCGGCATCGTGCTGCAGACCGCGCCCGACGGCGTGCCGCTGACCATCGGCGGCCTGGGCGAGGTCGTGGAGGCGCCCAAGGTGCGGCTGGGCGCGGTGACGCACGACGATCGCGGCGAGACCGTGGTGGGCGTGGCGCTGATGCAGTACGGCGACAACGCCAGCCAGGTGATCGCCGGGGTGAAGGCGGCGGTCGAGGAGATCGGCAAGCAACTGCCGGCCGGCATCGAGCTGCGGCCGTACTACGACCGGTCCGACCTCGTGGCCCGCACTATCTCGACGGTCGAACACAACTTGGCCGAGGGCGCCGTGCTGGTCGTGGCGGTGCTGCTGCTGATGCTCGGCAATCTGCGCGCCGGGCTGATCGTCGCCTGCGCCATTCCGATCTCGATGCTGATGGCGTTCGCCGGCATGCGGGCGCTCGGCATCTCGGGCAATTTGATGAGCCTGGGCGCCATCGACTTTGGATTGGTGGTGGACGGCGCCGTGGTGATGATCGAGAACGTGCTGCGCCGCCGGGCTGCCGCCGGTAAGGAGGACGATCCCGGCAAGGTGATCTGGACCGCTGCCGCCGAGGTCGCCCGGCCCGTCGCGTTCGGCGTGCTGATCATCAGCATGGTCTATTTGCCGGTGTTGGCGCTGCAGGGCGTCGAGGGCAAAATGTTTCGTCCGATGGCGATCGCCGTTATGCTGGCCCTGCTGAGCTCGCTGCTGGTGACGATCCTGGTGATGCCGGCGCTGGCGGCGGCGTTCCTGGGCGACAAGACGCCGAAGGAGACCTGGCTCGTGCGAAAGGCCCGGGCGGGCTACACGCCGGTGCTGCGCCGTGCGGAGCGGCATCCGCTGCTGATCCTGCTGGTCGCGGCGGGGCTGTTCGGCGGGTCGGTGTTCATGGCGACCCGGCTCGGCGGCGAGTTCCTGCCGCAGCTCTCCGAGGGTTCGATCGTCATCACGTCGGAGAAGCTGCCGGGCATCAGCCTGGACGCCAGCCTGCGCATCGCCGGGCGGATCGAGGCGGTGCTGCGCGGCTTCCCCGAGGTGACGCGCGTGGTGTCGCTGACCGGCAGCGCCGAGATCCCCACGGACCCGATGGGCGTCGAGAGCACGGACAGCTTCGTCTCATTGAAGCCGCAGGCGGAGTGGCAGACGGCCAGCAACCAGGACGGCCTGGTCGCCGCGTATGAGGCGAAGCTGAAGGAGCAGGTGCCGGGCGTCGCTTTCACCTTCTCGCAGCCGATCCAGATGCGGATGGACGACCTGCTGCAGGGCGTGCGCGGCGACGTGGCGATCACGATCTACGGCGACGACCTGGCGACGCTGCGCGGGCTGGCCGACCAGGTGGTGCAGGCGGTCGATGGCGTGCAGGGCGCCGCGGACGTGAAGGCGGAGCAGCAGGGCGGGCTGCCGGCGCTCACCGTGCAGGTGGACCGCGCCAAGGTGGCCCGCTACGGCCTGAACGCCGCCGACGTGCTGGCGGTGGTGGAGACGGTCGGCGGCCGGAGCGTCGGCACGGTGTACGGCGACGATGACAGCCAAACGGACATCGTGGTGCGCCTGCCGGCCGCCGACCGCACCGATGTGTCGCGGCTGCGCGAGCTGCCGGTCGGCAACGCCCAGGGCCGGACGGTGCCGCTGTCCGAGGTCGCCGACATCGCCGTCGCCACCGGCCCGGCGCAGATCAGCCGCGAACGCCTGCAGCGCCGCATCGCCGTGCAATCCAACGTGCGCGGCCGCGACGCGCAGAGCTTCGTCACCGAGGCGCAGAAGGCGGTCGGCGACAAGGTCCACCTGCCGCCGAAATACTCGATCGACTGGTCCGGCCAGTTCCAGAACTTGCAGGACGCGACGGCGCGGCTGGTCGTTGTGGTGCCGATCGCGCTGGCGGTGATCTTCCTGCTGCTCTACCTGCAGTTCAGCAGCGTCAGGCTGGCGTTGCTGATTTTCCTGAACGTGCCGATGGCGGCGACAGGTGGCATCGCGGCGCTGATGCTGCGCGGGCTGCCGTTCAGCATCTCGGCGGCGATCGGCTTCATCGCCACCTTCGGCATCGCCATCCTGAATGGCCTCGTGCTGACGACCACCATCGAGGCGGAGCGCGCGGAGGGCAAAAGCGCCCGCGACGCCGCCGCCAGCGCCGCCGAGAGCCGGCTGCGCCCGGTGCTGACCACGGCGCTGGTCGCCTCGCTCGGCTTCATCCCGATGGCGATCTCCACCAGCGCCGGCGCCGAGGTGCAGCGGCCATTGGCGACCGTGGTGATCGGCGGCCTGATCACCGCGACCCTGCTGACCCTCGTGGTGCTGCCGTCGCTGTATCCGGTGGTGACGGAGTTCAAGTGGCCGTCGCTGCGGCGGATTGGTCGCGGAAAGGCAACGGTCAGCGAGCGCCCGGCTGAGTAGCTATTCAAACTAAATTCGGCGCCTTGTAGTCACATAGTGACTACACCCTCTGGCTCTGTTAGTCTGTGCCCTGGCCGATCTGGGGCCGGCGTCGCTGGGGATGCAGCGTGGAACTATCGATACGCGAGGCCAAAGCCCGCTTTACCGAAGCCACCGCCGCTGCAGCGCGCGGCGAGCGCGTGGTCGTTGCCAAACATGACCGTCCATTCGTCGAGTTGGTTGCGGCGCAAAGGGCGTGCGGCATGGATTTTGAGAAAGCAGCCATCATCCGCCGCGAACTCGGGCTTGATAGCCTCGATGTCAGATTTACTGGCTGATTTCGACGATCCAGCCTTCAGCCGCCAGGTGCTCGGCCTCCCGGATTAAGACTGCTACTCGACACGCATATCGTAATTTGGGCGGCACTGGACCCGGATGCATTGTCAAAAAGCCGAGCGCGGATGGATGGCAGAAGCCGACGCGTCGCTTGTACTCTCGGCTGTGGCTGTGTGGGAGTTGCGACTCAAGTGGCACAGCTTCCACATCTCCGGAGGGCGGAAGGGTCCGGTCAACCCGGCAGCCATGGTGGCATTTGCCGCGGGGGTCGATTGGGAGTTCTTGCCGCTGACCGCCCGTCACGCGGCGGCCGAACTTGCGCATCCGCTTGAACACAAAGATCCGTTCGACGAGTTGTTGCTCGTCTAGGCGCAGGAAGAGGGCATGCGGCTTCTGACCCACGACTCCAAGCTTGCTGGCCATCCGTTTGTCGTGGCGGGAGGGAAGGACTGAGGCTGGCCGAGAGCGGCTGGACCGCTCCTAAGTAGGTGGTGCAGTAAGCGGACTTTCGTTGTCACAGGATGTCGTCGAAGAGCATGAGGGAGGCCTCTACTCCGTCATTGTTCTTAATCGTTGAGCTAAGCAGAGTGGGCTGGGCCGGTGCGCGGGGTCACTGGGTTCGCGGAGAGCCTGCCTGGCCAAGTGCGTGTAATCCGCCCCCCCCAAGTCTGTCGGCAAGCATCACCTGCCGCGTCTCGGGATCGAAGGCCAGCAGCCCGCAATCGAACAGCGTGTGAATATCCGCGCGCAACAGCAACCCGTTACAGACATTATCGGAGGACGGCCCGCTATAGGGTGAGATATGGGCAGCCTCCAGCACCTCCTCAACGTCGCAGCCGGTAACGGCGCAGCGCCCGTCGTAGGCGGCCAGAAGGATGGCACGGAAGGCTGGTTGACCGCGCCGGATGCAGATGGCCCGCATCGCGCGCTCGCGCTCGTCCGCGGCGCTGGCGGGATCATATGCGGGGTCATCCGCCTCCTTACTGGTAACGGCCGGAGTTCCAGAGAGCAGCACTGGGGCGAGACGGCGCTCAAGCTCCGCGGCTACATCGTCCGAGACGCGCGTGCCACTCCTCTGCGCGGCGATGAGGCTTCGCGGCACAAAATCATCGATGGCGGCCAGCGAGAGGAGGAAGTTAGCGGTGGGATCAACCAGATTCTGAAAACGGATGTTGGCCCTGAGGTGCATCTCAGGATCGGTCGGCGTGCTGCGCCTTTCGGGGCGTCCAACAATCTCACCGACGCCAATTATTCCTCTCGGGCTCCGCTTGCCCTGTTTGAAGACATAAACCCGTTCACCGATGTTAAGCGTCGCGGTTCGCGATCCGCCACCATTCGGTGGGCCCAGGCGCGTCGGGGTCAGCCTCCACACGGTCGGTCAGAGCGCGCAGATCGGACAACGGCCAGCCTCGATCCGGTGATTCTTCCTTGGGCACGTAGGTCAGCCAATACGCGGGCATAGGTGAGGGACCTCCGGGTAGATCAGGAACTTGCCGCAGATCGGACAAAGTCCGCATGTACCTTACTGCAAATCAAACCCGAGTAGGCGGCTTCCAGACCACTCTCGCCGATCGGCATGTGTCCGCTTTTGGCCGAAAGGAGACCGGCAGATTTCCGGCGGAAAGCGAGAAGAGCGGACCTGTAATTACGAGTTCGCAAGTTCTCCACCGGAGCCAGATTGCGCGAGTTCACTTCAGACAACTGCAGAGCGCATCCGGCAATTCGCGACCGTCCGAGACGAGGTCTTGGCGCGGTCACACGGGCGAAAGACGCGTCTTTTTTGCAGGCGGGGGACGCCGGGGCTTGGCCGTACCATCCTGAACTTCAGTTTTCGCCATGAGCCTCTTGATCGCCGCAGTGCGTGAAGCGGCGACCTTACTTGCTGGACTAGGCGCCGAGAGCCCGATAGTGCCGTCAACCGCCTTCTTCGCCTCGCTTATCAGCTGGAACGCGTAATCGCGATCGATGCCCTGGTGGCGAGCGCCGCCGATATTCAGCGGCTTGCCCTCGGACTTGCTGATCGCGTTCACGATATCACGGACGAATGCCTCTGAGCTGTACAGTTCCATCGGCATGATGATGTTCCTTGTTACGAAAATGAACCGCTGCTTGTTGGCTTGATAGCTTTGACGTCAGCCCAATTGCCGGAAAATGATCGCCAGCACGGCGAGGATGATCCCGATGATGGCCGCGCCTGTGACAGTACGGACATTCGGCGCGGCCGTAGAGGGTGAAAGCCACCAGCCGAAGCGGTTGCTCGCCCAGGGGACCAGCCAGTTGGGCAGCCCAATGCTCACGGCGTTGCCGACCAGCAGCGCCACGGCAAACGGAATGCCGAGGCGCACCTGCAGGATTGGCACCTGCACAAAATGGCCAAACAGGAACACCACCGGGAACAGCATGAGCAGAACGACCATGTTCTGCTTCCAGACCAGCGGAGCACTCGCGTTGGCCGCAGCGACTGGGAACCATTGATCAAACCCAGAACGGGTGATGCGGTAGTCAAAGCCCTGTGTCAGCGGTTCCGCTTCCGCGACAGTCTGCTGACGGATGGGAGAGTCAAGCCATGACTGCAGGTTTTCCTGCGTGTCGAAGCGCAGGATGGTCAGCCAATCGGCCTGAACGCCCGGGATGGGAGGCTCAAAACGATATCCCACCAGGCCTTTGGCCGCGGTCTGCGCGACGGCGATTTTCTGCTCCCATGCGCGATAGGCGAATTCGCAGCCGGGCTTCACGCGCGTCGACATGATGGCCGAAATCGGCGCGGACATCGGTGCATCGGCCATGCCGCGGACGACATGCACATCCGCGCGACCAGTCAGCAGCGGCTGCACCATCGTGAGCCGCTCCAGCCGCTGCGGTGAGTTCAGCCAGCCAATGGCCGTCATTGAATCCGAGAAGCGCTGCATGACGACCCAGTAGTCCTGGGCGGGCGGGCTGGGTGGCAGCAACGTTTGATGCAGGAAGCCGGGAAAGGTGGCTATGATGCGGTTGGTCTCGGTCTGCCACACCTTGAATGCGGCCATACCGTCCGGCCGCACCGTTGTCTGGGTGATGATCGTAACGGCCGAACCATTCGCTGGCATTCAAACTCCATCGCGAGCCGGGTTCGCGCCTGGCAAGTGGATCGAACTGACTTTGTGCCAGCAAATTATTGCAATAACAAACACGTTATTTTTATGCAGCAATTAGCAGTTCAGACATCGGCCTTGAGGCTGCGACGTCCCATGGGATAAACCGCGCGTCATGACGGTCCACTTCGCCATGCGAATAAGGGGGGAGGTGGGCTTCACGCGACGAAGCGGAACGATCGACTGCTACCAAAAGCGGCGAGGCGCCCTGCATGCCGAGCCCGGAGTGATAATCCCTGAAGTCGTGTGCGCGAGCGGTCTAGTCTGGCTCTGCCTTGCTTTACCGAAACGAACGTTTGCTCTCGGAAGTAGCGCACCGTTCGCTGAATGACTGCAACGGGCGCAAACCGGTCGAAACCGCAGCAAGACTATCTCTCCACCCACAGTCAAAGTGCCGAGCCAGTATGGGGTCGTCAAATGAGGCTCGACCAAGAGGTTGACGCCCTGGTATTCGCGTCTGAAGAGTTAAGCACTCTAGCCCGGTCCGGCCTGGATTTTCGGAAAACTTTACCCAAAGGCACCAACCATGCCGCCTCAAAAGCCTCACCCCAGCCATTGCGGGTTCTGCGTCGTGCCGTCGAAGTGCGTCGAAACCTTGTAGCGCTCCGTCTTGCCGTCCCGCGCCACGGCCTCGGTGCGGGCCAGCAGCTCCGTGCGCTGCTCCATGGTGAACGGCGCGAAGCTGCGCACGGCAATAAGCGCCTGCTGCAGGATCGGCAGGCTGTCGATGCCGCAGACCTGCAGGCTGATCGGCAGGCTCATCGGGTAGTGCAGCATCTCCAGCGGCGTCGCGACCTTGGCATCCAGGATGAACGGGTCGCCGAACGCCTTCATGCCGAGCACCCCGGTGCCATGCGCCGTCGCCACCGGCAGCACGCCCTGCTCGAAACTGTCGAAATGCGCGTCCATGACGTTGAGCGGCATCTGCACGGTGTCGAAGTGGAAGCCGTGCTGGTCGGCGACCTCGAACATGTGCCGATGGATCGCCGGGCTCTTGTGGCCGGTGAAGCCGATGTAGCGGATCTTGCCCTGCTCGCGGGCGCGCAGCACCGCCTCCAGCGCGCCGCCCTGGGCGAAGACGCGCTCCGGGTCGTCCATGCGGATGATCTCGTGGAACTGCAGCAGGTCGATGTGGTCGGTCTGCAGGCGCTTCAGCGATTCGTCGATCTGGCTCGTGGCCGCCGTCGTGGTGCGGCCGTCGATCTTGGTCATCAGCAGCGTGCGGTCGCGCCAGCCGCCAGACAACGCGCGGCCTAGCCGGATCTCGCTTTCGCCGCCGTTGTAGTCCCAGCAGTTGTCGCAAAAGTTGATGCCAGCCTCGATCGCCGTGTGCACGATGCGCACGGCCTCGTCGGCGCTGGGCCCGCCGGGCTTGGCGAGGTGGAAGCCGCCCAGGCCCACCAATGAGACGCGCTCGCCGCTGCGGCCCAGCGCGCGGTATTTCATCTCGGGATGCTCGGCGATCTTCGAGGTCACCGGGCCGGTCGGCTTCACCTGGCCGCCCTGGCTGGTCTGCCCGACGACATCCGCCGGAGCGCCTATCGCCGCCGCGGCCACGCCTGCCACGGTCGCCTTCATCAGATCGCGTCGTTCCATGATGCCTTCCTATTCCTTACCTATTGCCTGGCGAGTACCCGCAGCGCGGCACAGGCCGCGCCGTAGCCGTTGTCGATGTTGACCGTGACGATGCCCGGCGCGCAACTCGCCAGGATGGCATTCAGCGCCGCGTGCCCGCCCGCCGCCACGCCGTAGCCGACCGAGGTCGGCACGGCGATGACGACGCCGCCGACCAGGCCGCCGACAACGCTGGGCAGCGCCGCGTCCATGCCGGCGGCGACGATCACCACCCGCATCTCGCGCAGTTCCTCCACCCGGCGCAGCAGCCGCCACAGCCCGGCGACCCCGACATCGGCGATCAGCCGCGTTTCATGGCCCTGGAACTGCAGCGTGCGCATCGCCTCGCGCGCCACCGGCACGTCGGACGTGCCGGCGGTCAGCACCGCGACCCGGGCGGGTCCGGCGCTGGGCTGCGAAGCGCCGGAATAAGCGGTGCGGGACACCGGATCGTAATCGAGGCCGTCGCGCTGCGCGCGGGGCAGCGCCGCGAACCGCTCGGGGTCGAGACGGGTGAGCAGCATGGGTGACTCAGCGTGGTCGAGGATGGCGGCGATCTGCTCGGGCGACTTGCCGGCGCAGAACACCGCTTCGCCGAAGCCGAGGCGCTGCGCCCGCGCCTCGTCCAGCACAAACTCGGGTTCCCTGTGGCTCACGCCGGCACCAGGAAGGCGCTGCCGTTGCGGTAGGCGGCGAACTGCACCGGCGCGCGTAACCCGGCGGCGTCAGCCAACCGCTGCAGCTCCGTCCGCAAATGTTCGGCCTGCGCCGTGTCCAGCCCGGCGAGCGTCGCCCCGTCCAGCTCGATCACCACGCCTGCCGCACGCACCCGGCAGCGCACCGTTCGGGGCGATAATTGAGCTGCCACCAGCCTTTCCGCATCGTGCACCATGGCGAGCACCGGCGCCTCGATGCGGATGCCGGTCTCGATGCGGCTCGACAGGCACGGCGCGGAGGGCAGTTCCGCAAGGGTGCCCAGCCCAAGCTCGGCGGCGAGCGCGCGCACCGTACGCTTGTCGATTTCGGCCTCGACAAAGGGATGCCGCACCATGTGGGCCCGCGCCGCCTCCAGGCCCGGCCGATACTCGCCGAGGTCGTCGAGGTTGGTGCCGGAGACGATCTGCTGCGTGGTGCGCCGGGCGACCGCGCCATACAGGCTGGTCTTGCAGAAGAAACAGCGGTTCACCGGGTTGGCGCGATAGGCCGGGTCGGCGAACTCGCCCGCGTCGAACACGTCGAGGCGCCAGCCCTCGGTTGCCGCCAGGGCGCGCGTCCGCTTGGTGGCCTCGGGCGGCACGGCGGGCGAGGTGGCGTGGTGCATCGTCGTGCGGCCCGGCCAGGCGCGGTGCGCGGCGGTGGCGAGCGTCAGGCTGTCGATCCCGCCGCTGACCGCCACGGCGATGCCGCCCATGCTGCCGAGCGCCGCGTGCAGGCGATCGAGCGGCGTCATGCGGGGTCCTTGCTTGCGGCCAATCGCTCGGCTTGCTGGCGCAGGCGGGTCCGGGCGGCGTGCGAGGCGATCGGGCGCAGATGGTCGGCCTCGGCCTTGCCGGTCAGCGATGTCGTGCCATTCTCGCCCGGGCGCTCCACCAATTTCACCGTCATCGGGTGGCCCTCGACCTCGACCGTGGCGAACCGCCGGGCCAGGGCGCGGCCCTCGACCAAGTGGGTGCGCAGGCCGATCGTGGTGGTCTCACGGAAGCAAGCTTCCACGACATCGTCGAGCGCGTCCGGCGCGGCCAGCACCTGGACGTGCACCGCCAAGCGGGACTTCTTGCCGAACGCCGTCATCTGCAGCACGTCGTGCACCCCCGGAATTGCGCGCAGCCGCTCCAGCCCCATCGCCAGGTCCTCGCCCGACTGATCGTCCACCTCGAAGCTGATCACCCCAAGCTCCCGATGGCCCGGCGTCGGCTCAGCACTCGCGGCCTCGAACACCAGGGCGCGCAGGCAGTTGCTAATGCCCGGCAGGCGTCGCGTGCCGAAGCCGTATCCGGAACGGCGCAGCGTGCCGCGCACTGGGGCGGCGGCGCCGCAATCGAGGTAGCGCAGGATCGCGGCGCCGGTGGGCGTGACGCGCTCGCCGGTGATGCCGTCGTCATGCAGCGAAAAACCCTCCAGCAGCAGTGCGGTGGCCGGGGCGGGAACCGGCATCGGCCCGTGCGCAGTGCGGACGGTCCCGCCGCCGAGCGGCAGCGGCGCCACGCTCCAGCGCGCCGGCCCCACCGCCTCGATCACCGCGGCAGCCGCCACGATATCGGCAATGGAGTCGATGGCGCCCACCTCATGGAATGTCACCGCGTCGGCCGGCACCCCGTGCACCCGGCCCTCCACTTCGGCCAGCACGGCGAAGATGCCGATGGCGTGGGCGCGGACCCCCGGCGAAAGCTCCGAGGTCTCCAGCCGGGCAAGGATGTCGCCCCAGCGCGTATGGCTATGATGGTGCCCATGGCCGTGATCGGCTTCGTCCACCACGAAGCGGCTGCCGGTCAGCGTGCCGTCGTCATGCGGAATCCAGCGGCAATCGACGTGCGCGAGGGCCGCCGCGGCCTCGATGACCGCCGTACGGTGCTCCGGAAAGGCGTCGAGCAGGCAGGCGACGAACATGTCGCCGGCCACGCCGCCAAGCGGGTGGAGATGGATATGCCGCATATGCCCTCGCAGTCAGCCTTCCGAACGCTCGACCTGCCGGTTGCGTTGCAGGACCACGGCCGCCAGCCAGCAGAGCAGCGCCCAGGCGCCGCCGACGCACCAGCCCGCCAGCACGTCGGTGGGCCAGTGGACCCCCAGATAGACCCGGCTCACCCCGATCAGCAGCGTCACCAGGACGGCCAGCGCCAAGACATAGGTCTTTGCCCGCCACTCCACCTGCACCTGCACGAGCAGCGCCGCCAGCGTGAGATAGGTGACGGCCGACAGCATGGCGTGGCCGCTGGGGAAGCTTGCGGTATAGACCTCGGCGCCGTGCGGCACGAGGTCGGGACGCGGGCGCTGGAAGGCGAGCTTGAGCAGGGTGCTGAGCGCCACGCCGCCGCCGACGGTCACGAGCACCAGCAGCGCCGCCGCCCGTTTCTGCACGAGTGCCAGGTAGCCCGCGACCGCCAGCGTAACGAAGATCAGAATGGCGTTCCCGCCGAGGCCGGTGACGTCGCGCGCCACCTCTTGCATCCAGCGCGGCCCGATGGGGTCGTACGGCGCCGCCGGGTGACGCAGCGCGAGCAGGACCGCGCGGTCGAAGCCGAGGGTCTCGCCTTCCAGCATCTCCGCCGCGAGCCCCGCGAAGGCGAGCAGGGCGGCGGCAGCCAGGACCAGGCCAGCCAGGTGGGCGAACGCGCGGGATGTCATTGGCGGGCTATAGCACTCGCTTATGCTGGGCGGGCACGGCCTTCGTACATGAAGGTCATCGGCTTCGGGCCGGGCAGGTAGCCGGTCTGCAAGCCGTCCAGCCGGAAGCCCGCGGCGCCGATCAGGCTGTCGATCCCGCGGTTCAGGTGACAACCCCCGGCGATGCGTTTCCAGGCTGGGTTGAGCTTGTCCTGCCACCATCTGACGCTGGCATCGGGCGCCTGGCCGTGCTCGGCGAACAGCAACTGTCCGTTGGGGCGGAGCACGCGTCGCGCCTCCCGCAGAGCCTGGATCGGGTCGCCGATGCTGCACAGGGTCCAGGTGGTCAGCACGGTGTCGAAGCTTGCGTCCTCAAGCGGCAGGCTTTCGCCAGCCCCCTCGATGACCTGGAATGCGAAGGGTAGGCTGGGCTGGCGGTCGCGGGCCATGGCGACCAGGGCGGGCGAAGGGTCGATGCCGACGACCTCGCGGACCTCCGGGCCGTAGAACGGCAGGTTGAGCGCGCTGCCGATGCCGATCTCCAGCACACGGCCCGATGCCGCGCCGCCGAGCCGCTGGCGCAGCGGCACGAGCGCCTGGTTCCGCATGGCGCAGGCAAGCAGGCGCGGGAGGATAAGACGGTCATAGATGCCCAATGCGCTTCGAACCCCGTTGCTGCAGCAGCAACGTAGGCGAGAAGCTATACATCACCAACGCTGCAAGGGAGCATCGGAAACTTGCGGGCGTGCCACGCCCGCAAGCCGGAACCCTCGCCCGCTCAGGCCAATGCGGGTTTAGCCGTTCGCGGTGGGCAGCAGCATGGCCAGCGCCTTCGAGGCGTCGCCGCTCAGCAGGCTCAGGATGGATGCGGCCGACGGCGCGGATCCGCTGGGGATGGCGCCGCCAAGATCAGCCGGGCCAAGGTTTGCAAAGGTCTGATACAGCTCCTTTGAGATGCCCTGCAGTACGGCGGCCAGGTCTGGGGCGCCCGACGCGTCCGGTATGAACAGCAGCCCGTGCGAGCCGTTCAGCCCGGTGATGAGCGGCGTCACCGTGCCGGTCGCCGGGTCAACCTGCTCCACCGAGCTGCCGATCGAGGCATAGAAGTCCTTGGTGTTCAGGTCCGTGACCTTGACCGCCAGAACGTTGTTGTCGTTCTGGTTGGAGACGTAGAACGTGCCCGACGTCGCGGTCGGCATGATGACGTCGTCGAGCGATCCGGAGGGCAGAGTGAAGAAACTTGCGCTCTGCTGCGTCGTACCGGGGTTGGCGACGATGGTGAACGTCTTGTCGGAGCCGCCGGTGAGGATCAGTGAGCCGTCGGGCAGCGACTTCAACGAGTCTGGGTCGCTCACCGGGAGCGGCTGGTTGAGCTCGCCTGTCGCGAGATTGGTGCCGGTGTCGCCGAGGCGCAGGACGTCCGTGGTCTGCAGCGAGCCGAACGGCGCGGTGCCGTTGGTGAGCCGCTGGATCACCGGGTCGCCGGGGTTCACGGGGTTGGTGTAGGCCAGGAACACCTTTTGGCCGACGAAAGCCGCGTCGTCGTAGCCGCGAGTGGAGTCGGCTCCGTAGAGATACGGCGCGGCGTAGCTCAGCGGCGCGCTGACCTGGTTGGTTGCGGGATCGATCAGGCTCAGGGTGGAGTTGCCGTCCTGGTTCTGCAGCACCCAGACATTGCCGGTGGCGGGATCGACCTTCACGCCGTCGTCGGAGCCCGCGAGAGTGTAGCTGTGCTGCATGGTGCCGAGCAGGTCGTACTGCACGATGGTGCTGCTGCCGCCGGAGCCGTCGCTTTTGGCGCCATTGCCGTACTCGACCCAGATCGAGTTGTTTCCTGCCGTGATGGAGTCTGGAGACTTCGCGCCATCAGGCGCCGTTGCGAAGATGCTTGTGCTCTGGACGGTGGGCATTGGTGTTCTCCCCGTTCTGTGCAGACTTGCCGTAGTGGCAGGGTGGGGTACACCGATTGGTCGTGCATAAGTGTTAAACTACGCTGACTCCTTCATGTCGTCATTGGCTTGTCACGAATGTTGCAGCCGTCATATCGACCGCAGTGTGCGGTCAGGTCCGGATTTAATTAAGACAACATAAAACCTTCATCAGACCGTCTAACGTCTGCTCTGGTTTTCGGCGCGTTTGCTGGCAGGATACTGCCGTCTCGTCGGCATACTGCCGGCCCATAGGCCAAAATCATATTGGCCCCTGTCACCACGGACCCAGTACCAGGAACCAACTCCATGCGCTTCTTCGTCCTGAGCTTGAGCCTCCTCGCCTTCCCTGCCGCCGCCGCGCCAGCCGACGACCTGGCGACCTGCAGGACCCGCCATGCCGAGCTCACACAGCAGGCGGCCGGGTTCAACGGCGATGCCCGAATCAAGCGGCTGATCGACGCCGACCTGAAGCGTGCGTACAAGGAGCAGGCGGAGGGCGACGGCGATGAGTGCACCGAGGCGCTCGATCACGCGACCAAGCTGCTCGCCGGCGGTGCCTGACCTCCCGCGCCGATTTTTAGCAGCGCGGCGCCGAGTGCCGGCGGCGGCGATCGCCTCGGCGCTCATGGTGCACGCTGCCGGCGTCGGGGCGCTGATTGCCGTCGGATACGGCGTGCCGGCGCTGCCCGCGCCAGAGGCGGCGATCGAAGTTGCCATGATAATGCAGCCTGAACCAGCGCCGGCCCCGCCAGTCCCGATAGCGTCCGCGCCGATGCCGGACCCGCCAGTGGATGAGCCGGTGGCCGCTCCCGTACCGGCCCCGCCGGTCGCCGCGCCGTCCCCCGTACTCGCGGACACCGAGCCACCCATCCCCGATGTCGCACCGGAGCCGATGACGCCCGTCCCGCCGCCGGTGGACGTGGCGACGCCGCCTGACCCGGCGCCGCCCGTGCAGCGGCCATCGGCGCCAGTGCCGCAGTCCGCGCATTCGCCACCCACTCGCCTGCCGACGCAACGTGCGCCGCATGCTGCGTCGGCAGCGCCGCGCAGCGCCGCCGCACAGCAGGACAACGCCGCGAGCGCAGCGCCAGCGGCATCGACGCCCACCGGCGCCGGCATGCCCGCATCCGCGCCCGCGAACCAGGAGGCTGCGCTCGAAGCCCGCATCCGCGATGCCGTGCAGGCCGCGGTGCGCTACCCCCCGGCGGCGCGCATGATGGGCGTCACGGGACGGGCGCGCGTGCGGTTCGACTATCGCAGCGGCGCCGTCGCCGACCCGGTGCTCGCCCAGTCGTCCGGCACGCCGCTGCTGGACGAAGCGGCGCTGGCCGCCGCCCGGGCCGCGCACTATCCGCCAGCGCCGGCGCCGATCGAGGGACGGCTGCTGCGCCTGCTGGTCTGGGTCGAGTTCCGGCCCGGCTGATCGCGGAACCCGCTCTAAAGCGACGCCGTCACCGAGAAGAACGCGCTGCGGCCAGCGTTGGTGAAATACAGGCCGGTCTTGCCGTCGGCCGCGGTCCCGTTCAGGAAGATGGGGCTGTGGTTGTCGGCGATGTTGTTGACGTTGAGCCGGAAGTCGAGCTTGCGGCGGTTCAGGATTGGCAGCGTGTATCCCATCGCGAAATCCGCCGTCACGTACGACTTCAGCTTGTAGTCGTTGAACGGCGTATCCTGGCCGTACTGCGGTCCGATGTATTTCGCCAGCAAGGACGCGGAGAAGCCATCGCGGTCGATGAGCGGCCCCACGGCTGCGGTGCGGTCCGGCGACGCGGCGAGCCGGGTGTGCGAGAACTTGTAGTGGGTGTCGTTCACCGTCGCGTTGGCATAGACCAGCAGCCCCTGGGCCAGCCGCACGGTGCCCTCCAGCTCGACCCCCTGATAGACCGCGCCGCCGCCGTTGAAGTAGATGGTCGTGCCGCCGACGTTCCGGCTGGCGATGCGGTTGCCGAAATCGATGTAGTAGAGGTCGCCCGAGACGGTGAAGCGGTCGGTCTGCCACGTCGCGCCGACCTGGTAGTTCCAGGTGTCCTGCGGGCTCAGGCTCTGCGGCGACAAGATCTGCAACACGCCGAGCGGCGGTGCCAGGAAGCCCTTCGCCGCCTGGACATAGCCGACCAGGCCCTTGGCGAAGGTGTAGCGCGCATCGACGGACGGCTGCAGCGCGTCGTAGGTGCGATTGAAGTTCGCCGCTACCCTGGTGCCCTGGTTGATCGGCGCGTCCAGCCCGCGGGTGATCGAGGTGTATTTCAGGCCCGGCGTGATAATCAGGCCGGGCAGCGGCGTCGCCGCAAACTCGACGTAGGGCTGATATGTCGTCAAGGCGCTGCGATACCGGTAGTCATAGGGCGTCCCGGCCGCGGTCCGCGAGTATGAGACGTTGGACTGCGACAGCACGATATTGGTCCGGTACGCGTTCGCCGCGTTGCGGTCGAACCACAGCCCGGCGCGCGCCTGGCCGTATGCCGTGTCCTTCGTTACCCGCAGCAGGTTGCCAAAGTCGCGAAAATCGCTGTGCACCGCACGGCCCGGCACCGCATTCGACAGCGCCGTCGCCGCGCCGTTGACGAAAAACCGGCCGGTGAGGTTCGGCGCCGTGCCGTTCGGGTCGAGGCCGACGAGGCCGTTATGATAATACGATGCCGTATAGGGCGTCTCCTCGATCCCCCAGCCATTGCCAAGGTCCGACTTCACGCGCAGGTATTCGAAATCCGTCGAGTATGCGTCGTAGTTATAGCCGCGGTAGGCCTGTGACCTGGGGTCACTGCTCAGCCCGTAATTGGCGCCGAGCCGGTGGATCTGATCGAGCGTGGCGCCGATCGGGGTATGGGTGAACGTCCGGTTGAACATGCCGCCGAAGGTCAGCAGCGTGCTCTCGCCGATCGGCGCCTCGAACTTGCCGAAGACGTTGCTGCGCCGGGTGGAGGTGTTGGTGAGGTAGCCGTCGCTGTCCACCTGCTCGTAGTCAAGGAAGCCGCGCGCCCCGCCCAGCCTGGGGATCGCGCCGGAGTCGATCTCGATGCCGCGCAGCTTGGTGTTGAAGCTGCCGATGGTGGCGTACGGGTTGACCGTGAAGCTGTCGAGCGGCGGCTTCGAGCGGATCGACACGGTGCCGCCGAACGTCGCATAGCCGATGGTCGATGCGGTGCCCGGGCCGCGGTCCACCTCCACCGAGCCGATGTCGTGCGCCATGAAGTAGGCGCCGCTCTGCGGGGCAAAGGTGCTGATGGTGCCGGGGATGACGATGCCGTCGAAGGTGGAGTTGAACTGCCTGTAGCTGAAGCCGCGGATGGTCTGGTAGAAGCTCTGCTGCAGCCCGGGTCCGACCGGCTCGACGTTCTGCACGCTCGGGGTGAATTTGATGATGCTGTCGTAGTTCTGCGTCGGGATCACCGCGCGGTCGATGAATCGCGGGCCAACCAGCGACGTCGGCTGGGTTGCATCGAGCGGCGCGCGGCTCGGCGCAACGGCCGCCGCCGTGCCTGCCTCCGGCGCGGCAGTCAACGTGTCGCCAGTTCCCGCGGCGCTGACGGTGCCAATGTCCTGCGGCGCCGGCGTGTCAGGACCCAGCGCCTGCGCTGCGACATCGCGCGTTGCGGCGCCGGCAAGTCCTATAGCGATGGTGACGCGGAGATAGAGGCTGGGACGGCGTCGCTTCCGGCTCGGTCTCGTCATCCAGTTCTTGGCCTTTGTCTGTCGAACACGCATCGCTACCGCGCCATGTCTCAGGTTTTGTCCGGTGCCACCGCTGAGCGTAACCGCATTTTTATGACAATTTTGCCAAATCTATCGCGCGGCCCTCTGACGGTAGGGCGTCGACGCGGCTAGTCTGGCACTCTGCGCGGGATGCTTCGGCGCCAAAGGAGACAGGGCTTGTCCAGTCAGCGCAGCCGCGCAGGGGCCGGGCGTGCGGACGGGTTCACCCTGCTCGAAGTGCTCGTCGCCCTCGCCATCGCCGTGCCGGCGCTCGTGCTGCTATATCGCCAGGGCGTGGCCTCGATCGGTGTCACACAGGCAGCAGCGTCCTATCAGGAAGCGATCTCGCGCGCCCAATCGCATCTCGACGCGCTGACCGACGGCGGCCTGGTCGCCGGCGAGCGGGACGGCGACGACGGCGGCGGCTTCCGGTGGCGCACCCGGGTCGTGCCGATCGCCTCCGCAGCGCCACCGCGTCCGGCACCCCGCGCCGCGCCCAACGTTGGCACCACGATGCTGTTTGGGGTCGCGGTCGAGATCTCGTGGCGGGGTCCGCATGGCATGACGGCGCTCATGCTCGACACCCGGCGCCTCGGCACGGCCGCGGCTGGCCCTTGAAGATACTGCAGCGCCGAACCTCAGCAGAGGCCGGGTTCACTCTATTGGAAGTCCTGGTCGCGGTGTTCGTGCTGGGTGTGGTGCTCGTGCTGCTGACCCAGGGCGTGCGGTTCGGCCTGCAGGCCACGCAGCTCCAGGCGGCGGTCCGCGACCGGCATGGCGACTTGGAAGTCATCGACCACGCGCTGCGCCGCATGGTGGCACTGGCCGACCCCGGGTTCTTCCCCGAGCCGGCCACCCTGCGCGGCACGGCGCGGACGGTGTCGTTCACCACCGAACTGCCGGTTTCTGGCGACGGGCCGATGCAGCGTGCCGACGTCGCGCTGTTGGCCGAAGCCGGGCGCCTGCTGCTGCGCTGGACGCCGCATCGCCATGTCGAGCTGTTTGGCGCCACGCCGGCGCGGCAGGAGACGGTGATGCTCGACGGGATTGACCGGATCGAGCTCGCCTACCGCGCGTCGGACCGGGCCGGCGCGTGGTCCGCTGTCTGGAACGCCGACAAGCTGCCCGCGCTCGTTCGCATCCGCATCGTGTTCCCCGACGCGAGCGGGCGGCGGTGGCCGCCGCTGCTGGTTGCGCCCGTCCGAGAGGCGCTGGAGGAATGAGCCGGCCCGACGGGTGTGATCCGGCGCGGCGGCGTGCGTCCGACGCCGATGGCGGCTTCGCGCTGCTGCTCGTGCTATGGACGCTGGTGCCAATGGCGCTGCTGTTCGTGATGCTCGCGGCAGCCGCGCGTTCGGACGCCCGGTTGACCGCAAACCTGCGCGATGCAGCGGAGTTGGAGGCCGTGGCGGACGGCGCGATCTACACGACGTTGTTCGAACTGCTGCAGCGCGGCGGGGCGCCCCGGGATAGCGCGCCCGCTACGGCCCGGCTGCCCGGCGCCGACGTCGTCGTGGAAATCGCCAATCAGTCCGGCCTGGTGAACCCCAACATTGTCTCGCCGGACCTGCTTGCTGCGCTGCTGGTCCGGCTCGGCGCCGAGCCGGGGCGGGCGTCGCGCATTGCCGGCGCGATCGCCGACTGGCGGAGTCCGGGACGCCAAGCGGGACGCAACGGCGCCAAGGCCGCGCAGTACCGGGCGGCCGGGCTCGACTACGGTCCGCCCGGCGCGCCGTTCGAGAGCCTGGGTGAGCTGGGCGACGTGCTCGGCATGCCGCCCGCGCTGCTGTCCGCACTCGCGCCGCATCTGACGCTGTATTCGGACGGTGATCCGGACCCAGCCCTCGCCGATCCGGTCGTGCAGGCGGCCCTGCATGACCTGGGCATCGTCGCGCGTGCCGGCCAGGCGAACTCAAGCGTCGTCTCGATCGCCGCACGGGCCCAACGTGCTGACGGCGCCCACGCCCTGCGGCGCGCCGTCATCCGCGTCGGGTCCCCGGCCGATCGGCGCGGCTGGCGGGTTCTCCTGTGGGAGACGCCGCATGGCGGGTGAGCACGCCCTTTCTAGGTTAGAATTGTCGAGGCTGCCGTCCTGCGACGCCGCTCCGTCATAAAGAGTCAATTCTAACTCACGTGATGTTTACAATTATCTGATCGCTAGGCATTGACAGCCGGGCAATATACTTAGGCGACCTTGTATGATCGTTACGGCCCTAAGTGCCTGCCGCTTTTTGACAAGGACCCGCTGGCGCCGGGGTGCGAACGATGCCATCCGCTTCCGGCGGTCCGCCCCTTGGTTCGGCAGGAAACATGGTGCGTTCGGATTGGGCGCCGCATTGCTGGCCGGCGTCCTGAGCCTGGCGACATGGGTCGTATGGGACGCGTACTGTGAGGCAGAGGCGCAGGCTCAGCGCATGGTGCAGAACCTTGCGCAGGTGCTGGAGCAGGACATCGCTCGCAATATCGAGCTCTATAACCTCGCGTTTGAGGACGTGATCGCAGGGTTGCAGATACCCGGGCTGCTTACGGCGGACCCCGAACTGCGCCACGCTGCACTGTTCAGCCGCATCAGCCAGGCACGCTACATGTCGTCGCTTTTTGTGCTCGACGAGCACGGCGATTTCGTTGCCGAATCAAAGGACATCGAAGCCCGGCGCGCCAACTTCGCCGACCGTGACTTTTTCAAGGTGCACCAAGACCGCGCCGACGCCGGCCTCTACTTCAGCCGCCCGCTGCTCAGCCAGTTCGACGGCCTGCCGAACATGGCTAGCAGCCGCCGCCTGGCGCACGCCGATGGCAGCTTCGCCGGGATCGTGGCGACCGGGATCCATCTTGAGTATTTCCAGAACCTGTTCGCCACCCTCGATGTCGGCCACCAGGGCACAGTCGCGCTGTTCCGCGAAGACGGCACCCTGCTGGCGCGCTGGCCCGCCGACCGCGAGCAGATCGGCCGGGACATGCACGGCGCGACGGTGTTTCAGCGGTTGCGCGACGCGCCATCCGGCGTCTTTAAGGCTCCAGCGCAGGTTGACGGCGTGGAGCGCATCTACGGATACCGTCGGATTGCCGACTACCCGTTGGTGGTCGATGTCGGGCTTAGCCGGGCCGAGGTGTTCGCCCCGTGGCGCACGGCGGCGGAGGTCATGGTTGTCACGGCCGTGCTGGTCGGCCTGGCAGCGTTGCTTGCCCTTGGATTGCGTCGCGAGCTGCAACGGCGCCTGATTGCCGAGGCGACCGCCCGGCAATCCGAGCAGGAGGCCATCGGGGCGGCTGGGCTGGCGAACCAGGCCGCGCAGCGGCTCGCGGAGACCGTGAAGCAGCTCGACGTCCTGTTCGCCAACTCGGCCGACGCGCTGTTCGTGGCCCGCCGCCAGGCAGCCGGGGGCTTCGCCTTTGAGATGGTCAATCCCAGGACGGCGACGCTGACCGGCCTGCCGGCCTGGTCCATGCTCGGACGCACCCCGGAGGCCTGCCTGCCGCCAGACGCTGCAGGAGCCATCCAGGCGCACTGGCGGCAATGCGCCCAGGAACGGCAGACCATTCGCTACAGCCACACCCTGGAGCTGACCGAGGGCGCGCGCGATTGGGAGACGCTGCTCGTCCCGGTGCTCGACCACGCTGAGCAGGTTTGCCTGATCGTCGGAACATCGCGCGACGTGACCGAGCGCAAGCGGAACGAGGACGAGCTGAAACAGCTCAACGAGGAGTTGGCGGAGCGCGTGGACGCGGCGGTCGCCGCACGCGAGGCCGCGTTGGCCCGGGCGACGCAGGCCGAGCGGATGCAGGCGCTCGGCCTGCTCGCGGGGGGTGTCGCGCACGACTTCAACAACGTCCTGCAGGCGGTGAGCGGCTATGCCGAGCTCATCGAGCGCTCTAGCGGCGGCGTTGCGGTGCGCCGCCTCACGCAGTTGACGATCGACGCCGCCGCCCGCGGCACGTCCATCACCCGGCGCCTGCTCGCCTTCTCGCGCCTGGATGCGCTGCAGTCCGAGCCGATCGACGCCGCTGTGCTGCTGGCCGGCCTGCAGGAGGTCTTGGGTCACACGTTGGCCTCGGCCATCGCGGTCCACACCAAGGCCGCGCCCGGGCTGCCGCGCCTTTTGGCCGACAAGCAGCAGCTTGAGACGGTGCTGCTCAACCTGGCGGCCAATGCGCGCGACGCCATGCCGGACGGCGGGGCACTGACGCTCATTGCGGCCGGGGAGGCTGTGCTGCATGGCGGGAATGCGGCCGGGCTCGCTCCGGGACGGTACGTCCGGCTCTCGGTTGTCGATACCGGCACGGGCATGAGCGCTGCAACGCTGGCGCGCGTGGCCGAGCCGTTCTTCACCACGAAGTCCGCTGGCAAGGGGACCGGCCTGGGCCTGTCCATGGCGAAGGGCTTTGCCGAGCAGTCCGGGGGCCGGTTCGCCATCGAGAGCCGGCCGGGCTACGGCACCATGGTGACGGTCTGGATGCCGCAGGCTGTGGGCCCTGGCCTGGACGCAGTCCGCCTCCAGCTCGCGACCGCGAACCAGGCTGGCCGCGTGCTGCACGCTGTTTGAACGGCGTTGGCGGACGCGGGCGGCGGGCCCGTCCGCCTCGCCGGCCTGAACCGCCGGTGCGGTCCCAGCGGGCAACGTCAGAATAGATCAAGCAGACTACAAATGATAATGCGTGCTCAGGTTTAGTTGATCCATCAAGCCGCTTGTCTATGTTGGTTTCTGACCAAAGTCTCGTTATGGAACTCTGACCATTTCCCTTAGTTGTAGTTGAATACAATTGATCTGATGACTAGCTTTGTACAAAGTCGATTGGTACTGCTTTCAGTTTCCGTCAAGCACACGGGAAACAGGCAGTCGGAAATATTTGGGCGGTCGCCTTGCCTGGGCGCTAAATTGTCCTGGCCCGCATGAGGCTTGCTTTGCCTTCCGGTCCAGCGCACCTCACCTATTGCACCAACGTCCATCGCGGCGAGAGCTGGGCGGACATCTTTGCTGCCCTGCGCCGTCATTTGCCGATGGTGAAGCGCCAGGTTTCGCCGCAGGCCCCGCTGGGCGTCGGGCTGCGGCTGTCCGCCATTGCCGCCAAGGCGCTGGACGCTCCGGCCGAGTTGGACGCGTTGCGCGGGTTCCTGGACAGCGAGCAGCTTTATGTCTTCACGATCAATGGGTTCCCCTACGGGCCGTTCCACGGCGAGCGGGTCAAGGAGCAGGTGTATGCCCCGGACTGGCGCGCGCCGGAGCGGCTGGCCTACACCGATCGCCTGGCCGGCCTGCTGGCGTCGTTGCTGCCCGACGATCAGCCAGGACTGACCGGCAGCGTCAGCACCGTCCCGGGCGCATTTCTGGACGCCGCTTCCTGCCTCGGTGCGCGCGAGGCCATCGCAGATGCGCTGCTGCGGCACGCCGCCCACCTGGCATTGCTGGAGGGCAGCACCGGCCGCCGCATCACCCTGGCGCTTGAGCCGGAGCCGATGTGCCTGATGGAGACCACGGCCGAGGCGGTCGGCTTCTTTGAGGACCACCTGTTCACCAGCCGCGCGGCCGGGCGCTTTGCCGCTCTATCCGGCTGTGCCCCATCGCAAGCCGAGACACTGCTGCGCCGGCATCTCGGGCTTTGCCTCGATGTCTGCCACGCCGCCGTCGAGTTCGAGACACCGGCGGACAGCCTTGCCTCGCTGAATGGCGCCGGGGTCGCGGTGATGAAGCTGCAGCTCTCCTCCGCCCTGGTCGTGCCGCGCATGGACGCCGCCGCCGCGGCGATGCTGCGCCGCTTCGACGACGGGGTTTACCTGCACCAGGTGGTTGAGCGCGGCCCGGACGGGCTGGTGCGCTTCCTCGATCTGCCCGAGGCGCTGGCCACCTGGCACGGCAACGGGGTGCACGGCCAGGAATGGCGCGTGCACTGCCATGTGCCGGTGTTCCATGATGCGCCGCTCGACCGCTTCGCCACCACCCAGCCCACCCTGCTCGACATGCTGGCCCGGCAGCGCGACGACGGCATCAGCCCGCATCTCGAGATCGAGACCTACACCTGGGACGTGCTGCCGCCGGAGCTTCGGGCGGGTGGCCTAGACGCAGCGATCGCCCGCGAGATCGCCTGGGTGCGGGACCGGCTGGCGGCATGACGCCGTCGGTCGCGTTGCGGCTCGGCCGCGTGTCGAACCTGCCTACGGTATGGACCAACGCGCTGGCTGGCGTGGCGTTGGCCGGCGCGTCGCCCTGGCAATGGGCGATCCTGCCGGTGGGGCTCGGCCTGTCGCTGGCCTATCTTGGCGGCATGTACCTCAACGACGCCTTCGACCGCAGCATCGACGCGCGCGAGCGGCCGTCGCGGCCGATCCCGTCAGGCGCCATCGACGCCAACACGGTGTTTGCCTTGGGTTTTGGTCTGCTGCTCGCGGCGGTGGCGGTGCTGGCGGCGGCGGCCCGTGGATTTGACGCACCGCCGGACGGGGCGGTGCTCGCCGGACTGGCGCTCGGCGGCGCGATCATCAGCTACAACTGGAATCACAAGGGCAACCGCTTCAGCCCGCTGTCGATGGCGGCCTGCCGGCTGCTGGCCTATGTCGTCGCCGGGCTGGCCGCGACCGCGACGGTGCCAGGGCCGCTGCTCGCCGCTGGCGCCGTATCGCTATGCTACCTGATCGGCCTCACCTACATCGCCAAACAGGAGATGCTGGGGCGCCTCGGCAGCCTCTGGCCGCTGCTGTTCCTAGCCGCGCCGCTCGCCTACGGCGTGTTGATGGCCGGCGGGGCGACCGGGTTGTTTGTGTTGGCAGCGCTTGCCGGGCTGATCGGCGTGGCGCTCTGGCTGCTGCGCCGCCGCCAATCCGGCGACATTCCGCGCGCCGTGGTGTCGCTGATCGCCGGCATCTCGCTGGTCGATGCCCTGTTCCTCGCGGTCGCGGGGTGGCCGGGCGCAGCGGTGCTCGCCCTCGGCTGCTTCGCTACGACGCTCGTGCTGCAACGCTGGATCAGCGGAACATGACCCCTGAAGATCTCATGGCTGCTTGGCTGCAGCGGCAGCTTCCGGCCGACGCCGCCGATTGGCTGCTCGCGCAACGCGACCGCCTGCGGGTAGGAGTCTTCGAACGCGACTTCAACCTGGCGATCAGCCTGGCGCCGCGTCGGCTCGGCAAGGCGGATCTGGAACTCGGGCCGGACGACCTCGCCGCCGCAGACCGCGTGCGGCCCGGCTGGGACCCACGAGACTGGAGCGTCGATCAGGCTGCCCGCTTGGTGCTGCTGCTGGCGCAGGGCGGCGATGGCGCCGCCTTTAATGCACGCCTGCGCGGACTGCTCGCCACCGCCGACCTCAACGAGAGCATCGCCCTACTGCGCGGCCTGCCGCTGTATCCCGGTCCCGCGCTGCATTTGGCGCAGGCCCGCGAGGGTGCGCGCACCGCCATGCGGCCGGTGTTCGAGGCCGTCGCCCACGCCAACCCCTACCCGGCCGAAATGT
>JAABUS010000870.1_pt1 | contig 71654 bp, 83 predicted proteins | sample 5560161 | NCBI WGS metagenome assembly JAABUS01 (sample SAMN10711885, study PRJNA513376) | rock metagenome | isolation source: Antarctica rocks | place: Antarctica: Victoria Land, Trio Nunatak nord | collected 2016-01-04
GACAGAATAGAATTCAACTCACATCGTTGCTGTTGCTCTTCGTACAAAGCATCGTCAGCTCATACATCTAGTATTCACTGCAGCTGTCAAACTTACGTTGTTGTTGTTGTTCTACGTCGTACAATGCGTCGTTAGTCTGTATACTCTGTACTGTACATCGTTCTAAGCTGTTACACTTACGTTGCTGATGATGATGATGGTGATGGTGAGATGATGATTGGTGAAAGGAGAAAGGAAGCGTTGTACGACGCTTGTGATAACTTTGTGTGAAGTAATTTTCATGCGCTAACCTATCTAGGCATAGGGGAGTCGTACGACCCCCAACGCATATCTGGGAACTTGGCAATAACTGCCTAATAACCCTGGTTATAACCGTGCCTGTTCCCCCCCCATATATGCATTACATATAAGGGCAATAAAGTCAAATACATACAGAAACGTTAAGTGATTGAAATTATAATATACATCTAATCTGTCATCAATTTTTTCAAGATTTGATCCACTCGACGCTTCTGCAGTTAACGTGTTCGTTGAGTGACATGTTTTGATTGACCGTAGGACCCCTGCGTAAATTTAATCATCAAAACTTTGCAATCACACATAGAATAATAATCAATACTGAGTTAAACCTGATTATTAGCGACTTCAGTTATAGTCCTGAACTAAATCTTTCTAATGAATCAAAAAAAATCGAATACGATAGAGCGCGCATAAAGATAGATATAAAGGCCTATGTAATAAGCTACGTTGATTTTACGTTGGCCCCCTACGTTGTACGGTGGCCATTCCGAATACTTTATTGCATCACCTCGTATCGTCGCACTAGAGCGCCTACTCCATCTGTCAAAGCTGAGGAGTCAGAAAGAGACAAGCGAAGCGCCGTAAATTTTTACCGAGCCATAAAACCGCCCCCTCGTCCCGAGACACAGGAAATCGTCTTCGAGATTATGAGCCGGGGCTGATGTGTTTGATTAGTGGGGGAAGTACTTGAATTATAGGCAAGCCAGAGAGAGCGATGAGGAGGTGGAAGAGAAGATCAGGCGGAGGAGGTTAAGTAGCAGGGTGGAAAGGTTTACAAATGGGGGGTCGAGGGGGTTCTGAGGTGCTGGGATCGATAATGTTCTAGTTGTGAGTCTGGTGAAGTCGATAGGTCGAGGAGATGTAAGGAAGAGTCGAATCTGTGGTTGGCGAGGGGGAAGAGGAACCGTAATCTGTATTGCTGCTGGAACATACTTCAGCTTCTTACAAACTTCTGATGAATAGAGTTTGATTATATTATTGACAAAAGTTCTTGCCCCTTGGAGGTCGTTCTGATCTTGTACGCAGGCGTGAAGACGTAAGAGGACGCCGGCCTACACTCGAGCATACCGTGGTCCGTCCATTCATAGCCGGGTTCGTAGAATGCTTCCGTGGCACGAAAGGTGTCAGGATCAGATCCAATCTGAATTCGCCCACTCTGGGGCGAAGAGAAAGACTTGAGCTCATGACTCGTGCAGCTGTGTAGATGATTTCTGTTATTGGAGAACGCCGGGGCCCCGTGGGAATAGCATATGCAAACAGCTTGTTGTCGGGTTATCTATTGAGGGTGCGACAATAACATCACAGGTCGTTGCAATCAATATTTCAGACAACCCCAATTGTCTTGCTGGGTGCTAGTAGCGTGGCTAGATTGCCGTAAAGCCCGCGAATTCCCAGCTTCGTCCCTGGATATCAGCTCATAGTAGCGCGATTCTGATGCTAAACATAGATTTAATTCCGTGCTGCAGATTGCGCATATATGGCAACACCTTGCTTTTGTCACGGTGGATCTTCCGTTCAGTGCTGATTGCGCAACTTGAAGACTCTGTTATTCATATGAGAGCTTTGCTCAATAGTGCACATTGTAATGAGGGGAAGATTGCACACGCAAAAGATCCGACTCTATCAGGTTGGAAAGATACGGTTTTTATTGGGAGCAGACCTCCGCAAATTCCCTCAGGAGCGTGCCAAAAATGGCGTTGTTGGTAGGTTGACTGATTTTCATGAGCAGCTCATACGTTTGAAGAGATCGGTATATATACAGAGATTAGGACGCACCTCTTCAAATTAAGATGTTCGTAACCTTTCATCCAGAATGTCACAGGTTTAGATACTTGTCAAGAAAATCACATTCCAAGCTCTGAATATCCCCATCGTCGATCCAAGTCTCAAGAATTTTCGATAATCTCCATAATTAGTCTGTATAATTATCGCACGGGCGTTCAAAAGCCAGGAGACATTACAGATACCAGTTTGCAAAGCACTGGTACGTTCTTCCAGCATGGCGCCAATCCACGGTGGTTTGACAGTCAAGCAAAGCAAGAACGTTCCTCAACTACCATGTGAAGTAGCTTTTGCTGGATTCTATCCGCCGCTGTTTTGCCTGCAGGAGCCAGAGCCCAGCGACACGATTCATACGAGAGGGCTGAACCCGTCCAACGATGCTGCCACTTCCACTAGTCCAAACTCGAAAGCCTGGCCCACCAAAATTCAGGAAGTCATACATGACCAAAGGACCTGGATTGCTTTTGTTCTTGGGCTGCTCGCCCTGATATCTATTGCTTCCCTTTGCTACCAATGCTGTAAAGGCTCGATCAAGAAACGTAGGCGGCGTGCCGGAGGAAATACAGCTGGAAGACATACAAGAGAAAAACGGACAGATTTGCCATCTCCACCTCGGTCAGACCCGTTCATGCAGTTCACGCAGCGAAAGGAAGTAGGAGCAGCTGAGCAGCGTGCACAAAAACTGCAGGAGCAAGTCACACGAGCCTCTGGCGGAATTCAGACCTCGAGTGTTGTTATCCAACAGACAGAGTTGCATGATCTGGAAAGCATTCATGACGACCTTAGCGACGAGGCGAGGAGGCTGTCGTTGCAGGACGGCGACTTCCAACTAAGACGGCAGAATTCGAATGTTGATTTGCGGCAACCTACTGTCACTCATACTTGCCCAAATAGTGATAAGAGCAGGACTCGGTGGTATTTAGTCGAACAACCAGCGTTTCCGCCCGCAAGTGATTCGTTGCAAAGTAGGGTGTCCATGCCTCCGCCTTCGTACGGATCTCAGCATCGATAGAAAATCGGGACGGGAAAGAAGGAATATGAGGATCAATCGTTGCTACTGCACAGATCCTGCCTTTTTTTACTTCGTGCTTGAGATGAGTGGGATTGAATTTGAAATGACGAATAAAGCAAGGTACATGGAAGTCGAAAGTTCTAATAAAAAGACGTAAGGGGAAGGCGCTGGCTGTGACTTGAGCGGCGTTTCTTTTGAGCGCTTGAGGAAATATACTTGAGACTTACGAGGCCGCCGCTGCAACCTCATGATCTCGTAGTTTCGATACTTCGTGACCCAGATAGAGAAGTTTACTAAGATCGAATGATGTTGTACCTGTATCGTTCAATATCACATCCACATTGAAACCTGTGGTCTCGCACTGATCAAGAGGGCGTAGCGGGGATAGAGAAAAGGGTTTTCACGATACTCGGCCAACCCAAGGGTTCACTCTAGAGTAGGGCTGATTTAAGCTCAACGGCGACACCTTGTCGCCGACGAGGGAATTCCGACAGCTGGTCAAACTAGGTACTCCGGTTACTCTATCAGTGCTACTATTAACGTCGTTCGTCTCAATAGCACGATCACCCATTGGTAGGCTGAAGGTACATTTGCCCTAGACTCCACCTCGGATTGGAAGGCTGCGGCCTCAAACACGGCGACATATGCAGAGCGGTCCCTTGCATAGAGAGTAGGCTGCAAAGATGCGTTTGGACGTCAAGGTAGGTTTTACAAGCCTCTGATCGGAGTAGCAGTCCTCAACAATTCGGCATGGCTAACGTAAACATCAATCTGCAGAGACAGCTCTTTGCAAGGTCCGAGCGGGTCAAGGGCATCGACTTTCACCCCACGGAGCCATGGATCTTGACGACTCTGTACAGCGGTCATGTATACATTTGGTCATACGAGACCCAAGCAATCGTCAAGACCTTCGAACTCACAGATGTTCCTGTACGAGCAGGCCGCTTCATAGCTCGCAAGAACTGGATTGTCTGCGGGTCCGATGATTTCCAAGTGCGAGTATACAATTACAATACCTCGGAAAAGATTACCTCGTTCGAAGCCCACCCTGACTATATCCGTGCCATTGTTGTCCACCCAACCCAGCCTTTCGTTCTGACCGCCTCAGATGATATGACGATAAAGTTATGGGATTGGGACAAAGGATGGAAGTGTGTTCAAGTGTACGAAGGCCATAGCCATTATGTTATGGGTTTGGCTATAAATCCGAAGGACACCAATACTTTTGCATCTGCATGTCTGGACAGAACTGTCAAAATTTGGAGCTTTGGTTCAGGTCATGCCAATTATACATTGGAGGCCCATGAGACAAAAGGTGTCAATCATGTCGATTACTATCCGCAAGCAGACAAGCCGTATCTTCTTACCACATCGGATGACCAGACAGTAAAGATCTGGGATTACACGACCAAATCTTTGATTGCTACACTTGAAGGCCACACAAGCAACGTCTCATTTGCGTGCTACCACCCAGAGTTACCAGTCATTATATCTGGTTCGGAGGACGGTACCGTAAAGATATGGCACGCAAACACCTACCGATTGGAGCAGTCTCTAACTTATGGGTTGGAGCGAGCTTGGTGTGTAAGCTACCAACGTGGTCGGCAAGGGGTAGCAATTGGTTTTGACGACGGCGCCGTGGTTGTCAAAATGGGACGAGAGGAGCCAGCTGTATCAATGGATAATTCAGGGAAACTGATATGGGCACGGCATAGCGAGATCCTTTCAGCGATGATTAAAGGAGGTGATCTGAGTGTCAAAGACGGCACTCCCATAAGCCTGCCTTCGAAGGACCTCGGAAACTGTGAAATTTACCCTCAGACCTTACAGCATTCTCCTAATGGTCGATTTGTTTCGGTTTGTGGCGACGGTGAATATATAATTTACACTGCGTTGGCGTGGCGTAACAAGGCGTTTGGCTCTGCCCAGGATTTTGCATGGGGTTCAAAAGATAACAGCAACGATTATGCGATACGAGAATCTTCGATGAGTGTCAGAATATTTCGCAATTTCAAGGAGAAAACTGGTGGAGTCGACGTTGGTTTCCAGGCCGAGGGATTGAGCGGTGGTGTACTGCTTGGTGTCAGGGGTCAAGGAGGGATCGGGTTATTTGATTGGGAGACTGGCGCTTTGGTGCGGAGAATAGAAGTTGAGCCGAAAAACGTGCGTCCAATTACTATACACATCAAAAATCGGTTATCTTGCTCACACGGATTTAGGTCTACTGGTCGGAGAGCGGCGAATTGGTCACCCTAGCCTGCGAAGAAACCTTCTACGTCCTCCGCTTCTCCCGCGAAAACTACATCGCCGCCCTCAATGCTGGCCAAGTCGAAGAAGACGGTGTCGAATCCGCCTTTGAAGTCGTGATCGATATCAATGAGTCCGTTCGCACAGGGCAATGGGTTGGCGACTGCTTCATCTACACCAATTCTACCAACCGTCTCAACTACCTTGTTGGTGACCAAACCTACACAGTCTCCCATTTTGACCAACCTATGTACCTCCTTGGCTACCTCCCGCGCGATGGAAAAGCCTATGTCGCAGACAAAGACGTCAATGTCGTCTCATACGCTCTTTCGCTTTCGGTGGTTGAGTACCAAACCCTCGTCTTACGCGGGGACATGGAAACCGCCGCCGAACTCCTCGAGGATATCCCTGCCGACCAGAAGAACAAGATCGCCCGCTTCCTCGAGGGCCAAGGCTACAAAGAAATGGCACTCGAAGTCGCCACAGACCCGGAACACCGGTTCGACCTCGCACTCGCGCTCAACAACCTTCCCATCGCTCTCGACATTGCCAGAGAAGCAAACGTCGAGCACCGCTGGAAAACAGTCGGCGATGCCGCGCTCGCGGCGTGGGAGCTCGCGCTCGCAGAAGAGTGCTTTGCGCACGCCAAAGACCTGGGCTCCCTACTTCTCGTCTACACATCCACCGGCAACGCCGAAGGCCTAAGGGACCTCACCGCGCAAGCCAATGACGCGGGTGCGCACAACATTGCCTTCTCCTGCCTTTGGCAACTCGCAGACGTAGACGGCTGTATCGAACTCCTCGTGCGCACCAACCGCCACGCCGAAGCCGTCCTCTTTGCTCAGACCTACAAACCTAGCCGTGCCGCCGAGCTCGTGCGGACGTGGAAAGCGGGGCTGGAGAAGGGGGGGAAGGGCAAGGTGGCGAGGATGATTGGGGTGCCGCCGTATGGTGAGGGGGAAGGGGATGAGGAACTTTTCCCGGGGTGGGATGAGTATTTGACATTGGAGAGAGGTGGGAAGGGAGGGGAGTTGGTCGATGTTGGGGAGGTGGATGAGGAGCAAGGCGAGGGGGGGGAGGGAGAGGGGATTGAGGAGGAGGGGCCGGCCGAAGCGACAGCGCAGGCTTAGATATGGGTAAGGGTGGGTGGGATGAAGAGTAGCAATGATAGATTTGATTGAATGTGACTGTTGAAGTTGGTAGTGTAGACGACTCCAGAAAATCCGTGGAGCAGGCGAGAAGCGCTAATTGTGCCGTAGAATATCCCTTGATGCGTTGTTGTTGCTCCCCCTTCTGCCCTCCACACCTCTCTAAAAACCCGAGCAACACAAACATCCCCAGCCCACACGACCCATCTTCCCATCACAGATTTCAAAGTAAAACGAGCATACATAGATTCATACAGATACTATGATACCTACCTCTCCCATCTCCATCTTGATTATCAAAGCCTGTGTTACGTGAGGGGGAGGAGGATGATGGGGTGTATGGGTTCGTTTTCTGGTTGTTTGTATATGGAGTACGGGGTCTGTGGGCACGAGGGGGGCTTGTGGTCGTTGAGTATGCGGTGGCGAGAGCGGCGAGAGAGATTAAAGGGTTTGAAGGGTTGAAGATGGAGGGTTTTGGGTTGTGTGGCTCCAATTCGTTGGGTTAGGGAGTTTGTGGGGGGGGGAGAGGGCCTTTTGGTATTTCGATTGCATTCGATTCCTACTGGCATTGCTGGCGTGGTTCAAGGGTTTTATTTCCCGTCTTTGTTGTCTGGCAGCGCTAATAGACGGGCTCTGTAATCAGGAAAATCTTTACCAAGGATTCCTCCAATCCAATAACGGCATCCGTGACCAGTTTCTCAATCATGCATGGATTTTAGCTGTGTAATTGTGATTAGAAATTGAGATTGCACTCTGTCGACGCGGTGTTGATTTGTGAGAGCTGTGGGCGTCAGGAGGTTTGTTGTACTGCTGTGAGTTGAATTGTTATGAGCGCTGCTTGCGCTTGAGGGGTTTTTTCTTCGTCTTCTCTTTCCAGACAGTCTTGCTAGACGAATCTCACGTGTCCATTTCTTGCTACGTGGCAACACACCGTAATTGATTGTACAGTATGTGACCAACGCGACGGCTAGTGCGATCAAGGATCGAAAGGCGCTCTGTTGACAATGCGCTCAAATTTGAAAGCATGTCGGGCAAAGGAGTTGGTGATATTGCAGTAAGTTCGGTGTACAGTTACGCTGCTTGTGTTTTTTTTCTCTTACGAGCATGGGCGGTGAACGGGTTGATTGTCTTAACCAAATGAGCTGTCAGAATTTGGCTCTCAAGTGTATTTGTGATTAGGAATCGGAGTGACACTTTATCGACGAACCGCTGACCTGTGACAAGAGATTACAAAGATAATCTCAACAATGCTGTAGGTTTGATTCCCATTGACACTGCGTAAGTGATCCCATAATTTTTTCCATCTTGCTCCTCAGCTATGTGCACCCACCTGTAACCGGGAATCGAGACTAAACGCTGATGATGGGGCGTCCAGCTGTGAGAACTAATCTTCGAAAGACTCTTTCGATGTTGCTGTGGGCTCGATCGCTATTGGCGCTGCTTGCGTGATTCTGAAATATGTTTTCCGCTCTGGTATTGTTTAAATCAAGAACTGACAGACATTTTATCGACGAAGATGTGTAGATGCTGCCGAAGGATCGGTTGCAATCGGCGTTGCTTGGGTGGCTCAGGGGGTTATGGTCTTATTCTGTATGTGTTTCCTGAGGCCTATTCAACGAAAGCGTAAACGGTAGACTGATAGTGGAGTATATCAGATAACATTATCAACAGGGAGGATAGGTTCATCTCCGTAGATGTGCGGTATCTGGCCCAACTCTCTTTGACCTTGATGATAATTCCTTCCGAGGCGTTTCTTAGGTTGAACTGATGGGTAAGAAGTTTCCCTTCTGTTTGATTGATCCATAAAATAGGAAAAGGACTGAGGAAGGTTTCCTGTAAACGTTCGCTCATTAATGCTTGTTTCAGAAAGTGGGAAGCTATGCTGTGTCCCATCGTAGTTCCGCTGCAAAGAGAAGCACATGACGTAACAAGTCGTGTAGGGAAGACGGGGGCGAATGAAGAGATCAGGCTATAGACACAGCCACACTACGGAGAAAGAGATAGAACGCAGATGCAAGGCATCAAAGCAGGTTTGGAGTTTTCCAAGGCAAAGGTTGAGTAGTGCCGCTGCCGTTCTTGTTCATTCCTTGAGCGATCGCCATTCGAATTGCCACCTGAAGTGCGTCACCAGCGTGACCAAAGGCACTAACGCAGCCAGCTCTTCGGCGTTTGAATTCCCAGGGGGAGGAAGAAGTTACGGGTGCTATGATTCTCGAAGCCACTGCGAAGGACCGTGAAATCTTTCTTGAGAGGCTTCGACGAGCGTCGGAACGATTTACGATAGATCTCTGGAGTGGACCGAGCTTCGGCACCCTGACAGGGTCGCCGATTGACCTACGGAGCAGCCTTGGCCCTGTCTTCTCTTTATCGTCTTGCGGAGATTAGCTATAGGAAGGTCGTACTCGGACCGTCTTTCATGTGCATCGGTGTGTGGTCTTGACTAGTAGTCTGTATGATAGTGGAACAACGCCTTGGCCAAGCATAAAGAAACAAGGGAAGGAAACCTTCGGATAGGCACAGTACTAGCCCCGTTGATAGGGACGAGCAATTCGGATTTCGGAGACGAGTACGTCGGAATGCTGATTTTCCCGTCTTGCTGAAGGCAAGCCCTTCATTCTGGCACGGTACGCAAAGTGTGGCAACGGCGATGGACGATCTCCAGTAAAGTAAGGGACTTACTTTACCTACTCTGGGTACCTTATGCTTGCCATTGCCAGCTAGCCGTTATCGATTAGGTAGCACCATCGAGTAGGGCAGGGTAGCCATAATGGCATTGCAGTGGCGCTGGGCAGGCTGAGCTTCGCCCTGATCTTACTGCATACGTGATGGCAGCGTTGGAGGAGTACCGCTAGTATGTGCGAGTCGGAGCACCGACGGCTAATCATAACAACAATGTACTCATCCAACACCTTAACACGTTCCGAGGAAAGATGATTATCGTTATGGAAGTATGCACCCAATGCCTGCAGGGCTTGGTCCGATATGGAGCAAACCAAGGGTCCATTGTGCTGAGTCATGCAAATGGAGTTCATATCCTCGCCATCGACGAAACGGCTTCCTCATCGTTCGAATGATGGATTGCGGGTCCAGCCAGCAGCCTTAGTTAGTGTAACACCCGTCCACCCGTGAAAGTGTGAAATGCGTAGAACAGGGTTTTGGCTGATTGCTTGCACTCTGATCGACTTTGCTGTTTCGATCCCTGACCGTGTGAAAGCAAGAACGCGTACGCGGTACTGTATCGAGTTGACAATTCGGAGCATTCGCCGCACCATCTCCAGATGCAGGGTCCAGCGTCAAGATCGGACAAGTAGGAATACGATCAGCTGATGGATCGCCACCTGCCGGCCACTGATAAATGCTGTTCACCCTGAGCTTGCCCCATCGGATTTTGCGCCCCAGAGTGTCCTTTGTTTCCTTGAACATGCTCCATCCTTGGCCAACCCCACACCGTAATGCAACAAGAGCGTAACCGATTCAACCTCGTCAGTATACTGACTACAGCAATCTGGCAGCTGTTCCTAAAGCCTGGAGTGTTCGAACCTGGACGTCCACCTACGGGAATGCGTCGCATGGATTGGGCTCTCTCGATCTGAGGGCGCTCAAGACCTCCCCACATGTCAGTTTTCGCTTTCTCCAGGATAAGCCATGGACTAGAGCTTGGTATGCAGCACTGCTGGGGGCTGTGATTGGACTGATACTCAACAATGGTCATGCAAAATTAGCATGGAAAGCACCTTATAAGCCGAACACAGATGCATTTGGCTCTACCAGGAACACAGCTCAACGCCAGCACCGAGGTATAAGCCAGGGAAAGTAGGATATGCCTTGCTTGTAGAGGTCTTCATTTGCCAAGGAAAATGGATATGCTCTGCCCGCATGTCCTCTTAAGGAGAAATCATTTCGCTGCCGTCATTGAAACGTGTGTGTCGTCACCGTCCCGAATGCCAAGCGCTGCCGTCACCCATTTTCGCTTCAGTTGCCTCAATTGCTTCATTTGCTCATCAGAACGCAGGAGATGCTGGAAAAAGGGCGGATTCATTCACACCTCTGAAGCCAGTAGGATAATCATAGTCAAGGTCGGCCAATTTCATCCATCGTCAATCGCTGTTGAGTAGCGAATTGATCTGGAGGTATCTTCCGCTGGACGATTGTCGTCGCGGTTCCCCACGCGGCGTAATGATAATCCTTCGCCATTCGTACGACCATTCATCTGCAATAGTCGAGAGGATATGACGCAGGACTTGGTCGAAGGGTTGGGTGTAGGCGAGCCGTGAACACGCATCCAAGATTTGGTCGACCGCGTATGGAAAGGGGCCCATCAAGTCGTCCATGTTATCGGGAAGCTCCACACCGCATTCGACCGCGGTGCGGCGAAAGAGTTCTTGCAGAGGTCCACAGATGGCAAAACCCGCTCGCGTTTCTTTCATAGTACTCAAACAGTATTCCACGACGGTTGTTGCCGGCGGCTCCCTTGGCGAATGACGGACGAGAGCGTCACCGAGGTGAAGGGTGCAGAACGTCATCAGCGGCATGTGGTAACGTGAAGAATATAAGCGCCGCGAGTGGTCCAGGATTTCCATCCCGCTCTGGGCGTGGTGGACAATCATGCGACGCAATTCGTCGACGTCGCTTCCTGTGAAGAAGTTGCAATGTAGGAGAGGTGCGAAATGTTGGACTAAAGCCGTGTGGAACTGGATGCTTCAACACAGTCAGTACCCACTGTACGGTAGGCAAACAAGGTATAGGCAGATGACGTACTGAAGGTAAAGAACGTGGGGCAGAGGTTGGTCATCAATCTCTATCTGTCTGACCTTTGGCGGTAGGTCTTCTTTCCAATCCAAGTACATCTTATAGATAGTGAGAACACTTGTGGCGGATACGTCTCCGCGATGGCCACAGTAGAGATTCAAGCTTTCGTTGACGATACGGAAAAGGCCAGCCTGCATGCACGCCGTCACCATGGCATAGCTGGGCCGTGTGGGTAGCTCATGCCCATCGCCCGCTTTTGCGATAAAACCGCCATACCACGTCGTCCCCGTCCATTCGAACATGTCGAAAGACCGCTGTTTTTGGCAGCTCTGGCGCGTAAAGCTGTTGGTAAGTGATGCTAGCACATGTGCTAGGCTTGTTAGATGGTCCTCAAGTGGAGTTTGATAGACAGGCCGTACCTATTAAGGGTTTGGATTCCCCACTCGGAGAGCTCTCTAGCTTCGTCCGATTGATTGTCCCCTTTGATAGACTTCAAGTTCTCCACAGCACAGCGCAGGTATCCGGTTGCGTTGCGAGCTTTCCCGGAACTTACATCTGCCAAGTACATGACTGCGAATGTCTGTATCGACGTCATGTTGAGGTAGGACTCTGGCAGGAGATGCTCTCGAGCCTCTTTCAGAAAACCTTCCTTCAGTGTCGTTATGTCAACGCCCTTCCCCACAGTGTCGTTCCTACCACTCGCTAGTAGGTGGCAGCCCATGGCGCAAATGGCATTGACCAGGGCCGATGAGCAGTAAGTCTTGTCATTGGTTCAAAAACTGTGCTTAAAGTCGAGCTCGCTAAAAAGCATGTGTAAAGGATGTACCCATGTAAAGTAAAGATCGAAAAGGTGCCCGATGAGTTTGTGGTTAGAACTGACTTTGGTCCACTGAACTTCTGCTTCGCTCGCCCCTGTACGGCTAAGACCGTCTTCTTGATAACTTTTCTCGAGATTTCTGACAACGTCGACAAGGCTCCGTTGGGATGGTGGTACTATGCTTAGGCTTCCAGAGATTGGGTGTTGCTTGCAAAGCCAATCAGCAATGGACTGATGTGTTTCTCCGGCTCGGAGTTTCATTATGATCTCCCTGTCATGGCTGTTGCTTCCAATGGTATCCAGGATCTTTCTCTGCCAGTCGCTTGTTTCCTGAAGGTCTCTGTTCTGATCTTCTAGATGCGAGTTGAATTTCATCATTTCCCTGTTCTGGCCTTGGAGGCTACTATTGCTACCTCGAAGGGTCTCGATTTCCCGGATGAGGTCATCTTTGTGCGTCTTTGTATGAGGCTCGTAGGCACAATTGAGCTTGCGTGTAAGGCACCTATTGCACGGGTCGGGCCTAATTCCGTCACACTGTTACAGAAGAAAAAAGTAATCCACTAGTCAGTATTCGCAGCTTTTGCATACCGACTGCGAACCAAAAACAATCGAGCGGGATAATGGGGACATGTTGTGAATGTAACTCATCGTACCTTTTGTCTTGCATGCCTACATTCGGTACACGCTATGAGGGAGACATTGCCCGCGTTTCGACGTCTACGGGTTGAATCACCACCACCAGTACTACCACTGGACCCTCCAGCCGCTCCACCAGAGCCCCCACTGGCCCCTCCACTGGTGCTATTAGGACTCCCAATGGCGGTGCCGTGAGCACTTGAGCTCGGAGAGGAGCCTGATGACTGGTCAAGCGCCGCGATGGGACCAGGTTTCGTAAGCCCGACATTGAGAGAATGGAAAGTGCCTTTCACGGCCAGCCCGAATCGTATGAATTGTTCTCTTTGGTATCACGTTGGAACAGGGCGTCAAGGGTTCGAAGCAATGAGATAATTGTGCAGCGGTTAGTGAATGCCTGTCTGGTCGGGCTGACAGGAACAGGTAGTGGGTTGTGAGCTTTGCGGGTCATGCAGGGTGGTCGCATCATGGCTCAACGGGGCATAGAAGCCCTCCTGGTGTGTGTCTCTAACAGCTGGGTTGTCGAGGTAGATTACTTGACGTACCGACGACTGTTTTACAATGGACGTGGGCGGCCACTTTTGCCCGTTCGCACTAGGACTGATGATCGGATTTACCGAAAAGAACGCAAAAGAAGAAGCAGAAACTTCGCTTCTCAACTCACCCCCACTACCTACTACTACGGGGGTACATCAGGATGTCATCGAACCCTTTGTAGTCTCCTCTACCGTCGAGTCCGACCACACTTGGATCTGTTGCTCAACCAATTCCAAACGGTTGCTGTGGCCCCGTGTGTATTGGCATGGCACCTTGCAGGCTTCGGATATCCCAAGTGCATCTAAATGCCTATGGGGAGCTATACGGAAAATATCAGAAGCACATCATCCTCGCCACGCTGCCAAGCTTTTCTCGGGTTGTCACCCACAGCTTCTGTTATTCTACATGTGGCAGTCTGACCTCTGGGAATTAGATTGTTGAGGCAACATGTCGAAAGGTAGAGTGCATCAGAATAACCACGATCTAGGAACAGCCATGTGAAAACGTACCGCGAAAAAAGTTCAACCCCACTTCCTCGGGGATCCCTCCCATTGGATACCAGAAATCGCATAGGGACTGAGGTGAGTAAGGGCAAGTGGTGGCAAGTGGTGGCAAGTTCCATTCCCGGGAGGCGTGCAAAATCCTCCCAATGCAAATCGCCAAGAAACCCATGCCCGCACACATGGGGAAATCGAATCGAGGGTGAGTTGGCCGAGTGGTAGTTGGCCAGACTGCAGTAAATTACTCAAGCGCTAGGGGAAGGCGGCCCCCGTTGAGGAACGCTAAGGTCATGGGTTCGACGATTCGGAAGTGATTCTACGTCTCGAGTATCTGCCGTGGTGAATGTACCCATGGAAGTAACGGCCGAACGAATCAGATTATATCACGGAGCTTCAACCATTGGACCAGAACATGAGGCCAAATTTGACCTTCTGCCTTACCTTGATGTTATTTAAGTAACCTCACACACCAAGGCCAGCCGTCGTAGATTGAGCGGCAAAAATTAAAGTATCTGGGGTACGTGCGTCATTGTCAAGCTGGAACAACTGTCGCCGCATCATCACCAAGGGGTATCAATATCAAGATATCACACATACAGTATAAGCTGCTTATAGGGGAATTCTGCATAACGGAATTCTGGTTTTGACGGAGAAAACTTCCGGCCCCCACCTAATTTTGGTGTAATTAGCGGAATATCATGGGGTTGAAATATCCGTGCCCGTGCAGGGCTTACTTGCGTCACACTATTCAATCTTTATGCACAGGGCAGCATTTGCACAACTGCCAAGAACAAATCTGCTCATACCACTCCTCAACATGCCTCAGCTTTTCCCTACTCGTATAGGCATACAATGTCTCTCAACGTCTGGATATAAGCCCACACCGCCGCCCAGAGATGTAGCAAGCGTTTAGTCCTATATTCGTTGGTTGTGCTCCCGGCAATAACCAGTGCAGCAGATCTAACACAAAAATAACTCAATACTACCCACAACCACTTTGCCGTCGAAACCACCCATCGATCTACCAAACAAACAAACAACCCCTTCAACAACCTGCAGACCCAACGCCTCCGCTCCATTTACCGACTATCGGCCGAACCCTCAAGTCGCCCACCCAACCCCAATCCACACTCGACGCCCCACCATTCCCATCCACACAATCCCCGACTCCCACAAATGTCTTCCCCCAACCTCAAAACCTACCACTGCCTCTGCACCACCCTCCTCCTCGCCACCCCCCACGCCCTCGCCAGCCTCCCCCGCCGCGCACCCCCTTCCCTCGACCGCGCCTTCATCCTCCCCCTTCCCCCTTTTCCCTCAACCCAGGACCCCTCCCCCGAAACCCAGCCAACCCCAAATGGCGAATCCCCCGAAACCGAACCCACACCGCCACCATCCCTCATTCTCCCCTCCTTCCGACCCCAGAGGAAAGTCGTTGTCGTGCAGCGAGCGGACGGGTGGGAGAGGAGGAGGGTGTGGAGGTGTGGGCGGTGTGGGGTGGGTGTTGGGTATGAGACTGAGGGGGCGCAGGGGGTGAAGGAGAGGGTGATTTATTTGCTGGAGGGGGGGTTGGTGGAGACGGGGGAGATGGTGGGCGGTGAGTGCGGTTATGGGAATGGAATATGAGAGAGTCGGTACGAAGTTTGGACAGAAGATGGGCATTGGGTTCGGTTATGGCATCAGTCTCAGCTGCGACGTTGGGCTCAGCTCGGGTCGGTTGGGATATCGGCGCCAATGATGATCTGGGCTTCAACTACGCCGTTCAATTCGAGGCAGGTTGGGGGGACTCTATCACGTTAAGAAACGGACGTGCTGTGGGGTACATGTTCTTATCTAAAACATAGACTACCAGCATGCTGACCGACAATGCCAGGCTTGACCCCCTCCCTCCTGCCATTGCCACCCTAAAGTATCAATCCACACGCCAATATACATAACGCCAGTATGCACAAGGAAAGGAGGAGACAGTCTTCGGAAAAAGAGGGTAAAAGAAAGGGAGGGAAAGCTCTTAATTCGCCAGAATCGTCCTTACAAGATCTGCAAAACCGAAGCATCAGTCAAAAAACCCTGAACAGTAGATGAATCTCGAGGTGCTTCGTTACCCGTATAGTTGATCTCCCCACTACTCGTATCCACCGCCTTTAACAACTCGTCCACCTCCTCGTCACTCATCTTCTCTCCCAAGTTCGTCAGGACTGCCATTTGCACACCGATTAGCCCTCTAGCCCTCCCATAACAAAATCTTCTTTCCATCTAGCCCACTTTTCCGGCCCTCTCAATCCAAACCCTTCAACCACGGACCGCTGAATCCAAAGGGGGGGGGCAAAAACTCACTATATCTTAACTGCCCCACCCCAATAAACCCCGTCATATCCTTATCAAACACCTGAAACCCCCGACAATACTCCTCCGGCTCCCCCGGCTCCCTGAACCCCCCCGGCCGATTCAGCACTTTTTGGAAACTGTCAAAGTCGACTATCCCGCCCCAAAAAACAGTAACAACCAATTAGCCCTCTATTCCTCTCTCTCTACCGCAGCCCAAATAACCACCCTTATCCATCTCTCGCCCAAGCTGGCCATCTCAGCCAGCATGTGCGAGCAGGGAAAGGGAAAATAGGAGAAGTCAAAGAACTCACAATCCCCACCGACCGACTTCTCCAACTCGCCAATCTCCGCCAGCGTCGGGTTCTGGCCGCACGCGCGCAGCAGGTCGCCCAGGGATGCGAGCGCGACGCGCCCGGTGCCGCGTTTGTCGAAGAGGGAGAAGGCTTCTTTGTAGTTGGTTGAGGCCTGTTTTGGTTGTGTGAGTTTGGGGAAGTTTTTTTGGGGCGCGATGGGGGGTGTTTTGGTTTTTGGGTTTGGAGGATTAGGGGGGGAGGGGGCATACCATTTTTGGTGGGTTGATGGGTTTGGAGATGTGGAGGGTGGTGAGTGGGTGTGGTGGAGGGGGATGGTTGATGTTTGGGGATGCGGAGGGTTGTGTGATGTTTTGGTGGTGGAGAGATTTGGAGGGCGTGTTTTGGGGCTGGTTGCCCTGTGAGATGACGGGAGCGATTGTGGTTACGTAAGCGAGCTATGTATTCCCCACTATCACTTTATCAAAGTTCACTCTCTTGAGTTTTTAGAGCACGGCGTTGGGTTTGTTGATGAAAATTGGGTTACTGGGGATTAGGATAACATAATTGGATTGTTTCGGCTTGGCTCTTCGGAAGAACGCGCTGCTCTTCAAACTCGGGATCAGAGTTCATTATTGCGTTCTTGTTCTCATTAACTTCAGAGACAAATCTCGAGATGCTGGCGAATCGCTTTCTAACATTACGTCTTCATCAAACCATTCTCCAATACCACTTGCTCTCTTAAACCAGACCATGTCACCGTTCCCTGCACCTTTCAAAGCGCCCATTGCCTCTCGATGATTTCCACCATCTACCATGCATGCACAGTAGCCTCCACCCGCTTTCAAGAGATCCTACAGCCCCATATCATCATCCTCGTCGTCATCCCCCACACCACCGATACCATCCTCCCTCTCCTCGACCTCTCTCTCTCTCCTCGAAAGCTCCTTCGACGCCCCAATCTTCCTCAGCCCATCCACCACCCCAACAATAAACGCCCTCCCCTCCGCTACCTCCATTCCCCCAACCCCATTCATCTTAACCTCCCGCCCTCCATCCAACACCGCCACCTTAGCCCTCATTTTCGCCATCCTCGTCTCCCGCAGATCCCGCATCAGTCTTCGCACACTGTCTGGCTCCGGGATGTCGTCGGGCGCGGCGTCGAGGAGCATTTCCCCGAGCTCGAGCCAGTGGTAGGGTAGGGCGTCTGGAGGGGCGTCGGCTGTTGCGCTGGGGAGGAATGGGGGGCTGGTGGTGTTTGGGAGGTGAATTGGCGGGGGGGAGAAGGAAGCGGTGGAGTTTTCCAACTTGAGGATTTCATCGAGGGAGGATGGGGTTAGCCATGGGGGCGGGAGGATGTTGGCGCGGCGTTGGCGTTTTAGGAGGAGTGCAAACCAGAGAGGGAGGGGGGTGCGGTAGGGTGGTTGAAGTGGGGGGATACGACCCTAGGAGGGAGACAACGTGTTAGCGACAAGAAGGGAACAAAGTAGTGGTTGTAATGATCGAATAGACTTCCAATGGCTCTCTAATGTGGATAACGTACGAGTAGAATCTCAGACTAGTTGGGCGCAACTCACTCCGAGCAGCTCGAGCCCTTCGAGTCGTTGTCGAGGGATGACGGTAACCATCTCCATCTCACAAAGGAAGGCGATTTCAGGAGGCGTCAAGCCCGGGGGCAATGGTAAGGCCATACAGACTGTTAACGTGCTGTTGTAGAAGTGGGAATTGATGTGAAGGTCCTCTCCGGATGAGGCGCCGTTCGGGCTAACGTGCGGAGTCTGAAGATCTTTCTCTGCATTTCAGTACCCCTAATAAATAACATCAATCATTTCAAGGTATCCAATTGCACAGGGGTCTTAGTATAGTTGTGTAACTAATGTTGGTGCTAGTCGAGCTTTCAATTTCCTTGTATCCAACCTTTGATGATTATTTTCCTTTCTTCGTCCACCCTGTTATGATATTGAATCTATTACCTATATGGCCTCCGCTCCCCTCAAGAACGGAGGATTCCTCACCATCTTTGGAGTATTAGCCATACTGCATTTCTGGGACTACAAAATCCAGACACTTGTTCCTGAGCCATATCTGGTTTGATACCACGCCGTGGGACTTTGTTGCCATCCAGATTTGGCTAATGTACTTAGGACGAATACTTCCACGTCCGGCAAGCTAAGCTATGGATCGAAGAAGGCCGGTGGGACGTCTGGGACCCGAAAATCACCACTCCACCCGGACTGTGAGTGATCCAATTTGCCTTCTGATTGTGGAATGTACGTCCGGTGGATTGACGAGTCATCATAGGTATCTGGTCTCATTCGTCCTGCTCTCAGCATGCAGAAGCCTAGGAATTTGGTCAGGTCCTGTAACGGCAGCATCTTTGCGCCAAACCAATTTCTACGCTTCAATAATGTTCATCCTTCTTGCCCGTGAGATCCTACGTCTTTTTGAGGAAGAGAAGAGCGTAGAAGGTACGGCTCGCACTGGAAACCAGGACAAGAACAAAGCCTTACTGCAACAAGTAAGCCACGTAACAGCGAATATGTTCCTTTTCCCTCCCTTCTTCTTCTTCTGTGGACTGTACTACACCGACGTGATATCGGCCTTGTCTGTTCTCTTCGCATATCACTTTTACATTAGGAAGCAGAGAATATTTCTCATCATTGCGGGCCTCTCATCGCTTTTTTTCAGGCAGACCAACATATTTTGGGTGTCCGTCTTTCTTGGTGGCCTAGAAGTGAGTCGGACCCTGCGAAAAGGCCGGTCTGGTGTAGATTTTCCATCTCAGCCTACCTTTATGGATATAGTGTATGGAAGCTGGCAGAAATCTTGTGTCTATGACCCCTTGGTCAGCCAAGCGTCTCTCGAAGGTCCCGGATCTAATTCCGTTGCTGTAGACTGGATTACTGATAAGCCGCAGACTATGTCAAGACAATCATCTCTATCGTTGTAGCTGGAACAGCCAATATCACCGTTATCTTAACCTGCATCATGCCGTATCTCTCCTTCCTAGCTGCGTTTGGATTATTCGTTGTTTGGAACGGTGGTATCGTACTAGGTAAGCTATATTTTCCCTCTCCATGTCAGTATCGCCACTCACACTCCTTAGGCGACAAGGAAAACCACATTGCCTCTATCCACACACCCCAAATGCTATACATCTGGCCATATTTCATGTTCTTCTCATTCCCATTGCTCTACCCTTATATATTGAACAGCTTCGCTCCTCAATCCTCTCTACCGGTGCGCTTCAGCTCCGGGCCAACAAGGCATCAACTACCACGAGCTATAGTGGCTATCCCAATCATGGCAATGATGTTACTTGTCGTCCACTTCAACACCATTGTCCACCCCTTTACCCTCGCCGATAATCGCCATTATATGTTCTACGTCTTCCGCATCCTCCTACGGCATCCAATCATTAAGTACCTGGCAGTCCCCGTATATTTCGTATGCGCCTGGGCTGCTATCACTGCTCTTGGTGGGCTACCAAATAAGCCACCAATCTCAGGATCACAACTCGAAGGGAAGAAAGACAGCAGTCACAAGTCACCTACCATCACGCCTCCTGCTCAAGACGAACCTCAGAAAGGCAACAGAGTCAGCTTCGTCCTGGTCTGGCTCCTCGCGACTTCTCTCCCTCTCATCACAGCTCCTCTGGTAGAACCTCGTTATTTCATCATCCCATGGCTCCTATGGCGATTACATATCCCAAATCCTCCGCCACACTCCTCCAGTGCCTCATCCGCTGGCACCAAGGCCAGAACAAACTCCTCAGAGCCTCTGGAACAGATCAAAGCAGCGCTCTACAAAGAATACGATCTTCGTCTCTGGCTTGAAACAGCATGGTTCCTTCTCATCAACTGGGTGACAGGCTACATCTTCCTTTATAAAGGCTTTGAATGGCCGCAGGAACCGGGACAGGTTCAGAGATTCATGTGGTAGCATATTTTGAAAATAGATAAAAACAAGAACATATGATATTTCTGCTGCAAGCCCACAGAATCATCCTCAATATCTACAGTCCGTCCTCACTTGACCTAGCCATGCAAGCCAAGTGGTCTCATTCTCTGCAATACCGCCGAACCCCCCCCGCCTCCCCTCTACAGCTCATACCCTAGCCATTTCAAAAATAAAATTACCTGGCCGTGGACAGAGCCCCATAGTAGTATTTACTTCAATCTAATTCCTATTCCATTACCTCCGTCGTAACCAATGCGCTTGCCCCCCCCTCCTCCTCTCCATCCCAAAAAATCGCAGATAGCATCGCCGTACCAAAATACTCTATCCCGTCCACCGCACTCTCTACTCCCTTCCCGTCACAGATCTCCGAACTTTTACAAAAAAAAACAGATCTTGAAACCTGCCAAGGTCTGATCATCTGCTCGTTCCACAGATATACCACCCCAGGTTTCCCCAATCGATCCGTCGATAGCGCCGCGTGGGGGCTGCGTGAATCAGGCGACGGTTTTTTTATTTTATTGCGGCTACTTCTGCGGAGTGAGTTACATAATCTTCACTGGGATATATATCGGAAGTGAAGTCGAAATGCGTAGTCTCATTTGATTTTCTTGAGATATTGGTGTAAAACGCTTGGGTTTGGGTTTAGACTTGCGAAAGTGAGATGGGGGGAAGGGTTGGGAGAAGCAAGGATCTGAACTGAGGGGGGCTTTCTTTGATATGGCAATGCTGTTTATATGGGTAGTTGGTTGACTTTATTTGTCGGGTTGGGTTTTGGTGGGGCTTCTGTGGGCTTTGGGTGTGTGGGAGACTTGGATATATGTATCTGTACTGAAGCAACGTGGGCGCGGGATGGGAGAATAGGGTTGAGCGTGGCTGGAGATGGTCATTCCTCGGCGATCTGGGCGGTGTTACGATTGATTGCTCAGGGTCAATGGAACCAGTTTACAGGGGCATCTCCCCCTTCTCTCTTGGTTGGTAGTTGTTTCTCTCGGTTGCTAGCGTGGCTTGGAACATGATCAAACCACCCGTAGATTGATGGTGGACCAAGTGGACGAGAGAAGTCCAGAACGGTGTTGATAAAAGACTCTGGTTGGTGGGTAGGAATAAGAGACACGCAGAAGGAGCGTGCACGGTTGGGAGAGCGCATGGGCTTCCGGAACCAGTGCGCTTGTTGCAATAGCCGTAGCGGGTTAAAGAGGGAGGAACCGTTGAATGCATTGTGTTGTTTCTTTCACAACGACTATCTTACTAATGGGACTTGATGAAGTCATAGTGGCTTGATTGGCACATGGGTGTAGAGATAGTTGATGATTTGATATATGATGAGGATGAGGTTGAGGTTGCGGCATGACGGCTTGAGTAGTGATTGGCTTGCTGATCATGGGGGAGTGGCAGAGTACGGGGTATCGATGCTCGATATCCATGGGATGGACTCTGGCTCCGCCCAGCGAATAGAGCATCGGGTTTGTACTCTGTGTGTGATTTGGGTGACAAGGGAATTGGAGGACGTACATGAAGTTTGAGTTTGACTTGTGATGATTAGATATTAATTCAAACCCCTAGGTAAGCTCTGTGCTGGGAGCAAGGGCGTAAGTGCGTTACAAATGGATCCACAAGTATTCATGACCTATGACAATTGAGTGAGTGTGGAAGCTCGACGATCCAAGTCCTTCGAATGAAACGAGATAAGTGAGATGGGACGAGATTGATTGAGCAAGGGCTAATATTCTCATAAAGAATGCCTGGGCTCTTCAATGTCTGCGGAGTCTTGTAGATGCAAATACAATAGCCATTTGTAAACATCAAGGTCTTACGACGGCCAAACATTGTCGATAGTTATCTTCAGGGTACGGACTCTTGATAATCGAGGGCGAGATACTGATACAAGAGACCCTGCGCTGTGACAACCCCTGACCTGTAGCAATAGCTTGAAAGCCAGTAAACAATGGCCCATAGACAAACACGCCAGGTCACCGCTGTTGGGGGTGTTAGCTCAAACTTACATATCGCTTGACCTGGGACTAAGTACCTTAGTAGTTCAAATAAGAACATGGGATCTATCATTTCTATGTTTCTTTGTTTGTTTCCTCTTGGTGCACAAGGATTGTAACGAAACCCAAGTCAATGATGGATGGTATTGTTTGGCAAGAACGACACGTTGAGGTGTTCATGTGAACCTGTCTATAAAAGATCGGTCACTGTTTACCGGATTCTTCGGAAGCCTATTGATCGTACTGGGTTCATGAGCATTCTGCACCAGGCATGCCATAAACGAACGTCGGCGAATGAGTTTCTAATACCCCTCAATGCTTGCCAACTCAAGCAGGCAAATAATCATAGCCTAATATCAAACTTTTCCAATGCTCTTTGCTACAGAGATGCATGAGAACGAACACGCCACGCACCACACCACTTTGCTCGCATCAAACGCCGTAAAGTGGTTGATTGAGTTCCTTTATCAGAGTGTTGATCTTCGGTCCGGTCCCGAACCTTTGGTACGGCAGAAGGATTCGCTCCGATGGCAAGGAGCATCCGGCGCGATCCATGTGCTGGTTGCTGGTGACGCAGCGCAGCGCAGAATCAGGCGTGCATGTACTTTATCCACTTTTGCGCAGCTACGATGGATATCCACTCGTTGTCGCCGGGTTGGCGATAAATGATACGTACCTGATACGTACCTCAGGTATCTTCATCACTCGGCTGCGGCACAGCCGGTAAGCTGCTGCAAGAATGCGCAATGTCATGCGCTGGAACAAGCACGGCTGGCTTGCAGGGAACGTGGTCTCTGGCACTCCCCACGGTCCACGGTCCACCATCGCACGTGGCTCGGTAGAATTATTTGGCAGGGATTCATTTGTCATGCTTGGAGCCTTTGGTGCTGTTCTGTTGGCGCTTAACAAGCTTGCTTACCGTAGCCGTTTTGATGAAAGATTGGTTTCTTTTGGTCGGTTGGTTTTGCGACTAGAATACACATTCTACCTTAGTTCCAGTATGTTTCCCGAGGGTAAGATTGCGCGGAGGATCATCAAGCGGTGAGAGAACATTCGAGTTGATGTGGGAGGGAAGTAATCAATGTGACATGAGATTTGCCGGGTTTGGAGGAGTAGTAGAGCAGTGCTCTCCGGTCGTGCATATCGGGAATAATCATCGGATTTTGACCGTTGGTGATTGGTGAGGAGCGGTGCATGCTCAATGAGTCAGTGCATGCCCGAAGCACGAGGCTCCCTTGCTGGGGCATTCATCACGATTCAGACATGCAACAGTGCAGCGTATTGACTATTCATGATGATCTTTTGCTTGCTAATCGAATCAGCATGGACGGCGAGCTGACGCTCAAATTGCTGCCGACCTTCTCCTTGCGGCACAGTAATCCACTTCGGCACAGAGAGTAAAATATACTGTGTACCCTAAGGTAGGGAATACAGCAACGATAGTTTCTGATTGGTAATTAGAAAAAATGCTCATGATTGGTGCCGATTTGGACCCGAGGGCTCTTCATCTCCTCAATTTTAGATGATGGTCATTAAGGTTCTCACGGCAGCTAGAAAGACAATTTCTTGAATCTTAATGGCCACATGGCTGTTTCTCGGCCACCGACACCACCAGACCCCAGTGACGTTACGCGACGTTCAAAATAATACTTTAGGCCTGTCCTATCATCTGTGCTATTTGGAGGTGCTCGCGTGTTTCAAGTCTTGATACCAGAAGGCTGGTGGCCTTATAGAAATATATATATATATGCAGAAAGCGGCGGCTAACGTGTTCTGTAGAAACCTAGAGCACGTCCGTTGGTCAGGCAAAGTGGCAACAAGAATGCGTGCCTCTCATTCGTAGGACAGACATTGCGCAAGCATCGCAATGATAGGTACCTCAACACGCGGAAAGTGGGCTGTTGGTTGAGTGGTGCGAGGAACTCCAGATGGTCGGATCTTCCTAAAACAATTACTCTATATTAAAACTCCTCCCACGAATCGAGAAAGGAAGTTGCTTCCTGAGAAGAAGGCCGCTAGAACTTAGTGCTGAAGAATGATCGCTCCACCTAAGTAAGAGGACCCTGTCACTAAAGTACTAGAGCACTCAGGTAGTTAGGATGGCATCAAATATTTTATTTATTCGTTGGGGACTCTTCATGATTGTCTGTTTAGACTCGGTCGCCTGCACACCAGATACCAAAGACCTTGAATTTCATTACTCCGTCACTTGGTGTAGGCTTATGACGAAGTGGAACCTACTGTAGTTATGAAGCTATTCACGATTCCTATAAGTGCAACATTCAAACCCAGTTCCTTGAATGTTTCAGCCACTTGAGAAACAGCAAGGCTGCCACCTGATTTCCAGTACTGCACCAGGCGCCTTAGACCAGAGGAGACTGACTACCTTAATGGGAGTCATCGTGAGGTAAAAGCAAGTGAAGTCTTGTGTGAAGTTGCCATGCGTCAGACCAGGAAACGCAGTGATACAACTCTGACCTTGCTATCTGATGTTTGAGAATCTCGGTGCAATTCAGCCAAGGCTGTACTCGTACTCATTGGCTGGTAGTACCGTAAGTAAGCAAGCACGGGAAGGTAAGGTAGGTAGCAAGAAGGCTATACTGCAATACATACACTAATGTACGGTATCATGCACGATTCAGCATATGTACTGTACCTTAGTTTCCTTACCGAGCTTACCCGAATCCACATAGCGCATTGCGGAACGCTCATGCCTGTTTACCACGAGGAAATCGGTGCCACGCTTTCGATTTGCTTAGCTTACCTTACTTTACAGCTGTGACAGACTAAACTCCGCCGTACTACCTTACCACAACCAAACAATTCTCTTCCTTCCCTTACCCTTATCCCCCAATTCTTACTTCTGTTCACTTGATCTACCACTGTAGGTTTTTTGGGCCTACCACTTAATCAACATCTGTTTCGTCACAAGAAGTCTTCCATGGTTGTCGGATGACCTGGGCTACCTTACCTCACGGTGGTACATTGCAACCTAATTCTCCTTGTTAGCCAAACTCTTCGAAAATTGTTGCTCCCAATTACCGGTCAATCCATACTATTTTGGAACTACCCACTACCCGTCACGTTACCAGTCTACCCTTAGTGGGTCCATACTTTATCCCATACCCATTACCATCCCACTCACTGCCTTACATGACGGGGCTGTCATCCACTCTTCCACCTGCAATCGAACTGGACTCCGTGCGAACACCACTTGACCATCATCTTTCCCAAACTCACGATCAACCGCCGACAATCCTAGCCGTAAATCCGGTCGCACCATACCGCTCGACGAACCATCATAAATCATCCACATCCTTTACCACCTCTCGTGAGACCCAAAATATCTTGGCAGAGAATTCGCATTCTAGAAACAATCGGCTTTCCTTGGCTGCAATCGCCCGCGACAAAACCGTCAACGCATTCACGAATTTTTCGTTGCGGCCGAAAACATCTTTTCAATCCTTACATTCTTCGTCGTCGTCCGGCAGCCTTTCGAAGCAACGCTCACCAACTTCTGTCGCGTTGACTTCTGATCCAAGTTCAACAAAGCTGGATCAGGCTACTGTTTCACCAAATCGACATCCCTCACGTTCTCATCAACGACTGCCTACGTCGCTCGACCTCAACCATATCTCGGCAACTGACGATCAACCCCGAAACGCTATTCCGGCTTTGGTCAATACGGGCCTAACAGCTACCGTAAGGAGATCATCTCCTCCGCCGTCCTACACAGAGTCTCGGGTAAAACAAAATCAGGAACCTTCGCACTCCCAAGGCTCTGACAACAAAATGCACCAAACATCCTCGAGGCTTCTCCGCATGACGGACGAAGAACGACCTTTTACAAGAGATTTTGAGGATCTGTTCTCAACGTTGATGGTCAGCTTGCCGTTATCATCTCATCGGATTCGCTTTCAAAAGGTTGAGCATACGTTTACGTCGGAGGAGGCGATCAACAATCTTGGATCCCTCAAATTCTCCCAGTCGAACCGAATGCCCGACCCCAAAGACCCAACACGGATAGTCACGACTACCACCACCACTACGTTCTCTATGGCGAAAGAGATGGCGCGCTCCGTCTGTCAGCGCTTCATGGATGCTCGATTCTGTGAGACAGCAGACGGCAAGCCTATACCAAGTTTCCCCCTTAAGAACGCAGTCTGGCAACTTACACCGAAAGGAATGCATGTGTTGACACGGTTCTGTCAGCGCAACGGTATCAATCAGAGGCACGTTGTAGACGTTCTCGACAGTGCGAGGAACACCATGCAGTTGGTCATTTTGGAAAGAGATGGGACAACGGACAAGTTATCTCACGATCGTGCTACCATGGAGGTAATCTTTAGGCGTTTTGCCGGTCAAGAAGGTCCAAACATCAAAACAAATATCTCCACTTCAGATTCGGACTCGTTAAGTGATTACTACAATGGACTGATAGGGGTGAAGATGGCCAAAGAACGTAAGATATTGGAACGGACTGTTACAAATACATTCACCGGGAAGGCAACAGTAGATTGGCTCATGGACTGTTGTACTACGGTGGATCGTAGGGAGGTCTTCGAAATTGCCGAACTATTTGTGCAACATGGGCTTATTTGGGCAGTTGTGGAGGACAAAGTCTATATGCATCAGCATCCTGGTACTGCGAGGTTCCAGCCAACCAAAAACTCAATATATGGATTGACGGAAAAAGGTCAGCGAGTTGCGGGCTGGATCCCCCGGGGAGAGAGTCCTAGCGGCGATGAGAACCGGGGAGATAGCTCGGCCAAGGGCGGCAACGGTAACAGCAATGGCAGAAAGGAGGGTAGAAACATTCCAAAGGATTCCAACAACAACCGTCTGATGATGATTGTGAACGACCCAGCACTTCGTCTACTGTTCAGAGAGTATCTTCGAGATACGCACTGCGAAGAGAATCTAGCTTTCTACCTTGAAGTCAGAGAGTTTACAAGGAGCTATGACAGCGCTGAAAGGGCGAAAGCGTTCACGAGGTTGGATGCAATCAGGGAAAGCCTTGCGGCTGCATACGGTCAGTAGCCCCATTTCGTTCTCAATTAAGACTAATCTAGATAGGTCTTTACAACGCTTTCCTAGCACCGGGCTCTCCATGTGAGCTGAATATCGATCACAATTTGCGCAATAGCCTGGCCGGGCGTATGACAAGAGCTGTTGGTGACGATGATTCCATGTTGAAAAGCCTGCAAGAGGTAGTCGGTCTGTTCAAGGAAGCTCAAGGTTCCGTCTTCAAGCTTATGTCAAGCGTCAGTACATACTCAAACGTATCTGGAACCCAATATTAACGACTGCTGCAGGATTCCGTGCCCAAGTTTCTTAAGGAGCCCAAGTATGCAGCTGTGCTCAGCCAGCACAACTTCGATCACCCCAATCATCACCAATCCTCACAGTCGACTCTTCCTGAGCGAACAAGGAGTACAGCCATTCGTGAAGATCGAACTCTCTCGCCCAGTTCTGGGCGTGTCCCTTCACCGGCAGCAACACGAGGGCCCTCGCCAGGGTCAAGAGGGATATCAAGATAATGACAATGTGACAAGGCCCAAAGATTGCGGATAGCTTGACGTGCGGCAGTGTGGAATTGATTAAGTGCTTTATGAGAAACTCCCGCCAGATGGCTGACCTCGCTCATCATCCCATCCTTTCGACCTAAATTCCTTGGATTTACCTTAAGTCAGTACTGCGGACTTGTCTATTCAGGGTGTATCGCTACCACCTCTCTTTACTAGACGTTACGCCGTTACCTCTAATTGAAAAATCTTATTGCAGACCTGCGGCCCACCAACCATGGCCTCGAACTCCACCAAACTCGATTCCCGACCGGAAATGAATCTTGTTCTATGAGTGTACCAGCATTTTTCAGGCGTTTTGAGCATCAACAGTGCTTACTTTATTTCAGGCTAGGGAGCATGACGCATTCAGGATGGCATTTTGCAAAGCTTTTAGGTTCGCATTTATCATGTGTTTGGAACGTCTGACGACCGTTCTACCAACTTCAGGTAGCTACGACTGGTATTAGCCAGCAGCTAGTGTGTAGTGCACGGTGTGCTTCGTTGGAAAAGGTCAATAGAGGTTTTCCTCTTGTTGTTCTGGATCGATGCTCATGAACGATGTATGTAGGTTATGCACGATGTTTTCATTATGAGAACTCAATAAAATGGCTTTTCATAGCTTCAATTGCCTTTGATGTCCGCTTCCCATTTTTATAGCTTGACAGTCTCGTTCTGATTATCAGTACAGAATTTGACAACATAAATATGGACACTGAGAGTCCAAGGTAATTAACTACATAGCTCAGCAGCCAAGCTTCAATCATCTTGTCAACATGCCCAATTCACGACTCCATTGATTGCCTCGCAAAACCGTAATTACGCTCATAAGCCCTTAGTTTTTCAATACACCAAGGACGAGGGGGTCGCCATTTCCGATGGAAACTGCTTTGCACTACGTCTTTTTAATTAGATATCGTTGATTGCGAAACCTGTGCCGTTTTTTAGAATTTGCCGAGAGCCCCACCAAATTTAGTGGCTAATCTCCTAAAAGTGCAAAATAAGAAACAGATTTGTAAAATCAACCTCACTGCCCTTCCGATGCTTCATATGTAGTATATTCAATGCTCCGTATGTGACGTATCCAGTGCTTCATATGTGATATATTCAGTGCTCCATATGTGACCTACCCAGTGCTTCATATGTGGCCTACCCAGTGCTCCATATGTGACGTATTCAGTGCTCCATATGTGGTATATCCAGTGCTTCATGTAGTATATCCAGTGCTCCATATGTGGTATATCCAGTGCTCCATATGTGGTCTATCCAGTGCTCCATATGTGGCCTACCCAGTGCTTCATATGTGATATATCCAGTGCTCCATATGTGATATATCCAGTGCTCCATATGTGGCCTACCCAGTGCTCCATATGTGACGTATCCAGTGCTCCATATGTGACGTATCCAGTGCTCCATATGTGATATACCCAGTGCTCCATATGTGAACTATCCAGTGCTCCATATGTGGCCTACCCAGTGCTTCATATGTGACGTATCCAGTGCTTCATATGTGGTCTATCGGAAGCCAATGAGAAAGTTAATGGGGAAGCCAATGGGGAAGCCAATGGGGAAGCCAATGGGGAAGCCAATGGGGAAGCCAATGAGAAAGTCAATGGGATGTAGAGAATCCGTTATCGTTATTCCAAGCTCTTCTTCATAACAATTCGATAGGGCGTTTGGTAGGGAGTTTGATAGGGAGTTTGGTAGGGAGTTTGGTATTGAGCCATGAAGGGTGCTTTCTATCGAGCTAATTAGCATGTACGAAGCATACAGTATGTACAGGTAAGCTCGATAGGGAGTTTGGTAGGGAGTTTGGTAGGGAGTTTGGTAGGGAGTTCGATAGGGAGTTTGGTAGGGAGTTTGGTAGGGAGTTTGGTAGGGAGTTTGGTAGGGAGTTTGGTAGGGAGTTCGATAGGGCGTTTGGTAGGGAGTTTGGTAGGGAGTTTGGTAGGGAGTTTGATATCGAGTCATGAAGAGTGCTTTCTATTGAACTAATTAGCATGTGCTATGAAGCATGTACGAAGCATACAGTGTGTATGAATAAACAGGTAAATCGGTAAACAGAGATGAACAAAGATTCAAAACACGCGTTGAATTAGAATCGAAGAATTCATGAATGAGACGGTTATGAGCACAGCGAGTACAGGTGCGTTGAGACATGAAGAACGATCGTAAAAAGAGATAAAGATTGATATATACGCGTACAATGAAGGTAATGAGGTATGTACGGGTAAACAGGTAAACAGGTCAAGAAAATTTCAATCGTCGATCAGGTGATTTCCGGTCACCTGATGTACGTACAACGACTTCAATGAACCGTAAAAATCAGAATGGTAGTTTAAGCGAAAGAAAAAGAAATGATGGCAGTTTAAACGGGAAAAAACGACTTGCAGGGGTCAACGCAGCGAAAAAACATAGTGCGGGGTCGAAAAAGTTTTGATGTTGGGTCACCTGATGGAACCCTTGGCATTCAACGATCAGAATACACCCTTGCTTCAGTACTATATAGATTTGGATTATTGATCTCGTCTAAGATTGCCTTCACCAATAAGCCATACCTCGTATGCCTATGAAGACATCAAGGCAAGGAACTTAGCCTTACGATCTATGCATGTTGAACATCTAGGGAAAGACCAAGGACTGGATGGAACGTGATGCATCATTATCTTACAATCCCACGAAATTGCTGTAGAAGTTATGAAAATGCTGCTTGACCATGAACTTCAACAACGCCGATATCGTTCACATGATGTTACATACTACCACAACATGCACGAACTCTGTGCCTTCCAAAAAGCTAAGGTGGCCAGTCAAACGAGACTTTCCTACCTCAAGAAGGCTGGCCCCCAACTTTGTATACATGAAAGTCGTTTCATCCATGATAACGTTCCAACAACAACGCGGCATAGAATAATAAAACACGAAACAAATGTTAGAGATCAGGCCACTGTACTACCTTGGTCTTGGTTCGGCTATCCAAACCATGTTACCTTCAGAGCTCACTGGCTTCTCTACCTTCCACGTTGATGTCTCCTTCCATTTTCATAAAGACTGGCTTCGAATCCTGCACCTTCAATAACGCAGCTTGACCCGCTCCCATTCCGGCTGCTCCCACCGCCGCAATCAAGCCCTCGATCTCGCCCATGTGCCCAATTTGGAGCTTTGGTGATTTGTCAGATAGAGGTAATGGAGTTACCACAGACCCATTGTGCTTTATTAGGTGAAAGCTGCTGTCATTCCAATGCTCTTTTACAAGATCCATCAATTGGCCTTCTGCAAGATTGTGAGCATCAAGCTCAAGATGTTTGTCCAGGAACCGCGAGTTGAGGAACGATCGGAGCTGGGCGGAGCTGAAATCCGTGAAATGAGCTTGGTTTTCTGGAGGCGGATCGCCGCCGCCACCACCCGAGACGCAAGCTCCGCAGACGTACGTTTGGCAGCCATTATCGCAGGTACCGATAAATCCCAAAAAGCAATCGAGCTAAAGGACTTTGGAGCCGGTAACACAGAGGCTACAAATTTCGGTCAGCTTGCGCGACAAGGTGGCTCGTCACACTCACCCTCCGTTACCAGTTCTGCTTGACCCTGCAGCCCGGAACCCAGCTGGACACTCGCCGTTGCAGAAAGGGGCCCTGCCAGACCAAAAGTTGCTGCAGGTCGATTGGGACGTCTTGCACTCGCACCATACCTTCGATCCACTCCAGCAGCAGGACCCGTCTCCGCAATTATCACTTTTGGTCGCAGTGTGGGCTGCGTCACAAGACCCTTCGCAGAAAGGAGCAGTACCGTCCCAGTGTGATTGACAGAGGGCGTGGGCGTAGTAGATGCAGGCGGCTGCAAAGACAATGTTACTAAAATGCATCTTTGGAACAGAAGTGGTTATTGCAAGGTAGGAGTCGACTATCAGAAGGAGAAGATGATCGACATCTATTGGAGTAACGAAGGTAAAATTTTCTAAGTTCCTGCAATGATCTCTCGCGAGGATTCTTCAAGGTTCTTATAACGAACCACAGGGGAACGAATCGACGATGGGCATACACGGCTATCTCAGCTTTGACGGCGTTGGGCTCAAAACCGATTCCAATTGGGCAGCAGTATTTTAACCAGCCAGGTAGCTGCCATCCCCTCATTATTCTGGATACCATCATATAGTGAGACTACAGAGATGGTTCGTTTGGTCTCAAGCCACGCTCCCAAGAATATTTTCCAATCGACGGCTAGATAGCGGCCAAGCACACGGCCAACATCCATATATGCCTGGATTCTAGCCTAAAATAGTTGAGTCTGGCTTTTCGCCTCGCGCCCCTTAGCAACAGCCTTACAGCAAGGCTTCTTCTCCGCTCTAGTCCAGAGATCCCAATTACGATGTGGTGAAACCCAGCCTCCATGGCGACTCCACAGCAGGCTACAGAAACAAGATATGGGCAAGCTAAGGGAAATAGTTCTTTTAGTGAAAGAGCTGAGGAGACACATGATCACTCTTGGTAACTACAAATCTGATCAACGCCATAGGATCGACGAGCTGGATATCTCACCGCAACTGCGACGTAAAATCGGACCAACCTGCTCGGTATAGGCTAGATTTCTCACTGTAAACCCTCGTTCTCATGCACGGCATATATTGTCGAGCGCTCTACCACTACTAACCAAATAGTTATAAGTTCTCAATCACCACCGACGTCGTGCACATTTTCAGCCCTGAACATTCCCCATAGTCTTGCTCTCTCTAGTGGCCCCAGCACACGGTAAGTCCCATGGGCTGAACGGCTAAGTAATCATGAAGCGAGGCGTCTTCGCCAGATCAAGAATCGAGGTTGGCTTGAGGCGGAGGCTGGCGAACTTGACCTTGAAGAGTCCAGCGTAGTCTAGGTTTCTTAAGCCAAAAGACACCAGAGGCGTTTCTTGGGAAAGGCGGTTACTGTAGTAATCGTGATGGCACAGCTTAGCGCCGCGGCTGTGAATAGATGGCGCAGCCCTATCAATAGAGAAGGCATCAATGGACAGACTCGCCTTCAAACAAGTACTGCTTCTAGAACCTAGAGATGTGACATGTCAGCTTACAGATGGCTAGGAACTTCAAGGCCCCAACAACAGTCAGTCATTGCTCAGACTCACTGTATGTAATAAAGTCAAACCATTTGCTCTGTCTCTAATACCCATATACAAAGTCTCCAAGTCATCAAAGTTACAAACACACTCAACTTGATACCTATTCGCTATAGATTCCCGCCTCCACCCCCATATAAAAGTCCCTTGTCTCCACCTATCCGCATCCACTACTTATCCCGCAGGCTTCAACGCAGTTTGAATACACGACCAAGTATTTCAATTAATGTTCAGCACGAACGGAGGGAAATCGTATACCATTATGGTAATACATAGTGAGAACACTATACTGGAAATATGAATCGTCAGGTTGCTGCAGCTGTGGTGTTTGATGTAATGGACGTGGGGAGTACAAAAACCGACTAAAACATCCGCATCGTATTAAGAATAATGAATTTGTCCATGTATGTAAGAATGGTACTATAGAATCAATTAAATGAGTCTGCCATGATGCTGAAATGGCGCCTTGAAAAGCGACTGGAAAACGATAGCCCTGCTAGTACACTCCCGGTTAAACTGTTTTGGTAGCTCCGTAATCTCCGCTCGATCAAAGACTTGGTACTGCTATATCATCCCATACTCAGATCAATCGTGATGAACACTGCGAAGCCGGACTTGAGGAATGACTACTTTCGACAATTCCCCCAGGGCTACCAAGAGACAGAAGACCAACCCACACGACAGCCCGAACCTACCCCTACCAAGTCGTGCATTTCGCGCAGTCAAGGAAGCTGTGTTTGGAAGGTCCTCCTTGAAGAGCAATCCAAGGTCTAGAGATGTTAGCGGATCGACTGGTCAGGCGACGCCAGTCAAGTCTGGTCACAGCACAGATTATGAACAAGAGGAGATAGTTAATTGGGACGTGCCCGACAGCGATGATGAGGACACTAGCATCTCTGTCAGGCCAGCCAGGCATACAAGTGGGATCAGAGGCACGTCCGTGAGGCAAACTACTCGGGAAATCTCTAGCTCTACCAAACGAAGCACCGGACGCGGGGGAAAGGCACGTCTTGTGAAGGAAGAACTGAGGAGTCCCGTAGTAGATGGACCCAAGATTTTGGCCACTCCTAGAAGGACAGAGTTGAGGAGTTACAAGCTTCGATCGGCGTCTCAAGACCATGATGAGCTAGGGGGAGAACCTAGAGGGAAAGGAGCAGCAAACACCAGCGAGGGATTACAATCTGATGCCAATGGTATAGGAAAAGCTCATAGAGGTGAGCGACAGCAGCCTGGGAAAGCTGGAGCTCGACGGAAATCCAGGGACAGTGCTACACCTGATTTTTCCAGAGAATACGAAGGCTTGCGGGCGTCCTCGGATAATGCCGCTGGCCACGAATCTGGTTTAGAAGATCTTGAGCACCCAGACTCTGTACGTCCAAGTAAAACGCTGTGCCAAAGGCCTCCGATACAGCCTGTGGTATCCGACGAATTCGTCAAGGTGAACCAAACCCTTACTTCTCAATCAAGACGGAAGCGAGGATTAGAAGAGGTCGCAAGGATAGATATTGCTACAGTAGATGGAGCACCGGCAACTCCCACTGGTCGAAAACGTGGTCGCCCTCGGAAGCAAATCATGACGGCTACTGTTGTACCCGACGGCCGAGATGATGACATGGCTATCAAGGAACTGCCCTCAAGGCACGGATCTCTCGACGCACTATTCAGAGAGACAAGTATCGGCAATAATATTACGACGATCGAGGAAATATGCCCACCAGCATCCACTTTAACTTCACCGGGAAGGAAACGTAGAGGGGCTACTAAAGCGACGATAGACAATTTAGTACCTGGTAAAACAACTCCCAGAAAGAATGTTGTAGGAAGTGTGTCAGATATCGACACCGAAGATTCTACCAAAGCCTATGTCAAAGAGCTTCGGAAAGTCCTTGAAAATGACGCCGGAAGATCACTCACTGCTCTTAAAATGCACATAATGGACCGTCTCACCGGCAAACGGCGTCTTGCTCTGGTGAACCTCGAGGAAGAATACCAAAAGGTCTACCAGCTAGTCGAGCAAACAGTACTGGCCGGTGAGGGGAACTCAATGCTTGTCATTGGCTCTCGAAGTACTGCAAAAACTTTGTTGGTGGAGACAGTCATCGGAGAGCTGGCAATCGATCACAGCGAAGAATATCACGTCGTACGGCTGAATGGCTTTATTCATACAGAAGATAAGCTTGCTCTTCGCGAGATCTGGCGCCAGCTCGGACGAGAAATGGAGGTCGAGGACGATGCAATGGCTGGCCGAAGCAATTATGCAGACACTCTTACCTCATTACTTGCTTTGTTATCTCACTCAGCTGAAACTTCTGAAGGGGAGCAAGATCATGTCGCCAAATCAGTCATATTTGTTATCGATGAGTTTGACCTTTTCGCATCTCACCCACGGCAGACCCTTTTGTACAACCTATTTGATGTTGCCCAGTCTCGCAACGCACCCATCGCAGTGCTCGGCTTGACTACCAAGGTCGATGTTGTAGAGAGCCTCGAAAAGAGAGTCAAAAGCCGCTTCAGCCAGCGTTATATCCACCTTTCTCTACCTAAGAACTATGCCGCTTTTCAAGACATCTGCAAGTCTGCCCTAATCTGTCAACCTCCTACCGGCTCTACCCGCCTCAACCACGAAGACGCAAAGTTCCAACAGCTGCATACGTCCTGGACGAAATATGTGAACGCACTTTTCACCGACGATCACGTCTTCGATGCCTTCCTCTTTCAGATTTACATCCTTTCTAAGTCCGTTCCGTCCTTCTTGACTGCCTGCCTTCTCCCAGTCTCCCTCCTCTCTCCCACCTGTATTCCCACAGGCCTCGACTTTACCACTCAGACGCTTTCCCCACCTGACTCAAAACTCCACCTCCTATCCGGCCTCTCTGATCTCGAGCTTTCCCTCCTCATCGCCGCTGCCAGACTCGACATCATCCTCGATACCGATATGTGTAATTTTAGCATGGCGTATGATGAGTATCAGCAGCTAGCTAGCCGCGTAAAAGCGCAAAGCAGCGCTGCCGGACAAACAGCTGTCGGAGGTGGTGCAAGAGTATGGGGGAGGGAGGTAGCGAGTGGGGCGTGGGAGCACCTGGCAGAGTTGGAGCTAATTCTAACAGCTACAGGAGGAGGTGGGAAGGGAGACATTAGTAGAGCCAATGGGAGAATGTGGAGGGTTGATGTGGGATTGGAGGAGATTGGGCCGAGTGTGAATGGGATGGGTGGGGTGATGGCAAAGTGGTGTAGAGAGATTTGAGAAATATAGAACCAGGAGAAGATAGAATACATTATGGGGACAAGCATCAATGGCTAAGTTACGTTCTCTGGCAACAGCGCTCTCCAAAGATGGCATTTCCGGAACGGGGACAAGAGATTGTGAAAGTGTTGGAATACGAGGTCATATATGATATGGGGGCATATTGATATTTTGGTTGTTGCTGTTAGGAGGCTATCTAGGAGGTGGAAGGTGGAAACTCTACCTTACTAGCGGACCCTAGCCCTACTAGCCCTATGAAGGTGGAGATTACCATCTCCCCTATTTCCAACAGAAAGGGTTGTTGCTATACGATTCATCCGCAAACCTACCATCTAGAAACACTCATGACTCTTGCGAATATCGTAGATAAGGAAGCCTGAACGGCTTAGTTTGCAACAGCGTTGCAATACTCCCGCCAGCATCCGAACCAGACCTGATTTTATAAGCCGACTATTCTAGCCATGGCCGACCCGTTCTGCTTGCTCAAAACACACTCATTGGTTCCAAACCCATGAACACTGTCCGAGTGGCTTGTTAATTCCGAAGATCTACTAACAGGTGACAAAAACATCCATCTGATACGACGAAATCGGCGGTGAGGTACTACTCACAATATTCCAAGGAGCTGTTGAGCCGCCATCATAAGCGCCTTTCCGCTCCCTATAGCCGCACGGGTCTCAATGTCTACCTACTGCAGGATATTGATGCTTAATGCCTTACTATATGCGACCCTCCCTCACTCACGGACCGGCCTTCTGTTCTTCTATCGAAGATGCCTCAAAATCCTGAGGTCGGTACGGGCAGAGCATTCATTCTCTTCCGCTTGGATCGATCTGATTTGAACATTCAATACCACACCGACTATATGAAACTCCTTGAATTGGTTCTTGTGCGATTTGTGGAACTTCCAATCCTTCTTCAGCCCGTGACCAAACGTCAAAACATGCGATTTGCGCGGGCCGTTCTTTCTCTTGCTCAGAATGAGTAGGCTGTTACAGAAATCAATCCGTCACCGGCTCAACACGTGCTGGCGGAAGAGTGCACCCCCAGTATATAGCCCTCCATGATAAGTCTGCTTGTTCACCCCACAGCTTCTCAAGTTCCAAGTTCTGATAGCACCTCTCTAATTAACAAAGAGCCTATATCTCGCGCTTACTATGCTCTTCTCTTTCTCTTCTCTCACTCTCATCCTCACGTTCTTCCTTCCAACGACTCTCGCCCTTGCACCAAAATTGCTTCCCCGTTCCACTCCAGCCTACAACGTCTCACCCTCCACCTCCACCGTCATCTCCCAGGATGCCATCCCCGACTTCATCCCCTCTCGCACCTCCTTAAACAAAACCTCAACAGACGTGCCAGAGTGTCTGACCGACCATACCGCTTGGGTTCCGCCACTCCGCTCCGACTGCGACGTTATCATCGAGGCGGTTCTCCTTACTCCTACCGCCATGATCGAGAGAACCTGGGTCGGCACCGGCACCCTCCCCGTCTGGCAACAGAGATATAACACATGCAGGCTTTTCCTGTTTGTGAAAGATCCAACCCCAGGCGTTTGGGTCGAGGATAAGTTCAGCCTGGTAAATTTTGCGGTTTTTGGGGCGAAGATCCTGAGGGCATGCGTGGGCGAGAAGACGCCGAATCTGGGGGGAGAGATTGTGGTGGGGCCGAACAAGAAGTTTGTCGTGGTGGCCTTGGGACTTGCGGTAAAAAAGCAGACGGAAACGAGCTGAAGTGGGGTGAGGTGTTGGGAGTGGGTGGGAGGGTATTGGGGGGAAGGTGGTTTGGGGATCGAGATCCGAGCTTCTGGGACTGGCCATATTTTGCATTGTGGAGCGACTCAGAGGAAGCAGCGCTGCCCCTTATCCAGCTTTGACAAATCTCAAGAGCAGCTGGCTCGAAGAAAACCTCTCAATCTCACACCCTTTCAGCTCATCTGTCAGAAGTTCGCATCCATGCATGCTCCCGACGTACGGCATGAAACGGGTTCTAGGGCCTAGGCGATGAACCCAAGCCGCCCTGTCACAGCCCCACAAGGCGCATTCCGCGCTCCGAGTCTGCGCTCGAGCGAGCAAAGAACGTCAATGTCAGTTCTTCCCACGCTCAATTACCGCACCTCCATCGTGCCAAAATCCTCTCATTTTCCAAAACAAAAAGGCCAACCGTCCCTTATCCCAGAACCACCAGCACCAGCACCAGCACCAACCAACCCTTTTTCCCCCCACAAAACAAACCCCCCACAAAACCCACTCCCAAGCCTCTACTTACTTACCCAAGAACCAGAACCCTCCCACCAAGCGGCTAGTCACCAACTTGACCCTCGGATATTTCGTGCAAATAACTAGCAGCGCTTTTACAAAATTGAGCGCTGGCAATTGGATCTTTTCGGGCGGGGTTGGGTGGCATGTTTGCTGTTTCGAGGTGTAGTAGGTAGTGGTGGGTGTGCGGAGAGAGTACTGTGTGTACAAAGGCGTGCTGTTTCAATGTTTTTCTTTTTCTTTTCCATTGTTTATAGTGTTCTGCTTTTCTCTCCTACATAACCTTTAGTTTCGGTTTAAATAAGGGCGCTCGCTACATGCCTGAGACTCGCCCATTGCAAGAGAAGGGCCTAGACGGTCTGAAAGTCGATGCCGACTCGGCCCTCGCAATGTGCAGACTTTGGGTGTTGATTGGAAGGGGAACAAGAATGAGCGGTGAGTCGAGATGAGCTTTTTTGCGGATGAGGAGGTTGGGGAGAGGTTTTGGGATAATGCGGGGGGGGGGGAGAGAAATGCTTCGATTGTTGTTTGTTTGGTGGTGAGAGGGCTGTAACAATAGGCGGAGAGGAAATCGGGGATGAGACGGCCATAATGAACAGATGCAAAAGATGCAAAAGCAACGCGAGCACGAAGAGAAGATCGTTAGCAGACCGATGTTTACTTCAAGATATACATTTCTTTGATTTGAGCATTTTAGGACCCACAGAAGTACTTGTTACGAGGAACATGAGCAGCAGATCGATGTCGCAGCTGAGGCTGTTGGAATGCGATTTTCGATTTTTCAATTCTCGACTTGACAAGGTCTACTACCCTTTGTTATTTTTACATAGAGTAGATGCGAGTGATCATCGATTTGATAACGGATTGTCGTGATTCGAGTATAAAGAGACTTTCAATATATACGCTCGTGATCGGAAGAATCGAACAGACGGGCAAAGTACATGCTGTTGAATTCATAATGGACTACTCTCTACCGTAGATTGAGCACTCCGTATTACGTACCGTGCGGAGGCCACCCCGGTTCGCCCGGGAAATAGGTTGCCAGGGGGGGCGGTTGTCACCTTTGGGAGTTGGTGCTACAGTAGTTGAGACTCAAGACTGCCGTGCGCCTACTCCGTATCTACCAACGTGCTGCATCTTGGAGCAGGCACGATCAACGGAAAGTCGACTCCATCTGTAGCTAGTCCAAGGTAGTCACATTTGCAATGCTACCTCAAAGTGCCTCACGCAGGGAACGCAGCTAAGAACACGGAAGGACCGAGGGAGTAGGTACGATTCCACCGTATCGTGATTTGGCCGATGAAATGCCATCTAGAATCCGGCAGCATGAGTGTCTCTAACGCCGTGGTCTTCCTTTCCCTGGTGTGCTTGGACATAACTGGGCTTATGCTCTCCGGGCCTCAGCCTTGCGGCGTAGTCGCATCCATAGCCAAACGTGCCGCATCGATAGCGATGTTGGCCAAGCAATAATCCTGTATTACAACTGTTAACAGGACAACAAAGTAGTTTTTCTGTTTCTACTTCTAGTCTCGAAGGTGAGCAAGACGCTGCTTTAACCTGATCAGACAATGAGCAGCCCGGAGCAAGCTGGGTACGGCCGGAGCGGCTAGAGCAGCACCGGAGTAAACCTCTGCCCTGTATGAGGCGCAGCAACGGATTGTCAGGATGCCCAATCCTGGACCGTTTGATATTCAGCCAAAATGAAGGACAACCGCGACAAGTACATCTCCCCTTGGGATTGGGGTGACCGTTGCTTTAACGTTGCGCAACCCGGGTACCCGTCGCGCGACACTGCGAACTTCGGGGTGAATCCTAGGCACTTCGGTTTTGGTAAGAGACCACATACCTTTTATTCATTGAACCATCTCGAAGAGCATTCACCGTATGTGGCATATCTACTATTTTCCTTAGCTCTTACTCCTCTCTTCCTCTCTTCTTCTGCTTACTGTTCCGAATATGTTTCGCTCCCTCCTCCTGATGATTCCTTGTTCTATACGAGCCTATCCTTCCGAATCTTCCACTCAGGAGCAGTATGTTGATCACTCAGCCAACGGCGATGTCATGTCGCCCCGTCTCGAAGGGTCTCGGTTCGATCTACTTTGAAGCTCGGTTGGGGCCGCGGTGCCGGTCCCAGTCCATCTGATGTTCAGGCGGTCGGAGATTAGGGGGCCCGTCCGGACTCATCCCTCCAACGTAGTTCGCCGTTGGTTTGGATGATCTTATCTTTCATAGAATGAAAATCCGCATTGAAACTCGTTGCTGCGAGCCGCGTTTCAACATCGTTGATGATCCTTTGGCACAAGTCATATTCATCAAGATGCTCAGTAGAGTATTCCAGCGACTCGCACGTGGTCACCCAAACTTTGAACATGGTCAAAGTGAAAACCCGCTGCATCGGTCGCTGTGATACGCCTTAAAAAGTCAAAGCTCCTGAATGATAAGATGTTATCTGGACGAAAAAATGATCTTTGTCGTCTTCAGATGCCTTATCTTTGACATGTCTTTTGATGATCAGCTCTTCAACAGAGCTGAAGAACTTTTCGTAGCGTAGATCGATTTTGAAGCCGGCTGAAAACCCTCGGTAAGCCGCATCTGCTATCTTTGAAGCTCGTTAGTAGCTAGTTTCGGTTATAAATATGAAAGTATACCTCGCGGCCCAAACAAACGATGATCAGCGGTCGCACTGCTTGCAGGTATACGCGAAGAAGATCTGTGGCGGGCTTAAAACCCTCCTTGCCGGGTTTCCCCAATGCGTACAGATTCAAAAATGGTAAAAAGCCCTGATCAATCATATCCGCTACCCCATTTTCCTGATTACTCGTGAGTGCAACCTCCCACTGGAGGAACTTCTCGAGCATGGTCAGCATGATTTTCGAGGTTTCGCTCTCGCTGGCCCAGAACCCTGGAGAATTGCGGTTGGCCTTTTTCGAAGGGGTTTGACCAAGGAAGAGCAGAATTGTGTGTTCATTATTCAGACATCTGGGCGTGGCTTGAGCAGTAATCACCTTTGCCCAATGCTCTAAGCCTCCGCCTTCCGTGATTAGTTTTAGCGAAACCCTAGAGATCTCATGAACAGCTTGCAGGGCATAATCTCGGACCTTCGATGTAAACGGCTCCGAAGGCTCGGGAGTCGCTTAGGCTGCGGCAGTCCAAACTTCAGTTCCAAAGCTCTCAAAATGTGCTTTGTCGGTTCATTAAGAACCGAAAACGCCGAGCCACCTATGCTAATGTTCATTGTGCCTTGCTCCATAATGCAAATAAGCAACTGTTCTCGAATGTCAACAGATGGATCATCTATTGATACCTCAAGGTGGGGGATCTCTTGAACCAAGCAGCCGGATACTACTTCCGAAAACATGTCCATCATTACGTGGGTAGTCCGCATTACTGAAGAGACCTTGCTGGTTGTTCTTAGGTCGCGTCGATGCCTTTGTCATGCGTTATCGCTTTTCGAAACCCCGGTATGTCGAAGATAGACCAGAGCGTGATCTGGGAGAGTAGCGATTCTCCTCTCCCATTCGAAGATTCGGCCGAAGAACGTAATTCTAGTCTCGACGAGCACCGGGATGAGTTTGCGAAGTTGGTCGACTGTCAGTTGAAATGTTCTGATATGGAAGATGGCTCTGGGCTGTTCTTTTCGGGGCGATATGGAGGTTGAGTCCCTGAGCCTAAGTAGGTGCTGTACGATCGCCGGTGACACTGTCAGAGGATCATTAAGGAGTGCCTTCCATTGTTCCAGATCAGCAGCCGAGAGCTCTATGATATTGCCCAAAATCAAAGAAGGTGTGGTGGTGCTTGTGACCAGTTCCCTCTTGGTCATCCGCCGAGTAATATCGTTGATTACGTCGGCACCGAGTTTCTCGAGGTCCGGCATATCTGAGGCTGCAAGAGGGGGCGGATCGGGGTTATTCGCGCAATTCTCAAGCACGTCCCTTCTCTCCATGTCCCTTACGCACCTGAGCCTGAAAGCGCAGACTCAAAGATTAGTTTTCTTATAGGGTACGGGCAGCTACTTCAGAAAATCATGATCGTTGCATAGACTCTGTGCAAGGAGATCGTTTGTGTTTAGGAAGAGATCGCGTAGTCTATGCGAGGGTATCGTCCATGTTCATGCAGAGATCGCGTGTATAACAATTAGACCTATGTTGATAATTGTGTTCAGAGAATTTGACCTGACTTACAGTACAGCTCTTTGGATCTAGTAGCAATTTGCTCTCTCTTCGGCGACTCTCATCTTACCATATAGGATAGTGTTGCCATTTCCGCCTTAGAGCAGGCATAGAAGGTGGCTCCGCCATGTTTGTTGAGGGTGATCGTGACCGGGTATCACTTTCTACTTCTTGACACGCATTCCTGCTTTGCTCTAGCTCTCAACGACTCTCGCTTGAGACGCCAGATGGCGTACGGGAAGTGATTATCAGATAGGAGCAGTCTGCAATCGTGCGCAAGAACGCCGTCCTCCTGCCTCTTTTTTTTAAACCTTTTGGGACAAGTTTCTTTGTCAGGAATATATACTTGATATGAGCAGTGTCGTGCATCGCGGGCTTAGTGGTCTAGTGGTATGAGTTAGTCATCTTCGATGTAGCACTTTTACAGCTAGACTAATAATCTGCAGTTGTCGCTTCGGGTTATACCCTGCAATTGAATTGCAACTCTGTGAATGTGACAGGCCCCGCGTTCGAATCGCGGCTAAGCCCATACTTTTTTATTTCTTTATCGTTCTTTTCGCAAAACCATCCCCCGCATGCATGCGACCATGGAACCCCGAAATCATGTTGGGGAACTTCAATATTTGGACTAACTATTTGGTAATATGAATTATAATTTCCCAATCAATATTTGGTATGCCAGCCCTTCGCTTTGATTACAGCTGCACACCTGTGAGGCATACGGGATGTGCTAATTTCGGTCGCTTAAGAGCTAGTCAGTGAGAAATTTCGTGGGCTCGTAGTGTTGCGTTGAGAGTTCTCGCGTCCAAATCGATCCTGGTGTTCTTTTTCAGCTGTCTCCAGGTGATTTTAGGCTTCGATCGTAACTGACGTAACAGTATCCTAACTGCACGGGGGGTAATTGATACGGGCCTTCCTGATCTGGGTTCATTGGCTCCGCAGGGTATTGTTTGAAGTCTCCCCAAAACGCTCTGAACTACCTTATGGTTCGGGGAACGTTCAAATTCCGTCCTATCTGAGTGGGTTTTAGGCCTAATTGGGCCTGGCCTGATATTTCACCTTTGGTGAGAAGTATTGTTACCAGAAATTGAAGTCAGGTGCAACCCGTGCTAACGTCTATATCTTCCGCTGCTCCCCCATTTGCCCTCCCTCTACTTCCGTACTCCCTTGTGCTCTGAACCACGAGGTTAGAACTTACGTTGTGGCCCGTGTCTTTTCATAGTCGAATAAAGTCAGCCTTCAATCAAACTCCAGTCATGGCACCTACCGGATCTGCGGCCATTGAGTTGAAGAGAAAACGAGGATTGGACGTTGATGATCTTAAAAGGCTTTTTGACACTGAACCAGAAGACTATAAAACTGCCTGGGACGAGCTCAAACACCACATCATCGAACTCAACGATCATGCACGACAGAAGATCCCCTCAGTAAGTTTCACCCAATGGTTGTATTACTGGTATAATAGGACTAACGTCAATAGCTTGCGCCGTCGACGCTCTCTCTTCCTGATGCACATCAAATATTCAACTTGCATCAGGTTAACGATGTTCTCTGGAATGTCATCAATGAAATAGCAGTACCCCAGTATCTCTCAGACAACATTGATAGAATCTTGGCAGTCATCTCCAAAACCCATCAGACGAGCGAAGTATTCTCACGGACAATGATAGATCAGGTCCTAGTCTCTGCAATATACGAGGAAATGTACGCGCAGGTCCCTCAGCAGCGAGCTTCATCACCGTCAGAAGACCCTGCAGTCTTAGAACTGCAGCACGAGACGCAATTTCAACGCCAGATAACCTACAAAGGAGAGATCAGGCTGCTAAGCGGATATGCGGACTATACGGTCTGGTACGAATCGCACAAGAGATTCAATCTTGCCACCAACTTAATAATCATCGAAGCCAAGAAGAACAACTCCACCGACTCATGCCTTGGCCAATTAACGGCATGCATGGGTGTAGTGCATGCCTATAGAAAAGACGCGCAAAAACAAAACTCTGTCGTCTACGGCACGGCTTCCGATGGTCTCTCATTCCGCTTCTGTCGTATCGACAATGAGGGCAATTGGAGCCAAAGCCGTCTAATGGAATGGGAGATGGGGGACAAGGGCAGGATATACTCAGTGTTCAGATCGTTAATCAGGATAGCGGCATTGTCATCACCCTCCACCTCCCCCATCAAGAACCTCCAGCAAAGAGAGAAGGCCCTTGCGGCCTTTGGCAGCCCAGAGCGTGCCCGCAAATTCCAGGATGATCTCAGTGCGTTAGAAATCCTGGAGGAGGACGATGAAACAGAGATCGTAAGTTGGCGAGAACCTAGCTCGTGAAGGAAGGGGCTGCGTGGAGAATTGGTACCTTAAAGAATCAACGGCATACTTCTGGTGAGGGGCTGAGTATAGGCAGCAGGATGCTGAAGCCAGGCAACAGTGTTTACGAATGTTATTACAGATAACGTGAGCAGCTATAGCCGGGAACGAGGCAGCCAATTCAAGCTCCCCGATGCCCCCCCCGCTCCCCCAGTGCTCCCCTTTGCTCCCCCAGTGCTCCCCTTTGTTCCCCCCTGCTCCCTCGCTGCTCCCTCTAAAGCAGCCCTGCTCCCTTTCCTGAACGGAAATGGTAACCACCGATCCTAAGTTCGGGGTGCTATGTCGAGACCGATGGAAACCTGGGAAGGAAGGGGGTCTAGGACCCAACGCTCAGTCGTTTGAGAACGACGTTGAAGCCCTGTGGAAGAGAAAGACGGACCAACCTCCCAGTCTAGGACCCACACCACCACGATCAGACGGACAGGCACACACTTCTTCATCCGCTTAAGATACGTTAGAGGTCTTTGTTCTGATTTTGGAGGCTGGAACGTAAGCTCCCTCTTGCTCCCTCGGTGCTCCCGCTGCTCCCTCGTTGCTCCCTCAAAAGCGGCCCTGCTCCCTTTCCCGAACGATGTTGGAAATAGGGGAGATGGTAATCTCCGCCTTCATAGGGCTGGTAGGGCTGGGGCCCGCTAGTAGAGTTTTTCTCCTACTTTGCAGACTCCTAATAGCTTCAACCCCATACCAAAATGCCCCATATGACCTCGTATTCCAACATTTATCACTTGAAAGTCACTTTCACATTTTATTGACAGTTTGAAATTCGTAAGCGCGTTTCATCTTCTTCACTCAATCAAGTCAAAACCTCGTTCTTATGAGCTTAGAAGTCGTGAGTGAGTCATGACTAGAAAACGCGAGAACGTGATCGTAGAAGTGAGGGATAATATCATACGCAGAACAGTGCAGGCACTGGCTCGGAAAGGGACTAGCGAAGACCTCGGACGAGTACTTGATGTTTTGAACACGATGCACTTGTTTCTCTTCTTCATAGTTAGTTTGAGACATCAATACACTCAATTGGCCACTCGCAAACTATGTCGTATCACAGCCGTTATTAAGCAATAGAGATTTTGAGCCTGAAAGGCAGCGCGCGCCGCGTAGGGACAGACTAAAGAATTGCTATGTATTCTCGGACCATAAATGCTGGATACGGACCGCTTCTGTAATGACTCGCGGAAGCAAATAAATAGAATAATGTTACGAAAGTGTAGTTATCTCTATAAAGATTCAAATTCAATTAGAAGGTATTGAAGCTCCCTGTTCGATGTAGATCCCCAGGAAGGATCCTAATGCGTCCTACCCCAATCTAGCTTTGGTTCTGTGCACCAACGGTCTGATTTACTCCCAAGCTGGACAGATCCACATCAGGTACAGCTTTCAAAAGAGCTGGAATTCCGTAGTCTCTAGCCCACTCCGACCTCAAAGCTTGATCCACGGTGATACGATTATTCGGCTCATACTGCAGCATCGAACGCAGCATTTTCTCTAAACTCCGCAACTCGATATCGGAATAGCCATAAATTGTAGAACAAGCTTCATGCTCCATACAATCACGGAGCCGGTGAGCCAAAGGCCTTGAGATTCTCGATTCCAGGGGATTTTCATCTTGCCAGGAGCCATCGTCTTTGAAGTACTTGGAACGGTTAGGCCAGGCTTGCCACATCTTAGGGGGCAATGGGCCGAAGGTGCTGATTGCTTCGAGGACAACGGTATCTTCGTCCGGCCAGCAATCTTGGAAGAGTTTACCCCGTCCAAGTATATCAAAGATTGCCATTCCTATCGTCCAGATATCCGCGGCGCTTGTGATAGGATACCCGAAAGTTTTTTCTAGGGGTCGGACGAGCATTGGAGTGTTAAGCTCAGATTGTTGAGAGGGTTTATCGGGGGTTTGCATGAAGAATGATTCACCAAAGTCCGTGATCAGGACTTTGCAACTGGGAGCGATCGTATCGCTGGGAGTCAATATGCCCGTTGGCTGAATTTGGTATTCTGGAACATCAGATCCAATCGGCGCGCCATTATGTCGTCTGACGAGCAATTTCTCTGGATGTTTATAGGGCTCCGGAAGTGGCCATGACGTAGACGATCGCGCTTGGACGAGGATGTTTTGTGTATGAAGATCTATATATCAATAACAGTGAGCAGATATATATATCTGAGATCGGAAGAAGCAGCATACCAGCATGTACGATCCCGCACGAGTGTATATATGACAGAGCTAGTAATGACTGAATAGCAATGCTCCGCGCTACTTGGGCAGGGAACATCGAATTATCACTAACGCTGGCCTCTTTAGCTATAGCGACACTGTTCAAGGCAACCGGCAATACAAAACATTGATGATGCCCATTCGGGCCCTCGAGAGTGAACTCGTCGAGTAAGGGAATCACGAATCTTTTTCCAGGGTGAGTTGGATTACCATTTCGCAGGGTATGAAATATCTCGAGTTCGAATTCCTTCCGTCGCTGTGCACCCCCGGTGTCCGATACTGCCACCTTTACTGCAGCGTAACATTGTTCTTGAATATCTTTGCAAAGCCAGACGGTCGAATAGCTGCCATATCCCAGCTTATAGATGACCTCGTAACGGCCGGCCGAGAATTTGTCGCCGAGATGGACAGGGTGGTAGCCACCGGGGCCATACCTTTCTATATCTTCAACAGCCTCATGCCAGGCATAAGCTGGCTCTGACGGTTTCAAGGCCGCATGAGAGTCAGTGGTAGTCGGATCCATGTGCGATAACAATAGCGATTTTGTGCTCTGATAGCGACGGTGAATGAGGAAACACGGCCTGTTGAGTGTCTGCAACGACCAAAGTCTGATAGCAGTATAAGGGGCGACGCTGTATGAGCGGATGCTAAACCACATTATCTGGCACTATCACTGCTGCGTGATGGTTTGTGTCGATGTCACCACAACCATAAGCTAAGAATATAACTTGCTTACTGAGGGGAAGATAGCACATTGGAACATGCCGGCGAGAGTAATCGATATGACACACTTTCAATTCATCAGTCTTGCACTTCTGCAGTGAGTGAGAAATCTCGTGAATTCGTAGTGTTGCATTGAGAGTTCTCGAGTTCAAATCGATTTTGATGTTCTTTTTCAGCTTTCTAAAAGAAATTTTAGACTTCAACCGTAACTGACGTAACAGTAATCTGACTTCTTAAGAATTAAGTGGTAATAATCTTTCTGATCTGTTTTCAAAGAGTTCGAAGAAGCCGAATGCGGCTGTTTAAAGTTTTTTCAAAGATTCGTTTGTTGTGTAAGCGCAACTTGTGCCTCCCGTTCATGTGTAAGTACTCAGCGTGGCGTCTAACGGCAAGATGAATCGCTAGTTCTTGCCCAAGTTCTTTGTGTAAACAATGAATCTACCTACCTCAGACAGAAGAATTCAAAGTAATTCACCTGCACACAGACTACACGAATATGGCTGATGCCCGCGTTAAGCTCTTGCTGGGGTTTTCTTCTTAAGCTAAGTATCTCCGGGGGACCACAACGGACGGCCAACCATGGGAAGCTGCATGATGTACTCCGTCACAGCCAATCGTTCGACCCGAATATACCAGGATCCAGCAGAGCAACGACCGCTTGATAAGGCGCAATCCAGTACCTAATTCAAGTCACCGATAACAGGAGGCTCGTGCAGATGGCGTGATAAGAAATGTGTGACAGGCCCCGCCTCAGGGGACATGTCAAACGTCTTTCAACTTCAGTCGCTATACCTTACGACACTTCGATGTGGTATGAGGAATCTAATAGCTTAGGCTTTTTTCTGCTGATTGACAAAGTGGAAGTAGTTCCTGAGGATGACGGATACCAAGGACGAACCCAAGGTGTCAAGCACCCCAAGCTTGGCTACTGAGGCACCCGTGCCCGTCTTGTCAAAGGGTGCAGTGGATCCTGTCTACGAAGCGAAGGCGCAGGTATTGAACAATGCCATTCAAGAAATCGGAATGGGGTGGTATCAATGGCAACTCTTCGTTGTTGTGGGCTTCGGCTGGGCGAGCGACAATCTATGGCCGATTGTGACCTCATTGATACTACCTGCGGTCGCCAGTGAATTCAAGCCCTCTACACCGCCTCTTCTCTCTCTGTCGCAGAATATCGGGCTCTTGGCAGGGGCGATATTCTGGGGATTTGGGTGCGATATTTTCGGAAGACGCTGGGCCTTTAATCTGACAATTGGTATTACTTCGGTCTTCGGTCTCATTGCCGCCGGTGCGCCTAATTTTGCGGCCATCGGGGTCTTCGCGGCGCTTTGGTCTGTCGGAGTGGGGGGAAACCTGCCGGTAGACTCGGCGATTTTTCTTGAATTCTTACCTGGAACCCACCAGTACCTGCTTACGGTCCTGTCGGTCTTCTGGGCATTCGCACAACTGTTAGCGACGCTCATTGCATGGCCGCTTCTCGGATATCATACCTGCCAACAGAAAGCGGCGACCTGCTCCCGCTCACAAAACTTTGGATGGAGATACTTCATGATAGCCATGGGTTTAGTAGCAATGGTCATGTTTATCCTACGCTTTTTCTGTTTCACTCTCTACGAGTCCCCCAAGTATCTTATGGGACGAGGAAAAGACCAGCATGCCGTGAATGTAGTGCACGAGGTAGCCAAACGAAACGGCAAGACGTCGAATTTGACCCTCGCAGATCTGGAACAACACAACCGACAAGGACGGCAAGGGACAGACGCAGCAGCAGCACTACGCCGAAAGCTGGAGAAACTCAATTTTACGCATGTACGAGCACTGTTCGCTACTCCACGACTTGCATGGTCCACATCGTTGATCATGCTAATTTGGGCTTTGATTGGTCTTGGGTTTCCACTGTATAATGCATTCTTACCCTATATCCAGGCTACGCGTGGGGCAAAATTCGGGGATGGCTCAACGTATCTAACATTCCGTAACTCTGTGATCATTGCTGTCCTAGGCATTCCCGGAGCGTTAATAGGTGGGGCCCTTGTTGAGCTTCCCAACTTTGGCAGAAAGGGCGCATTGGCATTCTCCACGGCTTTGACGAGCGTGTTTCTGTTCGCTTCCACAACAGCCCTGACATCAAATGCTCTCTTGGGATGGAATTGTGCCTACAACTTGATGGCTAACGTCATGTATGCCGTCCTTTACGCCTATACTCCTGAAATATTTCCTACGAAAGATCGAGGTACAGGGAACGCTTTGACAGCGACGGCGAACCGAGTCTTTGGGATAATGGCGCCAATCATCGCAATCTTTGCCAACCTAGAAACGGCAGCCCCTGTATATGTGAGCGGCGCGCTTTTCATTGTTGCCGGTATTCTTACTATGCTATTACCATTCGAGCCAAGAGGGAAGGCAAGTTTGTAGCAATTTGTGAGAAAGGATGAATCTTGAACTCAAGGGCGACGTCAATCTATGTCCAACGAGATCTTTGGTCTACCCGCTCTGTCTTGTGGACAGTAATGCTGCCATGTTCTTGGTCTGTCCTTCTTAAAGCCTTTCAACATCGTCACATACTACAGAATACCGTGTTCAATGCTTCATGTCAATGATGTATGGTGTTTTCTCTCGTGAACGATATACCAACTGTAACGGAAAATGCCATTCCCAATATTGCCAATTATAGCAAGTACCCCTCGATCCCAATTTCAAACCAGCTCTCATTCCTCTTCTTCCTTTTCTTTCTCAACCCTCACTTCTTACCTGAAAATGTCATTTGCCCATCTCCGCCTTCGATCCTCGGTCCATAATGCCTCCTCTTATCAACTCGTATAGGCCATACCACTCGTATAGGCCACGTCGTACATGATATCCTGGGACAACAAGCTATCATGGCAGAGCAACGTCACCACGCTGTATATCTCCTCCCTGCAGCAAACGGTGTGTCGACGTTCCACAGTCTCATGATGGGGTTGGCTGATCTTTCTCCATGTTAGCACCTACGATCTGCCAAGACCGACAAGCTACCATGGCAGGGCAATGTCATCACACCGTAGGTAATCTTAATACAATCAAGGGTATGTCAACGTTCTGCAGCCTTCTAATATACTTGACTAATCGTTCATTATTAAGATCTTACGATCGACCAAGCTTGTCACGCCACTGACCTCCTTCACCTCCACCCCGAGCCTTCTCTTCGAACGGAAACAGGATTCTTCATAGAAGAGCACTAGATAAGAAACTGAGCAAACGATCAGCTTGAACGAAGAGAGTGTATGTGTTTACCCTCTTTACTATTCGATTTGTCAATAAGCTTCTGTGAACATAGCTCTGTATAGCGACAGAACGTGATTGCCAACACCACGACCTCCTCTCTTTTAGATGAGGGACAGATCTTGCCTAAGGTCTGTCCTTCCCTTTGTCAACAGACAACAGCATCTTGTCTGACCGTTAGGTCGAACCATTTACTAATGATAATAGAATCCGACTGCCGACACTGGGATTTCCTTTCTCTCACGGGAAAGGTCGAAGTCGCATGCCAGTACTGAGACCTCATCCCTCCCACAAGGGATGCCGAACTTGCCCGTAAAAGCTGAGGCTCCTTCTCCCTCAACGGAGAGGCCGACTTTAGCTATCAAAACCGAGAGCCGCTCCCCCGCACTGGAGAGGTCGGTTGTACGTGTCAAAATGGAATGAGCAGCGGGCTCTACTGCCACAAGGTCTTCGTTTTACAGAAAGATTCATATAGGCTTCACAAAAACTTCATGCATCCTTCGTTCAGTGCTGTATGCGTGACTGTTCAGTGCTCGATAGCGCCCTACCTAACGCTCTATACATGGATCTGCTCCAAGAACTCGATGTTCTAACATTTCGATCGTTAAATCTTTGATTTTCCCACTGTCCTTTTTGCAAATGATCATAAATGCAATTGGAGTAATCGTGACAACATGAGTGAACCAAGCAAAGAGCAATGTCATCTCCGCATACAAATTGAGTGGACGAGCAGATACCTCACTACACGAAAAGATGTTTTATCAATTCCTTGTATCTTCGAACCTTTGTTTCATCGATAAGTTCATCACGCTTCAATATATCTAACCCACCAATAACCTTCTCTACATAGTCTTGATCGTTTCTCTATTCGAGAATGAAAAACACGCGCCTCGTATTCTACAAGTTTTTTTTCATTACTACAAACATATACCAGGCCGATCAGTCCCTCACACATTGAACACTCCAGCCCAGGGTATAAAAACTTGTAAACTAGCCATCGCGTTTCTGATGGATATTCCCCAGATATTCCCGCAAGGGGAGTTGTTAGGTTCCCAAAGCGCTCAGCTTGTTCCCACGCAGATCTTTCCAAGTTGCGGTTCGATATCTTTCTTTTGTACGTTCCAAATTCCTATTCGGCGGGCCATTGTAGTAGACCTTGCGGGAAATCTCGGCTCGAATTTCCCCTTTTTTTCTTTCTGACAACCCCGGGTGTTTATCTACTTTGATGTCGTCGTCGAGGTACTGTAGGTAGACTTTGGAGAATGCATACAGTACGAGTACCTACTTGTCTGGCGGCATGAAATCTCGGCTACGGAGCAGCTGAGACTTGGGCGGCTGTGAGTTTGGGGGGTGTGCGCGCTCTCGGTCTTCGGAGTTGAGGTTTTGATTAGATATGTGGGTCTGGTTTGGGTGGGTGGGGTTGTGGAAGCATGGGGTTTGGGGGATGGGGATGGGGAAATGGTTGTGAGGCGGGTTTTGGGGGATGGGGGATTGGGGGGGAGAAAAACGGTGGAGGGTGCTGGGTTTCAGACAAGGTGGTTGGAATCTTGTAGTCCTGTGAATAGAGCAGCGGTGCCATGTAGCTCGCTGGGGAGAATGATGAGAGAGTAGGGAAGGGAAGGGGGGAGGGTGGTACGTAAGAGGGCGGATGGAGCCAGCTGGGGGATGTTTGAAACCTAAGATATCTGCTTTTTTGTGGGTTTGCGATGGAGTTTGTGGCCCTCTTTTTCTTGACAGTTTGGGCGGATTTTTTGTTAATCGGGCGCGTGGTGGTGAGTGAGAGCTTTAGGGCTGAGAGCTTGGGGCTGAGAGATTGGGGTTCGAGACCGTTGAGTTGGTTTTGGTTTTGGTTGTATGGTATGGCCGCGTGGTTTTGGGGAGTGTAAGTTGGGATTAAGGTGGGATGAGAGTGGGGTGGTTCGTATCGGGTGGTGTGGAAGGGTTGTTTCTTTGGGATGGGGCTGCGGAGGCTGAAGCGAGTTTTTTTGTGGGTTTCAAGGGTGGAGGAGAGGAGGAGGGGGTGTGAGTGTTTGGCAAATGTAGAGAGTGTGTGTAAGAGGGACAAATTGCTACTACGGAATACGTTGGCGGCTTGAGGATAACAGAAGGCTGTGACTGTAATACTTGTGTGGCGGCAACGATTATGAACAACGAAATTCGGGGATCCCGTCATCATATGTCTAGGGAGAGGTGTAGTGTCTGAGATATAGGCGATGCGTCAAGCAGGAAAATGGTAGTATTGTAGAACTTGAACCAACATAGAAGTCGTAGTAGCGAGGAATTAATTGCTGCCAATGGAGTTAGTTGAGAGGATCGTATGGGTGTTTCTGCTGACCAAGTTTGTCTTTGCAGCCAGTGTACTTATTTGAGAAAGAATATATATTCGTTGAATTCGGCATTGGTTCGAGAAAAAGATGACAGGAGACCTGTCGCTCAGAGCTCGAGTTTATCTGGAGGGAAAACAATAATTCGATTCCTGGCAAAGCTGATATGATAGAGAGTATCTACTTATTGAGATGGGACTGGAGAATGGTGCAAGGCAGCAGACAATAATCGATAGTCAAAATAGTCGATAGTCAAAAATGCCCGGTCCACCATTAGATTAAGTGAGAGTTTGGTATTCACTTTGATGTTTGATCAATTCGAATGTCTAACTCTTCATGCCGCAATCGTTTTGCCGAGTCAATACTTGTATACGTTCCCACAACCAGAAGAGTCTGATCGTCCCTTTGGAACATAGCTGGAAGGGCCCGGTGGTTGGTTCCTGACTTTCTGCACTCGCTGGTGTAAAATACTGCCTATGTTGTTGAATGAGCTTGGAAGGACAGTCGCCAGTTTCTTCATCAGCGCCTCACTATCTCATCTTCTTGCCGAGCGATAAGGGTATTCGGCGATGACAAAGTTTGTAGTCACTCGCCGTTGTCGCTGAGATCCGTCTTTTTAGGCATGTTGCCTTGAGTGCGCCCTGCTGTTACACTCACGGGTTGTCGATTCGCCGTTATCTGACGTCTGCGATGTTGAAGTCATACGTACTCCACTAGAATACGCTCAATGGCTTGTTCTGCGGAGTCTGCTGAGCTTTACGCTGGGTTATGTGCTTGATTCGGTCGGATGGAAGGATCAAGACAAGTGCGTGGCAGCAAATAACCACCCAATGTGCAATTGCGGCGATGGCGTCATACCTTCACCTTTCCCATATCAATGGTAGAAAATGCTTTGCCTTCTGACAATCCAGCGACATGCAAAGCCGTTTAACGTCAACCATGGCGAAACTGTTCAAGTACACACCACTTACAGTAGCCAACGCCTCACGAAACTTACTACGAAACTTGGCGGCAAGTGTCCACGGTGCTCTCTTGGATCTACTGTATACCTTACCCTCACTACGGCATCAACCTGCCAAAGAAGAAAGAAAACCACAACACCATTGTACCAGCGCGGTTAGGAATCGAACCTAATATAAAATAACTCTCCAACGACTTCAACGACACTAACTACATACTACCTTATCCTCACAGCCCTACTAGTGATTGGTTGGATAACAATCAAGATTTCCATCACGATAATCGCCGGATTCTGCGCCCGAGCCCACGGTAGAATATGTAATCGGGATACTCAGCCAGTACCTCTACCGATGCGTCAATCGACCTCTTTCCATCTCTCAGCTGCTTCGCCAATGTAGGGGCGAAGTGAGTTTCCAGTGCGGCCATTTCATGAACGGTCGGAGGGAAGGGGTTTTCATCATGTTCATGACGCAGTGATTGTGGGCCTAGAACGTTTACAAATATCCCGGACAATCCCATATTAAATCTCATACCATGCATACCTTATTCCGTAAATCTGTTTGTTCCCGTCCCACCAAGGGGGCTGATGGCAGGGTTCTCCTGGACGCGACTTCCACAATCGGGACGCACTTGTCCTCCAACGGGAAAGAAGTCTTTCAGCCACAGACTCACCTCGGTAAACTAGTCACTCTTAGTGGTTCGCTAGGAAGTTGGCCTTATCAGTTTGAACCCCCACTTCGACTTCGACGTCAACGTGTCTCGCTCTTCTTTCAGCCTGCTGCAATCCACACTGCAAACAATGCATCACTACTGGCCCGGCGTGTCGCAGACGATAAGCTGGCGTGATGTATCGGAAAGGGGCCGGCACGAAACGGATACATCTTTTTGTGGACCGTATGAAGAAATGTTGTTCGTGATTACTCGACACTACTCGAACACAAGTACCTACATACTACTTCCGTACTGCGGTAGCCTTTCCCTACCAATATCACCCACATGTTCCCAACTCCCAAGCATGGCTTATCAAAGGCTCGTTTACTGATCAGCGACTAAGAACCTCCGGATAACTGGGTCCCCTATCCTGGGTGGTACACGAGGCTTTGCTACAAGCACGGTGCGCACCAAAGGATGCATGCTGCATCCTTCCGTTGTCGCTTAGCTCGTCTTGTGTGAGATGAGTATCCACTTCTGGTTCCTGGCACAACACAACAGCCTTGCAGGGGCCGACGAAAAGCCTGTCACAAACGTTTTTCACAATCTTTTCCGCATTCGACCCCAACGTCTCACGTTCGCAGTCACTTGTTGCCTAATTCAGACCCACAGTTCATTTCGGTGTCTACCGATACCTGCTTTTCCCGCGTAGATTTTTCTTAAACCGGCAGCGGTCCTGCTCACTGAGATGCCGCTATGTTCTGCTCTGGCGCCTCTAGGCCCAAGTCTAACTACTTTGCTCGGCTGAACATCTCCATTTTTCCTTGCTTGCTGGCCATGGCGGATGTAGCCCCCGTGGCGCCACAACTGATATCACGTTGGGGCTATTTTCAGACATGGATTCTATGTAATCATACTGGCCACGCCGGTCTGTGAACTGGCAAGAAGTCAATAAGGCTGCGCCAATGTTGGCGAGCTGACAAAGGATGGGTCTGAGTCCGGATGCTGCAATGTCGTGGGGCTCGGAAAGTTCACGTAAACATTCACTCCTTCGGCTGAACCAAACCTCTGACTTCCTAGACTCCTGTTTATCTTTCAATATTCTTTCCATTCTCTTGTGCAATCTACATTCGTTCATTGGCGTCACTCATTTTGGACACTCTCTCTATTCAACTAATGCTATCAACAATCTACTAATCTGTCGGATACTTTCTGGGGTGCAGCAGTTCCCTTTCCTTCCACACTGGTGCTGGATCCCTCCCTGCATGATATTTGGGGAGGCTGCCGGCTCTGCCCGCACGAGAATATGTGGGGCGCCTTGGTGGGCATCTCACTTCTAACGCTCGTGATATCAAGCCAAGCTCTTCGCTATGATCCAGCGCAGGTCGGCTTCAACCTGAACGAGAACACCACCGCGGTCTCACCGTTGGACTACTGGGGTAATTGGAAGAACCATACATATCATCCCTCGCCGTCGAATTGGCGGTTTCCTTTCTACACCGTCTTCCTCGATAGATATGTCAACGGCGATCCTGCCAACGACAACGCCAATGGCACGCACTTCGTAAGTGACGGTAAATACGAAAACATATGTGTATACTGATCCGCTACAGGAAGTCGATCACATGGCGAACCAGCTTAGGCATGGGGGGGACCTACAGGGCTTTGTTGATAGCTTGGACTACATACAATCGATTGGCATTAAAGGGCTCTATCTCGCGGGAAGCGCCTTTATCAACCTTCCATGGGCCAGTGATGGCTATTCACCGGTCGACTTGACCCTACTGGTAAGCTTCGCTATCGGTAAGATAGATGTGCGTCCTTGTTGACGACGTCATTAGGATCATCACTTTGGAAACATCGAGGACTGGAGGAATGCGGTCACGGAGATTCACAAACGTGGCATGTACGTGGTGATGGACAACACAATGGCGACTATGGGCGACCTCATCGGCTTCAACGGGTATCTAAACACCACTACGCCTTTCTCGGTCAAGGAGCACCAAGTCCAGTGGAAGACTGATCGGAGGTATATGGACTTCAACATTGGAAACACATACAACGAGACATGTGCATACCCTCGGTTTTGGAATGAGACTGGTTTTCCCGTTGATGATGTGGTCAACAGCGAACTCCAAGGCTGTTATGATTCTGATTTCGATCAATTTGGCGATATCGAGGCTTTTGGTGTTTTCCCCGACTGGCAGAGACAGGTAGAATGCGTAGAAATCTGTTCCAGATCGAGGCTGATGTTCTTGAGTAGCTGGCCAAATTCGCTTCTGTGCAAGATCGTCTGCGAGAGTGGGTACCTTCAGTCCGGGAGCGGATTCAACGCCATTCTTGTATCATGATTGCGGTAAGTAAATTTGTTGTTTTTTAAGATTATTCTGTGCGCTTCACACGCAACACTGGCTAATATCATGGTTTAGCAACTTGACATTGATGGTTTTCGCTTTGATAAAGCAACTCAAGTCACCGTCGACGCGCAAGCCGCCTTCGGGAGGTATATTAGGCAGTGCGCTCGTGATCATGGCAAAGAGAATTTCTTCATGCCTGGCGAAATCACAGGCGGCAACACTTTTGGATCAATATATCTTGGAAGAGGGAGACAGCCAGATATGCTACCAGAAAATCAGGTCGACGCCATCAAATTGACAAACAAGTCTGATCCAAAGTACTTCCTCCGAGATCCAGGGGAGAATGCGCTAGATGCAGCTGCATTTCATTACACCATCTATCGCTCGCTCACCCGGTTTTTGGGAATGGATGGAAATTTGGCATCGGGTTACGACGCTCCGCTTAATTGGGTGGACGCATGGTAAGTACCATCTATCCAATGTGCTGCATGCTGTTTCTTGCGATGGGTAAGCTAACCTTGGTAACCAGGAACACTATGTTGCGGACCAATGATCTTGTGAATCCAAATCCTGGTGGTCCTAAAGGCTTTGATCCGAGACATGTAAGTTGAAGCGTAACACAGCTTCTTAATGCTTCCCGTTTTCGGTCAATTCTGTCTTGTGCTAACTTGCTTAACGATGTATGGCGTAACAAACCAGGACGTCTTTAGGTGGCCAGCTATATCTCACGGCACAGAGAAGATGCTCCTTGGCTTGTTCATTACCACTCTACACATGCCTGGCATACCACTTTTGTTATGGGGTGAAGAGCAAGCTTTCTATGTCCTGGACAACACCGCCGGCAATTATATCTTTGGCAGACAGCCCATGTCTTCGTCCACCGCTTGGCAGACTCATGGTATTGACTTTCCTTTCGCGCAAACCCCTAGACTGCGTATTAGTACTGATCAGGCTACACAATAGGTTGCTACAACTTAACTTCGGCTCAATTCTACAATTTCCCTGTCGAGTCGGCTTTGCATGCCTGCCATGACGACTGGGTAAGCCGAGACCACCGTGATCCCGCAAATCCCGTTCGTAACATTATCAAAAGCATGTATCAAATGCGCGAGAATTATCCCGTTCTCAATGATGGATGGTTCCTTCAACACCTGTCCAATCAGACACACAATGTATACATGCCTGGTAGCGCAGGTGTGCCAACAGAGACCGGGGTGTGGAGTACTCTTCGAAACCGATGGGACTTGCAAGATCTTTCTGGCAAGGGTCAAGGTAACCAATCTGTCTGGTTTGTATACACAAACGAGAACCAAACGATCGACTACCAATTTGATTGCTCGAATAACGACACTAAAAATACAACTGCACTTATTGCACCTTTTGATGCAGGGATGACCGTCAAAAATCTCTTCTATCCATACGACGAGGTCACTCTCAAGGCATCTGCGACAAAACTTGGACTGGAAGGTTCAACTAACTTTAGTGGATGCCTTGATAATATAACCCTGAGCCCATGGGAGTTTAAGGCGTATGTTCCAAAGAACAAATTTGTATTACCAAGACCCATGATCACCGGATTTATCCCTGGCCATGACGCTCGAGTGTTGTCTAATGTTGCGCCTGGTTTGCAAGAGACTGTCCCAATCGAGGTACACTTTTCCCAAGAAATGGACTGCAAGACCATAACGCATACACTAACGATCAACTCCACTACGGAGAACTTGATAACCCCAGCAATTGATGAGAATAGTGTGAAGTGCCAGAACTCTACGACAACCGTCACCGCGCCCCTTGTGGGAGCCATTGCAACTTCGTGGACGTGGAGCGCGAATTTGGTCAATGTGTCTAACGGAGTACATCGATTGACATTGAACAACGTTACTACATCGGATAATAAGAGTTTCACAGGGGTAACTTTCCCGTCCCTTGTAAGTCAATCCTGAATCTTTAACAAAGTTTCACAGGCTGTGGACCATTTCCTCCTTCGCATCGGTCAACCAGACAACCCCATGGTGTTTCCTCGGACAGCCAACTACACTAAAGCGCTTCTTCACCAAGATAGTTCTGGAGCTCTTGTTTTGTCACACAAGGCGGCTGGGGCAGACGTATTCCGCTATTCTTTGAATTGGGGTTCGTCTTATTCGGACTGGTTGCCTTACAACGGAGGCAACACGACACTGGACAAGCAGTCGTGGACAGGAACGAAACGTCAAGAGTGGTCAGATCAGCATGTGATTGTCGAATATCATAGCCGCATGACCGGCAGTAGTGATCATGTACAACACGCTGATCTAGGTAGGCAAAACCTTCAGCCGCGACGATTCCCTCATCTTTTCTGGCAAGGGCCGTACAATCAATTTGGGTTTGATGCTGGCCTTGACAACGAGATTGTCCTTGATAATAATGACGGACTATGGAAGTTTAATTTCATGACCGAGTGGCCTGCAATTGCGCAAGTGAATGTTTGGGGGATGAATCCTGATGGCCAACCTGACCAAACGGGGGTACTGGGGGATATCGATGGAGATTCGGTTCTCGATCGGCTACCACCCTCTTCTCTCTCGTCGGTGGTGCTCAACATCACGGAAAACCCCCCACCCCCATATCTTGCCTGGCGTTTCTCCCTTGACGACGGTACCTATAGGTTCAGTCTGATTCCAGTGGGTTCACGATGGCAACAAATGGTGTTGTACTTCCTACTTTGGTTCGTTCCTGTGCTTACCGGAGCTTTCGGTATCTGGGCGTTCATGAAGTCATTTTACCAGGTAAAGTTCAATCAGACCGGGATCAGCGACAAGAAGGCCATTATCCCGCTTGCTATCCGCCGTAAATTCAAGAAGCATTCCAAGGAGGAGAGCCCGGAGAGTAGAAATCCGCTCATGAAGCTCGGAAACCGATCCGGCATGATGCAGTCCAAATCCGCGCTAGCTGGAAGCATGGGAGGGTCACGCCGGACAGTCTTGATAGCCACAATGGAGTACGACATAGAAGATTGGGCGATCAAGATCAAAATTGGAGGCCTGGGTGTCATGGCTCAGCTCATGGGCAAGAACCTAGGTCATCAGGATTTGATCTGGGTTGTACCTTGCGTCGGAGGCGTCGACTACCCGGAAGATGAACGTGTTGAGCCCATGTCAGTCACTATCCTGAACAATCCGTATGAAATCCAAGTGCAGTACCATACTCTGCGGAACATCACTTATGTCCTCCTGGATGCCCCTGTTTTCAGGGCTCAGACCAAGAGTGAGCCTTACCCACCAAGGATGGACGATCTCGATTCGGCCATCTACTACAGCGCCTGGAATCAGTGTATAGCGCTTACGTTGAAGAGATTTCCGGTGGATCTGTATCATATCAACGACTACCACGGTGCTGTAGCGCCCATCCACTTGCTGCCATCAACAATCCCGACCTGTTTATCACTCCACAACGCTGAGTTTCAAGGCTTATGGCCTATGCGTACTCCCAAGGAGGTCGAAGAGGTTTGCAAAGTCTACAACCTCTCCCCTGAAACTGCTGGAAAGTATGTCCAATTTGGCGAAGTCTTCAACCTTTTGCACGCAGGTGCCTCCTATCTTCGTGTCCATCAACAAGGCTTTGGAGCAGTAGGTGTGAGTAAGAAATACGGCAAGCGAAGCTATGCTCGCTATCCTATCTTCTGGGGCCTGAAGAAGGTCGGAAATCTACCTAATCCTGACCCTTCGGACACTGGAGAATGGAACAAGCAACTACCGAAAGAAGAAGACATTCATGTCGATGCAGATATGGAAGCTGGTCGAGGAGAGCTCAAACGGCAAGCACAGGAATGGGCCGGCTTAACCCAGAACCCAAAGGCAGATCTTCTCGTGTTTGTTGGCCGTTGGTCGAACCAAAAAGGCGTTGATTTGATTGCTGACGTGTTTCCATCGATACTCGAAGAACATCCGGATGTTCAATTGATGTGTATCGGCCCCGTTATCGATCTTTATGGTAAATTTGCAGCTCTCAAGCTAGAAAAGATGATGAAGATATACCCGGGCAGGGTCTTCTCGAAGCCCGAATTTACTGCTCTACCACCTTACATCTTTAGTGGAGCCGAATTCGCTCTAATTCCATCGAGAGATGAGCCATTTGGCCTGGTGGCTGTAGAATTTGGCAGAAAAGGTGCGTTGGGAATTGGAGCCAGGGTCGGCGGCCTAGGTCAGATGCCTGGGTGGTGGTATACTGTCGAGAGTACAACGACTACGCATCTCATCCATCAATTCAAGATGGCCATTGAGAGTGCACTAGCATCGAAACCAGAGACAAGAGCTATGATGCGAGCCAGATCGGCCAAACAGCGTTTCCCAGTTGCACAATGGGTGGAGGATCTTGAGATATTGCAGTCAACTGCGATCAAGATACACCAGAAAGAAGCCTCCAAATCTCATGCTCATCATCCTCTCACACCCTCGGCATCCGGCTACAATACGCCCAGCGGCATTTCGACTCCTCTGGCAGCTCATTCGCGAAATAACAGCTACTCAAACTTGGCTGCACCTCTAGCAGGATCCAGAACTCCTAGTTACGGTAATCTCAACCGGTTGAGTACTTGGATGAAGTCAAGGCCGGGTAGTGCCCCCACCAGCAGAGCATCAAGTCCAGTGCGCGACCATGACGTTCCTCCCTTGCCGAACAGTAAAGGAGTTCAGCGTACACTTTCGCTGGGTGTCAAGTCTGGCCCAGGTCACGTGTCAGAAGTAAAACCAAGAGGTCGGAAGCGCATGCAGAGATCAACTAGAAGCAAATCTCGCCCAGGGTCGCCAAGCGGTTTGTCTGCCCCCGCAGCGCCTGGAATGCCAGAACCCACACAAACTGGATTCAAGGTTGGACCTCCAAGCCCTAACTTGCATTATCACGGCATGGCAGTTACCGATGTTGAGGAAGAAAGTGGCGATGAGATAAATGACATATATGATCAATATGATGAGGACGAATATACCATGACCCCGGAACAAGCGAAGATTATGCAGCGCAGGGACCAAATGGTGGAGGAGACGCCGACGCCAGCACTGCCACAGCTAAACGAGGATTTCCTTTCGCCACGTCACGTTACATTTGGTGTCAATTCTGATTTCCATCAGGCGCCCCCTTCGCTCTCGCCATCCTTTAATACACCTAATCTCTCACTCGCTTCAATGCCGGCCTCTCCCAGAACGCCATTTGGGCCTGAAGATGCACTGTTGCCTCCCTCAGCAGCGTTTGCGCAAGATGGTAGGAACGAACGTCTTAGTAGCCATTCGATGCTTAGTCTCAACTCAGTAGTTGGAGATAAGAAAGATTTCAAACTACAAAAGGTGGATCCGTTCTTCACGGACAGCACGGGCGAGTACTACAAAGCTTTCGAAGAGCGCTTGAAGGCACTTGATGGCAAGAGCTCTGAAGGCCCTCTCTGCATTGAAGACTACCTCGTCAAAAGTGAGAAGAAGTGGTTCGACCGTTTTCGAGATGCTAGACTCGGACGGACTCCAGGGCACAGTAGACAGACCAGCAGACAAGCTAGTCCCGCGCCATCACTGTTTACAAAGAGTCGAGCGCACAGTCCACCCGGCTCGATCTTCGACGACAATCTTGAGATGGGCCACTACGACGGTGACAAAGAGGGATCGATAGACGACCAATTCCTACTGGGTGAAGATTACAAACCGCCGACGGGCCTGAAAAAGTGGATGCAGATGCGTATTGGTGATTGGCCTGTGTATTCCTTTTTCCTTGCCTTCGGCCAGATCATTGCGGCAAATTCCTACCAAATCACTCTGTTGACAGGCACCGTTGGACAAACGGCTGAAAAGCTCTATGTCATTGCGTCGATCTACCTAGTCACGTCGATCATGTGGTGGTTTTGCTTTAGGTCTTTCAAATCGATCTATGTCCTTAGTCTTCCTTTCCTGGCATATGGCGCAGCGGTAAGTTAGGGCTCATCGCGTGAAAGGGAAGACAATGCTAATAGCTGTTCAGTTCTTCCTCATTGGCATGGCGCACTTTGCGAACAGTGCGAGTGGAAGGGGATGGGTTCAGAATATTGCTACGGCCATGTATGCGGTAGCCTCTTCCAGTGGATCTATCTTCTTTGCTTTGAATTTCGGAGACGAAGGTTAGATCTTTCTCCACATTATCCTCTCCAAAGCAGTAAGGCTAAACTTTATCAGGTGGTGCCCCCGTCAAAGCATGGGTTTACCGTGCCTGCGTCATCCAAGGGACCCAACAAGCTTACGTCGTCGCCCTTTGGTACTGGGGCTCTGTTCTCACCAAGGCCACCGCCAGTGGCATCACTCAGGCTAACCCGGTCGTGAACTCCTGGGTAATGACTGCGATTACAATTCCCATCGCGTTTATGCTGTGGGCTATCGGCCTCATCCTCTTCGCTGGTCTCCCCTCTTACTATCGCCAAGCCCCCGGCGCCGTTCCGTCTTTCTACAGCTCGATCGGCCGGCGAAAGATCATCCTATGGTTCTTCGTGACGGTACTCATACAGAACTACTGGCTCAGCGCTCCTTACGGTCGCAATTGGGGCTACCTATGGAGCTCGAACCACGCCAAAGCATGGCAGATTGTCCTGCTCGTCATCCTCTTCTTCGTCTTCGTCTGGGCCGCCTTCCTCTGGCTCTTCGGCATCCTCTCAAAAGACCACAGCTGGATCCTACCCGTCTTTGCCATCGGCTTGGGCGCCCCGCGCTGGTGCCAGATGCTTTGGGGAATCTCCAACATCGGGCAATACGTCCCCTGGGCAGGCGGCCCGGTGGCCAGCGCGCTCGTGGGTAGGAGTCTCTGGCTTTGGCTTGGAGTACTCGACTCGCTTCAGGGCGTCGGCTTCGGCATGATCTTGCTGCAGACGCTGACAAGAATCCACATTGCCTTTACGCTGATCGCGGCCCAAGTGCTCGGGTCTATCGCTACAATTCTGGCCCGAGCGACGGCACCGAACAAAATCGGGCCTGGGGACGTGTTTCCGGATTTCAGCGCTGGGTTCTCCGAGGGATTGGGGAAGGCGTGGTTTTGGGTCGGGTTGATTTTCCAGCTGCTGATTTGTGTTGGTAAGAATAAATCCCCCTTTTTGCGCGTTGGGCTAGTGGACTTCCGGGCTAACCTTTATACAGGCTTTTTCACCTTCTTCAGGAAGGAGCAGTTGAGCAAGCCTTGATCGACCTACATATCTCTGAGTGGGGAGGTAAAGGGCCGTTTGTAAATACTGTACAACAATTGAATCTTTCTGGTTGCACTTGTAGCGCAGAAAGACAAAAAGTGGCTCGCTCGACGGAGCAGCAGGCTACTTACTGTACATGTACATGTACAGATTAGAAAAGGCTGGAAACTTCTTAATGATTTCGGTGCTTGGGGAGTACTGTAGTAGATAATTTGGGCACTCTAATGATTAATTTGCTGGAGCCGTCGATTTCATGAGCGGGAAAAACGATGGTGAAATGGTAAATTGTAAATGTCCCAGCATCATATGTATGCGCATTAATTTCCTGTTGTGAGGGGAAAAGGAATTTTTGAGTCATGATGAGGGTTTGTCTGGGTTTGGACTCTCGAAACCTACAGCCTATGGCCTCGAAGCTGAAAGTGACAGTTTACATTTTCTTCTTCCTCTTCTTCTTCCTCTTCTTCTTCTTCTTCTTTCTTCCTCTTCCTCATCTTCCTTCTTTCCTCTTTCTTTCCCCCACCCCACCCCCCCAAAAATCCCGTCCCCACCCCACCCCACCCCTCCCACTGCCTTCAGCACAATACAATACCCCCTCCAAGAAAATCCTCAAACATCCACCCCCCATCCCCGAATCGCTACTTCCGGCCTCCTTATCTTCCACTAACCAATCCTGCCTGCTAGGGTTGCTCAACCTTTCCCAGTCTGTGGCTTTGGGCTTCTCGTAATCCCATCTACAGTAAGCTCGCGGTCGGGGGGGGGGGAAGGGGTGTTTTCGACGAATTTGATTTCGTGGAGTCTGAAGCGTTTGACGCGGTGGGGTGTCTTTTGATCTGCTGCTGTTGTTTTTTTGTTTTTTTGTTTTTTTTGGGAAGGGAGGTTTGGTGTTGCTTTTTCGAGGGGTAATTCGTGACTTTTTTTTGACGGGCTCGGGCTTGAGTGTTGAAGATGAGACATTTCGGCTTTTTTTTGGAGAAAGAAGAAACGGTTCGGCGCGTGGTGGCTGCCGTGCATATGAAGTTATTGGAGGACCGGGGGGGGAGGGGGGTGAAGTCGGTATTGGGGAAGATGAGACTGATAAGACTTCAGTAAAGCTTGCTTGCTTGCAACGCTTTCGCTGATCTCTACTGTACGATCTTATTCCAGGCTAATCTCTTCTGCGGTTTATAATCAACGGCGAGTATTGCCGCGACTACGTACTTCGAAATGGGGCGATTGAATGCATCAACGGGTCAGTTGGTTTAAACTTATTCAAGAGGATCGGCTCGCGAGTTCGGTGTATTTTCCTGACGCGTTGGTCTTGGTTTCCCTCTTACATACACCCCTCTTGGTGCGTGACTTTTCCAAAGAACTCTGGAGAATCTTGTCGTTAATTGATTAGATAAGCTTTATATTTTCATGAGACGCCTTGGGTAACTCTTTACAAATCTCATGCTCGCTTTGAGTGTACTGGTATTCGATTCGTCGGCACTCTTGAGGGAGGTTCTTCTGATGGGAACGTTCAGACAATGGTGCAAAAGAGCATATCCAAAAACCGGGACCCACCAGCCACGCTCCAGATTTCCCGCAGGATTCCTCCAATACTCAACTGCATAGACGGTCCAGAAAAGGTAATGGGAAATAAGGCGAGGAGTCACTTTGTCGAAACCGAAGAATGTATCCTCGTAAAGGCGAGCGTGAAAATCTACCGCCAACTCACTAGTCGACGACCCCGAAATTCTGTCAGTGCGGCGGTGGTCGCAGAGCAGAAGGAGACGAGGGTGCGGGACTTTCAAACATAAGAACGGTCATCGAAGGGGGTGGCCAACGAATTAAAGATTTACTGTAAGTAAGCGACAGGACAAGATGATCGCTCTGTGCTCAAGTAGGCTGAACCTCCTGGACTAGTAACTCTGATGACGATTGAACTGTTTATAAACAGCCATGATTGTTGGTATGGTTGTAGATCATGGTCGGCGTCATGGAATGAAGTGGTATATAGTGGAGAGCACGTTCCTGAGAAGGGAAGTCGTCTTCGTTAGTAGTGGCTTTCGCTCCTCTGGAAATTTAAGCACTAAAAAGCAAGGAATGAAGTTTTTGTGGAGGAAGAACTTAGGAGGCTGATGGTGAAATCATTGGGTTGGCGTGGTGACAAGTGCTTATCTTTTGCTCTATCGGTAACTTGACCATGCGGCTTCGAAGATATTTCTCTCGCATGGCATCCGGCCCTCAAGGAATTGAGCATGTGGAGTCGACGCTATCCAGCATCAGAAAACCTCAACATGGCAAAGTTTCATACAGGTGATATGGTCCCATGCTCCATACCCTAGGCGCGATCCATAGCAGGCAGAATAACCCACCGCAACCACCAACCACCCTTAGACCCCACAGCAACGCGGTACTTACAAACCACCCACTATCTCCCCCGCCGCCTCCCTCAAAACCCCCACCAACCACTCCGGCTGGCTCAACATCGGACAATGTCCCACATCCCTCCTAATCACTTTCTCCAGCCTGTTTCCCTCCGTCATCTTCACATTCTGAATTAACTGTTCTGCAGTCGCCATCATCTCAGGCGTATCATCCTCGCAGAACACGTACGTTGTGGGTATGTGTCGCCACGCCGCGTGGCTGGTCGTGCCTCGGAAGACTGCGATGCTTTGTGGGAGGAGCAGGGAAGTCCAGTGGGCGGCCTCGGACTCGGAGAGGTCTTGGTAGAAGAGAGATTTGGCTGCTGCGGGTGTGATGGCCATTGTGCCGGCCTATGAGAAGGCAGTAGGTACTCGTATCGGTCAGAGGATAGCAGATGAGTTACAAACCTCCCCATCCACCACTATAGCCCCAGAAGTATTATCAATCCTCCTGCCGGCTGAATGTACATAGCCCTCGTCCACCATCCACGCCATCACATACACCAACCTTATCACACCCCCTTTTATCCTCCTCCCCTTGCAACTCTCTTTGTCCAATCCCTCTAGTGCCGAGCCCCCCGGTATCCCGCTGTAGGAATGTATGACCACAACCACGTCGTTCTCGGCGACGAGATCTAGAACCGTAGAGCGGATGGTCTTGATATCTTCTTCCAAGGGATTAGGCGGCGGGGCGAAAGCGACAGAGGGGAGGCAGGGGCAGATGCTGGTATAGCCGTGGGTGGATAAGAAGGATTTGATGGGGTTGTAGCAGGCGGGGGTGTGCCAGGCACCGTGGAGGAGGACGAAGATTGGTTTGGGCATGTTGAATGAGGGTGGTATGTGAGAAGGTAGATTGAAGTTTACCTTATGGCTTGAACATTACAGTCATCCTGCGCGGCACAGCTGCTGCAGGGGCATTCGCTGCCTGGGGTTGGCCAAACTTCATTTTCATAGCATCGAATCCACTGTTCGTGTAATCGTGTACATCGAAGCGCACATGACATTTCGTGACGAGGAATTACTTATCTTGATGCGTACACACGCAAATCAAGAAGCTATTCACGTTCGGGCCTTAAGCCGATAAGGCTGAACACTAGATCTAACGGAGAATCCTGCGAATGCAACGAGCTATGTAGGTACGTACAATCAGGTGCTTGAAGGCTGAAGATGCACGACCATGACAAGGTGAAATGTATCGACAGACGTAAAATTCAAACCGCTATGGGTCATGCGTGATGGGATCAATCACATTTACTGCTCTGATGATCAGTGAGGACGATGATTTGGAGGAGACAGATGGCTTGGAAAGGGAGCTGTTAGACTTTAGGTGAGGATTGGACGACGAAGCCAGGACTAGGGTGGTGCTTCTTACCACTTGACCACGCGGTACTGGGCAAGAAGTCATCCCAAGGAACACTACAAAGGTTTCGCCCTACAACGAATGAGATCAATCGTGCGGAGATACCGAGGATCGATGGTGTTGATGCGAATGAAAAGGGAAACTTCGCAGATGCGGATGAATAAAGCGGGCTTGCAGCGTGCAGACAACGAACTGGGTTGCCAACGAGCGCGCCATCGGTATATTGCAACGTTATCAAGCAACTGCACGGCCACATTGAACTGAACAGTCTAAGCAGTTGTAGAGGCCAATCCTGCCTTGGAATAGTATCACAATATCGTGAGCTTCCGCCAAACTTTTTTTCCAATCCTGGTCGGACCTTCTCATTAAGGGTGACCTCTACGTTTTATCGCTTTCCTCTACTTGATATTGTGTTCCATAGCTCTTGGACCAAGCCTTTCAGATGCGACATAGACCGTGTTGAGAAACAGCGCAAGCTGTCGCTCATTCTAGCCTCTTCCTTGCGCTATTGTCCACCACCCCTTGCGAAAGAATAGCCGCCATCCTACATATTTCCACCGTCATTTGTTCCATTGGTATTGCCCACACCCGGATTCCTCCACCAAGGTATACGTTGTCCCCTTGGTCGCATCATTTCTGATTGAGCCAAGAATCTGTTGCCACGCCGACGCAACTCGGCCTTCATGCGCGGCAGAAATGCTCCCGAACTAGCTGTGAGGTCGGCTTGCGCAAGTAGCCATGCTATGTGTGGGTCGAAGTTGCCTGCTTGGAGCCAGTCTGGAACGACGTTTGAAATTGTGACAGTCAGGAAGGACGTGGATGTTGCTGAGACGGAAACGTCAGTTCTATGCCGTTTATATCCTGATAGACGGATAGATTTCACGGTAAGGATCATCCAGCTTGGTCTCTTCAGCAACGACCCAAGCTTTCAAGACGGACATGTCCAACGCCATGAATCCGCCATAGTACCCGCCTCTTTCGACACAGGTTCCAAGGATCCGATTTGCCATGGTTATGACATCTTGGGGAGCGAGATTGATGGTGCGAGGGTAGCGCGGGCCGGCCATCTCGACTTGAATCATACACTCGCCTGGAGTGTAAGGTTAAAAGTGGCTCGATAGTTGTATCGATAACACGGACCTGATTGAACGTGCAGCGGTAAGTTATGCGGACCGGAGTCCCCGTCGACGGTGTATGGTACACTGCGCGGACCTTCTGCGAGCTTGTCTATTGCTCTAACGCAGTCTCGGCTATCTGGCCAATGTCCGTAGAAAGAATGACAGATTCCTTCCTTAACTGGAGGAGCCATGAGAGAGCCATTCAAAAGGATAGGAGCGAATAGTGAAAGGGCCACCATATTCACGACCTGAGTTGGGAAAGTGATAGGTTGTTCTGAAGTCAGGAATTCCAGTAAGAAGTATCCTCCTTAATTGCGCTCAACAGCAGGCGACAATGTCGGATGAGTGCAGACATGAGGGCAGCGCATAGCCGGCAAGACAAGAGGATCGCGGCAGAGGTGAGAGATATTTCAAATTTGGTTTGAGCCTAATAGATGTTGTTCTTAGATGGAGAATCAGCAGTGGAGAGACGGTAGTACCGCTGACTTCTGGGGGGATACAGCAATGCTATGAGCCTGTTACTCAGTAAATCAGTCACGCCGCAATGCATTTGGCTTCACGACTACGGTGCCCCTTCTGTAGTTGGGCTTCGGAGTCGCTGCGGCACAAGAGAGAAATCGATCTCCTAGGTGTAGAGTTTTGCTACCCTCGATACCACCCATTGGCCCGGCTTCTTCGAGGCCTATTGTGCTCCTTATTGGGGGCATTTGGCTTCGCTCGGGGGAGGACTACTAAACATAGGTGTGTGTTGAAGCTGGCGTTCCTCAACCATTTTGACGTATTATGGCTGTAGGAATCGTGGTAGAGAGGAGGAGGTGCGCACAGACTATACCTACGATGCGCCAAATCGACCTTGGGGTTATAACTATTTTGAGTTATGAATCTTGAATTTTGAATCTTGAATCTTGAAAATTTAAATGTAAATAAAGATGAAATGATAATTCAATAAACACATCGGACGAAGTCGTCAAGGTTCATATTCATGAATTAACTACATGGCTTTCTATCTACTCGTCATTATACCTTCTCACCTATCTATTCACCTACCCACCCACCTACTCACCTACCTATTCACCTACCTACTCACCTACCTACTCACCCACCTACCCATCTATCTACCTACACGACCCCCTACCAAGCCCCAAAGTCACAATTGGCTCATCGCATACTGTATGTACCCTTCCTCAGTCATTCTCGGAACGTCGCAGAGAAGACTGCTTCGTTGTTTTTCCATCACCTGCACTCTCAACCAGTTCATCAAATTTTATCCAAAAGAAAAAAAAAAAAAACCCGCAGGACCGATACCAAGGCGTGCACGTCAGGCCAAACGACAGTTCTTTGACTGGAAATATCTGTAAAAACACCAAATCGATTTTTTCCCCAAAACATCTCACCAGCCCCATCAACTCTACTGTATAGCAACTCACCGCCACAACCCCTGCCTAGCCAACTCAACCGTCACTACCGCTCAACCTCCCTATCCTACCCCTTCAAACACACACACTGCGCTAATACCAACAACCCCCCTTACCCATTCTCTCGCCCCCCGCACAAACCCTCGCAATCTCTCCCATATCAACGCCCATACCATCCCAATCCACCACCTTCCACTCCCCTCTCTCCCTCTTCTCCCACTCCCTCCACTCCCTCCACCTACCTCATCAGCCCCACAACGCCTCACCACCAAACCCCCTACCCAGCCTGCCCAACTCTCACCGTTATCACCACACACCCCCCTTAAACCCCCCCCCCCCCCCCCCCCCCCCCCTCTCTCTCCCTGTCCAACCCATCTGCACGCACAGTTGATACCCAACCGTTGACACTGTGTCTATTTCTTCTTGCCTAGTCGTTCAGCTTCGCTGCTAACCTTGCTTATTGCAATCTTCTTTTCCTTTGCAGTCGGTGTTTGAGTGAGTTTTTTTTGGGGTGGGTGGTTTGATGGAAGTGGTAATATTTATGCTAGGGGGGATGAGGATGATGAGGATGAGGATGAGGATGAGGATGAAGATGAAGATGAGGATGAGGATGAGGATGAGGATGAGGATGAGGATGAGGATGATGATGAATGACAGCTGGAGGGGGTTTTGAGGGATGGATGTACTTTGGGGATGGAGGATGGAGGATGGAGGATGGAGAATGGAGGAT
>JAABUS010000871.1_pt1 | contig 71609 bp, 58 predicted proteins | sample 5560161 | NCBI WGS metagenome assembly JAABUS01 (sample SAMN10711885, study PRJNA513376) | rock metagenome | isolation source: Antarctica rocks | place: Antarctica: Victoria Land, Trio Nunatak nord | collected 2016-01-04
CGGCAGTTCGGATACAGCATAGTGGAGCCGCGCAGCAGCGGCGGGTTCACGAAGCCGCGAACATGCGTGCCGGCGCGCCCGGCATGGGACAGGCGCGTCGCCATCCTGTGCGACAGATTACGGGGCGCTTGGTCGTCAGGCATCAGTCGGTTTCCTTCATGGTATCGGGCCGCCCGGCCCATTCGGTCCAGGAGCCGTCATATACCGCGCCCTGTGGCAATCCGGCGCGCAGCAATCCGAGGCTCAATATGGTGGCCGTGACGCCGGAGCCACAGCTTGTGACGATCGGCTGCGTGCCATCGGCGCCCACGGCGGCAAAGGCGGTGCGCAGGGCGGCCGGATCGAGCATGGTGCCGTCCGGATGCAGCAGGCTGGAGGACGGCACGTTGCGGCTGCCCGGGATATGGCCGCTGGGCAGTCCCGCCCGCGGCTCCGGCGCACACCCAGCGAAGCGGCCGGCGGGGCGGGCGTCCAGCACCAGGTCACCCGTGGATGCCAGCATGTCGCCGATCCCGCGCAGCCGGGCGGCGCGGAAGTCTGCCTGGAAAATGGCGGGCGCGGGCAGCGGTGTCGGGCCTGCCTCGACCGGCCGGCCTTCGCGCCGCCATTTCGGCAGGCCGCCGTCCAGCACGAAAGCCTGGTCATGGCCGAACAGCCCCATCATCCACCAGCCGCGCGGCGAGGAGGCGATGCCCTTCTGGTCATAGAACACGACGCGGCTAGCATTCGACACGCCGAGCTCGCCCAGCAGGCGTTCAAACCGGCCCGGCGAAGGCACCATGTGCGGCAAAGCAGTATCGGGATCGGCGATGACGTCGATATCGAAGAAACGGGCACCTGGGATATGCGCGACCGTGAACTCCGCGGCGCCGTCCTTGCCGTCGGTTGGCAGGTATTTGGTCGCATCGAACACTGCAAGGTCGGCAGCGCCGATCTGCTCCGCCAGCCACTCCGTCGTAACAAGCGGGTTCATGGCCAAGCCTCCGGTCCGAGGGAAATCTTCAAAAGATGGTCGCGGCGTCACTGTCCGGCCCAATGCGCCCGCAGCCAGTCGCGCCGTGCGGCGAGCCAAAGCAGGGCGATGGTGGTGACGGAGTTGGGGTAGCGGCCGGCGATCGCCGCCTCGATGGCGTCCGTGGCGGTATGCAGGCGGACACGGATGTCCTCCTGCTCGACAGCGAGGCCGCCCTGGCCGATGATGCCGTCCGGCCCAGCCTGCGGCGCCCGGATGCGGCCCGCGAACGTGGTGCAGCGCTCGTCGGAACCGCCCGGCGTGAGCACGAAATCGCCGATCAGCTCCAGCAGGTCAACCGCGAGTCCTGTCTCTTCCTTCACTTCGCGGGTTGCGGTCACGGCCGGGTCCTCGCCGTGATCGCAGAGACCGGCGGGGATCTCGACCATCACGGGCGCCACTCCGGCAACCAGCGCGGGCAAGCGGAACTGCTCGATCAGCGCGACCTGATCCGTCACCGGGTCATAGGGCAGCACGCCGGCGGCCCGGCCGCGGCAGAGCAGCTCCCAGGTGCGCACCCCGGACATCGCGCCGTCGAAGCGGCGATGGCGGAACTTGACCACCTCGATGGAGAACCGCCCGCTCCAGGCGGTCTCGCTCGAGACGATCTGTACGTCAGAACTGGCTGGGACCATGATCATCGGCTGACCCTAGATCGGCACGGCCGCCGGTGGAACCACCCGTGCCGATCAAGCTTGGGGCAAGACGGCTTCAGCTATTGCGAATCGTCAGCATCTCTCGCAGATGCGCCGCGGCGGCTGGGCCTTTTACGGCATCCCGCCACATGGACTCGGCAACGCGCTGATGGGCGGCGATGGCCTCATCGGCGCCGGTGACCATCGCGACACCGGTCTGCGCCGACGGCATGCTGTCGGCGTGGAACGGGTTGGCGGCCAAAGTGGCGCGGTCACGCGTGCGGAAAATACTGAACCCACTCGCCGGCTCGGTCGAGGCCAACAGTCCGAACTGCAGCCCCATCGGCTCGGTTTCCATCAGGTCGGCAATGTGCTGCACCTCAGCGACGGCAACCCGGCGGCACCGCACCCGCAACGCTTCAGACAGCTTGAGACCACCCAGCACACCCAGGCTGAGGAAGCTTTGGATCGATGGCGGCGACAGGATCGCGATGATCCCTGGACGACGCTGCGCGTAGGTCCGTTTGCGTGCGGCGAGAATGCCGAGCACCTGGTCGGCGTTGGTGCGGAATGCCGCGGTGTCGGTGCCGGGCAGGTTAGCGACCTCGTTCAGCCCGTCGGCCATCGTCGCATCGAACGCATCCGAGGTCGTCAGGTATAGGCCTGCGCCATAGGCCTGCAGCACCTGGTCAGCCGACTCCTCGATCTGTCGTATCCGTTCAAAATAGCCGACCGATCGGCTGTAGTACTCGACTCCGATGCCCAGCAGGGACAATGGGGAGACCTTGAGCAACTCGGCCAGCCGCTTGACCGTATCGAGCTTGATGACCTCGCCTTTCTCATAGCGGTAGAGCGCCGCACGAGACACGCCCAGCCTTGCTGCAATCTCCTCCGCCCGTAAGCCGGATTCGAGCCGATACGCCCGAAGTTGCTGCCCAATCTCTGCAAAACGCATACTCACCTCCAACCGGGCACGGGGCGGATACCGGAATCCCCCAACCGGACGCTACTCTCATAACAGCCGGAAGTTGATTCTACGTTATCTCACAGTCATTTTTGCAGAAAAACGGCAGGAATGCCGGCTAATTCGTATAGAGTCTTCTAATTTTCAGACATTATAGCGATCGCGCCACGCGAGCCCTGCAATTGTCTCGCCTGCTGGCCGGTATTCGCAGCCTACCCACCCGGCGTATCGCAGCGAGTCGATGCAACCAAGAACATACTCCCAACCGATCTCGCCGGTGCCGGGTTCGTGCCGTCCCGGCACGTCGGCGAGCTGCATGTGAGCGATGCTGGGCAGCAACGCCTCCATCCGCTTGGTCACATCGCCCTCGGTGACCTGGCAGTGATAGATGTCGAACTGCAGACCCAGCCGGTCGAAGCCGATCGCCTCCACGATGTCGGCACCCTGCGCCATGGTGTTCAGGAAGAAGCCGGGCATGTCGCGGTGATTGATGGGCTCAATCACCACCTTCACGCCCTGCGCCGCCGCCTGCTCGGCAGCCCAGGCGAGGTTCGCGACATACAGGGCCGCCGCGGTGCCATGCGCCACGCCGGCGGGCACGATCCCGGCCATGCAATGCACCATGCCGCAGCCGAGCGCGCCGGCGTAGTCCAGCGCCGTTTTCACGCCGTCGCGAAACTCCTGCGTTCGGCCCGGCAGACAGGCGATGCCGCGCTCGCCGCCTGCCCAGTCGCCCGGCGGCATGTTGAACAGCACCTGCTGTAGACCGGCGTCGTCCAGCCGCCGGCGGATCTCGGCGGTCGGATGATCGTAGGGGAACAGGAACTCGACCGCCTTGAACCGGGCCTTCGCAGCGGCGTCGAACCGGTCGAGGAACGGCACCTCATTGAACATCATTGATAGGTTGGCGGCCAGGCGCGGCATGGTGGGTCTCCTGTTTTCCGGCAGGCTAGCCACAGGCCCGGTCCAGAACAACCGGTTGCTTTCTATCTGCTAGCGGCCGATATCGCCGGGTATGAAGCAGTCCACGGACTTGGTGGCGGAACGCCTGCTGATGGGGCTGCTGCTTATCGGCATCGCCGTCGGCTGCGTGCTGGTGCTGCACCCGTTCCTGTCGGCCATCCTATGGGCGGCAATCCTGGTCTATACGACCTGGCCGGTCTTCACCTGGGTGCGGACCCACCTGCGCGCCAGCCGCGGCTGGGCGGCCGGGATCATGGTGCTGCTGACCGCCGTGCTGATCGTGCTGCCGCTCGGCCTCGCCGTCCCGGCCGGAGCCGATGACGTGAACCGGCTGCGCGGCTCGATCGAGACCGCGATGAGCGGCGGCCTGCCCAACGCGCCCGAATGGCTGGCCGGAGTTCCGGTCGTGGGCGCAGCCGTCTCGGATTATTGGAACGCATGGGCGGCGGACCTCAGCGTCATGGTGAGCTTCTTCAAGCCGTATTTCGGCATGATCGCGGAAAACGGGCTCAACGTGCTGCTCGGCGTCGCCGGCGGGCTCCTGCAGTTTCTGATCGCACTGGTGATCGCGTTCTTCTTCTGGGCGTCGGGCGACAGCCTGAGCGTCTATCTCAACCGGGTCATGCACCGGATCGCCGGCGTCCATGCGGCGCGGCTGGTGGCGGTCACCGGGCTGACGGTGCGCGGGACCGTGTACGGGATATTGGGCACGGCGATCGTGCAGGGTCTGCTGACCACATTCGGGCTTTGGCTCTCGGGGGTGCCGCGTCCGTTGCTGCTGGGCGCCACGGCCGGGTTCCTGTCGGTGCTGCCGATCGGCGCGCCGGTGGTCTGGATTCCCGCGACGCTCTGGCTGCTCAGCACCGGGCACACCGGCTGGGGCATCTTCCTCGGCGTCTATGGCCTGTTCGCCATCAGCGGGTCGGACAACGTCATCCGGCCGTATTTCATTTCGCGCGGGGCGCAACTGCCGTTCCTGCTGACGATCCTGGGCGTGCTGGGCGGTGCCCTGGCATTCGGGCTGCTAGGCATCTTTCTTGGCCCGGTCCTGCTGGGCGTCGGCTACACGCTGGTGGCGGAGTTCGCCGGCCTGGACACCACCCGGACGTTCCGCAGCGAGCGATGACCCAATCAACCCTTGGCCGGCCTGCCCGCGGTCGGGCGGCGCAGGCGCGTGGCGTCGTTGCCGAACAGGCCGCCTGCGCCGCGCTTGAACGTGACGGCTGGATCGTGCTGGCCCGGCGCCTGCGCAATGCCGCCGGCGAGCTCGATGTGGTCGCGGAGCGGGATGGGCTGCTGGCCTTCATCGAGGTGAAGGCGCGGCCGGACCTGCTTTCGGCAGCCATCGCCCTGGGTCCGCAACAGCGCGCCCGGCTGCTGGCGGCCGGCGAGATCGCCCTGGCCGACAACCCCGGCTGGGGCCGCAACGGCGTGCGCTTCGACGTGCTGCTGGTCGATGACGCCGGCCGGGTCCGCCGCATCGCCGACGCGTTCCGACAAGAGGGTTAGCCCGGCCGTCCGGGAACGCGGGGCCGATAGGCCAACGCCTCCGCCACATCCGCCCGGCGGACCTGGGCCGCACCCGCCAGGTCGGCGATGGTGCGTCCCACCCGCAGCACCCGGGTAAAACCGCGGGCGGAGAGGCGGAGCTTCTCGGCGACGGTCTCGGCCAGCAGGCGCGCCTCCGGTTGCAACTCGATGGCGCCCAGCTCGGCCTCCGCATTGGTCGCCGGCCCGTCCGCGCCATAACGGATGCGTTGCGCCGTGCGGGCTAGGGCGACGCGGGCCGCGACAGTAGCGCTGGCCTCCCCGGGCGGCGCGCGGGACAGCTCGGTTGGCGGGATCGGCTGCACGTGGACGGTGACATCGATGCGGTCCAGCAAGGGGCCGCTGATGCGGGCCAGGTAGTCCTCGCCGCAGCGCGGTGCGCGGCTGCAGGCGCGGGACGCGTCGCCGAGGTAGCCGCAGCGGCAGGGGTTCATCGCCGCGATAAGCTGAAACCGCGCGGGGTAGGTCACGTGCGCCAGGGCACGAGCGACCGTGGTCCGGCCGCTCTCCAGCGGCTGGCGCAGCGCCTCCAGCGCGGGACGGGGAAACTCCGGCAGCTCGTCCAGGAACAGCACGCCGCGATGCGCCAGGCTGACCTCGCCGGGCTTGGCGCGCTGGCCGCCGCCGGTCAGCGCGGCCTGCGACGCGCCGTGGTGCGGCTCGCGGTATGGCGGGCGCATGACCAGCCGGCCGCCCTCCAGCAGCCCGGCCACGCTATGGATCATGCTGACCTCCAGCGCATCGACCGGGCGCAGGTCGGGCAGCAGCCACGGCATGCGGGCGGCGAGCATCGACTTGCCGGCGCCGGGCGGGCCGATCAGCATCATGTTGTGGCCGCCGGCCGCGGCGATCTCCAGCGCGCGCTTGGCGGTCTCCATGCCGCGCACCTCGGCGAGGTCCGGCCCGGCCTCGCTGACCTGCGTTCCGGCGGGTTCGGGCGGCGACAGCACCTGGCTGCCGCGGAAATGGTTGATGATGGAAAGCAGGTCGGGCGCGGCCAGGATCTCGATGCGGCCGGCCCAGGCGGCCTCGCCCCCCTGTGCCGCCGGGCAGATCAACCCGAGGTCGCGGGCCGATGCCGACATCGCGGCCGGCAGCACCCCGGCGACGGCGTTGATGGCGCCGTCCAGCGAAAGTTCCCCGAGTGCGGCATAGCCGGCGATCTCGTCACGCGGCAGCACGTCCATGGCGGCCAGCACGCCGAGCGCGATCGGCAGGTCGAAATGGCTGCCCTCCTTCAGCAGGTCCGCGGGCGCCAAGTTGATCAGCACGCGCTTGGGCGGCAGCGACAGGCCCATGGCGGTCAGCGCCGCGCGCACCCGCTCCCGCGCCTCGCCGACGGCCTTGTCGGGCAGGCCCACCACCAGGAACGCGGGCAGGCCGGAGGAGATCTGGACCTGCACCTCGACCGGAACCGCCTCGATGCCGCTGAAGGCGAAGCTGCGTATGCGGGCGAGGCTCACGCAACGTAGGCCGAGAGGAACCTCTGCAGCAGCGCGCCAAGGGTGTCGGTGTTGTAGCCGCCCTCCTGGATGATCGCGGAAGGCAGGCGCAGCGCCGCGATGCGCTGGGCCGCCTTGGCAAAGCCGTCCGGAGTCACGCGGAGGAAACCCAGCGGCTCGTCTTCCGAGGGATCAAACCCCAGGCTGACGACCAATGCCTCGGCGTCGAACCGCCGGATGGTCGCAATCCCGGCGTCCAGCGCTTCGAGCCAGCCCGCGTCCGCGGTCCCCATCGGCAGCGGCAGGTTCAGGTTGCAGCCGATGCCGAAGCCGTCGCCACGCTCCTCGGCGTGACCGACGTACCAGGGGTAGTAGCCTTGCGGGTCGCCGTGCACCGAGACGAACAGCACGTCCTCGCGGTCCCAGAACACGCCCTGGGTGCCGTTGCCGTGGTGGCTGTCGATGTCCAGCACCGCGACGCGCGCGGCGCCTCGGTCGCGCAGGCGCTGAGCGGCGATGGCGGCGTTGTTGAGGTAGCAGTGCCCGCCGGCCCGGGCCGGGTAGGCATGGTGCCCCGGCGGGCGCGTCAGGGCATAGGCCATGCCGCCCAGCGCCGCCGCATCGGCAGCCGCGATGGCGCACCCGGCCGCGGCGACGGCGGCCGGCCAGGTCTCGGCGGCAATCGGGCAGGACGTATCGGCGGTGTACCAGCCGAGCTCGCCCACCACCATGCGGCTCGGCCGCGCATCGTTGGCCAGCATCTCCGGCGAGGGATGGATGTTGGGCACCAGCTCGGGCCCGTGATCCGGCAGCAAGCTCCAGGCGGCTGGCGCGTCGCGCAGGAAGCCGAGGTAGGCGGGCGCATGCACCGCCTCCAGCGCGGCCTGGTCCGGCGGCGCGGGCAGGATGGGGTGCAGGCCCAGCGCCCGGCAGCCCTCCAGCAGCGCCTCGGCTCGGGCCGGCACCTCGAAGTTGGCGCGGACGACGCCGCGTTGCAGAAAGAAGCGCGGCGTATGCAGGAGTTGCGCCGGGTCCCAGAATACCTTCAACGGCGCCTCATGGATTGCGTCAACGATCTTCTATCGTAACACACTCAGGCCGCGGCGTGGTGGCTTATCCGTGCAAACGCGCGGCTACAGCACCACCCGGCCGCCGAACGCCCGGATCAGGCTGACGGACACCAGGCATATCACGACGACGATCGACAGCACCCAGCGCAGCCACATGTAGCGCTGCGGCATCAACCCGCGCCGGGCGGCCTGCGCCTCGATCACCGTCGTCGCGATGAACCCAACCGTCAGCACCAGCAGGCCCGTGGTCGGCAGGCCGATGAAGGTTATCAGCATTGCCGCCCAGCCGATCAGCGACGGCACGACGCCCAGGCCGATTCGCGCCCGCTGCACCCGTTCCGACGGCGTGTCGCTGCCATCCAGCGCAAAGCCCCAATGCACGCCGCCCAGGAACGCCAGGATGGTCGCGCCGTAGGCCACCAGGGCCAGCAGCGAGCGGGTCGAGCCGTCGCTCGATAGGCTAAGCGCGCCGAGGCTGCACAGCAGGAAGGGCAGCAGGCCCGCGAGGCCCAGCATGATGGCAAATGGCGGCAAGGGCCGGGTCATGACAGGCTCCAGAGGGTCTGCCCTGCGGCTTAATCGCCGGCCCCGGTTCGTGCAACTGCCTGGAGACTCGACCGGGCTGCCACGGGCTGCCACGCGCGCTGGGCAGCAAGCACCGTGACAGATGCCGCGGCGAGATAGGGCACGGACTGTAGCAGCAGCACGCCGCACCACAGAATGGCCCCCCACGTCGCGAACCCGTGCACGGTCGCGATCCCGGCCAGCACGGTCCAAATCAACAGCAGCAAGGCAAGCTCCTCACGCCATAAACCGTCCGTCCAGGTTGGCATTTGCCGCGGACGCACTGGGTGCAGGCCGGGCGCGTCGCGAGCCAGCAAGCCGTTCCAGAAAGCTCGGGCGACGGTGTGGCTCAAGGCCAGTTCGGCGATCGTCGCATCGATCCGGGTGCCGCGGATGCCGCCCAGCCTGCAAGCCAGCAGCCCGAGCGGCACCAGCATGACGAGTACGGCGGGAACCCCGACGCGCCACGACGCCATCGCGAGGCCGATTGACAGGATCAGGTTCACAATCAGCAACAGCAGGGCCAACGCGTCACCGGCCCACGGCAGCCAGCCCGATACGAAGCGCCAGCGCTGCCGCAAGGCCAGTTCGCGGTCGAATGGGGAGAACAGCCGCCGCCAGCACCGGCGGCCGATCTGCGCTGCGCCGTATGCCCGGCGGGCCGTCTGCCAGCGCTGCTTGGCGAAGTCGGCTGAACCGCGGTCGAATGACACGGCCGGGTCAGCCGGGAGCCATCCCCCTTGCAACAGCGCGAGATCAAGCGCCGCGTCCTCGGTGACGGCCCACTCCGCCCAGCCACCGATGCTATCGAGCGCGACCGTTCGCACCAGGTATGGCGACCGTACCACGCCCACCCGCGGGTTGGCGAAGTCCGGCATGACACAGCGCAGCCAATCGCGCGGGACCACGACGCCGGCATCGAGCACCGCGACGACCTCGGCCCCGCCGGTCGCCTGCGCACGGGCGAAGTTCAACGCGCCGGCCCTGCCGCTCGGCCACCGTCCGAGATGGAAGAAGCGGAAGCGGGCACCGTGGCGGGCGCAATCCCTGGCCACCGACTCCCACAATTTGGGATCGGCGGTGTTGTGGTCCACGACCAGCACCTCGAATGCCGGGTAGTCGAGTGCCGCAAGCGCCGTCAGCAGCCGGCACACCTGGTCTGGCGGCTCGTTGCAGATCGGCACATGAATGGTGACAATGGGCGGCAGAACTGGGGGCAGCAAGGCGGGACAATCGGGCATGGCGCGGCATCCGGGTAACAAAGAGAAGGGGCTCGTTACGATCTTACTGCGACAATGATTGGGCCATATCGTGGCCGCAACAAGGCAGGCACTGATCTTTTGCTTCACAAACCCCTATGGTGCACAGTATGGGACTTAGCCTCGAAATCCTCGTCGTGCTCTTGCTGGTCGTGCTCAACGGCGTGTTCGCCATGAGCGAGCTGGCCTTGGTCTCGGTCCGCCGGGCCAGGCTGGTGGTGCTGGAGCGGCAGGGCGTGGCCGGCGCCACCACGGCCCGGCTGCTGGCCGAGGACCCGCAGCGCTTCCTGCCTACGGTGCAGGTCGGCATCACGCTCGTCAGCGTGCTGGCCGGCGTGTTCGGCGGTGCGCGGATCACCGCCCGGCTGGAGGGCTGGTTCCTGGACATCCCCCAGCTCGCGCCGTTTGCCAGCAGCCTGTCGCTCGCAATCGTCGTGGTGCTGACGACCTATCTGACCCTCGTTCTGGGAGAATTGGTGCCAAAACAACTGGCGCTGCGGAAACCGGAGCGGGTGGCGGCGGCCGTCGCATCCCCGCTCGCCTGGCTGGCACGGGCCGGCGGACCCATCGTCTGGGTGTTGGGCAAATCGTCCGCCCTGGTGCTGCGGCTGTTCGGCGCCCATGCCGACGAGCGCCAGGCGGTGACGGAGGAGGAGTTGAAGGCGCTGCTGGCTGAGGGCGCCGAGGAGGGCGTGCTGGAAACCGAGGAGCGCGAGATGATCGAGCGGCTGCTGCGCCTGGCCGACAAGCCGGTGCGCGCCATCATGACGCCGCGGACAGAGCTCGCCTGGATCGACCGCACCGATCCGCGGCGAGATATCGCGACAACGCTGAAGGCGACGCCGCACAGCCGGTTCGTGGTGTGCGACGGCTCCATCGACAACGTGGTGGGCGTCGTGCAGGCGAAGGACATCCTGGACCACCTGCTGGACGGCGGCGAGGTGTCGGTCACCGCGGCGCTGCGCAAGCCGATGGTGATCCCCGACACCGTGACCGCGCTCGACGCGCTGGAACGGCTGAAGGGCGATCCGCTGGGCCTGGCGCTGGTGATGGACGAGTACGGCAGCTTCGAGGGCGTCGTGACGGCGGCCGACGTGCTGCAGGCGATCGTGGGCGAGCCGGCCGACCCCACTGCCGTGCTGGCCGAAGGCGAGGCCGCGGTGGCCGGCGCCTTGTTGCTGGATGGCGCCATGCCGGTCGATGAGATCAAGTCGCGGCTGGAACTGCCAGACCTGCCGGCGGAGGGCAGCTATCACACCGTGGCCGGGCTGTTGCTGGCATTGCTGCGCCGGCTGCCGCGCACCGGGGATCGCATTGTGTTCGGCGGCTGGCGGTTCGAGGTGGTGGAAATGGACGGCCGCCGGGTCTCCCGCGTGAGCGCGCAGCCGGAGCCGGCACCCGAGGTGTAGCTAGTAGTAGCGACCCTGCCCGAAAAGCAGGAACAGGATCAGCAGCAGAATAAGCAATCCCAGCCCGCCGCCATAGCCGCGCCCGCCGTAGTAGCCTCGATTATATCCGTAAAACCCGCCGCCACCGAACAGCACGACGAGGACAACGACAATTACGATGAGGCTCATGGGGTGATGCTTTCCCGGTTAAACGTCTGTCATTACACTGTTTAACAGCGGGACCCGGCGGCGGTTCCGACCGCCGGGCCAGGGCTGGCTTCAGGCCGCTTTGGCCTCCCGGCGTCGCGCATGCAGGATGAACTCGGTGTAGCCGTTCGGCTGCACGCGGCCCTTGAACACCAGGTCGCACGCGGCCTGGAACGCCGGACCGTCGAGGTTGCCCGCCATTGGACGATACCCTGGATCACCGGCATTCTGCCGGTCCACGACGCCCGCCATGCGGCGCATGGTCTCCATCACCTGCGCCTCGGTCACCACGCCATGGTGCAGCCAGTTGGCGATGTGCTGGCTGGAGATGCGCAGGGTCGCGCGGTCCTCCATCAGCCCGATATCGTGGATGTCCGGCACCTTGGAACAGCCGACGCCCTGGTCGATCCAGCGCACGACATAGCCAAGGATGCCCTGGACGTTGTTGTCCAGCTCCTGCTGCACGTCGTCCGGCGCCCAGTTCGGCCGGTCGGCCACGGGAATCGTCAGCAAATCCGTAAGGCTGCCGCGCGGATGCCCGGCCAGTTCCGCCTGCCGCGCCGCCACATCGACCTCGTGATAATGCAGCGCGTGCAGCGTGGCGGCGGTGGGCGAGGGGACCCAGGCGGTGTTGGCCCCGGCGCGCGGGTGGCCGATCTTCTGCTCCAGCATCTCCGCCATGCGGTCCGGCGCCGCCCACATGCCCTTGCCGATCTGCGCCCGGCCACGCAGGCCGCAGGCCAGGCCGACATCGACGTTGCGGTCCTCGTACGCCTTGATCCAGGCGGTGCCCTTCATCTCGTTCTTGCGGATCATGGCGCCCGCCTCCATCGAGGTGTGCATCTCGTCGCCGGTGCGGTCGAGGAACCCGGTGTTGATGAACGCGACCCGGTCCCGGGCAGCGTGGATGCAGGCGGCAAGGTTGGCGCTGGTGCGCCGCTCCTCGTCCATGATGCCCATTTTCAAGGTATTCGGCGCCAGGCCAAGCATCGCCTCGACATTCGAGAACATCTCGGTGGCGAAAGCGACCTCCTCCGGCCCGTGCATCTTCGGCTTGACGATATACACCGAGCCCGCCCGGCTGTTGCGGATCGGGCCGGTGGCACGCAGGTCGTGCATGGCGATCAGCGACGTCACCGCGGCGTCCAGCAGGCCCTCGGGAACCTGTGCGCCGTCCGTCGTCAGCACGGCGTCGGTGTACATATGGTGGCCGACGTTGCGGATCAGCATGGTGCTGCGTCCCGGCAGGACCAACGTGCCGCCATCGGGGGTCGTGTACTCGCGGTCCGGGTTCAGTCGGCGCACGATCGTCTTGCCGTCCTTCTCCAGCGACGCCGACAGCGTGCCCTGCATCAGGCCGAGCCAGTTGCGGTACACCGCGACCTTGTCGGCCGCATCGACGGCGGCGACGCTGTCCTCGCAGTCCTGGATCGTGCTGATGGCGGATTCCAGCAGCACGTCCGCGACGCCGGCCGGGTCGTCCTTGCCGATCGGGTGGCTGCGGTCGATACGGATCTCGAGATGCAGGCCGTTGTTTTGCAACAGGATCGCGCTGGGCGCCGCGGGACCGCCGCGATAGCCTGCGAGCTTGCCCGGCGTCGCCAGGTCCGTCGTGCCGTGCTGCGTCGTCACCGACAGCGCACTGTCCTTGATCGCGTAGCCGGTCGCGTCCGCGTGCGAACCCTCGGCGAGCGGCGCAGCAAGATCCAGCACCTGATTCGCCCGCTTCACCACGGCGGCGCCGCGAATTTTGTTGAAGCCGCGGCCACGCTCCGCCCCGCCGGTCTCCGGCAGCGCGTCCGTGCCGTACAGCGCGTCATACAGGCTGCCCCAGCGCGCATTGGCCGCGTTCAGCGCGTAGCGGGCGTTCATCACCGGCACGACAAGCTGCGGCCCGGCGATGCTGGCGATCTCGGCGTCCACGTTGGCCGTAGCGACCTCGAACGGCGCAGGCTCTGGCAGCAGATAGCCGATGCCGCGGAGAAAATCCTGGTAGGCGGCTACGTCGTGCGGCTTGGTGGCCTGGGAGAGGTGCCACTCGTCGATCTGCCGCTGCAGCTCGTCGCGCCGGGCGAGCAATTCAGCGTTGCGCGGCGCCAGGTCCCGCACCATGGCGGCAAAACCGGTCCAAAAGGCATCGGCAGTGATACCGGTGCCCGGCAGGGCCTCGGCGATGAAGTCATGCAGTTCGCTCGCAACCCGCAGGCCCGCGGCGTCGATCCGGTTCATCTGATATCCTCAATTTGGTGCGCTCTTATTGGGGCAAGCGCCTGCGAAGTCGAGGGGTTGCGTTCAACCGTGCCGAGCGCGCCAGGCCGTGTAGGCCGCCAGGGTCTCGGCATCGGGCGGATAGGTGCCGGGCAGCGGGGCGCCGGCGGCGATGCGCTGCAGGACGAAGCTCTCCAGCCGCTCCTGCTCGGCGGCCTGCTCGGCGACCTCGTCGGCGATGCCGGATGGCAGCACGACCACGCCGTCCGCGTCGCCGACGATGATGTCCCCGGGATACACCGCGACGCCGCCGCAGCCGATCGGCGCGTCGATCTCGACCGCATGGTGCAGCACGAGGTTCAGCGGCGCCGACGGCCCAGCGCAAAACACCGGCATCGCCATCGCGCCGATCGGCCCGCTGTCGCGCAGCCCGCCGTCGGTGACCATGCCGGCCGCGCCGCGCACCTGCAGCCGGGTCATCAGGATCTCCCCGCCGCACGCCGCCCGTGCGTCGCCCCGGCAGTCCTGCACCAGGACGCAGCCGGGGCGGGCGGTCTCGACTGCCTTGCGCTGCGGATGCTCCGGGTCGGCGAACACGCCGAGATGGTCGAGGTCCTCGCGCGCCGGGATGTAGCGCACCGTCATGGCCGGCCCGACCATGTTCGGGACTATGGTCGGCTTGGGCGGACCGAGCCGGCGGACCCCCTGCATGAAGGCGTTGCGCAGCCCGCGCTTGAAAAGCTGCGTGGTGAGCGTGGCGGTGCTGGCCGTCAGCAGCCTTGCCTTAGTACCCGGGTGCATGTTCAATCCTCCGTAATCGCGACCCACTATGCAGCGGCAACCGCGCCAGCAATACTTCCCGGCAACGAAATAAACCGGGGGACGGCCATGGGCGAGCTTGAGACGACACGGCGGGCGTTGCTGGGCGGCGTAGGGGCGGTTGCCGCGTTGTCCGGCAAGGCAGCCGCGCAGCCGGCCCAGCCGCTGGTCATCAACGTCGTGGACGTCGCCGGCAACCTGGCCCTGAGCCAGCCGGCATTCGAGGCGTACCGCCGCAAGTTTCCCAAAAGCGTGTCCCGCTTCGTGTTCAGCAAAGCCCCGGCGCCGGAGCTGCCAGCCAAGCTGCGAGCGCAGCAGGACGCAAAACGGGTCGATATCGACCTTGTGCTGACCGGGACGGACGGCCTGGCCGCGGGGATGCAGCAGCAGTCGTGGGAGAAGCTGTTCCCGGACCACGCCAGCAAGCTTCCGGAGCTCGACACGATCCTGCTTCCCGCCGCGCAACGCATGCAGACGCTGGCAGACAGCCAGGGATGCATCGTCGCCTACTACCCATCGGGACCGCTGCTGGAATACATGCCGGCCAAGGTGGAGCAGGCGCCGCAGACGGCGGAGGAGCTGATGGCCTGGTGCCGGGCGAACCCGAAGCGGTTCATGTACGCGCGGCCGGCGAACTCCGGTCCTGGCCGGACCTTTATGATGGGCTTGCCGTATCTGCTGGGCGACAGCGCGCCGCGCGATCCGGAGCGCGGCTGGGACAAGACCTGGGCCTACCTCGCCGCCATGGGGAAGTTCATCGAGTACTATCCGTCCGGCACCGGCGCCACGATGAAGGAGCTGGGCGAGGGCTCCCGCGACATGATCGCCAGCACGACCGGCTGGGACATCAACCCGCGGGTGCTGGGCGTCGTGCCGAAGGAGGCCGAGATCGCCACGCTGCGCGGCTTCCACTGGATCGGCGACGCGCACTACGCCGCCATCCCGAAGGGCCTGCCGCCGGAGCGCCTGGCCGTGCTGCTCGACGTGGTGAGCCATCTGCTTACCAAGGAGAGCCAGGCCGTGACCTTCGACCGCGGCTATTTCTACCCGGGCCCGGCGGTCGCCGGGATCACGCTCGACATGGCGCCGCAGGAGAGCCAGGACGACATCCGCGAGTTCGGGCGGCCGGTCTATGACAAGCTGATCGCCGAGGTTCCGGTCGAACTGCCGCTCGAGGCCGACAAGATGGTGTACGCCTTCCGCCGCTGGGACGAGCAGGTGGGCACCAAGACGGCCAAGTAGCGTGGCGCTGGCGTCCCGGGACTTCCGTGAGCTGCGGCTGGAGGGGGTGAGCCGCGATTTTGGTTTGCTGAACGCGCTGCGCGACATCAACCTGACGGTGGCGCGCGGCGAGTTCATCGCCCTGCTGGGTCCCTCCGGCTGCGGCAAGAGCACGGCGCTGAACTGCCTGGCAGGGCTGTTGCCCTTGACCGGCGGGGCGGTGTGGCTGGACCAGGCTCGCATCGACACCCTGGCCCCCGAGGCGCGCGGCTTCGGCATGGTGTTCCAGAACTACGCGCTGTTCCCGCACATGTCGGTTCGCCGCAACATCGGCTTCGGGTTGCGCATGCAGCGGAAGCCGCGGGCGGAGATCGACCGCCGGGTGGACGAGGCGTTGGCGCTGGTGCGGCTTACGGCGCAGGCGGACAAGCTGCCGGGGCAGATCAGCGGCGGGCAGCAGCAGCGCGTGGCGATCGCCCGCGCCATCGTCGTCGAGCCGTCGCTGGTGCTGATGGACGAGCCGCTGAGCAACCTCGACGCCAAGCTCCGGCTGGAGATGCGGGCCGAAATCCGCCGCATCCACGGTCTGCTGGGCAGCTCGACCATCTATGTCACGCACGACCAGGACGAGGCGCTGTCGCTCGCCGACCGCATCGTCGTGCTGCGCGACGGCGCCGTGCGGCAGATCGGCACTCCCGAGGAGCTCTACAAACGTCCGGCCCACGCCGACGTGGCCGAATTCATGGGTTTTCGCAATCTGCTGCCGGTACGCATGCTGGATGGGCGCGTGACGGTCGCCGGCACCACGATGGCGGCCACGCCGGTCGATTTGGCCGGCGACGGGGACGGGTTGGCGGCGATCCGGCCCGACGACCTGCTGGCGGTTGCGGACGGCCCGCTCCCGGCCACCGTCGTCTCGGCCGAGTACCGCGGCCGAGACTTCTACAACATCGCCCGGGCGGCCGACAGGACCGAGCTGCATTTCCGCTCCGAGCGCCGGGTCGCCGCCGGCGACGCCATCCGCCTGGGCGTCGAGCCCGGGCGCGTGCTGGTGTTCGCGGCGTGACGGTGCCGCTGCGGCTGCGGCTGGCGCAGCGCGGGCTGGACGGCACGACCCTGCTGATTGCGCCGGCGGCGCTGTTCGTGGTGGCGCTGTTCGTCTATCCATTCCTGTACGGCCTGGTGCTGTCGTTTCAGCCGAAAGCCGGCGGCATGTTCGCCAACTACGCCCGCTTCTTCTCTGACCCGTTCCTTTACGACACCGTGCTCCGCACGCTGTGGCTAGCCGTGCCGGTCACCTTGCTGAACCTGCTGGTCGCGGTGCCCGTTGCGATGCGGGTGCGCCGGATGCGACGGCAGCGGCTGCTGACGACGATCCTCGTCATCCCTATCACGCTCGGCACCGTGCTGGTGGCGGAGGGGCTGCTGAACTACCTGGGGCCGCAGGGCTGGCTGAACCGCGTTCTGCTCTGGGCCGGGCTGGTCGATGCGCCGGTTCGCCTCGTGCACAACTACTGGGGCGTGTTCCTGTCCCTGGTGATCACCGGCTTCCCGTTCACTTTCCTGCTGGCGCTGTCCTATGTCACCGGGATCGACCCGGCGCTGGAGCAGGCCGGCGCCATGCTCGGCGCGAGGGCGCGGGCGCGCTTTGCCCATATCGTGCTGCCGCTGCTGATGCCGGGCCTCGCGATCACTTTCTGCCTGTCGTTCGTCCAGGCGTTCTCGGTGTTTCCGTCCGCGGTGCTGCTGGGCGCGCCGGCCGGGCCGACACGGGTCATCTCGATCGCGGCCTACACCGCGGCGTTCGAGGAGTACGATTATGCTATGGCGTCGGCCATCGCCATGGTCATGGCAGCGGCGCAGGTCGGGACCGTCATCCTGGTGCTGTCGCTCCGCCGTCTGTTCTACACTGGCCCGGCCAGCGGCGGGAAAGGCTGATGCAGCGTTGCACATCAGAACGGCTCTGGGCGGCGGCGGTGTGGGCCGTCGTCGTCCTGTTCGTCATGAACCTGTTCGCGATGATCGGCACCGTCGTGCTGCAATCCTTTGCCACCCGCTGGCTCGGCACCTGGCTGCCGGCGGGCTACACCGCGCGTTGGTACGGCTCGGCCTGGGAGGAGTTCCAGCTTGAGGACGTTCTGCTTGTCACGTTCCAGGCCGTGGGTGCCGTCGTGCTGGCGTCGGGCCTGCTCGGCGTGCCGGCCGCCTATGCCCTGGCCCGGCGCGAGTTCCCTGGCAAACGCCTGGTCATGCTGCTGTTCCTGCTGCCGATGCTGGTGCCGCCGATCACCTACGGCATCCCGATGGCGACGGTGCTGTACCGGGCGGGCATCGCCGGCACGATCTGGGGCGTGATCCTGTCCAACCTGGTGCCGACCGTGCCGTTCGTGATCTTCGTCATGGTGCCGTTCATCGAGCAGATCGACCCGCGGGTGGAGGCGGCGGCCCGGGTGTTCGGCGCCAGGACCGGGCGCCTGTTCCTGCACGTGCTGCTGCCGCTGCTGGCGCCCGGCATCCTGGCGGCGCTGCTGCTGGTGCTGGTCCGCACCATCGCGATGTTCGAGCTGACCTTTCTGACGGCGGGGCCAGACAGCCAGACCCTGGTGGTGGCACTGTACTACGCCGTGTTCGCCGCCGGGGTGCGCTCAACCCAGAGCATCAACGCGATGGCCGTCATCTACATGGCGACGACGCTGCTCTGGCTGCTGGTCGCGCTGCGCTTCGTCAACCCGACGCAGATCGTCGCCCGGGCGAAGCAGGAGCGGGCCTAATCGATAATGTCGGCGCACGCATCCGTTGGGGCCGCCGCGACATGCCCGACGACCGGCACGATTTTTAGCGCCGCCGAGGTGATTCGGCATGGCGCCGCCACCAGGCCGCAGCCGGACAGTATTAAAAGCGACAGCAGCAGGGCGGTGCGTATCATGGCGTGAGCCTACGCTTCCAACTCCTCGCGCATCAACTCCAATGCGAGCCAGCGCTCTTCGGCTTCGGCGAGGCTGGCCTGCGCCTGAGCCAACGCTTCGGTGGCGGTGCGGAAGGCGGCCGGGTTGCGGCGATACAGGTCGGGGTCGGCGAGCGTCTTCTGCAGGGCGGTGATCTTGGCCTCGGTCGCCGCCATCTGCGCCGGCAGCGTCTCCAGCGCGTGCTTGTCCTTGAAGGTCATCTTGCGGCTGCTCGGCGCACGGGACAGCGACTTCGGGCCGCTGCTCCGGGCACGCTCCGGCGCCGGCGCCTCAGGCTGGCCGCGCTGGATCAGCATGTCGCTGTAGCCGCCGGCATACTCGACCCATCGCCCGGTGCCCTCCGCGGCCAAGGTGCTGGTCACCACGCGGTCGAGGAAATCGCGGTCGTGGCTGACCAGCAGCACCGTCCCTGGATATTCCGACAGCATCTCCTGCAGCAGGTCGAGCGTCTCCAGGTCCAGGTCGTTGGTCGGTTCGTCCAGCACCAGCAGGTTGGAGGGCCGGGCCATGGCGCAGGCCAGCATCAGCCGCCCGCGCTCGCCGCCCGACAGCACGCCGACCGGGGTGCGCGCCTGCTCCGGCTTGAATAGGAAGTCCTTCATATAGCCGATCACATGCCGCTGCTCGCCGGCCACCACCACGGTGTCGCCGCCGCCGGCGGTCAGCGTGTCCGACAGGGTGGCGTTGGGATCGAGGCTAGCGCGTTGCTGGTCGAGCGTCACCTCGGCGAGGTTGGTGCCGAGCTTGACCTCGCCGCTGTCCGGCTGGTCCACGCCCGTCAGCAGTTTTAACAGTGTCGTCTTGCCGGAGCCGTTGGGGCCGACGATGCCCAGCCGGTCGCCGCGCAGCACCCGCAGCGTCAGGTCGCGCACCACTGGGGTGCCGTCGAACGCCTTGCTGACGTGCTCGGCGACCGAAACCAGCTTGCCCGAAAGGTCGGCCTCGGTCGCCACCAGGCGCAGCGCCGTGTCGCCGCCGCCCATCTCCCGCCGCTTCTGCCGCAGCGCACCCAGCTCGCCGAGCCGCCGCACGTTGCGCTTGCGCCGGGCGGTAACGCCGTAGCGCAGCCAGTCCTCCTCCCGGGCGATCTGCCGGCCGAGCTTGTGTTGATCGCGCTCGGCCTGTTCCTCGACCTCGTCGCGCCAGGTCTCGAAGTGGGCGAAGCCGCGGTTGATGCGCCGGGTGATGCCGCCGTCGAGCCAGACGATGCTCCGAGAGAGCTTCTCCAGCATGCGCCGGTCGTGGCTGATCAGCACCAGCCCGGCGCGCAGGCTGGCCAGCTCCTGCTCCAGCCACTCGATCGCCGGCAGGTCCAAATGGTTCGTTGGCTCGTCCAGCAGCAGCAGGTCGGGGGCGGGCGCCAGGGTGCGGGCCAGGGCGCAACGCCGCTTCTCGCCGCCCGAGAGGTGGGTCGGGTCTTCCTCGCCGGTCATGCCGAGCTGGTCCAGCAGGGTGCGCGCCCGGTGATGGTCGTCGCCCGGTCCCATGCCGGCCTCCACGTAGTCGAGCGTCGTGGCGAAACCGGACAGGTCCGGCTCCTGCGGCAGATAGCGCACGGTGGCGCCGGGCTGCAGGAATCGCGTGCCGGCATCCGCCTGCAGCAGTCCGGCCGCGATCTTGAGTAATGTCGATTTGCCGGACCCGTTGCGGCCGACCAGGCAGATGCGCTCGCCGGCCCCCACGCCAAGCTCGGCGCCGTCCAGCAGCGGCGCGGTGCCGAGCGACAGGCGGATATTTTGCAGTAGGAGCAACGGAGGGGCCATGCCCAGGGTATGGGCGGACGCTCCTTGCTGTGCAACCCAGGCCCGACATAGCGGAGACATCGCCGGGCATTGCGGTTACATTCGTAAAATTACACTATGCGTTGGCTATCTGCCTTTGATTGCTGCATAAAAATTGTCATTTCGGGAACAATGATCCGGGGCGAAACCGGGTCGATCGCCTGCTGAAGGGAACGCCCTATTGCAGATCAAGCCATGGCGGTTGGTGGCCGCTGCTCTGGTTGTAGGCATCGAGAGCTGGTCCTCGGGGGCTGGCGCAACCGAATTCGGCAACTCGCATGTCGATCTTGGATATGTCGATACGAAGGCTGGCCTCCCGCTGCAACCCGGCGCCTACCTGCGCAACGACTTCAATTTTCAAACATCCAGCCGGTTGAACGACCGGAGCGGCAACCCGGTGCGAGTGAACCTTGGAGGCGGACGACAGTTGCCGCTGAAGTTCCGGGCCAACGTCGAAGCCGACATCTTGAGTTTCGCCTACGTGCCGGACTACAAAATCCCTTATTTGAATGCGACAATCGGCTTCTCGGTTTATGAGTTCTTCGCGAATGTACGGGCCGAAGCGGCCGTCAACGTGTTCGGCCGTATCCAGAATCCGGCAGTGCAGAAAGCTGGCTTCGGCGATCTCACGGTCGTGCCGCTGTTTCTCGGTTTCGACTTCCCGAGCGTGAATTTGCACGCGGTGGTGGCGCCGTTTGACTTCACCGCGCCGACTGGGCGCTACAGCAGGTCCGATCCGATCGGCAACAATACCGGGCTTAATTTTTGGAGCTACCGCCCAGCACTTGCCTTGACCTATCTAAACAAGACAGGCCAGGAGCTTACCCTCAACATGGGCTACTCGATCAACACCCAGAATGACGCAACGAAGTATAAATCCGGCAACGAGTTTTACTTTACCTACGTCGCGCAGCAGTTCGTAAATCCCGTTCTTGGCCTTAACATAGGTGGTTATTACTCAATCCAGACTACCAACGATACAGTGAACGGACGGGCGGTGTTCTCGTCCAACAGCCCATCCGCAGCACCGGACCTGCTGAACGCCGGCGTTGGCAACAGGGGCGAGGTCTTCGCCATCGGGCCAGGCATCTTGTACAACCCGACACCAAAAATCTTCCTGAACGCCCATTGGGACCATGAGATCTTCTCCTACAACAAGCAGCAACGCGAGCAGGTGTATGCCCGCGTCGCGTTCCGCTTCTGACGTGATTGCCGGGGGCCGCCGCTTCGCCGACACTCCCCAGCCACCGGCTAGACGTTGGCGCCGCGGATCGCGTCGCACACCGCGCCCGTCACCTCGGCCGTGGTCGCCTTGCCGCCGAGGTCGGGCGTCACGATCCCCGCCGCGCAGACCTGCTCGACCGCGCGCATCAGCAAGGCGGCAGCTGGGGCCTCGCCCAGATGGTCCAGCATCATCGACGCGGTCCAGAATGTGGCGACCGGGTTGGCGATGCCCTTTCCCGTGATGTCGAACGCGCTGCCGTGGATCGGTTCGAACATGCTGGGATAGCGGCGTTCCGGGTCCACGTTGCCGGTCGGCGCGATGCCGAGCGACCCGGCCAGCGCCGCCGCGAGATCCGACAGGATGTCAGCGTGCAGGTTGGTCGCCACGACCGTGTCGATGCTGCCGGGCCGGCGCACCATGCGGGTGGTCATGGCGTCCACCAATTCCTTGTCCCACGCCACGTCCGGGAAGTCTGCGGCGACCAGGGCGGCGATCTCGTCCCAGAACACCATGCCATGGCGCTGGGCATTGGACTTCGTGACGACGGTCAGCAGCTTGCGCGGGCGTTTTTGGGCGGCGTCGAAGGCGAAGCGCATGATCCGCTCGACGCCGCGGCGGGTGAAGATGGCGGTCTCGGTCGCGACCTCCTCCGGGTGGCCGCGATGGGCGCGCCCGCCGTGGCCGGCATACTCGCCCTCGCTGTTCTCCCGCACGATCAGCCAGTCGAGGTCACCCGGCCCGACATCGCGCAATGGGCTGGTCACGCCGGGCAGGATGCGGGTAGGGCGGACGTTGGCGTATTGGTCGAAGCCCTGGCAGATCGGCAGGCGCAGGCCCCATAGCGTCACGTGGTCCGGGATGTCGGGCGCGCCCACGGCGCCGAACAGGATGGCATCCGCGCCGCGCAACCGCTCCAGCCCGTCCGCCGGCATCAGCGCGCCGGTGCGGCGGTAGCGCTCGGACCCCCAATCGAGGTGATCCACCTGCACCCGAAACCCGCCGTCCCGGGCGGCCACGGCCTCCAATGCTTCCAGCCCAGCGGCAACGACCTCCGGCCCGATGCCGTCGGCGGGGATGGAGGCGATCCGGTAGTGGCGCATGGTTTGCACAGTCTTTTGTCGAGCACCCGGTGTAGCCTGGCGCGGCCCTGCTTGCCAGTGCCGGTCCCGCCCGGCATGGATGCCCGGGATAGGAGACTTGACCATGCGCAAATTTGTTCTTGCGGCCATCGCGGCGGCGACGCTGCTATGCGGCGCTGTAAACGCGCAGACATTGCGCATCGCGCTCCGCGAGGACCCGGACATCCTGGACCCCACCTTGGCACGGACCTATGTCGGCCGCATCGCCTTCGCCGGGCTGTGCGACAAGCTGTTCGACATCGACGAGAAGCTGGAGATCGTGCCGCAACTGGCGCTGTCTTATACGTGGACGGACCCGACCGACCTGGTCATCAAGCTGCGGCCCGGCGTCGTGTTCCATGACGGCGAGAAGCTGGACGCGGCGGCGGTGAAATACTCGCTGGAGCGCCATCTCACGATGCCCGGCAGCTTCCGCCGCAGCGAGATCAACGTGATGGACCGGGTCGAGGTGGTGGACCCGCTGACGGTCCGCATCGTGCTGAAGACCGCCTCGTCGCCGTTTGTGTCGCAGATGGCGGACCGGTCGGGCATGATCGTGTCGCCCAAGGCGGCCGAGGCGGCGGGCAAGGATTTCGGCCTGAAGCCGGTGTGTGCCGGGCCGTTCCGCTTCGTGGAGCGGGTGCCGCAGGACCGCATCGTGCTGGAGCGGTTTCCCGAGTATTGGGACGCGGGTTCGATCAAGCTGGACCGGATAGTATATCTGCCGATCCCCGACAGCTCCATCCGCCTGGCGAACCTGCAGGCCGGCAGCATCGAGCTGTCGGAGCAAATCCTGCCGACCGATGCCGACGCGGTGCGCAGCAATCCGCGGCTGCGCCTGGTGACCTCGGACAACCTGGGCTACTGGGGCATCACCATCAACCTGGCAAACGGGCCGCGCGCCAAGACCCCGCTCGGCAGCGACGCCCGGGTGCGCCAGGCGTTCGAGCTGTCGCTAGACAAGGCGACGATCAACCAGGTCGTCTATAACGGCATCTACACGCCCGTGGCGCAGGGCCTTCCGCCCGGCAGCCCGTACTACAACAAGGCCGTGCAGCCGCTTGAGCGCGACGTGGCGCGGGCGAAGGCGCTGCTGAAAGCGGCCGGGGTGACGCTGCCGGTGCCGATCGCGCTCACGGTGCCGAACAACCCGGATCAGCGGCAGGTCGGCGAGATTATCCAGGCGATGGCCGCCGAGGCCGGGTTCGACGTGCGGATCACCGCGTCCGAGTACGCGTCGGCGCTGGCCGCAGCCACGCGGGGCGAGTTCGAAGCATTCTTGACTGCATGGTCCGGCCGGGTCGATCCCGACGGCAACCTGTTCAGCTTTATGCACAGCAGCGGCGCGCTGAACGACGGCAAATACGCCAACCCGAAGGTGGACGCGCTGCTGGATCAAACGCGCACGGTGCAGGACGTGGCAGGACGGCGTGCGCTGTATGACCAAATCCTGGAGCAGACCCGGCAGGACCTGCCGATCATCTACCTGGACAATCCCAAGAACGTCGTCGGCATGTCGGCGCGTGTGACCGGACTCCGTCCGGTGCCGGACGGCATGATCCGGCTGCAGGGCGTCGGCCTGGCGAAGTAGCGATGCGCAGTCATCTCGGCGCCCGCGTGCTGCAGGTCCTGCCGACCATCCTGCTGGTCAGCATCCTGGTGTTCGCGCTGCAGCAGCTCATGCCTGGCGACCCCGCGGTCGTGCTGGCGGGGGAGGAGCGCGGCGATCCCGCCGTCATCGCGCAGATCCGCAATGAGCTGTGGCTCGACCGCTCGCTGCCGGTGCAGTACCTGCACTGGATGGGCAACGTGCTGCGGGGCGACCTGGGGTTTAGCTGGCGCATCCGTCAGCCGGTGGCCACCCTGGTGCTGACCAAGCTGCCGGTGACCTTGCAGCTTGGCGCTATGGCGTTCCTGATCGCGCTGTGCGTCGGCGTGCCGGCGGGCATCCTGTCGGCGGTGAAGCGCAACACCGCCTGGGACTACACGGCCAACCTCATCGGACTGGCCGGCCTGTCCACGCCGAACTTTTGGCTCGGCATCATGCTGATTCTGCTCGTGTCGGTAAAGTTGGGCTGGCTGCCACCCTCGGGCTATGTGCCGTTGACAGAAGACTGGCGGCAGTCGCTGGCCACCACGATCATGCCGGCCTTCGTGCTGGGCAACGCGATCGCCGCCATCCTGATGCGCCACACCCGCAGCGCCATGCTGATCGCGCTCGACCAGGACTTCGTGCGGACCGCCCGGGCCAAGGGCCTCAACGAGTGGGCCGTCGTGCTGCGCCACGCCTTCCGCAATGCGCTGGTGCCGGTGGTGACCCTGGGCGCCCTCGAGCTCGGCACCCTGCTGTCCGGCGCGGTGCTGACCGAGCAGGTGTTCAGCATCCCCGGCTTCGGCAAGCTGGTCGTGGACGCCGTGTTCAACCGCGACTACCCCGTTGTGCAGGGCGTCGTGCTGGTCACCGCGTGCCTGTATATCCTGCTCAATCTGCTGGCGGACGTGCTGTATGTCGTCATCAACCCGCGGCTGCGCGACGCGTGACATCAAGCCCGACCGCATTGGCGCTGCGCCGATTCCGCGAGCGCCCGGCGGCGGTGCTCGGCTTTGTCGTGATCGCCCTGTTCGTGGCCGTGGCCGTTGCGGCGCCGTTGGTTGCGCCCTTCGATCCCGTCGCCACAAGCTGGACCGCAATCCGCAAGGCGCCGTCGCTGCAGCACTGGATGGGCACCGATGAGAACGGGCGGGACGTGCTGTCCCGCGTCGTGTTCGGCGCCCGGGCGTCGCTGCTGGCCGGCGTCGTGTCGGTGCTGATCGCGGCTGGAATCGGGGTGCCGGTGGGCTTGCTGGCCGGGTTCGCTGGCCGCTGGGTTGACGTGGTGATCGGCCGGGTGGTGGACGCGATGCTGGCGTGCCCGTTCCTGATCCTGGCGATCGCGCTGGCGGCGTTCCTGGGTCCGTCGCTCAACAACGCGATGATCGCCATCGGCGTGACCGCCGCGCCGGTGTTCGCCCGTGTCGCCCGCGGCGCCACGATGGACACGATGACCAATGACTACGTCGAGGCCGCCCGCGCCATCGGCAACCCGCCCTGGCGCGTGGCGCTGCGCCACGTTGCGCCGAACATAGCGCCGCCGGTGCTGGTGCAGGCGACGCTGGCAATCGCGCTGGCGATCATCGCCGAGGCCAGCCTATCGTTCCTGGGCCTCGGCCAGCAGCCGCCAGCACCGAGCTGGGGCAGCATGCTGAACTCGGCGCAGCGCTTCCTGACGCAGGCGCCATGGCTCGCGGTGTTCCCGGGTGCCGCGATCTTCCTGGCGGTGCTGGCCTTCAACCTGGTCGGCGACGGATTGCGGGACGCCCTCGATCCCCGGCGCCGCTGACATAATGCAACGAGGAATGCCGATGCGCATCGCGATCATGGACGACTGGCAGGGTGTCGCGCGGGACGCCGCGGACTGGTCGGCGGTCGAGGCCCGGGCCACGGTCACGGTGTTTGCCGAGCCCTTCGCCAACGAGGGCGCAGCGGCGGCAGCGCTGGCGGATTTCGAAATCCTGGTGCCGATGCGGGAGCGCACGGAGCTCAGCGCCACGCTGATCGCGCGGCTGCCCAAGCTGCGGCTGATTGCGCAGACCGGCGGCCGGGCGCAGACGCTTGCGCTGGACGTCTGCACCGCAGCGGGCGTGCTGGTGTGCAACACCGGCGGCGAACGCTCCTCGATCGGCACGGCGGAGCTCGCCTTGGGGCTGATGCTGGCGGCGGCGCGGTTCATCCCGGCGGGCGATGCGGCGATCCGGGCCGGACGGTTCCAGGACGGCGTCGGCGTCGGCCCGGTGCTGGCCGGCCTGACCCTGGGCATCATCGGCCTCGGCAAGATCGGCGCGCGCGTCGGCGGCTATGGCCGTGCGCTCGGCATGGACGTGGTCGCGTGGAGCCCGAACCTGACCGAGGACGCTGCCCGTGCCGGCGGAGCGCGGCTGGTCACGAAAGCGGAGCTGCTGGCGCAGTCGGACGTGATCAGCCTGCACGTGATCCTATCGGCCCGGTCGCGCGGCATGATCGGGACGGCGGAGCTGGCCGGCATGAAGCCTGGCGCGATCCTGGTCAACACGTCGCGCGGTCCTCTCGTTGATGAGGCGGCGCTGCTGGAGGCGCTGCACGCCGGGCGCCTGCACGCGGCGCTCGACGTCTTTGCCGAGGAGCCGTTGCCGCCGGGCCATCCGCTGCGGACGGCGCCGAACACTGTGCTGACCCCGCATCTCGGCTACGGGACGCGCGACACGTTCGCGCAGTTCTACGGCGAGAGCGTGCAGAACATCCTGGCATTCCTCGACGGCGCACCGATCCGCGTTATAAATCCGGACACCGCGCACGGGACGCGCAACACCGCTTGACCCGGGCGCAGCCCGACACAGCTTGACCCGGGCGCAGCCCGGGGGTCCGATACGCCGATAAGAATTGGGGAGACGGACGATGCGTGCATGGTCAGTGGTCGAGAACGGGGCGGACCTGCAGGAGTTGGAAATGCCCACGCCGGAGCCGCAGGGCACCGAGGTGCTGATGGAGGTGACGCATTGCGGGGTGTGCCACTCCGACCTGCACATCTGGGAAGGCTACTACGACCTGGGCGGCGGCAAGCACATGTCGCTGAAGGACCGCGGCGTGGTGCTGCCGCTGGCGATGGGGCACGAGATCGTCGGGCGGGTGTCGAAGCTTGGTCCGGACGCGACCGGCGTGGCGGTAGGTGATCTGCGGATCGTGTATCCTTGGCTCGGCTGCGGCCAGTGCGAGCGCTGCCTGGCGGAGGAGGACAACATGTGCGTTGTCGCCAACCGTAGCCTGGGCATCTACCGCAACGGCGGCTATGCCACGCACGTCGTGGCACCGCATCCGCGCCATCTGATCGATCCCGGCACGCTCGACCCGGCGGTTGCCGCGACCTATGCGTGCTCCGGCGTCACGGTGTATTCCGCCGTTCGCAAGGTGCTGCCAATGGCGCCGACGGAGCCGATCGTGGTGGTAGGTGCCGGCGGTTTGGGCCTGAATGCAATCGAGGTGCTGAAGGCGCTGGGGCACAAGAAGATCGTCGTAGTGGACCTGAATGCGGAGAAGCTGCAGTCGGCCATGGATGCCGGCGCGACCGCGGTGGTGGATGCGAGCACAGAGGGCACAACTCAGCGCATCCTGGACGCCTGCGGCGGGCCGGTGCTCGCGGTGATCGATCTGGTAAACGGGACGGTCACCGCGGCGTTCGCCTTCGCGGCGTTGCGCAAGGGCGGCAAACTGGTCCAGGTCGGCCTGTTCGGCGGCGAGATGACGCTGCCATTGCCGCTAATGCCCATGCGGGCGTTGACGGTTCAGGGCAGTTACGTGGGCAACCCGAAAGAGTTGCGGGAGCTGGTGGCCCTGGCGCAGAACGGCGGGATTGCGGCCCTGCCCATCACGCAATTGCCACAGCCCAGCGCGAATACCGCCCTGCAGCGGCTCAAGGACGGAAAGGTCACCGGTCGGATCGTGTTGACGGCGGCCTGATCCGGCAAGCCTCTCAGTCGGCCATGGGCTGTGACTGGTTGCGGCTATGCCTCACGGTGGCAGGTGGCATGTTTGCCGCCATACGCCGCATGAGCGGCAACGCGTAGCTCAGGCGACGCACCAGTTCCGGAGGTGTCGACCTCGCAACGGTGTCTGAGCCGCTCTGCCACGAACGGTATGCGCTCCAACTCAGGCCAAGCATGCCATAACGCTCATGGTCCGGAAGACACAACGCATTGGCAAGACTTTCAAGCTCCCGTACTCCGAGCACAACCTGAGATAGTGTCATCGGCAAGAAATCAGTCATACCCTACAACTCCTGCTATATAGCAGCCATTGTAACGATATTATGCCGGAATGGAAGCGTCATCAACGCAGCGTTAATTCAATGTTGAACACCTTCACGACAACCGACGCGGGTGGCTGACGGACGCTCCGTCGGCATGGTCGGTCTCGATCCCGCCGCGTGGCCGGGCGATCAACTTAAGCGGATCAGTAACCGCGAGAATGCTTTCACCCCCGGTATGGCCAGGACCCGCGCCGTGGCCGTTGCTGACCGGGCTGGCGGTTGCCGTCCGCAAAAGGGCGCCGACGAACGAACGGCCCCAGGCCAGCGCGGAGGTGCCTTGGATTGCCGCCCAGTTCTCCCGCCAACGCGCCTGACGGTCCGCAAGGCTCATGTTCAGTGCATTGTCGAGCGCGTCCGCGACCTCGTCCGCGTCATGCGGGTTGACGATCAGGGCGGAGCCGAGTTGCTTGGCGGCACCGGCAAACCGGGACAGGATCAGCACGCCGGGGTCCTGCGGGTCCTGGGCGGCGATGAATTCCTTGGCGACCAGGTTCATGCCGTCCCGCAACGGGGTCACCAAGCCAATCCGCGCCTCACGCATGTAGCCAGCGACGGTACTGCGCGCGCCGGCGCGGGCCACCAACCGGAGCGGCATCCAATCGGGTTCGCTGAACTCGCTGTTGATGCTGCCGGCGTCGCGCTCGATCGCGCTGCGCAGATCGCGATAGGCCGGTACATCTTTGCGCGATTCGGCGGCAATCTGCAGGAACGTTACCCGGCGTCGCCAGTCAGGCCGCGTTTCCAGCAGCCGCCGGTATCCCGCGACCCGCTGCACGAGACCCTTGGTCGGGTCCATGCGGTCCACCCCGAGGATCAGCCGCTGGCCAGCCAGGCTCCGCCGCAGCCGTTCCGTCGGCGCAGCACGCCAGGCGTCCTCGGCGATAACGGCAAAATCTTGCGCCTCAATCTCGACCGGGAAAACGCCCAGGCGGACCCGGCGGCCGTCAACGTTCAGCCAACCATTGGGCATCCGCAGCGCGTTGCCGATACGGCAGGCAACCTCGGCAAAGTTCTCCACGTCGTTCGCGGTCTGAAAACCAAGCAGATCGGCCGCGAGCAGATCGCGGACCAGCGCGCCCGCCTCCGGCACGCTGGCAAGCATGTCGGCCGAAGGGAACGGGATATGCAGAAAGAAACCGATCGGCGCCCGCACGCCGCGCGAACGCAACGCGTTCGGCATGCCCATCAGGTGGTAGTCGTGGATCCAAATAAGGTCATCGGCCCGCAGCATCGGCCGCAACGCGTCCGCGAGCCGCTCATTGACCTGGCGATAGACCTGCGCGTTGCGGCGGTCGAACGTCATGAGTTCGGGCATGGAGTGCAGCAACGGCCATAGCGTGCTGTTGGAGAACTCGTTGTAGTAGCGGTCGTGCTCCTCGGCGGTCAGGTCCACCGTCGCATACTTAACCCGCCCCGACTCGGCCGAACCGACCGGCCCGGGGTTGTCCGAGATATTGCCGCTCCAGCCAAACCAAACGCCGCCACGGCGCTCCATCAATGCTTCGAGTGCCACCGCAAGCCCACCTGCCTGTGCGCCAGCCGCCGCCGGTGCGGGAACCCGGTTGCTGACGACGACGAGGCGGTTCACCTGAGCTCCATCAAAGCTACCGGCAACCGGGCGAGAACCCTGGCCAAAGATAGGCGGGCTGTGCTCATGGTTTCGTCCCCTTTGCCCAGGATATGAACAAGCTGTTGATCAACCAAGCTAGGTGGCAATAAAACAACAGTTTCACGCCAATTACCAGCATCCACGAGCGGCGTCTCAGCCGATGGATCAACGCCCATCAGCAGCCGGGTGCCAACGACGATGACGGATTGGCCCTCATGCACCCGCGCAAACGCCACCGCCTGATCGGCGAAAGGCCCCTCTAGGCGGAGCGGCAGGTAGCTGCCGATCGTGAACAGGTCAGGTGAACGGGATCGCAACGCCAGCGTGCGGGCGATGATGGCCTGCTTGACCCGGCCATCCCTCCAGGTCTGCAACAGCGATGCCGGATCTTCCGCAGCATCCAGCGCGGCCTCGCGCGCCGGGAAGTCAACCGGACGTCGGTTATCCGGGTCAACCAGGCTGAAATCCCAGAACTCAGAGCCCTGATACAGGTCCGGAATGCCCGGGCTGGTCAGCCGCAGCAGCGTCTGCGTCAGGCTGTTGACCGCACCGGCGGTGGCGATCCGCCCGGCAAATCCCGCGAGTTCCCCGACCATGTTGGCGCTGCGGCTGGCGTCGAGCAGGCCGGCCAGGAAGGCGCGGCAGGCACCCTCGTAGTCGGCGTCCGGCGCAGCCCAGCCGGTGTGGCGCTTGGCCTCGCGCAGCGCCTTTTCCAGCCAGCCGGCCACGCGGTTCTCGAATGCCGCCAATCCCTCGACATCGGTCGGCACCAGGTCGAGCGGCCAGGCAGCAACGAGGGTTTGATAGAGCATGATCTCGTCGGCGGCGTCCGGCGCCGGGCCGTCCAGGTCGCGCTTGAGGCTGGCGTTGAGCCGCGTCCAGCGTTGCAGCACCGCTTCCCATTCGGATGGGATCTCGCTCAGCACCGCGAGCCGGACGCGGGTGTCCTCGCCGCGCTTGTGGTCGTGCGTGGCGGTCGCCAGCAACGCGCGCGGGAAGCGCTTCTGGCGCTCTTTGCCTGCGGCATGGAACGCGGCGGGACTGAGGCACCACTGCGACGGCTCGGTGCCGACCTCGTTGCGGGACAGCAGGCGGCCATAGCGGTAGAACGTCGTGTCCTCGACCGACTTGGCCGCGGTGGGCGCCGAGAGCTGCTGAAACTTCACCATCGCCCGCAGCCATTCTTGCCGCTGGGTCCCGGCCGGCACGCCGCGCAGCCCGGTGCCCGACAGCCACTGCCCCACCACCTCCAGCAACGGGCGGTCGGCAGCGCGCACGGTGCGGCGCGCCCCTGCCATGGCCCAGTCCATGACGCGTTGGTCCGTAGCACCGATGCCAGCCGGACCGGCGTAGATACGATACACGTGGAAATGCACCAGCAATTCGGTAACGGTGTTGCGGATCGCCGTAAGCGTGTAGTCCCGCGTCGCCAGGTTGCGCCGGGCAACCCGGTGCAGCGCCGATGCCGTCACGAACAGCTCGCTGCTCAGGCTTTCGCGCAGGATCTGCCGGCGGGCGGGCATCGCCTCCTCGTCGAACTTGCCGGGCCGGCCGGTCAGGCTGGTCCAGAGATTGGTCAACGGCTCCTCGCCGGCGGGGTCGTGCAGGACGGCGGCGGCGTCGTTCATGAAGTCGTAGCCGGTGGTGCCGTCGGTCAGCCAGTCGCCGGCCAGCCGCTCATGCGGCGCCAGAATCTTCTCGATCCACAGCACGACCGGCGTGTTCCGCAACTCGGCCGGCCGGGACTCGGCAACAGTCTCCAGACGCCGCCGCAGCTTGCGGCAGTAGTCGCGCGGGCTGGCCAGGCCATCGACGTGGTCGATGCGCACGCCGTCGATCAGGCCCTCGGAATATAGGCGGAACACGGTCCGATGCGTCGCTTCGAACACATCCGGCAGCTCCGCCCGGACACCCGCCAGGCCGTTCACGTCAAAGAACCGGCGCCAGTTGATCTCGTCCGCCGCCGCCCGCCACCAGGCCAGGCGGTAGTGCTGGCGTTCGAGCAGGCGGTGCAGGCGATCGAGCCCGACAGGGGTGTCGATTGCGTACGCCCGCAGGCACTCCCCGATGGCCGTGCGGTAAACCGGCTGCAGCAACTCCCGCCGGGCGGCCTCGGCTTGTTTGCGGGTGGCGTCCCGGCCGTCGGCGCCAAGGTCGGCGAAGGCCCGGGCCGCCGGCTCCAGCGGGCCGCCCTCGGTCAACAGGACGGCAGCGTAGTCGCGCGGACTGATCGGGAAGCGGTGGTCGTGGTAGCCGACGAACAGGCGTCCGTCGCTGTCGTCGAAGCGCAGCACCAGCTCGCCGCGCTCCAGGCACTCGCCATAGGAGCTGCCGAGGAACGGCGCCAGCATGCGGCCGCGCAGCGACGGATCGGCCGGGTCCCAGTCGATGTCGAAATACTCGGCATAGGGGCTGGCGCGGCCCCATTCCAGCACGTCCAGCCACCAGGCATTGTCGTTGCCGCCGACGCCCATGTGGTTCGGCACGATGTCCAGGATCAGCCCCATGTCCTGCGAGCGCAGCGCCGCGACCAGCCGGCGCAACGCGTCCTCGCCGCCCAGCTCCGGGTTGATCGTGTTGTGGTCCACAATGTCATAGCCGTGCGTCGAGCCGGCGCGCGCCGTCAGCAATGGGGACGCATAGAGGTGGCTGATGCCCAGCTTGGCGTAGTAGGGCACCAGCGCCGTCGCGTGGTCGAGGGTGAAATCGCGGTGAAACTGCAGGCGGGCGGTGGCGGACAGGGGTTTCATCTGAGCTTTCTAGCATCGGTGAGCCCGGCAAGTCGGGCCGTCACCGCAGCGGTGTCAAGCAGGGCGCCCGCTGGACCGGGCAGGCGGCGGCGCCAGTTTGGGTGCTGGTCGAGGGTGCCGGGCAGATTCGGCTGCTCGACCAGAGCGAGGGCGTCCTCGATTGGCAGGACCACCAGGTCGCAGGCGGAGCCGCCGACATGGCGCGCGGCAGCATCGGCGATTTGGTCCGACTGGTCTGGACCCGGCTGGTTGGCCTGCGCGGCGCCGCTATCGCGCATCGTGTCCCACAACGCCGAGCGGTCGCGGTCGCGGAGATGCTGCTCATGGCGCTGGTTCGCCTCGTCGCCCAGCAAACCGAGCCGGCCGCGCCACTCAAGGTCGCGCCCTGCCCACCAGCCAGCCGTGGTCGGCAGGTCATGCGTGCTGGTCATGGCGGCCGCGCCCTTCGTCCAAATGCGCGGCGAGGTGAAGCGGTCGTCATGCCGCTCGAACCACAGGACACGCATGCCGAGCATGGCGGCCGCCTCCAACCGGTCCTGGAAGCCGTCCGGGATGGTGCCCAGGTCCTCCGCCAAGACGATGGCGCGATGGCGGTGCGATTCGAGCGCGATCAGCCGCAGCATGTCGTCGATGGGAAACGAGAGATACGCGCCGTCGGCCGCCGAGGCGCCATCCGGGACGACCCAGAGCCGGGCGAGGCCGAGCGCGTGGTCGATACGGACGCCGCCGGCATGCCGCATGGCGTTGCGCAGCATCTCCAAATACGCGCCGAAGCCGTTCAGCATGAGGCCACGCGGCGAGAACGCCGCCAGCCCCCAGTTCTGACCCTGCGGGCTCAACAGGTCCGGCGGCGCCCCGACCGACAGGCCGAGCAGGGTCTCCGCCTGCCGGCTCCAGCAATGGCTGCCGCCGGAGTCGGCGCCCACGGCGAGGTCAGCGACCAAGCCGACCGGCATGCCAGCTTCGCGCGCCGCATGCTGGGTCGCCGCTATGCTGAGATTGGCCTGCCATTGCATGAAGGCGTGGAAAGCGACCTCTGTCGCTTGGTTGACGGCGAAGGCGGCGACGGCCGGGTCGCCCGGACTGCGATACTGCTCGGGCCAGCTCCGCCAATGCCAGAGGGACGGGGCGGCGTGGAAATGGTGCGCGTGCAGCGCCTCGAACCGCGCGTGTGTCTCCAGCGCGTCGCCCTGCTCGGCGCGGTAGGCCGCCAGCTCCGCAAGCGTCGTCGGCGTGGCAGCGTCGAACATGGCGCGGAATGCGGCGAGGCGCTTGCGTGCGGCGGCCGGCCAATCGACGAAGTCGGCCGCCTCGAGCCGCTGCGTCTCGGCGTCGGAGGACACATCGAGCCGGGTGTGCAGCACGTTCAGCGCCATGCGGCTCGACGGCGAATAGGGGCTGAAGCGGTTGAGATCGGCGGAGAACTGCGCGTGGACCGGGCTGATGGCAATGCCGGCGGCCCCGTGTGCGGCGGCGGGGCCAATCAGATCCTGCAACGCGCCGAAATCCCCCAGGCCCGCATCCCCGAGGCGGCGCAACGCGTAGAGCTGCACCGCCAGCACCCAGGGCCGCAACTCGGGCGTAGCGTCCGCAATGCTGAAACAGCGCCGCGGCGCCACCGCCAGCAGGGTCTCCTGATCGCCGAGCGTCAGGCGGTGATAGCCAGGCGTTTCGACCGCCGGCAACACGGCCCGGCCGTCACGATCCTCGGCCATGCCCTCGCGAAGGCTGCCGTCCTCCAGCGCAAGCCGGAAGGGCGCCGGCGCAATGCCCAGCGAAATCGGTTGCCCGGCCTCGGCCGTCACCAGCGGCGGCAGGGTCGAGAAGCCGGTGGCGACAGCCGAGAGGCTCGCTTCCAGGTCGGCATCTGTCCTGGATGGCAGGCCGAGCGCCGTCAGCACGGCGTGCAGCGTCCCCGGCGCGACGTCATGCCATTCGCCGTGCACATCCTTCCAGCGGGACGCGACGCCAGCGTGTTCGGCGAGACGAAGCAGCGGATCTTCGGTCATCCAGCCGTCACCTGCACGACGATGCTGCCAGGTTGCATGTCGGTCAGCGCCGTGCCGGGCGGGTGGGCGAACACCACGTCACCGGACGAGGCCGCGGACGACACCGGTTCGTGCCCAAAATTCAGCGTGATCGCCAGGCGCTGCCCAGTACCCAGCCGCCACTCCGCCTGGATCGCCCCAGGCGCCAGCACGTTAACGTCCAGGCTGCGGCAGCCTGGGATGCCCGGCATCACATGCTTCTGCCGGAGCGCCAGCAGTTCCTGGATAAACGCGAACATCGAGGGATCGGTCTTACCGGCGACCGAGGCATCAAACGTCGAGGACGCATTGGGGTCGGGGATCGCCTTGCGCCGCGCCTCGTCCTGGAACGCCGCGAAGTGCTTGAACTCGGCGCGCCGGCCCTCCCGCACCAGCTCGGCGAGCTCCTCGTTGTGGCTGGTGAAGAACAAGAACGGGTTGCGGGCGGCGTACTCCTCGCCCATGAACAGCATCGGCACGAAGGGGCACAGCAGCAGCAGCGCCGTCGCAGAACGCAGCGCCTGCAGGTCGGCCAGGGTCGTCAGGCGCTCGCCCATCGCGCGGTTGCCGATCTGGTCGTGGTTCTGCAGGCACACGACGAAGGCTGTCGTCGGCAGGTGCCCGCTAGGCTCGCCGCGCGGCCGGCCGAGATGCGGGGAAACTTGGCCTTGGTAGGCGAAGCCGCTGGCCAGGCAGTCCGCCAGCAGCGACGTCGTGTCCTGGAAATCCTCGTAGTAGCCCTCGTTCTCCCCGGTCAGCAGGACGTGCATGCAGTGATGGAAATCGTCCGCCCACTGCGCATCAAAACCCTCGGCTTCGGGGCCGCTGCGCAGCAGGGCCGCGCGGTTGTTCTCGTGCTCCAGAATCAGGTGAACGTAGCGGCCAGGCTCGACCGATGCACGGATTGTATGAGCCAGGTCGCGCAGGAAACTCTCTTCCGAGATCGCGTGCACCGCGTCGAAACGCAGGCCGTCGAAGCGGTATTCCGCCAGCCAGTACAGCGCGTTCTGGATGAAGTAGTCGCAGACCTCGGGCCGGCGGAAATCGATGGCGGCGCCCCAGGGCGTGCTGATGTCCCCACGGAAGAACGGCTTGGCATAGGCGTGCAGATAGGCGCCATCAGGGCCAAAGTGGTTGTACACGACATCCAAAAATACCATGAGGCCAAGACCGTGCGCGTCGTCAATCAACGACTTCAGCTCGGCGGGCGTGCCATAGGCGGTGTCCGGCGCGAACGGCAGCACGCCGTCATAGCCCCAGTTGCGGCCACCGGGGAAATCGGCGATCGGCATGATCTCGACGGCGGTGATGCCCAAACGGCGCAGTTCGGGCAGGCGCTGCCGGATGCCGGAAAAGCCGCCCATAACGCCAGCGTGCGCCTCATAGACGACGGTCTCATGCCACGGCCGGCCCTGCCAAGCGGTGTTGCGCCACTGGTATTCGTTGGGATCGACGACAATGCTGGGATCGTGCACGTCGGGCGCCTGCAGGCGCGACGCCGGGTCTGGAACGGCCAGGCCATCCGCCAAACTGTATCGATAGCGAGTGCCCGGTGGTGCGGCGAGCGTCGCCTCGTGCCAGCCGCCATCCATCGCCTGCATAGGCCGCAAAGCTTGTCCATCAAGCTCCAGCGACACGGTTTCGCTCGATGGCGCCCACAGCCTGAAGCGGGTCTGGCCATCCGGAAGCAGCGTGGCGCCGAACGGAAGGGTATGAGCGTAGTGCATCAATCAGGCCTGCAGGATGAGGGTCGCCAAGGGCGGCAACGTGAGGGAGAGCGAGGTCGGAAAGCCATGTGAGGAAACGGCTTCGGCTTGCAACGCGCCGCCATTGCCAACGTTCGATCCGCCGTAGCCGCTGGCATCGGTATTCAGCACCTCGGACCAGGCGCCGTCATGCGGCACGCCGACGCGGTAGTCGTAGCGAGGCACCGGGGTGAAGTTGCAGATGACCAGCGCCGCGGAACCGCCATCGATGGTGAGCCGCAGATAGGCGAACACTGAGTTGGCGCTGTCGCCGACCACGACCCAACGGAAGCCCCGGGGATCGCAGTCGCCCTGATGCAGCGCGGGCAGGCGGCGGTAGGCGCCGTTCAGGTCGCGCACCAGCGCCTGCATCCCCGCGTTCGGCACGTGGTCCAGCAGGTCCCAATCCAGGCCGGTATCGTGGTTCCACTCCCGGTCCTGTGCGAACTCGCACCCCATAAACAGCAGCTTCTTGCCTGGGTAGGTCCACATGAAGGCGAAGTAGGCGCGCAGGTTGGCGAACTTCTGCCAGGCGTCGCCGGGCATCTTCCGGATCAGCGAGCCCTTCCCATAGACGACCTCGTCATGCGACAGCGGCAGGGTGAAGCGTTCGGAAAAGGCATAGACCAGGCCGAAAGTGATCTCGTCGTGGTGATGGCGGCGGTTAACCGGGTTTTCCTGCATGTAGTGCAGGGTGTCGTGCATCCAGCCCATGTTCCATTTGAAGTCGAAGCCGAGGCCGCCCTCGTCGGCAGTCCGGGTGACGCCGGGCCAGGCGGTGCTCTCCTCGGCGATCAGCAACGCGCCGGGGCAGCGCTCGGCGACGGCCCGGCTGAGTTCCTGCAGGAAGGCCACCGACTCCAGGTTCTCCCGCCCGCCATACTGGTTCGGCACCCACTCGCCGGGGTTGCGGCTATAGTCGCGGTATAGCATGGAGGCGACGGCATCCACCCGCAGTCCGTCCGCGTGGTAGTGCTCCAGCCAGAACAGCGCGCTGGCGATCAGGAAGCCGCGAACCTCGTTGCGGCCAAGGTTGAAGATGTAGGTATTCCAGTCCTGGTGGAAGCCCTCGCGCGGGTCGCCGTGCTCATAGAGCGGCGTGCCGTCGAAGCGGGCCAGGCCGTGCGCATCGGTCGGGAAATGCGCCGGCACCCAGTCCAGGATGACCCCGATGCCCATAAGGTGGCAGCGGTCCACGAAGCTCGCGAAGGCTTCTGGCGGGCCTAGCCGGGAACTCGGGGCGAACTGGCCGAGCGGCTGGTAGCCCCAGGAGCCGCCGAACGGGTGCTCCATGATCGGCAGCAGCTCGATGTGGGTAAAGCCCATGCCGGCGCAGTATGGCGCCAGGCGGTCGGCCAGCGCCGCCCAACCCACGCCGCCTTCGACCGCGGCCGGCAGCCAAGAGGCCGCGTGGACCTCGTAGGTGGAGATCGGGGCGGCGGCCGACTGCGCAGCCGCCCGGCGCTGCATCCAGGCGGCGTCGGTCCAGCGCCAGTCGGCGGCGGATGCGACGATCGAGCCGGTGCGGGGCGGCAGCTCGGCGGCCCAGGCAACCGGATCGGCCTTCTGCGGCAGCATGTCGCCGTTCGGTCCCAACATTTCGTATTTGTAGATCGCCCCGACCGCGATGCCTGGGATGAACAGGTCCCATACGCCGGCCCCGGTGTGCCGGCGCATCGGGTGGCGGCGGCCGTCCCAGAAATTGAAATCGCCCACTACCGAGACGCGGCTGGCGTTGGGCGCCCATACGGCGAAGCGCACGCCGGGGATGCCGTCCATCTCCGCCGGGTGCGCGCCCAGGACGTGGCCGAGATCCCGGTGCCGGCCTTCCCCCAGAAGGTGAAGGTCGAGCGGCCCAAGCGTCGGCGGGAAGGCGTAGGCGTCCGCCGTCTCATAGGCGCCGAGCGGCGTGTCGAACCGCAGCGTGTAGGGTACGCGCGCCGGGATGGCACCAGCCCAAAATCCATCGGGATGCAGGCGCTGCAAGGCGCCGAGCACCTGGCCGCTGGCGCGATCGATCACCGCCACGCCGTCCGCACCGGGCAGGAACGCCCGGACACTGCAACCATCCGCGGTGTCGTGCGGACCCAGCACCGCGAAGGGGTCGCCATGGCGGCCCTGGACGATGGCTTCGATCGCGCCCGCGTCCGGCATGGTCATGCTGCGGTCTCCAGCGAGAGCAGCCGTTCGGCGATGCGATACAGGCCGCCCAAGGGAATGCCGATCCAGGTGGGGCGGTTCGCCGCCTCGTACTTGATCTCGTAGGCGGCCTTTTCGAGCAGGAACAGGTCGAGCAGCGCCGGCTCTGCCTCGGCTGGTACCCAGCGGGGCTCGGCGTTCGCAAGCACCGCGCCGTAGGCGTCAAGAAAGGCTGCGGAGGCGCGCTCGCGGAACTGCTGGAGGATGGCCTGCCGCCGCTCGGTCGCCTGCTCCGACGCGGCGACCCGGCCTGGCGCCGCCGCGGCGGCCGCGTAGTCGAACGACCGCAGCAATCCGGCCACATCGCGCAACGGGCACGACTTGGCCCGGCGCTGCTCCATCGTACGCGCCGGCTCGCCCTCGAAGTCGATGATATAGGCATCGCCTTGCACGACCAGGACCTGGCCGAGGTGGAAATCGCCGTGCACCCGGGTAGACAATGCTCTCTTGCCCTGCTGCGCCAAGAAGCCAGCAGCCTCGGACAGCTCCTCCGCATGCTCCAAAAGTGTGGCGGCCTGGTGGGCGGCGGTTGCGTCCGGCCACTCCTTCACGCCGCGCAGCATTTCCAGCCCGCTCTCGATCTGCTCGACGGCGCCAGCCGCCCACTCGGCCGAGATAGCAGCGTCCACCGGCTCGGGACGGAACTCCGGCCGGTCGGTCGGTTGCGAGAGTGCTGCGTGCAGTTCGCCCAGCCGGGTGCCGATCGCGCTGGCGAATACGTCGTAGGCGGCGAAGATGTCGGTCGCGTCGGCCCCGGCATCCTGTCCGGTCAAGGCCTGGCCGGTCAGCGCCGCCTCTTCGACCACGCGGGCCAGGAAGTCGAGCGTATAGGTCCAGCCGTCGCCCTGGTTGCGGACGAAGCCCTGGGCCAAACCTATGGTATGCGGCGTGCCGTCGGCTGCGACGCGCACCACTTCGCCGAACAACGGCGCGGTGTTACCGAAGCCGCGCTCCGTCAGGTAGCCCGTCATCTCGGCTTCGGGATGCACCCCGGCCAGCACGCGGCGCACCAGCTTCAGCACCAGAGCGTCGCCGACGATCAGCGACGAGTTGGACTGCTCGGCCGACAGGCGGCGGATTTCGGCGTCGTCGGCCAAGACGAGCGTCGCCATCGGCGAAGACGGGACGAAGCGCAGCTCGCCGTCGTCGAGCGGCACCACGGCGCTCTCCCGGAGGCCGGCGATCATGCCGCGCGCCATGCCGTCCAATGCGAAGGCGTCGGTCAGGTAGCCGACCCGTGCGCCGCGGCGCACCCGGGTGAGTGCCAACTGCTGTGCCAGCGCCCCGGAGGTCTCATCCTCCCAGGCGACGCCGAGCGGCAGCACGTAGCGCTCGGCGCGGCCGGGCAGGGCGGCCTCGATCTCGGCGAACACCACGCTGCCACCGGTGCCGGGCATCGGGGCGGCATAGGCCAGGTGCACCCCGTCCAGCCGCTCGGTTTTGGAGGCGAACCAGCGGCGCTTGGGCAGGTAGGCCGGCAGTGCTTCCCGCTCCAGCACGGCGCGGCCCTGAGGGTTAAGAATGTCGGCGAGGCCGGCGCGCATAACCAAGGTTGCATACTCCGGTAGCGGCTCCGGCGGGGTCGAGTGCCAGGACGGCAACTGCGCCTCGGCCGCCAGCAGGAACCAAAAGAAGCCATAGGCTGGCAGGGTGAGCAGGTAGGTGAGCTGCCCAACGGGCGGGAACACCGAGCCGCCGACGATATCGACCGGCACCCGGCCGGCGAACGCCGACAGGTCCAGCTCGACCGCCTGGGCGGTGCGCGACACGTTGCTGACGCACAGGATGGTCTCGGTATGGCCGTCCTCCGCGACCCATTCGCGCAGGTAGGCGAGGATCTTGCGGTTGCCCGGATAGAGGAAACGCTGGGTGCCGCGGCCGAAAGCGATGTGGCGCCGCCGGACTGCCAGCATGCGGCGGGTCCAGTTGAGCAGGGAGTGCGGGTCGGTGGCCTGCGCCTCGACGTTCACCGCCTGGAAGCCGTAGTTGGCGTCCATGATCGGCGGCAAGACGAGCTGGGCCGGGTCGGCGCGGGAGAAGCCGCCGTTGCGGTCCATCGACCACTGCATCGGCGTGCGCACGCCGTCGCGGTCGCCGAGGAAGATGTTGTCGCCCATGCCGATCTCGTCGCCGTAGTAGATGACCGGCGTGCCGGGCATCGACAGCAGCAGGCCGTTCATCAGCTCGATCCGCCGGCGGTCACGCTCCAGCAGCGGCGACAGGCGGCGGCGGATGCCGAGGTTGATGCGCGCCCGGCGGTCGGCGGCGTAGGTGTTCCAGAGGTAGTCGCGCTCGCCCGAGGTCACCATCTCCAGCGTCAGCTCGTCGTGGTTGCGCAGGAACACCGCCCACTGGCAGTTGGCGGGGATCTCCGGGGTCTGCCGCATGATGTCGGTGATCGGGAAGCGGTCCTCCCGCGCGATCGCCATGTACATGCGCGGCATCAGCGGGAAGTGGAACGACATGTGGCACTCGTCGCCGTCGCCGAAGTACTGCTGCGCGTCCTCGGGCCACTGGTTCGCCTCGGCCAGCAGCATGCGGCCCGGCGCGTAGCGGTCGAGCTCGGCGCGGATCAGCTTCAGGACCGCGTGCGTTTCCTGCAGGTTCTCGTTGTTGGTGCCCTCGCGCTCCACGAGGTACGGCACGGCGTCGAGGCGGAGCCCGTCGATGCCGAGGTCCAGCCAGAACCGCATGATGGAGAGCACGTCCTCCAGCACGGCCGGGTTGTCGAAGTTGAGGTCGGGCTGGTGCGAGTAGAAGCGGTGCCAGTAGTAGGCGCCGGCCACGGGATCCCAGGTCCAGTTGCTGGTCTCGCTGTCGATGAAGATGATGCGGGTGCCGGCGTATTTCTCGTCGGTGGTGGACCACACATAGCGCTCGCGCTCCGGGCTGCCCGGCGGTGCGAGGCGGGCCGCCTGGAACCACGGGTGCTGGTCGGAGGTATGGTTGATGACCAGCTCGGTGATCACCCGCAGACCGCGGCCATGCGCGGCATCGATGAAGCGCCGCACGTCGTCCATGTCGCCATAGTCGGTGTGCACGCCCTGGTAGTCCGCGATGTCGTAGCCGTCGTCGCGCCGCGGCGACGGATAGAACGGCAGCATCCAGATCGCGGTGACGCCGAGCTCCGCCACGTAGTCGAGCTTCTCCAGCAGGCCGCGAAAGTCGCCCACGCCATCGTTGTTGGCGTCGAAGAACGACTTCAGGTGGAGCTGGTAGATGATCGCGTCCTTGTACCAGAACGGATCCTCGATGGCGGGCAGCGGTGCGGCGAGCGGGGCGTCAGGCGACAGGGAGGTGCTAATGCTCGTTCTCACTCGGCTACGGTTCGGGCCCGCCAGATGGCGTAGGGCCGGTCTGGCGTCAGGGTGATGCGTTGCGTGCGGTCCGTCCAGCGGAACTGACGGCCCTGCAACAAATCGGCGACGTCGAGCGCCGCCGGGATGGCGAGCTCGGCATGCTGCGCATACCGCGGGTCCATGCTGATGGCGACGAGGATGACGTTGGAGCGGTCCTTGTTGGCCTTCTCGAAAAACAGCACCTGGTCGCCGCTCGCCGGCAGGAAAGTGACGCCCAGATGCGAGTGCAGCGCGGGATTGAGCCGGCGTATGGCGTTGAGCTGGGTGATCTCGGCCACGATGTTGCCGGGCCGGTCCCAGTCCCAGGCACGGAGCTGGTATTTCTCGCTGTCCAGGTAGTCCTCCTTGCCCGGCGCCACCGGCGTGCCTTCGCACAGCTCGAACCCGTTATAGACGCCCCACAGGCCGGACAGCGTGGCAGCCAGCGCGGCGCGGATCAGGAAGCCCGGGCGGCCTGACGTCTGCAGGAACACCGGGTTGATATCCGGCGTGTTGACGAAAAAGTTCGGCCGGAAGAACTCCCGCGGCGGACCCTGGGTCAGCTCGGTCAGGTATTCTTGGAACTCGGCCTTGGTGTTGCGCCAGGTGAAATAGGTGTAGGACTGCGAGAAGCCGACCTTGGCCAGGCGGTACATGACTTTGGGCCGGGTGAAGGCCTCGGCCAGGAAGATCGCGTCCGGGTAGCGTGCCTGCACCTCGGCGATCATCCACTCCCAGAATGGCAGCGGCTTGGTGTGCGGATTGTCCACGCGGAACAGGCGGACGCCCTGGCTGGCCCAGTACAGCACGACGTCGCACAGTTCGTTCCACAGGCCGGGCACGGCGCCGGGTGTGTAGAAATCGACATTAACGATGTCCTCGTATTTTTTCGGCGGGTTCTCGGCGTAGCGGATCGTGCCGTCCGGCCGCCAGTTGAACCAGTCGTGGTGCTGTTTTAGCCAGGGGTGGTCCGGCGAGCACTGGATGGCGAAATCCATCGCCAGCTCCAGCCCATGTTCTGCCGCAGCGGCGCGCAGGCGCTGGAAATCCTCGATGGTGCCGAGCTCGGGGTGCAGCGCGTCGTGGCCGCCGTCCGGCGAACCGATCGCGTAGGGGCTGCCCGGGTCGTCGGGCGCGGGGGTCAGCGAGTTGTTGCGGCCCTTGCGGTTGGTTTGGCCCACTGGGTGGATCGGCGGGAAATACAGCACGTCGAAGCCCATGTCGCGGACACGCGGCAGATGGCGCTCCACGTCGGCGAAAGTGCCGTGCCGGGTGGGATCGTCGCTCATCGAGCGGGGGAACACCTCGTACCAAGCGGCAAAGCCCGCAGCGATCCGCTCGGCCTGCACCGGCACTGGATCGAGCATGGCGGCCAGCGGACGGTCGTCGGCATCGGCCATCATCGCGGCAACCTCGGGCGACAACAGGGTTTGCCGCTGGGTATCGGCGTCCTGCTGCGCGATCGACTGGACGAGTTTGGCTAGCGCCGCCTTGGCGGCAGCGGTCGCCCGGGCAGCAGCCTGGGCCATCAGCGCCGCGCCCTCCTGCAGTTCGAGCGCGATCGGCACTCCAGCAGCGTGCTTCTTTGTCAGTTCATCGGCAAAGGTAGCGTAGGCGTCGCGCCAGGCATGAATGGTGTAATGGTGCACGCCCAGTTCTTGCAGGGGAAAGGTCGCGGCCCAGCGGTCGTTGCCGAGCGGCCGCATCGGCACCTCGCGCCAGTCCTGCCCGCCGGGACCACGCCATTGCAGCATCACGGCCAGCTTGTCATGGCTGTCCGCAATGACGTCCGCCTCGACCTCGACCAGGTCGCCGACGGTGCGGCGCGATGGGAAGCGGCCGCCATCCACGCAGGGCGTGGCGGCCTCGATGGCGAGACGCGGCTGCCGCGCAGCCTGCTCGGCGCCGCTCAGCGGCCACGACTTCGGAGACGGCAGTGCTGCGGCGGTGAACGTCTCCAAGGCGCCGGGCCCCAGCGTCAGCCTGGATTCTGGGTTGAAAATCGTGTCGTGCGCCTCGGACCGCCAGGGACCGAACGACCCGGCGCTCGCCAGGATCGCCGACCCTTCGACCTCGGCCGGCCTCGCAGAGTCCAGGTTCAGCAGCGCCAGGATCGCCTTTTGGGCGCGGCGCGGGTCGGCGGCGTCGGTCCGCAGCAAGGCTAGCACCGGCTGGCCGGGGCTAGACAGCAAGCGCGCGACACCAGCGTCGAAGGCCGGCAGCGCCCGGAGCGCGTTGAGCCGCTCGACGTCGGCGGTCTCGGACGCACCCGGAAGATCGCGCATCCAACCGTCGGAAAGCAGCGCGGCCAACCCGCCATGGTGCCCGCCAGCCGGCGCGATCACTGGAGCGATGCGGCGCAGGATGTCGAGCTCCCGCCAAAGCCAATCGGCCTGGCCATCCCACCAGGGCAGCGAGCAGGCCACGTAATCAACGGTCCCTGACGGCAGGCCGGCCATGCTGTCCCATGCAAGGCCAGGCGTCCAGGCAAACAAGACGGCGTCCGGGCAGCGTCCGCGCATTCGCATGAGGAAGGGGACGACCGCGGCGAACGGCAAGTTGCTCAATCCAAGCAGCCGGACGCCGGTGATGCCCGCACCGGCCCAATTGGAGACGCGCGGCGCCCACCACTCCGCAAGGCGCTCGGCATCCTCCTCGTCGGCGACGGTGGCGACTGCGGCCTGCGCGCTGACCGGCCGATGGCGCGGGTCGGTCATGGGCGCCGGCGCGACTGCAAACATCGCCGGCATGGCATCGCCGGAGACGCTCTCGGCCGGGACCTGGTCGATTTCTACGTCGATGAGAACGGATAGCCCGAGATCGCGCGCGGCGAAGACCAGTGCCTCCATGTCCGGCGGCGGCGCAGCAAGCAGGACGTGATCGAACCCAAGCGAGGCCGCACGGTCCAGGTCAGGAAGGCTAGGGTCGGCGTTCAACCGGCAGACGCGGGGGGCGCGGGTCGGCGTCACGGAATGACCCGCGCGCGGAGGGGTGTGCATGGCGGTCACTCCTGGGTCGCCGACGATTTGTCTCTGCATCGCGGCTGCAGGCGCTTAGTTGCCGCGCCCGCACGGTTTCATCCATACAACTCGTGGGGTCAAGCCGCGCCAGAATGGCCCGGCGGCTGATCGCTAATCCAGGCGCACGCCTCCGGTTACCGCCTGATAGGTCGCGATGGCGAGGGTGAGCGGCTCAAACGGCTTGGTGATGACGAACGCAGGCTCGAGATCCTCTCCGGTCAAAAGCCGCTCCGGATAGGCGGTGACAAATATTACTGGTGCGTAATGATATTGCATGATGCGCGCCACTGCCGCCGTGCCGTCGCCGCCGATGCCGAGGTTGATGTCGGCGAGGATCAGGCCAGGCTTGTGCAGGTTGGCGAGCTCGACCGCCTCGGCCTCGGTGGTCGCGACCCCCACGACATTGTGTCCGCAGTTCTGCACCAATTCCTCGATGTCCATCGCGATGATCGGCTCGTCCTCGATAATCAGCACGTCGGTCGCGGCGCCGGCGCGAAGGTGGGCACGCGCGTCGGCCAATAGCGTCTCCGCATCTGCCTTTGGGAGTTGCACGATCTCCGCGGCGACACGGATCGGCACCTCTTCCAGCGATGTCAGCAGCAGCAACTCGCGCTGGGTTTGCGACAGGCGGCCGGTGATGAAGCTGGTTCTCAAGGTGCTCAGGCCGTCGAACCGGCGGGTCACGGCATGATACAGGCCGTGCCGGGCATCGCGTGGGTCAGTATCCTCGGCCAGCAGGTCGCGCAGGCTATCGGCGACCATGGCGTCGCCGCGGCTCTGGCTTCCGGTCAGGGCGCGGGCATAGCGGCGCGCATAGGGCAGCGCGCGGATCAGGTCCTCGCGACGCAGGCTGGTCATAGAGCATCCCTTTCATGCACAGGCAGCGTGCACTGATGGTGTGTGGATCGAGGCCCAGGATGGGGCGGGCAGTCGAAATGATCGATGGTGTGCAGATGGATATAGCCGACCCTGACATCAGGCATCAAATTGTCGAGTTGCTGCCGGACCTGCGGGCTTTTGCACGGTTCCTGGTGCGGGACCGTGTCGGGGCCGACGACGTAGTGCAGGACAGCATCGTACGCGCCCTGGGCGCAATAGACCAGTTCCAGCCCGGCACGAACCTAAAGGCTTGGCTATTCACCATTCTGCGCAATCAATTCTACGAACAGGGCCGGCGGCGCAAGCGGGAGGCCAATGCGTTGCTGACGCGGTTCGATGAGGCAGAGGCCGCCGACCCGCAACAGCACGCGCAATCCGACCTCACCGACCTGCAGCAGCTTATCTGGCGGCTGCCGCCAACACAGCGGGAAGCGCTAATTCTGGTAGGAGCACAGGAGATGTCGCACGAAGAGGCCGCGGCGATCTGCGGCGTCCCGGTCGGCACGATGAAGGCGCGGCTGTCCCGGGCGCGCAATGGTTTGGCCGCGCTGATGGGCCGGGCTGCAACAGACTCAGCCTAGATGCTTAGCCTCAGCTTCGATAGTTCGCGGTTTCGTGACCGGGACGATGCAACGTTCGGCGGCGGTCGGCCATTGGCGTTGGACTGAGGCAAAAAGGCAGATCGATGAACACTCCGTTCCACGACCAGGTCATCTCGATCCTTCCCAAGCTGCGCATCCAGGCGCTGGCACTGACCCGAAACCGTTCGGCCGCTGAGGATTTGGTGCAGGATGCCGTCTGCAATGCGCTGTCCGCCCACGCAAGCTTCATTCCAGGCACCAACTTTCCAGCCTGGATGCACCGTATCCTGCGCAACCGCTTCATCTCGAACCTGCGCAAGCGGCGGGACACCACCGACATCGACGATGTGCCGCAATCGGCCTTTGCGACCGAGGCTGCTCACGAGGACCGTCTGGCACTCAAGGAGCTTGGTCGGGCGATGACGCGGCTTCCAGCCGATCAGCGAGAAGCATTGCTGATGGTCGTTGTGCACGGCATGAGCTACGAGGCGCTGGCCGAAGCGACTGGTTGTGCGGTAGGCACCGCCAAAAGCCGGGTGTTCCGGGCACGTCGTCAACTCGAAGCATGGCTGTTGGGCGAGGTCGATGCGAAAAGCAAGGACCGCGTCGGCGTGCGGGCGACCCGTTTGCTCGAAGTTGGCTTCGCCGGCGATGAACAGCACAGTACTGCAGTCGTCACGCGCTAACAAATGTTACAGCGGTGTGACTGCAACCGATGCCCCTGAAAATACGTTCTGATAAGGTTACGAAAAGTCGGATTGCACGGGCATGAATTGTTGCACAATGACCCAGCATAAGTCGAAGCGACCACAACCGCTTCAGAAGCAGGTTAAGCCGGTGATGGCCGCATTCGATATATGGCTGCAGCGCGGCTTGCATCAGCTTTACGACAATGTCGCCCAGGAGCCGGTGCCGGACGAATTGTTGAAGCTTATTGAGGAAGATCGGGAGAAGTGAGCGGCTGCCGGTTGTTAAGACCGGTTGCATGAAGAGGCTTTGTCAAGGGACGTGGGGCACCCTGACATTTCGGCTCTGCTGTGTTCATGCTGTCGCGACGCTTCCATTGCTGACCATTGCGCTTGCATCGGACGCAGCGGAAATTGCTTTGATCGCCTGGTTGTTGTCGGTGATCGGCATGGCAGCGGGAGTGAGGTTTTTCGCCTCACGCCCGCTAGTACGCTTGAACGAGCGCGTCGGGCGCTGGCGCGCCGGTGATATCTTTGCGAGTCGCCCGGTCGATGGGATTGTCTCTCCGGCACGTGAACTCAGACGGCTGACCATCGCGTTCCGGCGGGCAACGCTTTCGCTGCATCGACAGCACCTCCGGTTGGCAATCGCGGTCGCCCAGCAGGAACTCCTCATGCAGGAGATCCATCATCGGGTGAAAAACAACCTGCAGGTTGTCGCAAGCTTGCTAAATCTGCAGGCCAGCCGAATTCGCCAGCCAGAAGCACGAGCCGAGTTCCAGTCGGCACGCGACCGCGTCCGTACGTTGGCAACGTTGCACCGCCACCTTTATGCCCACGGCGAGGTGCACACCATCAACATGCGCGAGTTTCTCATCGAGCTGTGCAGCCAATTGTTCCAGGCGATGGGCGAGAAGGTCGGCGAGCGGCTGCGTCTCGAGATCGAGGCGCCGGAACTCAAGATGTCGAGCGATCAGGCGGTCCCGCTCGCGCTGATCGTGACCGAAGCGGTCAGCAATGCGGTGAAATATGCCTTTCCGGGTGGACGCCGCGGCAGCATCTCGGTGTGTCTCACGGCCGATCTGGACCATGCCGAGCTTGAAATTGTCGATGATGGCGTCGGCATCCCCGCCGGGCGGGTCGAGACGGAGGCGGGGACACGCGATGGCATTGGCATCCAGTTGATCCGCGGGTTCGCCAGGCAGCTTGGCGCCACGTTGCAGATCGAGGAGGGCAACGGCACCCGATACAAGGTCTGCCTGCCGTTGCGGCGAAAGCGGATCGACAGTCCCATGCTCGGCGCGCTCGCCGGCAAGACGCCGGTGTGACGGCACCTTGCGCGAGGTGCGAACACACGGCACATCGAACGTGTTGTGGAGCGTGGTGAATGGATTCCAAGTTGCAGCAGCCCCTGACGCGATGGCGCCAGCACCTGCATCAGCATCCCGAACTTTCCCTTGAGGAGCATGCGACCGCCGCGTTTGTGTGCAGGACGCTGGCGGACCTGGGTGTGCCTTTCACCTCCGGCGTCGGCGGCCATGGAGTCGTTGCGACGTTGAACCGCGGTCATTCCAACCGCAGCGTCGGGTTGCGCGCCGATATGGACGCGTTGCCAATTGTCGAGGCGACGGGCCTGCCGTATGCCTCCAGAAATCCCGGCGTGATGCACGCCTGCGGCCATGACGGCCACACCGCCAGCCTGCTGGGTGCAGCCGCTTTGCTGTCACAAGACGCCGATTGGTCCGGCACCGTCCATTTCGTGTTCCAACCAGCGGAAGAGGGCTACGGCGGCGCGCGCAGCATGCTGGCGGACGGCCTGTTCGACCGCTTCCCGATGGAGCGGATCTTCGGCTACCACAACTGGCCCGGCCTCGATGCTGGGACCATCGCCGTGCACGACGGCGCGGTCATGGCGGCTGCGTCGCGGGTCAACATCGTCGTGGACGGCCACGCCGGGCACGCCGCAATGCCGCATCTATCGCGCGACCCGCTGCTCGCATCCGCATACCTTGTGGTGGCACTGCAGTCGGTGGTTTCGCGCAATGTGGACCCCTTGGAGTCGGCCGTGGTGTCGATCTGCACGCTGAATGCCGGGGTTGCGGCGAACCAGATCCCAAGCCAATCCGTCCTGTCCGGCACCTTCCGCTCCCATCGTCCGGCAGTGCGCGATCTGGTCGAGGCCGGCGTCCGCCGGGTGGCGGAGGGAGTTGGCGCGACGTTCGGCGTGGCGGTCGGCGTGGACATCCAGCACGGCGTGTGTGCCACGGTGAACACCCGCACGGAGGCGAACCTCGCGGCCGCCTGCGCCGATGACCTGGGTGGCCCGGTCCGGCGAGACCTGCCGCCCAGCATGGCCGGCGAGGATTTTGGTTGGTACTTGGAACAAAAGCCTGGTGCGTTCGCGTGGATCGGCAACGGTCCGGCCACGCTGGGCGGCGAGCTGCACAACCCTGGCTATGACTTCAACGATGCCATCTTGCCGGTCGCCGCAGGATGGCTGGCGGCGACGGCACGCCGGGCGCTGGCGTCCTAACAGCGTCGTTTGGCGGAAGCGAGGGAGTAGTCAGGTGACGGGTTCGCCGAGGCCGGGACGGGCCTGGATGACGCGCAACATGGCCGCGGGCCGGCGTGCCATTCGGCCGGTGATCATACTTGGCGTGCTCGCGACGGCGGCGGCAATCGGCCAGGCCTGGTGCCTCGCGCGGTTGCTGACCGGCGTGATCGTGCCTGCGGCGGCTTCAGAGTCGCAGTGGCCGCTACTGTTTATTGTATTGGCCGCTCTGCGGGCCAGTCTGCTGATTGTATCGGACGACCTGGCGTTCACGGCCGGCGTTGCGGCACGGCGGCGGCTGCGCAGCGACCTGTTCGTCAGGCTGTTCAGCGCCGGGCCGGGCGCTACCCGCGGCTCGCGATCGGGGGAGCTCGCCGCTTTGGCGGTGGACCGGATCGAAGCGCTGGACGGCCTGTTCGCCCGGTGGCTGCCCGCGGCTGCGCTCGCGCTGGTGTCGCCGATCCTGGTTGGCCTTGCCGTGCTGCTGGTTGATCCCTGGGGCGCCCTGATCCTGGCGGCGGCCGGGTTGCTGGTCCCGGTCGGCATGGCGCTGGCCGGGCTGGGTGCTGCAGTGGCGTCGCAGCGGCAGTTCGTGGCAATGGGTCGATTGCAGGCCCGCTTCCTCGACCGCATCCGCGGCATCGCCACCATCGTGCTGGCGGGCCGGTCGGAAGACGAGGCACGGCGTCTGCAAGCCGCTGCGGACGATCTCAACCGGCGGACGCTGCGGGTGCTGCGCGTCGCTTTCCTGTCGTCGGCAGCGCTCGACTGTGCCGCGGCGGTCGCGCTCGTGCTGTTGGCCGGGCGTTACGCGGCGGCTTGGCGGGGCGGCGATGGCGATCCGATGGCGGCGATCTTCGTCCTTGTGCTGGTGGCCGAGTTCTTCGCGCCGCTCCGGGTGTTCTCGGCGGCCTACCAGGACCGTCTGCAGGCGACAGGGGCGGCCGAGCAGTTGGCGGGCCTGCCGGACCTTCCCGAACGTGCCGAGGCGCTGCCGATCCGCACCGTGGCGGCGGCCGGCGTGACTGTCACGTTCGACGACGTGCGCTATACCTGGGACCCGTCGCGCGGCGTCGTGCTTGATGGGCTGAGCTTCCGCGTGCCAGCCGGCGAGACAATCGTGCTTGTCGGACCCTCGGGTGCTGGCAAGTCCACCGTTATCGAGCTGCTGCTCGGCTTCGTCCATCCGGACGGCGGGCGCATCACGCTGAACGGCGCCGACATCGGCACGATCGTGCCAGCGGCGCTGGCGCGGATGACGGCGTGGATCGGCCAGCGCCCGGTGCTGTTCGCCGGCAGCATCCGCGACAATATCCGTTTCGGCCGGGAGGATGCGACCGACCGTGAGATCGAGGACGCCGCCAAGGCCGCCGGGATCGAGCAGTTCGCGGCGGCCCTGCCTGAGGGCTTGGACACGCCGATCGGCGAGGGCGGCTATGGCCTGTCCGGTGGCCAGGCGCAGCGCGTCGCCATCGCGCGCGCCTTTGTGCGCAACGCTCCGTTGCTATTGCTCGACGAGCCAACGGCGCACCTTGACCCGGCGACCGAGGCGGACGTGCTGGACAGCCTCCGGCGGTTGGCCCTGGGGCGGACGGTGATCCTGGCCAGCCACTCTGTGGCGGCGCACATGTTCGGCGGCCGGCGGCTGGAACTGCTCGATGGTCGGGCGCGGCCAGTCCAGGGTGTGGCTTGAGGAGGCGCGCGGCATGAGGTCGCTGCTGCCGATCCTGGCGCTTTGGCGGGGTCATGCGGGTTGGCTGCTGGCCGGACTGGCCGTGTCATTGCTGACGGTTGCCGCCGGAGTTGGCCTGGCGACCGCGGCCGGCGGCATGGCGTTGCGTCCGCTGACGGGAAACGCGGTCGGCGTGTTGGCGGCGTTGCTGTTCTTGCCGGGCGTGGTACGCGGGTTGGGCGTGGCTCGGGTCGTGCTGCGCTACGGCGAGCGCATGCTAACTCATGCCGCAACCTTCCGGGTCTTGGCGGCGCTGCGGGTTTGGATGTTCCACGGCCTCGCAGTGCGGTCGGCGGGCGGACTCGGCTTCATGCGGTCCGGCGACGCGCTCGGCCGGCTGGTCGGCGATGTCGAGGCGCTGGACGGCCTGTATCTGCGGATCGTCGTGCCGGGCATCGCGGCCGTCCTGCTGTTGCCGGTGCTCGTCGGTTTCCTCGCATTGGCCCATGGCGGCACGGCGTTGCTGGTCGGCGGTTTGTTCCTGCTGTCGGCGGTCGTGCTGCCATGGGTGGCGGCCCGTTCCACGCTTGATGCGGGCGGGCAGCTTGCGGTGGCCTCGGCCGGGCTGCGCTCGGCGGCGCTGGACGCGCTGGACGGCAACCGGGAAATCCGCGCCTACGGCGCCGAGGGCCGCATGCTGGCGGTGGTCCAGGCGCGCGAGGCCGCGCTGTTCCAGGCGCAGCGCCAGGTGGGCCGCCGGGCCTCCTGGGCGCAGGCGGCGGCGTTCGTCTGCAGCCAGGTCGCATTGCTGGCGGTGCTGTTGTCGCCCGGGGTCGCGCACGGCGTGGTGGTCGCTGGATTGTTCATGACCCTGGCAGCGTTCGAGGTCGTGGGCGGCATGCCGCGTGCCGGGGTCCTCGCCGGCTACGCGGCGGGAGCGGCGGCGCGCATCACCGAGGCGGCGACCGGTCCGCCGGGCAGTGCCGATCCCGCCGATCCGGCTCCGCTGCCCAGCGGCACGTCGCTGCGGTTTGAGGATGTAGGCTTTCGCTGGCGCCCGGACCGCCCGGCCGTGCTGGATGGCCTTACGCTCGATATTCCCGCCGGAAGCCGGGTGGCCATCCTCGGGCCGTCCGGCTCCGGCAAATCCACCCTGGCCGCGCTGGCGCTCAAGGTGGTGACGCCGCAAAGCGGGCGCGTGCTGCTGGACGGCGTGGACCTTGCACGCTTGCGCGCGAGCGGCGTGCGATCCCGCGTTGCCTGGCTGAGCCAGGATACCCATTTGTTCAGCGACACAATCCGGGCCAACCTTGCGCTGGCCCGCGACGATGCGACCGATGCCGATCTATGGGCCGCGCTGGATCGGGCCGGCATTGCCGATGTCGTGCGCGGCTTCCCGGACGGGCTTGATAGCTGGATTGGCGAGGGTGGGCTGCAGGTTTCGGGCGGGCAGGGGCGGCGGCTGGCATTGGCTCGCGCCTTGCTGTCTCAGGCGCCGGTACTGATCCTGGACGAGCCGGCAACGGGGCTCGACGCCGCCACCGAGCGCGGGTTCCTGGTGACGCTCAACGACGTGGCGGCTGGCAGGACGGTGATCCTGATCGTTCATCGTTTGACTGGGGTGGAGCGCCTGGACCGTATTTTCCGGCTTTCGGCAGGCCGCGCAGTGGCAGCGGCTGCCTGAGTGGTTGACGCCGCCGGCTTCGGGCGGGCACGTAGGTACGACGCAAGATTTGGCGAAGGAATCATCCATGACACATCCTATAGTAGCGCCGCGCCTGCCGCCGCTCCGCCGCTTCGCTGTGCTTGGACTCGTGCTGGCCGGCATTGCCGCCTGCACTGCGATGCCGGCCGAGCCGCAGGGACCGGCGTACATCGTGTTCTTCACCCCATTCTCGGCGGACCTTGACGACGGGGCCATGGGCGTGATTGCCGAGGCAGGCAGCGCTGCGCAGGCGGCGCCCGGTCATCGCATCGTGGTGGCGGGCTACGCCGACCGGGCGGGTTCGACGGATGCCAACCAGACTCTCTCGAAGTTGCGGGCGCAGGTCGTGGCGGACGGGCTGATGGCAAAGGGCGTGGACCGCGGCCGCATCGTGCTGCGGCCCAAGGGTTCGGTCGGCGGTGATCCTGGCGTCGAAAGCCGCCGGGTTGCCATCGAGATCTTCTAGGGCAGCGATGCCGGCGCACGGTATCGACGCGCTTGCGGATGGCAGGACGGCGCCGCGCGACGTGCTGCGCCGCGTGTTCGGCTTTCCGGCGTTCCGTGGTCTGCAAGAGGCGGCGATCGCCAGGGTCATGGCCGGAGGCGACGCGCTGGTGCTGATGCCGACCGGCGGCGGCAAGAGCCTGTGCTATCAAGTCCCGGCGCTTTGCCGGGCCGGCACCGCCATCGTCGTATCGCCGCTCATCGCGCTGATGGACGACCAGGTCGCTGCCCTGCGGCAGCTCGGCATCGCGGCCGGCGCACTGCACTCCGAGGTCGAGGCGGACGCCGCGCGGGCGATCGCCGGCGACCTCGACGCGGGGCGGCTCGACTTGCTGTATGTGTCACCGGAGCGGCTGCTGATGCCCGGCACGCTCGACCGCCTGACCCGGCAAACGATCGCGCTGATCGCGATCGACGAGGCGCACTGCGTGTCGGCCTGGGGACATGAATTCCGACCGGAGTACCGCGGCCTCGCCCGGCTCGCAGAGCGCTTTCCCGGCGTGCCGCGCATCGCGCTGACCGCGACGGCCGACCCGCGCACCCGCATCGATATCCTGCACGCACTGGGCATGGACGATGCGGAGATGTTCACTGCGAGCTTCCATCGTTCCAACCTGCACGTCGCAGCGCAGGCGAAAGATGGCGAGGCGGGGCAACTGCTGGCGTTCCTGAACCGCCACAAGGGCCAGGCTGGCATCGTGTACTGCGGCAGCCGCGTCAAGACCGAGCGGACGGCACTGCGACTCAAGGCGGATGGCTTCACGGCGCTGCCGTTCCACGCCGGGCTGTCGGCGATGGAGAAGCGGGTGGCGCTGACCCGGTTCCGCAGCGGCGAGCCGGTCATCATGGTGGCGACCATCGCGTTCGGCATGGGGATCGACCGGCCCGACGTGCGGTTCGTGGTGCATTTGGACATGCCGGACAGCCCGGAGGCGTTCTATCAACAGATTGGCCGGTCCGGTCGCGACGGGGACCGTGCGGACACCCTGCTGCTCTATGGCGGAGAGGACATCGCCCGCGCCCGGCATTGGCTGGCGCAATCCAGCGCGCCCGAGGCGCAGCAGCGCGTCATGCGGGAGCGGCTGGAGGCGATGATCTCGCTGACCGAGACGACCGCATGCCGGACCGCGTCGCTGCTGGTGTGCTTTGGCGAAGTTCTGCATGGCCCATGCGGGCACTGCGACGCCTGCACATCCCCGGTAGCGCTGTTCGACGGCACGGTCGCAGCGCAGAAGGTACTTTCGGCGGTTTACCGCACCGGGCAGCGGTTTGGCGCCCTGCACATCATCTCGGTGCTGCGCGGCCAGGAGACGCCGATGATCCTGAAGCACCGGCACCAGGAGCTGTCCACCTACGGGATCGGCTCGGACCGGCCGCCGGGGTTCTGGCGCGGCGTGATCCGGCAGTTGATTGCCCGCGGCGCGTTGCGGACCGAGAGCGGCGAGTATGCCACGCTGTCGCTGGTGCCCGACCAGGCCCGGCCGATCCTGCGCAATGAGACGACGCTTATGCTGCGGGACGAGCCGGAACCGGTGCGGGCCGCCGCGCCGCGCCGACGTGACCATGCGCCTGTGCCGCTCGGCGCCAACGATCGTGTGCCGGCTGCGGGTGCCGAGGGGTTGTTCGACGCCCTGCGGCAATGGCGGTCCGCCGAGGCGAAGGCGCAGTCCGTGCCGCCCTATGTCATCTTCCACGACAGCGTGCTGCGGGAGATCTCCAGCGCCCCGCCGACTGACCTGGATGACCTGGGCGAAATCAAAGGCGTCGGCGCTTCGAAGCTGCAACGCTATGGCGCGGCCGTGCTGGCGCTCACTCGGCGGCACGCCTCGTGAGAGCCTCCAGGTTTCCGGGTTGGCCCGGCGCGCGGCGGAACACCTGGGCTGTGTCATGCAGGGCCGCGACAGCCGGGCGGTGCGCGATCGAGATGATCGTCGTGTCCGGAAGCCGCTGGCGGAGCTTGGTATAGAGCTCGCTCTCGGCCTCGGGGTCGAGGCTCGCGGTTGCCTCGTCCATGAACAGCCAGTCCGGACGCAGCAACAGGGCGCGAGCGACGGCGAGCCGCTGCTGCTCCCCACCGGACAGGCGCTGGGTCCATGGCTGGTCGTCATCGAGTTGCGGGGCCAACGATGCCAGCCCGGCATCGGCCAGCGCCTGGTCGATGGCATCATTGCCAAAGCTGCTGTCGCTGGCTGGGTAGGTGAGCACGTGACGGAGGGTGCCTAGCGGAATATAGGGCCGCTGCGGCAGGAACAGATAGCGGCCCGGCGGCCGTTCGATCGCGCCGCTGCCATACGGCCAGATGCCGGCGAGCGCACGGAACAGCGTGGACTTGCCGCTGCCGGAGCGGCCGGAGATCGCGGTGGACTGGCCCTTGGGAAACAGCACTCCGGAGTAGGCAAGCAGCGGCGTGCCATCCGGCATGGCCAGGGTCAGGTCCGTCGCGGCGATCCCGTCGCCCCCGCCGGACCGCAGGCGGGTGCCCTGGTCGGCTAGGCTCCGCGCCACGTCGATGGCGCGCCGGAAGCCAGCCAGGCGGGCGACCGTCGCACGCCATGACGCCAGGTCCGCATAGGCCTCGATGAACCACGACAGCGAGCCTTGGACGCGGGCGAACGCTCCGGCGGTGCGGGTCAGCCCGCCCAGCGCAATCTCGCCGGAGAAGTAGCGCGGGGCGGCGACCACGATCGGGAAGATCACTGCCGCCTGCTCATAGCCGGCGATCAGGGCGTTGAGCATCTTTTGCCGGTTCATGATCAGCCGCCAGTTCAAGAAGACGGCGGCAAAGCGGTCGATGAGGCCGGCCTTCTCCGCCGTCTCCCCGCCATAGAGGGCGATCCCCTCGGTGTTTTCCCGCAGGCGCACCAGCGAGAAGCGGAAATCCGCCTCGGCCTTCTCCTGCTGGAACGACAGCACGGCGAGCGGGCGGCCGATGTAGTGGGTCAGCGCGCTGCCGACAACGGCATAGAGGACCGCAGCCCAGAGCATGTAGCCGGGGATCGTAACGCCCAGCAGCGTCACCGCCCCGGACAGCGTCCACAGGATCAGGGCGAAGTTGAACAGGCTGACGACGTTGGAAAGCAGGCCGAGGCCGAGCCGCAGCGTGTCCTCCACGTATTTCCGCAGGTCGTCGGCGATCCGCTGGTCCGGGTTGTCGGTGCCGACGCCGGCCGGGTCGGCGGTGAGGCTGATGGTGTAGTAGGCGCGGTCGGACAGCCAGTCGGTCAACAGGTGGTCGGTCAACCAGCGCCGCCAGCGGATCTGCAGCCACTGGTTGAGGTAGGTGCGATAGATCGAGATAGGGATCAGCAGCGTCACGATCGGCACGAAGCCGGGCATGAAGCCCGCCTCGCCGGTGCGGTAGGTGAACAGGAGCTGGATGAACAAGTCCCAGTTCTTGTTCTGCAGGCTGTCGTAGAACGCGCCGTTCCAGTAGTTCAGCACGACGCTCATGCCGACCAGCAGCAGGTTCAGCGCGATGATCGACACCAGCAGGGCGCGGGCGGACCATTTTTCCTCGGAGCGGAAGTATGGCAGCGCCAGCCGCCAGGCGTCGCCCAGGACGGGCCCAAGCGACTGCATCAGACTGCTTCCTCTTGCCGCGTTGGCTGTGCAAGGCGAAGGCGGATGACGCCCTTCACGCCCGCAGGCTCGACCATCTGGCCCTTGCGCAGGATGTCGATCTGCCCGGCGGCGGCCAGCCGGCAGGCGACCCGGCGCACCTCGCTCAACAGCGACTGCCAGTCAGGCCGGAGGGCGCGGGCGACCTCGCTGGGGCAGATCGACTTGGCCGGACCGCGCAGGGTGGTCAGCGCGAGGATCGCCGCCTCAATCTCGACGGTAGGCGGTGCAGCATGGATGTTCATGGGACGACGCTGGCCCAGAGCGCGCCGTACCGCAAGCCATGTCGGGCATCAGGACCGGGTGAGGCCAAGCTTTGAACGCAGTTGATCCGCCGGAAGGGGATGGCTGAACAGGTAGCCCTGGCCCTCGTCGCAGCCGATGCCGGAGAGGAAGGCGCGCTGGGCTTCGGTCTCGATCCCCTCGGCCACGACGGTCAGGCGCATGGCGTGTCCGGTCTCGATTACCGCGCGGACGATTGCCGCGTCCTCGCGGTTCGTCGGCAGGTCGCGCACCAGCGAGCGGTCCAGTTTCATGACGGTAAGGGGCAGGCGCTTCAGCATGGACAGGCTGGCAAACCCGGTGCCGAAATCGTCCAGCGCCAGGCCGACGCCCAGGTCGCGGATCGCCGACAGCGCCAGCAGCGTGTCGGTGCTGCCGTCCACCAGCATCGACTCGGTCAGCTCCAGCTCCAGCCGTTCGGGCGGCAGCCCGGATTGCTCGAGCGCCACTGCCAACTGGATCGGCAAGACGCCCGATTGCAGTTGCCGAGCCGAGACGTTCACCGACAAGCGCGCCCTGCTCCAGCCGCTGGCCTCGCTGCAGGCCGCGACCAGCACCCAGGCGCCGATCAGGTTGATCAGATCACTCCGCTCAGCGATCGGGATGAAGGCGCTCGGCGGGATCAGGCCGTGCTTGCGGTCCGGCCAGCGGATCAATGCCTCGTTGACCTCGACCGCTCCGCTCGCCAGGCAGAGCCGGGGCTGATAATGCAGGACGAAGGCGCCCGCGACTGTCGCGACGCGCAGCTCGCGCTCAAGCCGCCGGCGCACCGCCGCCTCGCTGCGGCCATCAATCACCGCGAGGCGGATGCGCGGCGACGGGGTTGGGCGCGGGCCTGCATGGCTTGCAACAATCATCATCGTCTCACTTTGTTCTGCTCAGTCACATTTTCTATGACAAAGCCTACCGAACAGTTAACAGCGAGGCGGCCAGAAACTAATTTATCGTTATAGATGTTTCGATGGTCTCCATCGCACGTCTCGCCAATGGCATCGGTCGATGCCCGAACAAGGAGCGCCCATGATAGACGTCTGGACCTGGCCGACGCCGAACGGCCACAAGGTGCATATCGCACTTGAGGAGCTGGAACTGCCCTACAAGGTCATTTCGGTGAACATCGGCGCCGGTGAGCAGTTCGCACCGGAGTTCCTGGCCATTACTCCGAACCATTGGATTCCGGCGATCGTCGATCCCGATGGGCCCGGCGGCAAGCCGCTTACGCTGTTTGAGTCGGGCGTTATTTTGATCTATTTGGCCGAGAAAACCGGGAAGCTCATTCCGGCCGATCCCACTGCGCGCTTTATTTGCCTGCAATGGCTGATGTTCCAGATGGGCGGGGTCGGGCCGATGTTCGGCCAATACAATCATTTCGCGACCTATGCCGCTGAGAAGCTGCCCTACGCCATCGAACGCTATGGCAACGAGGTGAAACGCCTGCATCGCGTGCTGGAGAAGCGGCTGGCGGAGAGCGCCTACTTGGCCGGGCCGGACTATAGCGTCGCCGACATCGCGACCTTCCCATGGGTGCGGAACCCGGACCGCCGCGACATCAACCTGGCGGACTACCCGGCCGTAGCGCGATGGCACGATGAGATCGCCGCACGTCCGGCCGTGCAACGCGGGGTAGCTGTGCTGTCAGACAATCAACGCAAGGGGTCGATTAGTCCTACAGAACGCGAGATTATGTTTGGCAAGACGCAGTTTGCGGCACGTTGACGCCTTGATGGCACGCTGCGTGTTGCCCACGCGGCGTGCCTTCATCCAGATCGCTATTTGATCTTGGCTTCTTTGAACGGCACATGCTTGCGCGCCACGGGATCGTACTTTTTCAGCTCCAGCTTTCCGGTCGTGGTGCGGGCATTCTTTTTAGTAACATAGAAATAGCCGGTGTCCGCGGTGGATACGAGCTTGATTTGAACCGTGTTGTTCTTGGCCACAGCCTGATCCCTAAACGAGGCGCGCCCGGGCCGGGCGACATAAGGCGCGGAACATGCTCATGTCGGCTCTCTGGGTCAAGTCCGGCGTGTATGGCATGAAGCTCCAGCTATGCGGCAGCCCTGCATTTTGAACGGCTAAGGTCTTACCTCGTCGAACTCCGGCCGGGGCAGGCGAGCGGCGGCGTAGGCGGCTGGATGGTCCAGCAGGTAGCGCGCCGCCACCATGTCGATATCGCGCCCTTCAGCGGCAGGGCAGGCACTGCGCAGCGTGACGATCTCGGCACTGGGGAGCGGAGCGCGGGCGGCATCATGCCTGGCCCGTGCCTCCGCCAGGCGAAGTCGGCCACGGTTTAGGCTGGAAAGCTGCTGCATGATCGCATCCAGACCCTGGCTGGTGCAGACCTGCGGCAGCACGCCGAGGCCCTGAATAGGCCAGCCCAGCGGCGCCAGCACACGGCTCCAGGTCACAAAAAGCTCCCCGCCGTCGGGCAGCTTTGCAATCGTCTGCACTAGACCCTTGCCGAGTGTAGAACTGCCGACCACGACGGCGCGTCCTCGGTCGGCCAGTGCTGCAGCCATGATTTCGGCAGCGCTCGCCGAACGGCCGTCAACCAGCACCACGAGCGGCGCGCCATGTGTGGCGTCCCGGGCGTCAGCGCGCCACTCATGCACAGCGCCTGGGTTGCGCCCAGCGGTGATCGCCACCGGCCCTGCATCGAGCATCAGGTTGGTTGCGGCAACGGCTTGCCGCAATAGGCCGCCGCGGTTGCCGCGCAGGTCGAGCACGAGGCCACGTAGCCGCCGGCCTGCGAGCGCTTTGCCGATGAAGCGGTCGAACTCCTGCGCCAGCCGCCGGTCGGTGTCGCGGCTGAATCCGGCGATGCGGACCAGCAGCAAGTCGCCGAGCTGCTCGGCGAACACCGTCTCGGGCGTGACCACCGCCCGTTCAACCCCGACGACCTGCGTGCCGCCATTATGCCGGCGCAAGGTGATGCTCACCTCGGTGCCGTCGGCCCCGGCGATCCAGGACATGACGGTGGCCAGGGCTTCGCCACGCGTCGGCTGGTCGTCCACGGCGAGGACGGTGTCGCCTTGGACGATGCCGGCTTCGGCGCCCGGCCCGTCGGAATTCACGCTTTGGACGATGAACGTCTTGCCGACCCTTGCGAGCACCAGCCCAACCCCGGCCGCACCGGACCGGCGCGCACGATCGATGTCCGCGGCGCCGGGCGGCACGTAGCGGGAGTAGGGATCGAGATGGTTGAACAGCTCGTCGAAGAAGCTGGTGATCAGCGCCTGGAACCCAGCGTCCCGCACGACTTCCGATACGTCCCAGGCTGCGGACATCAGGTCCGCCCCGGTGCGTCCCCAAGCGTCGGCGGTAGGGGTGGGCGGAATGACGCATTGATAGACGCTACGGCTGGCCTGCCGGAGGTCGAGGGTTGTGCCGCGTTCCTCGATCGTCAGGCCGGCGTCGAGTGACGTGATGCCGCGCAGTCCCCAAAGTGCAAACTGCTGCACCGACACCGGCTCCAGGGTGCGTGGCGCCAGGAACTCGAACGAGGCGGTCAGCACAGAGGCGGCGAGGCTGTCCTGAAAGCCGGGGCGCGCAGACGTGTGAGGCTGCCCCGAGACCGGGCTTGCCAAGAGCAGAAATGTCAAGAGAAGCGCCGACCTCATCCGCGTCGGGACCGGCGCTCCCCAGCGGCACCACGCAGGGGCGACTTCGGCTCGGATGGGGCCGCACGGGCAGGCGATACCATCTGGAACAACAATCCGCCGGTGACTGGGCTCACCTCCGACAGGCGCACTTCGACATCCTGGGCGAGGTGGTAGGTCATGCGGGTGCGACGGCCGGATAGCGACTGGCTGCCCTCGTCATACAGCCAGTAGTCGTCGGGCAACGCCGACATGGGAATAAGCCCGCTCGCCCCGGAGTCCGCGAGTGTCACGAACAGGCCGAAGCGCTGCACGCCGGAGATGCGGGCTGCGAAGACGGCGCCCACCTTGTCGGCCATGTAGGCGGCAAGGTAGCGGTCGATGGCCTCGCGTTCAGCGAGGGCGGCGCGGCGTTCGGTGGCGCTGATGTGCTCGGCCGTGTCGGGGAACCGCGCCGTCTCGTCCGGGGCGGGGCCGCCCAGCCCGAGCTTCAAGCCGCTGACCAGCGCCCGGTGCACCAGCAGATCGGCGTAGCGCCGAATCGGACTGGTGAAATGAGCGTAGCGCGGCAGGCTAAGGCCAAAGTGGCCGATGTTGTCCGGGCTGTAGGCCGCCTGGGACTGGCTGCGCAGGATGACCTCGTTGACCAACGGCGCGTGCTCGGTGCCGGCGACCTTCTGCAGCACGCGGTCGAGGTCGCGCGGATGCAGGTCGTTGCCGGGCGCCAGGCTGATGCCCATGCCGTGCAGGAACACGCGCAGCGCCTCCAGCTTTTCCTCGGACGGCGGTGCGTGCACGCGGTACATGCAGGGCAAATGCCGCGCCTCCAACTCCTCGGCGGCAGCGACGTTCGCGAGCACCATGAACTCTTCGATCAGCTTATGGCTATCGAGGCGTGGGCGCGGTGCGACGGACACTACCCGGCCCTCGTCGAGCACCACCTTGCGCTCCGGCAGATCGAGGTCGAGGGTGCCGCGGGCCTGGCGGGCGCCGAGCAATGCACGGAACGCGGCATAGAGCGGCGGGATAACGCCCGGAAGGCCGAGGTCTTGCCCGGCGTCGTGCGCGTCCTGCACCTCGGTGTAGGTGAGCCGGGCGGCGCTGCGCATTAGGCCGCGGCCGAAGCGGTGGGCCGTTTTCCGTCCGGCCGCATCGATCCGCATCTCGGTGAACAGGCAGCCGCGGTCCTCCTGCGGGCGCAGGCTGCACCAGCCATTGGACAGCGCCTCGGGCAGCATGGGCACGACACGGTCCGGGAAATACACGCTGTTGCCGCGGGTCCAGGCGGCGCGGTCCAGCGGCGCTGCGGGCCGCACGTAGTGGGAGACGTCGGCGATGGCGACGATCAGGCGGAACCCGTCGCCGTCCGGCTCGGCGAACACCGCGTCGTCGAAGTCCCGCGCGTCCTCGCCGTCGATGGTGACCAGCGGCACCTCGCGCAGGTCCTCGCGCTTGCCCAGCGGCACGGCCCGGGCGCGGGCGGCGTCGTGCAACGCCTCCTCGGAGAAATCCTGCGGGATGTCGTGGCCGTGGATGCAGATCAGGCTGACGGCGCGCGCGTCGCCCATGCGGCCCAGGCGCTCGGTGATGCGCGCGGGTTTTAGGCCCAGCCCGGCGTGCGGCAGCGGGCTGGCAACGACGATCTCGCCGGTTTCGGCATCGCCAGCCTCGCCGGGCGGGATCAGCCATTCGGCCTTGGCCCGGCGGTCGGTCGGAACCAGGCGGTTGGGCGCCCGGAACACGCCCAGGATGCGGCCGGGCTCGTCCGACAGGCGCTTCAGGGTGCGGCCCTCGTACTTGCCAGGCCCGATCGGGCTGAGGCGGGCCAGCACCCGCTCGCCGGGCGCCAGCGCCGGGTTGCCGCGGCGTTCTGGCGACATGAGCACCATGGGCGGCGGTCCGTCGCCGGTCCAATCGACCGGGCGGGCCACCGCGTCGCCGTCCCGGTCGGTGCCGGTGACGCGCACCACCATCTGGTCCGGCAGGCGGCCCGGCGGGCTGAAACGGCGATGTCCGGCTGGTGCGATGGCGCCCTCCTTGGCGAGTTCCCGTAACAAAGCGCGCAAGGGCGCGCGTAGTTCGGGGCCGATGCTGAATTCTCTGGAAATTTCACGCTTGCCGACCCGGCCACCGGCGGACCGGATGAATAGGCGGACTGCCTCCCGCGATGGCAGCGCGCCTGCCTCGGGCATAGTCCGCGGACGGCGCGCCACGCTAGCTGGCCTTGCGGGTGGTCCCCGTCCGTGGCGGCGCCTTGGCCGCAGAAGTCTTTGCCGCGGGTTTCTTGGCAACGGCCTTCTTGGCTGCCTTCTTCGGCGCTGCCCGCTTTGCCCCCGGCTTCGCCACTTTGGTCTTCGGAGCCTTGGCCGCCACGGCTTTCTTCGGTTTCCCGCCAGGCTTCGCCTTCAGCACCTTGCCCTTCTCCGCCAGCAGGGCGACGGCGTCGTCCAGCGTCAGGTCCTCCATCGCAACGTCGCGCGGCAGGTTGGCAACGCGCAGGCCATGCTGGGCATAGGGACCGAACCGCCCCTTGCGCACCATCACCGCTTCTTTGTCGGCAGGATGCGGACCCAGCGACCGCACGCTGTCCAGCTTCTTCGCCATCACGTCCACGGCGCGGTTGAGTCCAACGGACAGCACGTCGTCATCCTTGTCGAGCGACGCGTAGACGCTGCCCATGCGGATGAACGGACCGAACCGGCCGATGCCGGCCTCCAGCGGCTCCTGCCGGTCCGGATGGATGCCGACCAGCCGCGGCAGCGACAGCAGCCCCAGCGCCTGCTCCAAGGTCAACTGGTCGCCCTCGACGCCCTTGGGCAGCGATGTGCGGCGCGGTTTGTGCTTCTTGTCCTCGGGGTTCGCCTCGCCTTGCTGTACATACAGGCCGTAGGGACCGCGCCGCACCGTCACTGCCTCCCCAGTACTCGGATGATGGCCGAGGTCGCGCATGCCCTCTTTCAGGGTCTCGCCGCCCTCTTCCCCGCCGTCGATGGCGAGCCGCCTGGTGTACTGGCAGCCTGGGTAGTTGGAGCAGCCGATGAAGCTGCCGTGCCGCCCGAGCTTTAAGCCGAGCCGGCCGGCGTGGCACGCCGGGCACAGCCGTGGATCGGTGCCGTCGGCCCGGGTGGGGAAGAAGTGCTGGCCCAAATCCTGGTCCAGGGCGTCGATCACGTCGCTGATCTTCAGGTCGCGGGTCTGCTCGACGGCGCGGGAGAAGTCTTCCCAGAACGCCTGCATCACCGCGCGCCATTCCGCCCGGCCGCCGGAGATGTCGTCCAACTGCTCCTCAAGCGACGCGGTGAAGTTGCTGTCCACGTAGCGCTCGAAGAAGCTGGTCAGGAACGCGGTGACCAGTCGGCCGCGATCCTCCGGCACGAACCGCTTGTTCTCCAGCCGCACGTAGTTGCGGTCGCGCAGCACTGTCAGGATCGAGGCGTAAGTGGACGGCCGGCCGATGCCCAACTCCTCCATCTTCTTGACCAGGCTCGCCTCCGAGTAGCGCGGCGGCGGCTGGGTGAAGTGCTGGTCGGCGCTGACGTCGCCGCGGGTCAGCGGGTCGCGCTCCTGCATCGGCGGCAGCATCCGGCTCTCATCGGCGGCGTGGCCGTCGGGCGCGTCGTCCACGTCCTCCCGATACAGCTTCAGGAAGCCGTCGAAGGCGACGATGGAACCGGTGGCGCGCAGCCGGGTGCGTGCCCCGGCGATATCCACCGCCACCTGGTCCAGCTCGGCCGACTGCATCTGCGACGCGACGGCGCGCTTCCAGATCAGCTCATACAGCCGCTGCTGCTCCGCGTTGAGGTAGCGCGCGACGCTGGCCGGGGTGCGGGACACGTCGGTCGGGCGCACCGCCTCATGCGCCTCCTGGGCATTTTTCGCTTTGCTGGAGTATTCGCGGGTCGTCGCGGGCACATAGGCGTTGCCATAGGCCTCACCGACATGCTCGCGGATCGCCATCATGGCCTCGCGCGCCATCTGCACGCCGTCGGTCCGCATGTAGGTGATCAGCCCGGTCGTCTCGCCGTCCAGCTCCACGCCCTCATAGAGCTGCTGGGCGCAGCGCATGATGGCCTGGGCGCCCATGCCGAGCTTGCGGCTGGTCTCCTGCTGCAAGGTCGAGGTGGTGAAAGGCGCCGGCGGATGTCGCTTGACCCGCTTGCGCTCGACGCTGGCGACGGTGAACGCATCTGCCTCGACGGCGGCCTTGGCGCCGTGGGCCAGCGCCTCGGTGTTAAGGTCGAACTGGTCCAGCCGCTTGCCGTCCAGATGGGTCAGCCGCGCGAGGAACGGCGCGCCGGACGGCGTCAGGAAATGCGCCTCGACGGTCCAGTACTCACGCGGCCGGAACGACTCGATCTCGGCTTCCCGCTCGCACACCATGCGCAGCGCCACCGACTGCACCCGCCCGGCGCTGCGGCTGCCGGGCAGCTTGCGCCACAGGACGGGCGACAGGGTGAAGCCGACCAGGTAGTCCAGCGCGCGCCGGGCGAGGTAGGCCTCGATCAGCGGCTGGTCCAGCTCGCGCGGATGCTCGATGGCGAACTGGATGGCGCTGCGGGTGATCTCGTTGAAGGTGATGCGCCGCACGTTGACGCCGCGCAGCGCCTTCTTGTCCTCAAGCATGGCGCGAACATGCCAACTGATCGCCTCGCCCTCGCGGTCCGGGTCGGTGGCGAGATACAGCGTGCGGGCGCCTTTCAGCGCCTTAGCGATGGCCGCGACCTGGCGGTTGCCGCGCTCGTCGGCGGCCCAGTCCATCGCGAAATCCTCCTCCGGCCGGACGCTGCCGTCCTTGGGCGGCAGGTCGCGGACGTGCCCGAAGCTCGCGAGCACGGTGTAGCCGCCGCCAAGATATTTGTTGATTGTCTTGGCCTTAGCGGGCGATTCGACGACGACAACGTCAGTCATGGCATCCTTTACAACGGCGTAGGACACGAATATGCGGCGCAGGCGCTGGAGCTAGCCCACAAGGACGACCTGGTTGCCCGGGAGCATCTCAACCCGTTCGGCCAGCTCCAGTTCAAGCAGCGCCGCAACTACGGCCGAAGCGGAGAACTGGCAGCGCCGCACCAGATCGTCAACCGCCGTGGGTGAATAGCTCAATAACTCCATCACCCTGTGTCGTACCACCTCCGGGTCCGGAACGGGACCGAAATTTTCGGACGGCGGCTCGGCCATGCCCGGCGGCTGGCCGCGGGCGAACATCGGCGACCGCGCCAGGCCCTGGCGGGTCGGGTGGTCCGGCAGGTTCGCCAACACGTCCGCAGCACTCTCGGTCAGGTGGGCGCCGGACCGGATCAGGTCGTTGGAGCCGCGGCACCGCGGGTCCAAAGGCGAGCCCGGCACCGCAAACACCTCGCGGCCTTCATCCTGGGCAATGCGGGCGGTGATCAGGCTGCCGGACTGCGGCGCAGCTTCCACCACCACGACGCCGAGCGACAGCCCGGCGATCACCCGATTGCGGCGGGGAAAGTGCCGGGCCTGCGGCGCGGTGCCGAACGGCGCCTCGGCCACCACCGCGCCACCTTCGGCCACGCGCTTTTGCAGCGCCTTGTTCTCAGCGGGGTAGGCGATGTCGAGGCCGCTCGCGATGGCCGCGACGGTCCGGCCGGTGCTTAGCGCGCCGACATGCGCCGCCGCGTCGATGCCGCGCGCCATGCCGGACACCACAACGAGGCCGGCCAACGCCAGGTCTGCCGCCAGAAGCTCCGCCATGCGCTGGCCGTTGGCGGAGGCGTTCCGCGCCCCCACCATCGCCACGGCTCGTTCCGCGAGCGCCGCCACGTCGCCCAGCACGGAGATCATCGGCGGCGCCGAGTCCAGCAGCGCCAGGAGCGGCGGGTAGTCCGGCCCGTCCAGCACCAGGATACGGCCACCCAGCTTGGCAACGCTGTCGATTTCCCGTCGTGCGACGCTGGCCGTTGGGCCTACCGGCGCTGCCGCACGACCGCCGGAGCTGGCGAGGCTCGGCAACGCGTCCAGCGCCTCCGCCGCGGTGCTGAAGCGTTGCAGCAGGCGGCGGTAGGTCACCGGTCCGACTCCGTCCGTGCGGGCCAAGCGCAGCCGGTCGAGCAGCTCGGCCTCGGTCATCGCTGGCTTGGTCATCTTCCTTGGCCGATGCGCGGCTCGGTGCCGGCCAGCAGGCGATGGATGTTGCCGGAATGGCGCAGGAACACGATGCCGCTCACGGCCGCCGCTGCTGCCCCCGCGGCGGAACCCCGCCAGAGCAGCATCAGCACCGGAGCCAGCGCAAAGGCCACAAGCGCTCCGGCGGATGAGAGCCGGCTGAGCCTCGCCGTCGCAAGCCAGGCGACGCAGCACGCCAGGCCCACCGGCCAGGCGATCGCGAGGATCACCCCGAGGCCGGTCGCAACGCCCTTGCCGCCCTGGCCGCGCATCCAGACCGATGTGCAATGCCCAACGACCGCCGCGACGCCGGCAACCAGCGCCCAACCCGGACCGGCCCAGTACTCCGTCGCCAGTACGGCCGCCGCGCCCTTGGCTGCATCGAGCGCCAAGGTCAGCGCCGCGATGTCTTTGCGCCCGGTGCGCAGCACATTGGTCGCGCCGATGTTGCCGGAGCCGATGGCGCGGATATCCCCAAGCCCGGCCGCCCGCGCCAGGATCCAGCCGAATGGGACGGAGCCGATCAGGTAGCCCGACACTGCGACCGCCACCGCCAGCAGGGCGTCATTCATCCGAACACCCGGCGTCCGGCCTTCCAGGTGCCGACAACCCGGCCTTCCAAGGCACGGCCGTCAAACGGTGTGTTCGGCGCCTTGCCGGGCAGCAGGCCGGCCTCGACCTTCCAGATGCGTTCGAGGTCGAACAGGCATAAATCGGCCGGCAACCCCTTGGCGAGCCGCCCGGCCTCGATCCCCAGCACCCGGGCGGGCCGCGCAGTGAGCAGGTCCAGCGCCCGCGACAGCGGCAATCCGTTGCCATGCACCTGGGCCAGCGTCACCCCCAACAGGGTCGCGAGCCCTGCACCGCCCGGCGAGGCCAAAGCGAAGGGCAGCCGCTTGTCGTCGGCGTCGCGCGGCTGGTGGTCGGAGGCGATGGCGTCGATCGTGCCGTCGGCCAGGCCCTCGCAAATTGCGACCCGGTCCGCTTCGGGCCGCAATGGCGGGGACAGCTTCGCATAGGTGCGGAAGTCGCCGATCGCCGTCTCGTTCAGGTCGAAGTAGGGCGGCGCCGTGTCGCAGGTCACGTCGATGCCGTCCTGCTTCGCCCGGCGGATCAGCGCGAGCGCCTCTGCGGTGGAGATGTGGGCGAAGTGCAGCGCGCCCCCGGTGAGCTGGGCAAGCCGGACGTCGCGGGCGACCAGGATTGCCTCGGCTGCGGCGGGAATGCCCGGCAGGCCCAGGCGGGTGGCCAGCTCGCCTTCCGTCGCGGCGCCGCCATCGGCCAGCGCCGGGTCCTCCGGGTGCTGTACGATCCGGGCGCCAAAGCCGCGCGCGTAGGAGAGGGCGAGCCGCATCATCCGTGCGTCGCCGATGGCGCGGCGGCCGTCGGTGAAGGCGACGGCGCCAGCCTCCCGCAGCAGGCCGATCTCCGCCATCTCCGTGCCGTGGCAGCCGCGGGTCACGGCGCCGTAGGGCAGGATGGTCAGGCTCCCGGCTTCCTCGCCGCGGGCGCGCAGCAGGCGGACGAGCGCCGGGTCGTCGATGGCGGGCAGGCTGTCCGGCAGGGCGGCGAGGGTGGTAATGCCGCTCGACGCCGCGGCGGCAGCAGCCGAGGCGATGGTCTCCCGGTACTCGTAGCCGGGTTCTCCGAGTGCGGCGCGCATGTCCACCAGGCCCGGGCACAAAATGGCGCCGTCGCCGTCTATGGTCGGCATGTCGGGCCGGCCCAGGCTCGGGCCGAGGTCGGCGATCAGGCCGGCCTGCACCAGCAGCTCGCCCGGCTGGTCCAGGTCGCTGGAAGGGTCGATCAGGCGGACGTTGGTGAAGAACAGGTCACCCATTGCGGCTGCCGCTCCGGGACAGCACGTCGAGCACTGCCATGCGTACCGCAACGCCCATCTCGACCTGCTCGGCAATAACGCTGTGCACGGGATCGTCGGCGACGGCGCTGTCGATCTCGACGCCGCGGTTCATCGGGCCCGGGTGCATTACCAGAGCGTCGGGCTTGGCCCAGGCAAGCTTGGCGGCGTCCAGCCCAAAAAAACGGAAGTACTCGCGGGCGCTGGGCACCAGGCTGCGCGCCATCCGCTCGCGCTGCAGCCGCAGCATCATGACGACGTCGGCGCCAGCCAGCCCGGCCTGCATGTCGTGAAAGACCTCGACGCCCAGGCTGGCGGCGGCGGCGGGGATCAGGGTCGGCGGGCCGATCACCCGGACGCGGCACCCCATGGTGCCCAGCAGGTGAATATTCGACCGGGCGACCCGGCTGTGCAGCACGTCGCCGCAGATCGCCACCACCAAGCCCTGCAGGCTGCCCCGGCGGCGGCGGAGCGTCAGCGCGTCCAGCAGCGCCTGCGTCGGATGCTCGTGCGTGCCGTCGCCCGCGTTGATCACGGCGGACGATACCTTCTGCGCCAGCAGGTTCGGCGCGCCGGATTGGTCGTGGCGCACCACCAGCAGATCGCAGCGCATGGCGTTCAGCGTGGCCGCGGTGTCGAGCAGGGTCTCGCCCTTGTTCACGCTGCTGGTCGAGACCGACATGTTGATCACATCCGCCCCCAACCGCTTGCCGGCGAGCTCGAAGCTGGTGCGCGTGCGGGTGCTGTCTTCATAGAACAGGTTGATCAGCGTTCGGCCGCGCAGCAGATCGCGCTGGGTCTTGCCCGAGCGGTTCAGCAATACGTAGCTCTCGGCGAGATCGAGCAGGGAGACGATCTCTGGCGGATGCAGCCCCTCAATCGCCAGCAGGTGGCGGTGCGGGTAGCGCATCACCCAGCCGCAAGCGCGATGCGGGCCAATGCCTCGTCGCGGCCGAGGGCAGCGAGCGTCGCGTCGATGCCGGGGCTCATGGTGCTGCCGGTCAGTGCGGCGCGGAGCGGCTGCGCGACCTGGCCGAGCTTGCGGCCGGCCGCCTCCGCGAACTGGCGGAGCGCTGCATCGAGTGCTGGCGCAGTGAAGTCGGTCGCGGCGAGAACCGAGGCAACCTGCTGCAGCGTTGCCTTGCCCTCAGGCGTGAGCAGAGCCAGGGCCTTCGGCTCGAACTGCAGGGGCGTCGGCCGAAGCAAGAATGCAGCACTTTCAGAGAGATCAACCAACGTCTTTGCCCGCTCTTTCAGCCCTGGCATCAACGTTCGGATGCGAGTCACCCCGGTCTCGTCGGCATGGAGCCCATAGATGGCGGCGAGCCGCTGGACCACCTCGCGCGTCAGCCGGTCGTCATCGGCCTGGCGTAGCCAGACGCCGTTGATGTGCAGCAGCTTCGAAAAATCCATCCGGCTCGCGGCCTTGCCGACACCGTCCAGGTCGAACAGGCGGATGGCCTCCTCGCGGTCCAGTATCTCGGCATCGCCGTGGCCCCAACCAAGGCGGAGCAGGTAGTTGCACATCGCCTCGGGCAGGAAACCCTGCTCTTGGAACTCCAGCACGCTGACCGCGCCGTGCCGCTTCGACAGCTTGGCGCCGTCCGCGCCGTGGATGAGCGGCAGGTGGGCGAAGCGGGGCAGCTCCCAGCCCATGCCCTGGTAGATCTGGATCTGGCGGAAGGTGTTGGTCAGGTGGTCGTCGCCGCGGATCACGTGGGTGATCGCCATGTCGTGGTCGTCCACCACGACGGCGTGCAGGTAGGTCGGCGTGCCGTCGCTGCGCAGGATGATCATGTCGTCGAGTTCGCTGTTGGCCACGCGGACGCTGCCCTGCACCAGGTCGTCCACCACTGTCTCGCCGGCCTGTGGCGCGCGCAGCCGGATGACGGGCTTGACGCCGGGCGGCGCCTCGGCTGGGTTGCGGTCCCGCCAGCGCCCGTCGTAGCGGGGTGCGCGGCCTTCGGCGACGGCGCGCTCCCGCATGTCGCGCAGCTCGTCTGGGGTGCAGAAGCAGAGATAGGCGTGGCCGCTGTCCAGCATCTGCTGCGCCACCTCGACATGGCGGGCCTGGCGGGCGGATTGGAATACCGGGGGCTGGTCGGGCGGCAGGCCGAGCCAATCCAGCGCGTCCAGGATGACCTGCGTGTTGGCTGCTGTGCTGCGTTCCCGATCGGTGTCCTCGATCCGCAGCAGGTACTCGCCGCCGTGGTGGCGGCTGAACAGGAAGTTGAACAGCGCCGCGCGGGCGCCGCCGATGTGGAGCTGGCCGGTGGGGCTGGGAGCGAAACGAGTGCGGACGGACATGAGCGGTGTCTAACACGCTGGAAGGTGGCGTCGAGAGCGGCGTATCTATACGATTGCGTAAGGAGGACCGGTGCAGCAGGCGATTGCAACACTTGGCGCGCTGCGGGCGACCTGGCTGCTCACCCGCTGGCACGCCTGGATCGAGGCGGAGCGGGGGCGTTTCGTCCCATTGGCGTTAAATTAGCCGCGCACCGGATAGCGGACATACGGCTGTCGTTTGCGTCTGGAATGAGCGAGGCGGCGATGCACGTTGGTAGCGGCCTGCAGGAGGTCATCGAGAGTGATGC